>Ga0187893_10001646_pt1 | contig 52750 bp, 48 predicted proteins | sample MA1701074metaG_FD_139574 | JGI IMG/M metagenome (GOLD analysis project Ga0187893, IMG submission 139574) | White microbial mat communities from a basaltic lava cave in the Kipuka Kanohina Cave System on the Island of Hawaii, USA - MA170107-4 metaG ... | reverse complement strand
CGCGCGGTGCTGGCGCGCAGCGACCGCGAGACGGCGCTTCGAGTGGCCCGGCATGCCATTCTCGAATCCGGCCGGGTGAGCCATGCGGGCGACGCGAGTGCGCAGCGGGGGGCCATAACTGCGGGCGAGGGTGCGGCCGCCGCCGCGGGGTTGAACCTGACCAGCCCGCCGCCCCCGGGTTTCCAGGCTTCCCCAGAAGCGCTCGAGCGCCAGTTCGAGGTCGGGATGGGTTACTTTTCATGCCGGGGCCGGCTGCTCGCGTACACGCCTGACTATGTGCGCTTCCACATTACTGACTGCAACTGGGTGCGCGCCATGCAGCGCGCGGGCGCACCCGAGCTGATCCCGTTCTTCTGCGAAACCGACGAGCGCTTCATGGACGGCCACCCGACGCACCGGCTCGACCGGCCGACCGCGATCGGGCTGGGCGACGATCACTGTGACTTTCAGTATGTCCCAAGATCGGCGGAGACCACTCCGCGCCGGGAGGAAGAAAAATGAAGGGTGAGCATCGTGATCACGGCCGCTATACACGCCGCGCAGTTCTGAAACAGGCCGCAGCAGTTGCCGTCACCGGACTCGCTCTAGACCTTCTGGGTCCCCGCGTGCTCGCCGCGCCGGCGCCCCAATTGAATCCAGTCGGCAATCTATTGATCGTGCAGGGTGTCGACGCCGAGTCACTTGACCCGCACGTCACGACGTCCGGCGCCTCCAAAGGCATGATGTGGGCGATGTATGACAAGCTGCTGGAGCGCGGGCCCGATATGAAGCTCATCCCGTGGTTGGCGACGTCGTGGCGGGTCCTCAACGACACTACATGGGAGTTCAGGCTGCGGGACAACGTGTACTTCCACAACGGCGAGAAGTTCGGTGCAGAACACGTCCGTGACACGATCACGCGGTTCAAAAACCCAAGCCTCCGCAACGTGTACGCGGGGCAATTGCGGCCCGTGAGGGACGTCGAGATCGTGAATCCACTGACGGTGCGCATCCACACCGACGGGCCTTTCGCGCTGCTGGCCGAGGTGCTGTCGCTCTACAACGAGATCCTGCCGAAAGCGATCACGAGCGGCCAGGTCGATCCCACCAGGCAGGCCATCGGCACCGGGCCCTACAAGTTCACCGAGTGGGTTCCGAACCAGCGCATGGTGATGGACTTCGCCGAGCGGCCTCACTTCAGCGGGCAGCCGAAGGTCCGGCGGCTAGTCTGGCGGCCCGTTCCGGAGGCGGCGACCCGGCTCGTCGAGTTGAAGACCGGCGCGGCGCATCTGATCACGCCGGTGGATCCGATTCAGATCCCCGAGCTCGAGGCGACGAAGAACGCAGAAGTTGTCACCTTCCGCCAGTTGTCATCGCAAATCGTGGTGCTCAACTCGCTGAAAGTGCGCGCCTTCCAGGATGTCCGCGTCAGGCAGGCGATGAACTACGCCATAGATGTGGACTCGGTGATTCGGTCTGTGATGCGCGGGGCGGCGTATCGTCTGGCGAGCGCATTCGGCCCCGGGATTCCCGGTTACGACGAAAGCCTGCGGCCCTATACCTACGATATGGACCGGGCCAGACAACTACTCGGCGAGGCCGGCTTCCGCGACGGGTTTGAGGTTACGCTGGTCACGCCGGAGGGGCGCTACCTCAACGACCGCCTGGCCAGCGAGGCGATCGCGGGCATGTGGTCGCGCGTGGGCGTGCGCACGCGCGTGCAAGTGATGGACTGGAGCCCGTTCGTGCAGGGAGTTCTGGGCAAGACACACGACGCCTTCTTCTTCCAGCAGGTCGGCGTGCTGCTGGATGCTACGACGAGCATCAACTTCGACTCTGAGCGCAAGGGCGCGGCCTGGCAAGGCTACCACAATGAGGAAGCCAACCGGTTGAGCCAGGACGCGGTGAAGACGCTGGATGCGAACCGGCGCAACGACATGTACAAGCGGCTCAACCAGATTCTCTACCGCGAGGCTCCGTGGGTTTTCCTGTGGAACCAGCAGGGCGTATACGCAAGGCAAAAGCGGGTCAAAGGCTGGGTCGGGCATCCGGACGGCATCATTCGCCTGGGAAGCATCAGCCTGGTCTAGTCGCCACGGCAACTTGGCCGTTCCTCTCATGAGCGCCTGGCCGCGGACGTAACAGGCGTGGCCCGGTTCCTCGTCCAGCGCCTCGCACATCTCGTCTGGGTGCTGCTGGCGGTCAGCATCCTCGTATTCCTGCTGATCCACCTCAGCGGCGACCCTATCAGGCTGCTGACACCGCTCGACGCCAAGCCCGAGGACGTCGAGCGCGTGCGGCGCCTCTACGGCCTCGACAAGCCTATTCCGGCGCAGTACTGGGATTTCGTGCGCAGGGCGCTGCGGGGCGATCTGGGCGAGTCGTTTCGCTACCAGCGCCCGGCGTTCGAGCTAGTCCTGCAACGGCTCCCGTCCACGGCGATGCTGGCCGTAGTAACCATTGCCGTGACAACGCTTGTCGGGATCCCCGCCGGCGTATGGATTGGCTCGCGAGTCGGCAGCCTGGCGGATTGGGCGGTCTCGCTCGCAACCTTTGTCTGCATCAGCCTCCCGTCGTTCTGGCTGGGCGTGCTCCTCATCTTGCTCTTTGCAGACCGGCTGCGGCTGCTGCCGTCGTCGGGGTTCGAATCCTGGCGGCACCTGATTCTGCCGGCGGCGACGCTGTCGGTATACACGACGGGACTCATTACGCGGTTGGTTCGCGCGGACGTTGTGCACGTGCTGCGCCAGGACTTCATTCGCACCGCGCGCGCGAAGGGGCTGGGTGAGCCACTCGTGCTGGGCCGCCACGCGCTGCGCAACGCGATGATCTCGGCGGTGACGGTGCTGGGCCTGCAGCTCGGCAACCTGCTGGGCGGCTCGGTCGTCGTCGAGGCCGTCTTCGCCTGGCCGGGCGTCGGGTGGCTGATGCTGCAGGGAATCCAGACGCGCGATCTGCCGCTTGTGCGGGCGGTCGTGCTGGTGGTCGGCAGCGCGTTCGTGCTGATCAATCTGGTCGTGGACTTGCTATATCTCTATCTCGACCCGCGCATCCGGTACGATCATGGCCGCTGAGATCCCGACCGCCCGGCCGGCGACCGTCACTGGCATACACGCTGCCCCACGTGCGCGCCGGCGCCGGCCGCCGCAGTTCTACGCCGGTGCCGCGGTCCTCGGCCTCATGCTGGTCATCGCACTCTTTGCGCCATGGATCAGTCCCCACGGATACGCCGATCAAGACCTGATCAAGTCGCTGCAGGCGCCGGCATGGTCGAGCGGCGACTGGTCGCACCCGCTCGGAACCGATCGGTTGGGCCGCGACCTCCTGTCGCGGCTGATGGTCGGCGCGCGCGTGTCGATCGCGGTTGCATTGTTGTCGGTCCTCCTGGGTGGCAGCCTCGGCACGATGCTGGGTCTGGCGGCCGGCTACTTTGGACGACGCGTTGATCGCCTGGTCAGCCGGGTGATCGATATCCAGCTGTCGTTTCCGCCTGTGTTTCTGGCGATCGCGATCATGGCGGCGTTGGGTCAGAGCCTGGTCAAGCTCGTCGTCGTGCTGGCCTTGGTCACATGGGTGCAGTACGCGCGTATCGCGCGCGCGAACACCCTATCGGTGCGCGAGCGGGAGTTCGTACAGGCAGCGCGGGCCCTCGGCGCCGCCGAAGGCCGGATCCTGCTGCGGCATGTGCTGCCGTCGATTTTGCCGCCGCTCCTTGTGGTGGGTGCGGTCAACATGTCGAACGTGATTCTGGCAGAGGCTGCGCTCAGTTATCTAGGCCTGGGTGTGCAACCGCCGACGCCGGCGTGGGGCAGCATGGTCAGCGAGGGCCGCGCGGCGCAGAGCGTGGCGTGGTGGGGAACCGTGTTCCCCGGCGTGGCAATCGCGGTGTTAGTGATCGGCGCGAATCTACTGGGCGATGGGCTGCAACGCGAGAGATGAGCCGTCGGCTTGACGGGTTTTCTGCGCGTGATCTCGAAAGGCTTGCATGGCCGCGGCCATGAGGCATTCCCTCGGCCAATGAAAGGAGTATCGCAGATGCAATGTCCTGACTGCCGGACCGCGCTCTTGGAGACCGAGTATCTCGGCATTCGGATCGATGAGTGCCCGAACTGCCGTGGGCGATGGTTCGACCGCGACGAACTTCGGAAAGCCAAGGATCGCACTGACGACGATCTGCGCTGGCTCGACTTCGATCCGTTCGGGCCGGAAGCTGGCCCTGCGCCGGCCGATGCAACAGGGCGATTGTGCCCTCGCTGCCAGGTGACGATGAGAACGGTCCCCTATGAGAAGTCGGACGTCGTGATCGATCGGTGCGACCAATGCCATGGGGTCTGGCTGAGTCATCAGCAGTTCGAGAGGATCGTTGACTACCTGGATCGGATCGTCTCAGGCACCACGGCCTCAGAGTATGCGAAGGAAGCCCGCAAGGAGCTCGCGGAGATCTTTACTGGGCCCGAAGGCCCTCTCTCCGAGATTCGCGATTATCTCGCGGTCCTACACCTTCTGCGGTTGAGGGTGGCGGTCGAACACCCCAAGATCGCCCATGCCGTGGACAGAATCTACAGGATGTCGCCGTTCAAATAGCCGACTCGCTCACAGGTGCGAAGTTGATGCCCGTGATTCTCAGCAACTGCCGGCTCATAGATGGCCTGGGCCGCCCGGCGGTGGAGGATGCCGAGATCGTCATTTCCGACGGCAGGATTGACTGGTGCGGCCCTGTCGGCGATCCCGGCCGGCTCACGCGCGCAGACGGCGATACGGTCGTGGATCTCGGCGGGCTGACGGTACTGCCGGGGCTGTTCAACGTACACGTGCACCTGGGGTTACGCTTGCCGTTTCCCGAGCGGCGCACCGACCCGTTCTCACCTGGCTACCGCGTGATGCTGAACTACCGTCGGGCGTTGGAAGCGATCCTCACCGGGACTACCAGCCTGCGGATAGTCGGTGAGCCGTACTTCACGGACATTGACGTCCGCGACGCCATCAACCGCGGACTGGTGCCGGGGCCACGGATCACGTGCGCCGGTCACGCGCTGATCGCGACGGGCGGCCACGGTCACAACTCGGTGGGATGCCTGGAGTCCGACGGTCCGGAGAGCTTCCGCCGGCTGGCGCGGGAGCAGCTGCGCGCCGGCGCCGATCTCATCAAGATCTGCCTGACCGGCGGCATAGGCACACCACGCGAGGCGCCGGGCGATAAACAAATGACAGATGACGAGGTCCGCGCCGTCGTCGAGGTCGCCCACGGCGCGGGCAAACGTGTCGCGTCTCACACCGGTGGGAACAAGGCGATTCAAGACGCTGTCCGTCTGGGCGTCGACTGCATCGAGCACGGGTATGAGTTTAAGGACGACACCGCCGGCATGATGGCCGATGCGGGAACGTATCTGGTCCCAACATTGTGCGTGACACAGGAGCTGGATTACATGCGCCGCCACGGCGTTCAGGAGTGGATGCTGGGCAAGGCGAAGGCCGCGGCCGACGAGCACCTGGCGTCTATCAAGCGCGCGGTCGCGAGGCGCGTCACGCTGTGCTGCGGCACCGACCTGCTGCCCAGCGATCCGGTCGACGGTACAGTCGCGACGATCCGCGAAGTCGAGTTGCTGACCAACTGCGGCCTACCGCCGCTCCAGGCGATCCAGGCCGCCACGCTCAATTCCGCGCGCCTCTGCGGTACAGACCGCAAGGTCGGATCGCTCGAATCCGGCAAAGCCGCCGATCTCATCGCAGTCGCGGGCCGGCCCGATCAGCACATCCGCGATCTGCGTGAGACTCATCTGGTGATGAAGGGTGGCGTGGTCTTCCGCAGCTCAATCCCAGGGCTCCCCGATCCCGGATTGGCCAATCTGGGCGTGGCGATGGCCGGCGGGACGTTTGCGCGTCCAGGGTAAAAGGGGAGCAGCCGCGCTTACTTTTTCTCGGTCAGTTCGGCCAGTCGATCCCAGGTCTCTCGGGCACCCTCTTCCATGCCGCCCTGGGTCATGCCCTCGAGCGCTTCTATTGAAGGAAATCTGGAGACAGCCGAGAGTCTGGTCTTGGCGCCGGGCAACTCCTCAAACCTCACAGTCTCCTCACTCACCTGGTCCGGGTACGGTTCATAGGTGAACGTCCAGTCAATCTTTTCGGGCTCCACAATCTCGCGGAACTCTCCGTAGAAGACGTGTCTGTTGCCCTCGGCATCTTTGTTGATGAACCTCCACTGGCCGCCAACGCGGAGGTCGAACTTCTCCACCTCTGTTGTGAAGCGCCGTGGTCCCCACCACTTCTCTATCGCCTTAGGATCTACGTGTGCTCGCCACAGCGTTTTGGCCGGGGCATTGAACACACGGCTCATTCTGAGTTCCAATTTCCCTTTGTCGACAACAAATTGGGTATCGGCTGTACTGACATCGTTCCTCTGGTCAACCTTTTTGGCCATGAGTGTTCCACCTCTCTCTTTGAATACTTGTCCACCAGCGTGTTCTGGCGGATCCTTTTGGGCCCGGTTCTATTCGCCGTCGTCACCCCCTGAGATTTCCGGTGGCGCCACGGCCGGCCGTGGACGGAGGGCCGCGACTCGACCGGCGACCCAGCCGAATCCACCGCCGATACCGTTCCGGATCCGTCCCCACAGCGGCAGCTTTGCCAGATCATCAAACAATGAATAGAACACCGGGATCGCCACGAGCGTGAGCAGCAGCGACAGCATCTGCCCGCCGATGATCACTGAGCTGATCGCGCGGTTGGTCTCGGCGCCCACGCCTCTGCTGATCGCCAGCGGAATCATGCCAGCCACGAACGCGAGGGTCGTCATCAGGATAGGCCGCAGCCGGTCGCCGCTTGCCTGGAGGATCGCCTGGTCGCGTTCCACACCCTGCTCGCGCAGCTGATTGGCGCGGTCGATCTGGAGGATCGAGTTCTTCTTCACGACGCCGAAGAGCACCAGGATTCCCAACTGCGTAAAGATGTTCAGCGATCCTCCCATAAGAATGATGGACAGCAGCGCGAACGGCACCGTGAGCGGCAGCGACAACAGGATCGTGATAGGGTGCAACCAGGACTCGAACTGCGCGGCCAGGATCAGGTACATGAACACGAAGGACAGCAGAAATGCCAGCATGAACGCCTGCGCCTGGCGTCCCTGCTCCTGCGCTTGCCCCGAAAACGTTGTCCGGTACTCCGGTCCCAGGCCCAGCGCTTTCACCTTCGAGTCGAGGGCCTGCAGCGCGGTCACCTGCGATGTGCCGGGAAGAAGGCCGGCGGTGAGTCTCACCTGGCGGCGCCGGTTATATCGGTCGATCGACGATGGGCCGGTGCCCGGCTCGATGCGGACCACCTGGCTCAAGGGGATGCTCCCCAACTTCGTCGAGCCAACCATCAGACGGTCCAGCGCTGCGACGTCATGACGGTAGGACGGATCCGCGCGCACATAGATGTCGTACTGCTGGCCGCCCTCAGCGTACTGCGAGGTTTCCACGCCGGCGATGAACACGCGGAGCGCGGTCGCCGCCTCTTGCACGCTAACGCCCAGGTCCGCTGCGCGCTCTCGGTCGATGGTGATTCCCAGCTGCGGCTTGCCGCCGACAAGTGTGGAGTTGACATCCACGACGCCCGGGACGCTGTTGAGAATGCGTTCGCCTTCGGCGGCCGCGCGGGTGAGGACCGAGAGATCAGGGCCGCTGATGATATAGTCAACCGGCTGAAACGCTCCGCCGCCACCAAAGTCAGAGGCCGGCGCGACCAGCGTCCGGAGACCCAGGTGCGCGTACCGTGGCAGCAGTTCGGTTCGTACCCGATCCATCAAGGCGTGCTGGCTCATCGATCGCTCGTGCACGCCGGTCATCCCCACAAAGAGCGTAAACCTGTTGGCGCTGCGCTCGGCATTGTCGCCCACGGTGACGACGGTTCTCTGTACACCGTCCATGCGTCGGATTTCAGCGGCCATCCCCTCGGCAAGCCTCGCGGTGGCGTCCAGGTTCCACCCCTCCGGCGCGCGCACGACCACATCGAACTGCGATTCATCGTCCTCGGGCAGGAAGTTTTGGTTTACCATCGCGCCCAGCGGCGCGATGGAGAAAAGCGTGACTAAACTCAGCGCCACGACGACCCATCGGCGGCGCAGCGAGGCAGCCAGTAGCCGGTGGTAGCCGGCCTCGAGGATGGCAGTGAGCTTGCCGCGCTTATGTGCCGTACCGGCATCTGCCGCGGCAGGGCCGTCACCCGTCTCTGGCTTGGGCCGGCGTTTTGGCGCAAGCCAGCGCGCCGACATGGCCGGGTCGAGCGTGTAGGAGACCAACAGAGAGACGGCAATCGCAAACGCCATCGTCCACCCGAAGCTCCGCATGAAGCGTCCGACGATGCCTCCCATGAATGCGAGGGGAAGGAAGACAGCGATGAGGCTGAACGTCGTCGCGGTCACCGCCGTGCCCACCTGGCGGACGCCTTCGATCGCCGCCTGGGCCGGCGGCAGACCTTTCTCGTGCATGAACTTGTAGATGTTTTCGCGGACAACGATGGCGTCGTCGATGACGATGCCCACGACGAGCGCCAGGGCAAGCAGTGTCACGATGTTGAGCGTCAGGCCCATCATGCTCAGCAGCGCAAACGTGGTGATCAGCGAGGTAGGAATGGCAAGCGCGGAAATGACCATGGACCGGGCATCCCAGAGGAAGAGCAGCACGACAAACGCGGCGAGGAACGACCCGACGATCAGGTGCTCCTGGACCGCGCGCGTGGACGCCTCGATGAACACCGCCTGATCCCGTACCAGCTCGAGACGGTAGCCGGGAGCCAGCGTGGACGTGATCGTCTCAAGACGACCTTTGATCGCCCTGACGACGTTCAGGGTGTTCTCCCCCGACTGCTTGCGGATGCGGAGGAGCACGCCGGTGCGACCATTAACAATCGCCGTCGTCTCGGGTTCGGCTCCGCCATCTTCGACTTTAGCGACGTCGGCCACCATGACGGGCTGACCGGCGCGCGAGGCCACCACGACCCGCTCGAGCTCTTCCAGGGAGTCGACGCGGCCGAAGGTGCGGAGTGTCAGGCGCTGCGCTCCCCGATCCACGTTGCCGGCCGGGATCTGTACGTTCTGGGATTGAAGGGCACGCACGATGTCCGGGCTGCTCAGCCCGTACGCGTTCAGGCGCTCCGCATCAACGAGCACGTTGATCTGCCGCTTGCGTCCCCCAATGATCTCGACCTGCGCCACGCCGGCGGTGCCTTCCAGCTGTGGCCGGATGACTTTGTCGGCGTACTCCGTGATGTCGCGGATAGAGCGGTCACCAGAGAGCGCGAGCTGAGCGACTGGGAACGCGCCCACGTCAAACTTGGAGATGACCGGTGGATCAATCGTCGTCGGCAGGTCCCGCAAGATGCCGTTGACCTTGTCCCGGACCTCTTGCGCGGCGACATCGACGTTCTTCTCCAGCAGAAACTGAATGGTAACCGTTGAGAACCCCTCGGCCGACACCGATGTCAGGCTGTCGATCCCGCTGATCGAATTCACCTCGGCCTCGATCTTGTCGGTCACATCGCTCTCGATCTCTTCGGGCGACGCCCCCGGAAGGCGGGTTGAGATGATGACAAAGGGAATGTCGACGTTTGGAAAGCGCTCGACGTTGAGGCGGAAATACGAAAACGCCCCGAGGAACACCAGGCCGAGGATCATCACCGCGGCCAGGACGGGACGACGGACTGAGAGTTCGGCAAGACGCTGCATCGTGGTTCCCCTTACTGCGTCGGCGCCTTCGGCGCCACCGGCTGGTTATCGGTCAAACCTTCCTGCCCTTGTACGACGACTTGCTCGCCGGCCTCGACGCCGGCCGTAATCTCAACCAATCCGTCAGTGCGCTCGCCCAGGGTGACCTCGCGGCGGAGCGCCTTACCATCCTTGACCACGAAGACAATCGGCTTGCCCGATGTCAACAGGATCGCGGCCTCGGGGATCTGCAAGACGGAGACGCGCGTGCCGGTGACGATCGCGCCACGCGCAAACGTACCAGGGCGCAAGGTCCCATCTGGATTAGAAACTCGCACTTTCACAAGGAACGTGCGGCTCGCAAGGGCTGCTGCCGGGCCGATTTCGTCCACCTTTCCCGCAAACGTCCGGCCGCGGAGAGCATCGACCCGGATTGTCGCGGATTGACCACGCGTCAGCCCCACGCGATAGCGCTCCGGCACCGCGAGCTCGACGAGCACCTCATCGAGTTCCGCGATAATGAACGAGTGTGCAGCAGGCGAGACGGACTCGCCGGGCTCGACGTCGCGCTGCACGACCGTGCCGGCAAACGGCGCCGTCACGGTGGCATCGACAAGCCTCACGCGCGCCGCCCTGAGGGACGCCTGGGCACGCGCCACCTGCGCGCTTGCGAACAAGATCTCCTCGGTACGCGGACCCTGCTCGACCAGCCGCATGGACTGCTGCGCGGAGTTGGCCGCGGCCTGAGCCTGCATCAACTGCGCCCGCGCCGTCTGGAGATCTTCGATGCGGGGTCCTTCCTGCACCATGCTCTGCTGCTGTACCGCGGAGTTGTGGTTGGTCTGCGCCAGCCGGAGCTGCATTTCGGCGGCTTCCAAAGCCTGCCGCGAGATCGCGCCCATCTGGTGCAGCGAACGCATGCGCTGCGCGTCGGCTTCCGCGAGATCGAGCGCCGCTTTCGCACGCGCCACGGCATCGGCCGCCTGCTCGCGCTCCTGCGGCCGCGCGCCGCGCTCGAGCGCGGTGACCCGCGCCTGGGCGACGCGCACCGCCGCCTGTGCCTGCGTGTACGCATCCGCCGATTGGGTGCGTTCTTCCGGCCGCGCGCCGGTTTGCAGTTGCGTGAGGCGCGCACTGGCCGCCGCCAAATCGGCCCGAGCCTGCGCCTCCTGGGCTGCCAGCTCGGCAGTGTCCAAACGCATGAGCGGCGCGCCCGCATTCACGCGCTGCCCTTCCTTGACGAGCACGGCCGCGACCCGTCCGGGACTCTTGGCCGCGATCTTCGCCTCGCGGAGGGCGGTCACCGTTCCAGTCGCGGTCACTTCGACGGCGACGTCGGCTTTGCGGGCCTCCGCCACGGTGACGGCCGCTGCCGTGGGCTGTGGCTTTACTTCTGTCGCCGGCTTCGGCTCGGATCCTCCTCTCGCGTTCATCGCCACCGCGCCGATTGCGAGAGCGGCGATGACCGCGATCACGATCGCTACGCGTTTGTGCATCTCACTCCACACTCCCCTCATGCTGCACTCCCCACGCTACTCATCCTATGTGAACGTTTGTGAACGTTGACCCCTGGGAAGACGAAATCTTCACCAAGTAGGCTTCACAGCGCACCCGTTGCGAGCAGCAGACGGCTTCGTGCCACGTGCTGCCCGAACCGGGCGGACGCCAGCCCGACATCGGCCTGTGCCAGGGCAGCCTGCGCTGACAGCACCTCCAGCGATGTCCCGACCCCCGCTTGGTACCGGACGGCCGCGAGGCGTGCCGCCTCCCGCGCCGCTTCGACGCCGCGGAGCGCGGGAATGAGCTCGCCTTCTGCCTGCTGTAACGCGAGCCACCCCTGGCGAACCTCCACCTCGATGCGCTGCCGCGTCTCCGCCTCGACCACGGTCAGTTGCTCGACGCGCAACGACGCTTCGCGGACGCGTTCGCGCGTGATGCCGCCGTCGAATATCGACAGCGTCACCCCGAGCGTCACGAACCAGGCACCCGAGAGCAAGTTCGTCGCGGTCCCGCTCACGTCGTAGCCCGCGCTCACGGTGACGTTTGGCCGCCCGCCGCTCGCCGCGAGCGCTATCCCGGCCCGCGCGGCGTCGAGCCGGCTGCGAACTTCGATGAGCTCGGGCCGGTCACGAAGCCCCTGGGCGATTACGTCGGCGAGCGTGCCCGAGACCGGCTGAGGCGCCAGGGTGTCGGTAAGATCAAGCGAAAGGTCCAGCGGTACGTTCAGGGCCGCGGCCAGCTCGGTGCGCGCGGTCTGCACCCCGGTCTGCGCGCGTACCACCGACTGCTCAGCCCCGGCGACCGCGACTTCGGCCTGCAGGACATCGAATTGTGGCGCCGCGCCGGCCGCCAGCCGGGCTTGCGCCACCCGCAGATTTTCCTGCGCCTGGTCGCGCGCACGCTGTGCCGCCGCAACGTTCTCCTGCGCCAACAACATCTGTAGATATACAGACTGCGCGGCGAACAGCGTCTGCTCCTTGGTCCGCTCAAAGACCGCCCGGGCGCCGCGCAGGTTTGCCTCGGCCATGGCGATCTGCGATTCGAGCCGGCCGCCGGTGTAGAGGGGAAACTGCAGGCTCAGGCGTGCGACCAACTGGTTTGGATCTGGCGGGGGCAGCGTGAACGTGATCGCCGGCGGAGCGGCCCCGAACGGGTTCGGGATGGTCAATGTCTGGCCGGCCCGATCCCCGAAGCGCGTGTACGTGCCGGATACGGTCGCGTGCGGCAGCCTGGCTCCGCGGGCCTGGGCGAGTTGCGCTTCGGCAACCGACACGTCGAAGGCAGCCGTCCGCAGCCTCAGGTTGGCCTGCAGCACCGCGGTCGCTACCTCCGCGAACGATAGCCGGCGGGCAGCGGGCTGCGCTTCCACGGGGCGTCCCGACGCCGCGAGGACGACGATTGCGGCTATAAATGCCGAAAGTCTTCGAAATCCCATGACACCCTACCGTCCTTGAGTTGCACTGCCGTTAGTATCGCCACCGGCGTGAGGCGCGGCATCGGCCAAACGGCGGAGTTCCGTCATGGCCGATCGGCCGGGGAGCAGTGCGTCAGCGGAAAAGCGCCGGGTTTAGACCGTCTTGTGCTTCCAGGCACCGCGCCTGAAGACGAGTGCGCTGACAACAGCCAGGCTCGAATAAGCGATGGCCAGCGCCGCGAAAACGCCCCGGGCGCCCAGCCTGGTGTGCCTCGCGAGCAGATACCGAGAGGAATCTCCAAGAACCAGAAGACGAACAGGTTGATCATGGTCGGGGTCCAGGTGTCGCCCGCGCCATTGAACGATTGAGTGACGACCATGCCGAACGCATAGAAGACGAATCCCGCGCTGACGATCCGAAGGCAGGCAACGCCAAACTCATGAACCACGGGATCCCGGCTGAAGAGGGAGATGATCGACGGCGCAAACACCACGAACAGCAGGCCTACCGATCCCAGCAGCGCCATGTTGTAGATTCCATGAGCATCTCGAGGACCATCGGGACGGCCAGCATGAAAATGCCTTGACCGATGGGCACACTCGTGAAGTCAACTGAGGAGCCGCGGATGGCCTCACGCAGCATGGCAAGGGGCCGCCGGCGTGCCGGTCCTGGGGCCACGGCGAGCTCAGCGGCGGACGCCGAGTCAGATGATGTGTTCATGGCTTTGGTTGGGGGTATTCCGCACAGGGATCGAAACGCCCGCACCTCTCGCAAGATTCCCGCACGCGTGGCCTAGAAAGAGAGAGGAGGCGCCCACAACCGCCTCCTCACCTGTGCCTTGCCTGGATCCGGCGTACTGGCTCCGGTTAACCCCTGACGTCCGGGTTGAGCGGTTTCTGCTCCTCGTCGCCGGACGAGAAGACCTGCTCGGCCTGCTGCGTTTGGTAGGTCGGGGCTGGCGGATCAAAGACCGGTCCGTCCTGCTCGCCCGCGAATGCCACCTGGCCCACCGTAAAGAGAATCGCTGCCAACGCGGCCGTTGCGATTAGCGTCTTCATGAGAACCCCCTCCTTCTCAGGATTTGACTTCTGACGATCGAATTATGCGCCGGCCGTAAACCGGGAGCATCGGCCGTCGGGATGGGATGTAACCTGGACCTTTTGGCCGAGGAGGCTTTAAGTTCGAAGGCGGAGGGCTGAGGTCAACCGCCGATCGCGCGCAAATATCGTGCAGCGGACTTCTGGACCGCCAGTTTTGCCTCGGTAGGAACTATCGCGTCCCACCAGGCGCCGTAGATGCGATCAAAGCCAAACGGCTCCACGGCGCCTACAATGTCACCGATGGCCGATGCGGGAAGCGGAATCAGGTTGGGATAGCTGCGCATGAAACTCACGTAGCGCCGGTCCTGGACGACCCGAATGATGTCTCCGCTTAAGAGAGCGCCGCGCCCTTCGGCTCCCTGCGCCCAATGAAGTACGCTTCCCCCCTCAAAGTGGCCACCGCAGCGAATCAGGGTCAGCCCGTCCCACAGCTTGCGCGCGCCTCCGTCCCAAAAGACGATTGCCGGGTCAGGGCGCATGACCCACTCGCGATCAGCGGCGTGCAGATAGATCGGGGCCGCACCAAAGGCGTGGCTCCACTCCACCATGCCGGAGTAGAAGTGGGGGTGAGAGATAGCAATCGCCTGGATCCCCCCCAACGCCCGCACGGTTTCGACCGTCGGGTCATCGAGCATACTTATGCAGTCCCACAGCACATTGCCGCCGGAGCTTTGGACCAGCAGCGCCCGCTGCCCGATGGCAAAATTCGGCTCGGTCCCTATGCCTGTGAGATTCGGCGCGTATGTGCGGGTGCGATTGTGATGTCCTTCACGCAACTCCGCAAGTGTGGTCCACTGCTGGCCATCCCAGCCGATGTACTGGCGCTCGTCCTCACAGATAGGGCAGCGTATCGGGGCAACGGCGGTCTCGGCGTGTTGTGTTCCACACGTGACGCAAATGTAGTGTGGCATGGGGATTCCATCACATCGTAGCGTATATTGATGGGGTCGTCCTCGCTGAACAGCGACGAAACACGATCGAAGAGAGATGGCGTGTGGAGTCCGCCTACCAGGGAAGGCTGACGCTTTTGGTCAGAAACGCCACGAGCGGTGATGCTTTCCGACAGGCGGCCAGAAACCGGTTCATGAAGTCCGGCGAACAGACGTCGCGGTCTGAGAAACGTGTCATGGTGTAGAAGTCCTTCAACTTGAGGTCTTCTGCGAACGGATGCCCCGGGTCGTAGCCAGCCGGAACCCGCTTGAGGGCTTCACCCTGGATGTCAATGCCGCGCTGACGTACGCGCCGCCACTCTGCCGGATGCCGCACGATCCGCTGCCGGACCATGCGCAGGCCCTCGGGATCGGGATGCCAGAGCCCTCCCCCACCAAACGACTTACCCGGATCGAGGTGGAGATAGAACCCCGGCGCGTGGGCATCCCGCCCGCCCTTGAGGTGGGGGAAGTGGGCGCCGACGTTGGTCTTGTACGGGCTCTTGTCCCTCGAGAAGCGGATGTCGCGATAAATCCGGAACATTGAGCCACCTATGGGTCTGGAGTCGGCCCGGAAGTTGGGACTGATCGATCGCAGCGGCTTCGCGAAGTCATCGATGAAGCGGAGCATGGGTCCCTTAACGTCCCGCTCGTAGCGCTCGCGACTCTTTTCAAACCATGCTTTCTTGTTGTGCGCCTTCAGCTCGGTGAGAAAGCGAAAGAGACTTGGACTGAAGTATCTCACTACTCCACCTCACTCTGGCTCCGCCGGCTGCGGGAGGTGTGGGGGTTATTTCTGTTGCACTCGCGCGAGCGAGAAGCTGCACAAGATACCAACTTTCTGAAGTTTTTCACGCGCCGGATTGGTCAACCGCAGCGGCTGGCGCATCATCGCCGCCGGGTGGGGAACCGCTCGCGCCCGCATCAGCGTGCGATGAGCGTCGGTCAGCCCGGTGAGACTACACATCGTGTCCGGCGGATCGCAGCGGGCGGGCTACCGTCTGCCACGCCCAGCCGCCGAGCCAGAAGCCGGGGACGAGAGCGAAGGTCGCCATCGGTTGCCTAACCTCTTTTCCAGCGGCATGAGGTGATTGCCCTCCCCCGGGCTAGCTTCCCCAGTATAGGCCCCGGTAGAGTACTGTAGATACTGTGAGGACACGCCTGCGGGTACGACTGCAGCCTTACGTGGCTGTGCTAGCGTCCTGCCTCGCGGTCACCGTCGGGATGGTGGCGCTCCGCTCATCCCTCAACCTTGCCACGGTTACCCTGGTATACCTGCTGCTCGTCTTTCTCACCGCGGTGTGGGGCGGGCGGGGGCCGAGCGTGACTGCCAGCCTGCTTTCATTTCTGGCCTCGAACTACTTCTTTACCGCTCCTTATGGGACGTTCCTCGTGGCTTCGACCCAAGAGGTCATCAGCCTCCTGGTCTTCCTCTTTGTCGCTGAAATGACCGCACGTCTGGTTGCGCAACTGCGCGAGCATGAGGCAGAGGCGCGCCGCAGGGCCTGGGAGGCCTCAACCCTCTACGCGCTTGCCCACGATATGAACGCCTCGAGTGAGCCCAAGGTCATCCTGGAAGGTGTGGCCTCCCGGATTGTCGAGCACGTCGGTGTCGGCGAAAGCTCGGTGTTTCTCCCCGACGACACGGGGCGTCTGCGACTCTACACTTCCGCACCGCACATCGTGTCGGAAAGCGCGCGTGCTGTCCCCGACGGGGCGCTCAGCGCCTTCCGCGCGGCCGAGCCCATCGAGGAAGGAGCAGATCTCTTCCTCCCCCTTACCGTGGGCGAGAAGGTTCTTGGAGTGTTGCACGCGGGATCACGGCGGGGCGAGGTCAGAATTCCTCAAAACATCCGACGCATGCTCGGGACCTTTGCGGCACAGACAGCAGCTATCATCGAGCGTCTGCGGTTGCAGCACGAGGCGGCAGAAGCGGAGGCCTTGCGGAAAACGGATGACCTGAAGTCGGTATTGCTTTCCACAGTGTCTCACGACCTGCGCACACCGCTCGCCTCGATCCGGATCGCAGCCACTGGACTCCTGCAGGGCGATCTGCGGCCCGACGAAGGCGCCCAACGTGAACTGTTGGAAATGATCGATACTGAGGCAGCACGCCTGGCCCGCCTCGTCACAAACCTCCTCGACCTGTCACGAATCGAGGCGGGTGTGCTCAGGCCCGACAAGGAGTGGCGCGATCTTCAGGAGGTTGTCGCCCGTGCGGTTGATCACGTGCATCATCAGTTGCGCGGCCACAGGGCCGTTGCCGAGATCCCGGGTGACCTGCCGCTGGTACCCATCGACTTCACGCAGATCGAGGACGTTCTGGTTAATCTGCTGGACAATGCCGTCCGGCATTCGCCCGAAGGCACCACGATCCGGATCACGGCTGAGCAGCGGGACCGTGAGGTCGTCGTTCAGGTTGAGAATGAGGGTGCACCGGTCCCCGCCGACGCCGCGGGGGTCATCTTCGAACGCTTTTATAGTGTGCAGCGTGATCGAAGGCGCCTCGGCTTGGGTCTGGCCATCTGCAAAGGGCTGGTCGAAGCTCATGGGGGGCGCATCTGGGTAGAGCGGCCCGGTGAGCCCGGCGCGCGGTTCGCCTTCACGCTGCCGCTCGAGAAGGCGGCGCCCACGTTAACCACGAGCGGTTAGGATTGAGGCGATGGGTGCCAGAGTGCTGGTAGTGGATGACGAGCCCCAGATCAGGCGGGCGCTGACCCGCACGCTTGAAGCGAATGGCTTCGAAGTACGAACCGTGGGTACCGGAGAAGAGGCCCTGGTGGCCCTCCGGTGGCGGCCCGATGTGATCTTATTGGACCTGATGCTCCCCGACATCGACGGGTTGGAGGTGGCCCGGCGCATTCGCGAGCACGTCGTCAGCCCCATCCTGGTGCTGTCGGCGCGGGGGGAGGAGCCTCAAAAAGTGTCCGCCCTCGATCAGGGGGCCGACGATTACATCACCAAGCCGTTTGGCACCGAGGAGTTGCTAGCGCGAATCCGCGTGGCCCTCCGGCATGCGGCGGGACAGCCCACGGGTCCGGTGATTGAGGTCGGCGACTTGCGCATCGACCTCGAACGACGTCTGGTTACCCGCGGCGGCGGAGAAGTTCATCTAACTCCGACAGAGTATGAAGTCTTGAAGTATCTCGCCCGGAATGCGGGGAAGGTCATGACTCACCGCACGCTGCTACAGCATGTGTGGGGTCCAGAGCATATTGAAGAGACGCAGTACCTGCACGTCCTCGTGAGCCAACTCCGACACAAGATCGAGCCCCAACCCGCGCGCCCGCAATACATCCTCACAGAGCCCGGAGTAGGGTATCGTTTTCGCCCGCCCGCCTGATCCCCGTTTCCCTTAAGGACTTCTTAAGGCCCCCTCTGCTACCCTCGGACAGCGAGATTCGCATGGAACAGACGCTCATCGGTTTCCTATTGATCGCTGCGGGCGCCGGGGCCTTCACGATGGCAATGATCGGCCATACCCTCCCGGAGAGCCTCGGGGCCCTGGCTGGAGCCTTCGTGGGGATGCTCGTGGCGCTTGGAGTCTTTTCACTTCAATCATCAACGGTGAAATTGACGCCCGGAACTGGCTTAGAGGCCGCGGTTGCTGCGCTCTGGGCCTCGATGCTGGCCTGGCTGGCAATCCTTTGGTGGGAGAGCCGGACGGGAGGAATCCCGCCAGCATGATTCGACTGAAGGACCGCATTTCTCATTTCTCGCTCCGCAGGTTTCTCCTGGGCCCCACTCTGCCAACGCACGAGATGCCACACCAGACCGTCGGAAAGTCCGTCGGGCTTGCGGTCTTCGCGTCCGACGTGCTCTCCTCGGTCGCCTATGCCACCGAGGAGATACTCGTCGTCCTGGCGCTTGCCGGCGTAGCGTACTTCACGCTGTCCATTCCTATCTCGATGGCGATCTCAGCGCTCCTCGTCATTCTGACCATCTCCTACAGGCAGACCATATTCGCCTATCCCAACGGGGGTGGAGCGTACATCGTCGCGCGTGACAACCTCGGCGAGGGACCTGCGCAGACGGCCGGGGCGGCCCTTCTGACCGACTACATCCTGACGGTATCGGTCAGCATCGCGGCAGGCGTCGCTCAGATCGTGTCGGCTTTCCCCTCGCTGGTCCCTTGGCGTGTCGAGCTCGCGGTCGCGGCCATTCTCTTTATGATGCTGGTGAACCTGCGGGGCGTGCGCGAGTCGGGCACCTTCTTCGCTATTCCGACCTACTTCTTTGTCGCAACGATGCTCGGAATGCTCGCGGTGGGCTTCTACCAGCTTCTCACGGGGAGGCTCCTTCAAGTGAGCGGGGTACACCTGGAGAGCAGCGCGGTCCACCCCTTTACCCTTTTTCTTCTCCTGCGCGCATTCAGCAGCGGTGCGGTGGCGGTGACCGGCACGGAGGCCGTCAGCAACGGCATCACGGCATTCCGCGAGCCCAGGAGCCGGAATGCGGCGGCGACCATGGCCTGGATGAGCGCGCTCATCGGGACGATGTTCATTGGGACCACGATTCTGGCCGTTCGGACGCACGCATTGCCGGTCGAAAACGAGACGGTCATCTCTCAACTGGCAAGGACAATATACGGGCCGGGCGCGCTCCATTTGATCACGCTGGCGGCGACCACAATGATCCTCATTCTGGCCGCCAACACCGCGTTCGCCGACTTTCCGCGGGTCTCTGCGCTGCAGGCGGCGGATGGATTCCTTCCGCGTCAGCTGACCTTTCGGGGAAGCCGTCTGGTCTTTTCGTGGGGGATCGTCGCTCTGGCTGCCGTCTCGTCCCTGCTGGTCATCGTCTTCCACGCAGACGTGTCCCAGCTCATCCCTCTGTACGCAATCGGTGTGTTCCTTTCATTTACCATGTCGCAGGTGGGCATGGTCGTGCGCTGGCAAAGGATCGGCCGCCTGCGGCCGGACGAGGCCGTGGAGACGAAAGGGTCCGTTCTCCGCTACGATCCGCGGTGGCGATTCAAACGGGCGATCAATGCCGTCGGGGCTCTCCTCACGACAGTCGTCATCATCGTGCTGACCCTTACCAAGTTTGGGCAGGGAGCATGGATCGTTGTGATCCTGATCCCGACTCTGGTATGGATCTTCTTCCGTATTCATAAGCACTATCAGGAAGTCCGCCGGAAGTTGAGCGTCGGCGATCTCACGGCCCCGCCCCCGCCGGTGCCCATCATTCACCTGGTGCTGATCTCGAACGTTCACGCCGCGGCTCTGCGTCAGATACAGTTCGTCCGATCTCTCGGCTTTCGATGGGTCGCGCTCCATGTCGCGACCGACGAGGAGAAGGCGGCCGAGGTCCGCCGCAAGTGGGATCGATTCTTTCCGAAAGAGACGCTCGTAGTGCTCCCGTCGCCACTCCGTGATGTGGTCCGTCCGATCCGCAGCTACGTAGAACGACTGCGCGCCGAATACCCCGACGCATTCATTCATGTGATCATGTCGCAGATTCTGATGGACAATCTAGTCGAACAAACCCTACATCAGAACACGTCGATCATCTTCAAGCTCGCCTTGCAAGACATCCCCATGGTCGTGGTCACCGACGTGGCCTATCCTCTCCATCCCGAGGTACCGCCGCGGATTGTCGACGTTGTCCCGGGAACGGAAAATACGGTGCCTCCGGTGGATCGCAGTCCGCTACGGTCCGCCAAAACCCCCGAGGGATGAGCCAGCCGCCGCTTCCCTGATCGTAGAGGCGAGATCCTCCCCGCACCGTCGCTTGGCGACGAAGGCAACGGCGCCCGCGGCCAGCGCCCGCGCCCGCGTCGCCGCGTCATCGTGCACAGTGTGGATCACCACCGAAGCCAGGGGTTCCAGAGCGCGGAGCGCCGCCGTGGTTGCGACGCCGTCCATGTCGGGCATCGCGACGTCCATGAGCACGACGTCCGGATGCAGGACCTGCGCCAGGGCCAGCGCGGTGTTGCCGTCGCCCGCCTCGCCGACGATCGTGATATCCGGTTCTATCTCGAGGCACATCTTCAGTCCTCGCCGGACGGCGGGCCGATCATCTACAATGAGGAGGCGAATCATCCAATCCAACATATCGGCGGGATGCGTTACTCACATCGAACGAACGTGTGGGGTCTGGCCCCGGCTTCCCGACCACATCGGACTCCGCCAAAAGGCGGATGACAACCGACGACTCGGGGCGGAGAATAAAACGACGATGCCTATTCGCCTTCTGATCGCGGACGATCATAGCGTGGTTCGCCAGGGCCTCCGGATGTTTCTGGGCCTGGATACCGACTTGGAGATCGTGGGTGAAGCGTCCGACGGGGCGGAGGCGGTCGCCCTGGCCCGTGAGCTTCATCCCGATGTCGTGCTGATGGATCTGATCATGCCCGTTATGGACGGTATCAGCGCCATCAAGACGATTCGATCCGAGCTTCCCGATATTGAGGTGCTGGCCCTGACCAGCGTGCTTGAGGATGCGTCCGTCATCGGCGCCGTGCGCGCCGGAGCAATCGGATATCTGCTGAAGACTACCGAGGCGGACGAGCTGCGCCGCGCGATCAAGGCAGCGGCGGCGGGGCAGGTGCAACTCTCACCTGAGGCCGCGGTGCGGCTCATGCGCGAGGTGCGTGCCCCCGAGAGTCCCGAGGTGCTGACCGAGCGCGAAACTGAGGTGCTGCGGCTCGTTGCGCAGGGCATGGGTAACAAGCAGATCGCCCGGGTGCTGCACGTCGGCGAGAAGACGGTGAAGACGCACGTAAGCAATGTCCTCGCAAAGCTCGGTGTGCAAAGCCGCACCCAGGCTGCCCTCCACGCGGTGCGTATCGGTCTTGCGTCTCCCGTGTCCGTGTTCGAGGAGTCGTGATGGTGACGCAACTCAAACTCGCTCCGCTCTCGACCCTGTTCTTTGAGGCATCGTTGGAAGGCGTCGTGGTGATGGACGAGGACTGCCGGTATCTCTACGCCAATCCGGCCGCGTGCCGCACCATGGGGTATACCCTCGAGGACGCCTTGAAGCGAAATCTCTTCATGGATGTGGCGCCGCGCTGGCGTGAGGCGATCACGGCGCAGATTGCCGAAGAGAAAGCCAGCGCCGAAGAGCATCCGCCGAAGACGGGCACGGGTTACTTGCTGCGCGCGAACGGCGAGGAATTCGAGATCGAATACGTCGAGGCGCCCTTTATCATTGAAGGGTTTCGCTTCGTCGTTGTCATGTTCCGCGATATGACCGAGGCGCGGCGCCTCGCCCGCAATGCGCAGGCGCTGGCCGAGATCGCGTCGACCGTTGCAATTGCCGGTTCCCTGGGAGACACACTCGACGCTTTGGCGCGGCGCGTGGTCGAGGCGACCGGTACCGTGCACTGCGGGCTCTTCCTCATTGATGAGGAAGAGAAGAGCATCCGCGTGTACGGGGAGTACCAACCCTGGAAGGACGAGTGCGGAGAGGCCGACGCCAAGGCGGAGCGCCAAGCCTGGGAAGCGGCTGTCCGCGCGGGCGCGCCGGCGCCGGGATTTGAAGCGGTCGAGAGAAAACAGCCAGTGATCATCGAGAACTTCTCGGAGATGCTCCTGGCCGACCCGCGCTTCGCGGCGGTGCACGACCATGTCCGGCAGCATCCGCAGATGACGCTCGTTGGCGTGCCCATGCGGTATGGCCAGCGCGTCATCGGATGGATGAACGTCTGCTACATGCCCGGACGGCGACCAAGCGACGCCGACATCGCCTTCCTGAGCACGATCGCCGACCAGGCGACTATTGCCGCAGAAAACGCGCGGCTGCTCGTGGAAGTCAGGGAGAAGGCGGCGTTGGAAGAGCGCCAGCGTCTGGCTCGAGAGCTCCATGACTCGGTCTCGCAAGCCCTGTACGGTATTGCGTTGGGTGCCCGCACTGCGCGTACGCTGATCGATCGGGATCCGACGCAGGCGGTCGAACCGCTCGAGTATGTCCTGTCCCTGGCCGAGGCCGGGCTGGCTGAGATGCGCGCATTGATCTTCGAGCTACGGCCCGAATCACTCAGAGAGGAAGGCCTCATCGCCGCCCTCAACAAGCAAATCGAGTTCGTGCGGGCACGTCACAGGATCCCCATCGAAGCCACGCTTCCCGACGAGCCCGCCGTGCCGCTGGAAGTGAAGGAGGCGGTCTATCGGATCGCCCAGGAGGCGCTCACGAACACGATCAAGCATGCCCGGGCCAGTCAGCTGGCCTTGGGACTCAACGGCGCGGCCGGTGAGCTCATCTTGGAGGTTTCCGACGACGGCGTCGGCTTCGACACCGATGGGTCGTTCCCGGGCCACCTTGGCCTTCGTTCGATGCGGGAGCGCGCGGCCAGCGTTGGTGGCACCGTGGAAGTCGACAGCGGCCCGGCACTGGGCACACGCATCCGCGCTCGGATTCCGGTTCCGAGCGCCGCCATAGTCTAACGTCCCGCCACCCACCACGTCACCATCCCCTGTTCTCGGTTTTGAGTCTCGAAGGAGACCGATGTGCGCAGGAGCGTTGCAGTTCTCATTGTTGTTGTAGGGACCGTGTGGGCTGCGGTCTCGCCGGTTGTCGCGCTGGACACCCGGACCGGGCCACAGGCTCGAGTAGGCCAGGGTGAGGTTGTCGATGACGATCTGTACGTTGCCGGCGGTCAGGTCAGTATGGACGGGCGGGTCCGCGGTGATCTGCTCGCGGCGGGCGGACGGGTTCGCGTGCGCGGCCAGGTGGATGGAGACATCCTTGCCGTGGGCGGCACAATCGAGATTTCGGGACCCGTTGGCGCCAGCATTCGCGCGGCCGGCGGCAACATCGACATCGAGGGACCGGTTGGGGCGGATACCGTCGTGCTTGGCGGCACCGTCGGCATCGAGCAGGGGGCCCGCATCAAACGAGACCTGGCCGTGGCGGGGGGCAACGTGACCCTCCGCGGCACCGTCGGCCGGAACGTGAAGGTCGCCGGCGGCCGGGTGGAGATCGCCGGATCGGTTGACGGCAATGTGATGATCAGGGGAGGCGAGGTCGTGCTCCTGCCGACCGCCGTTGTGCGGGGCAACCTGAACTACAGCAGTGATCGACCGGCCCAGATAGCCCCTGGCGCCCGCATGGCCGGAAACGTGACGCGGGAACCGTACCCTTCAAGGCCGATGCCGTCCCAACGGGCGTTTCGCGGATTCCGCATTGCCTTCGGCGTTGTCGACTTCGTGTGGATGCTCGTGTTGGGATTGGTCATGGTGGCCGTCATTCCTCAGGGAGTACAGACAACCGCCGACACCCTGCGCCGGCGCCCCGTGGCATCGCTTGGGTGGGGGCTACTGCTTCTGCTCGCGATCCCGGTGGTTGCGATCGCCCTCTTTGTCATGATCATCGGCATACCGGTGGCGATCTTGCTGCTTGTTGCCCACATCCTAGCGCTCTTTGTGAGCCACGCGGCCGCCGGACTGGCGATTGGTCAGGGCCTCGCGGCACGACTGTCTCGCTACGGTCAGGTAGCGCTGGGAATTGTGATCATCGCGGTCGCCACCAACCTCCCGTTTATAGGTGTCCTCCTTCGCCTCCTCGTGGTGGCCTTCGGACTTGGGGCCGTGGCGCTGGCTATCTGGCGCCCGCGCGGCACGCCCCCCAGCGACCCCGCGCCGGCCGCGGTCGCGTAGCACGATGGTGCAGACCGCAGGCGCCGGCAGGCCGTGACCGCTGCCGTTTCAGTCGCAAATCTCGTCAAGCGCTACGGGACGGTGCTTGCCGTTGATGACGTATCGTTCGAAGTGAACGCTGGGGAGATCTTCGGCATCCTTGGGCCGAACGGCGCCGGGAAGACCACGACGCTCGAGATCATTGAGGGCCTGCGCCGTCCGGACGCGGGACGCGTGATGGTGGATGGCGTCGATGCGGTGGCCGCGCCCCGGCAGGCCCGGGCACGGATCGGGGTGCAGCTGCAGGAAGCAGGCTTCTTCGAACGTCTGACCCCGGACGAGACGCTTCGGCTGTTTTCGACGTATCACAGCCGCGCACTTCCCAGCGGGCCGTTGTTGCAGCGCCTCGGTCTGGACGAGAAGCGAAACGCGCACGTGCAGACCCTGTCGGGTGGCCAACGCCAGAGGCTTTCGATCGCGCTGGCGCTCCTCAATGATCCCCGCATCGTTTTCCTCGATGAGCCGACAACCGGTCTGGATCCCCAGGCCCGACGCCTCTTGTGGGACGTGATCGAGGGTATCCGCGTGGAGGGTCGCACCGTGATCCTCACCACGCACTATATGGAAGAGGCGCAGCGACTCTGCGACCGGGTGGCGATCATGGATCACGGCCGCATCGTTGCGCAGGACACGCCGCGCGCGTTGATTCGCGCGCACGCGCAGCAGACCACGGTCGTGCTGAACCTGGAAGACGGCCGGCTCGATGAAGCGGATCTCCCGGGTGTTCAGCGCGTCGTCGCAGCAGACGGCGACATGATCATGCACACCATCGACCCTCAGGCCACTTTACACGGATTGCTCGATCTAAGTCGCACCGGTCGGATTCGCTACCGTAGCCTGAGAGTGGAAGAGCCGAGCCTGGAGGATGTGTTTCTGCATCTTACCGGTCGGAGGCTGCGCGAGTGAGGCCACCGGCGTCCGTGGGGACGCAGGCATGAAGGCGCTGTGGTCAACGGCCATCATGGGCTTCCGGATGTACTTCCGGGATCGCTCGTCGGTGTTCTGGGGGATGATGTTCCCCATCCTCCTGATGGCGCTCATCGGGGTGGCGTTTGGGCGAGTCGAATCGATGACGATGACCCTCGGCATGGTCACGGGCGGCACCGGCCCCCTGGCCGCCGGCATCCGCACGAGCCTTGGCCGTGTGCCCGCATTTCGCATCGTGGATGAACGCAATCTCGACGACGCGCTGCGCGAGCTGCGCGCCGGGCGACGCGTGCTGGTCGTGGTGCTCCCCGAGGGCGGCGGCCCTCTCGATGCGTACGTCGACACCTCGCGGCCGCAGGAGTCGCAAACGGCATTGCTGGTGCTCGAACGGTTCGTGGCCGAGGCGAATCTGCGGCTGACGGGCACACGTCCGGCGGTGGAAGTGCGCGCTCATAACGTCAGCTCGCGACCCACGCGCTTCATCGATTTCCTCCTGCCCGGCATCCTGGCGCTGACCCTGGCGCAGAACGGCCTCATGGGCGTCAGCTGGACCGTGACCTCGTACCGGGAACGCCTCGTGCTCAAGCGTGTCATCGCCACGCCGCTGAATCCGTCCTTCTTCCTGTCGGGGTTGCTCGTCCGCTATGCCGCGGTGAGCCTCGCCCAGCTCGCGGTGATCTCGCTCGTGGGCGTAGGCATTTTTGGGGCGCGCCTGGCCGGGAATCCATTACTGCTCGCCGGCCTGGCCGTGCTGGGATCGCTGGTCTTTACCAGCATGGGGATAGCGATCTCGACCGCGGCCCGCACCCCCGAATCTGCCAACGTCATGGCCAGCGTGGCAAACTTCCCGATGATGTTCCTGGCCGGCACGTTCTGGCCGCGAGATCTCATGCCCGAGGCCATCCGGCCGGTGGTCGCCTACCTGCCGCTATCGCCGCTCGTGGACGCGATGCGCGCCGTCGGCGCCAGGGCCGAGCCCCTTGGTCCATACCTTCCCGGCCTGGCGTATCTGGCCGCGTGGGGAATTGCCGCGCTGGTGATCGCCACCCGGCGCTTCCGCTGGGAGTAGCGCGGGGAATAAACCTCCCTCGCATCGAATTCGTCTATACACCCAAGGCCGGCAGTACCACAGCATGGGGTCTCTACGGGGGTCGTAGACGATGTCGCAGCATACCCTTGCGAAGTTCGTCCCGTCGGAGTCGAATCGGTGGGATCGGGCGAAAGCGGCCCATCTGCTCAACCGTGCGGGGTTCGGCGGGCGGCCCGATGAGGTTGACCGGGTGGCGCGCCTGGGCATGGACGTGGCCGTCGATGAACTGCTTGACTTCCGCCGCTATCCCGAGAACTCTGCGGCGCCTGATTTCACCAACCTCCGGGCGCTGTGGGAGGCCTACGCCCAGCTGGCGCAAGCGCGCGCCCCGCAGCGCGAGCGGTTCGAGGCGAATGTGGCTGCGCTGCGCGCCGACAACCAGAAGATGCAGGAGGTGCGCGAGTGGTGGGTCAGCCGCATGATTCAGAGCGCGCGCCCGCTGCAGGAGAAGATGGTGCTCTTCTGGCATGGGCTGCTCGTCTCGGGCAAGCCCGACGTGCAGCAGGCAGAGCTTCTCTTTATGCAAAACGAGCTGTTCCGCCGCAATCCACTCGGAAACTTCAAAGAGATGATCCTCGCGATCAGCAAGGACCCGGCGATGCTTCGCTATCTGGACAACAATCTCAACCGCCGGGGGAGGCCCAACGAGAACTACGCCCGCGAGTTGTTGGAACTGTTCACGATCGGCATCGGCAATTACACCGAGCAGGATGTCAAGGAAGCGGCGCGCGCGTTCACGGGATGGACGTACCGCAACTACGAGTTCACCTTCGACGCGCGGCAGCATGACGACGGTCCGAAGAGCTTTTTGGGACGCGCCGGAAACTGGGATGGCGGCGACATCATCAACATTATTTTCGAGGCGCCGGCGACGGCGCGATGGCTGCCGCGAAAACTGTTCGAGTTCTTCGCGTACCTGCGTCCCGACGAGAGCCTGGTCGAAGAGCTAGCCGAGGTGTTTCGCCGCAGCACCTTTGAGGTCGCCCCACTCGTGCGGGCGATCCTGACGTCCAGCGCGTTCTATTCGCCCAAGGCGATGCGCACGCAGGTCAAAAGCCCGGCCCATCTCGTGATCGGTTCCGCGCGGCTGCTCGGCGCAGATAGTGCGATGATCCCGAACCTGATTCGCGCGATGGACCTGATGGGCCAGGCGCTCTTCTATCCGCCCAACGTCGGCGGATGGCCCCGGGGTGAAGGCTGGATCACGACGTCCACGATCCTGCTCCGGTACAATTTCTCGAGCCTGCTGCTGACCGGCGGCATGCCGGGCATTGCGCGGCGGCCGTCGACCCGTCCCGCCGTGCCGGCCGGGGCGCAGCGGCTCCTCGACGGCGCGGGCACGGCCGGCGAGGTCGTGAACCGTTTGGTGACCGCGATGGCCGCCGGCGCGCTGACCGACGATCGAAAAACCGCGCTGATCCGGGCGCTCGGCGCGCAAACCGCGCAGGCGCCATTTGTGCGGGATGGCGCCGCGACCGAAGCGAAGCTGCGCAGCGCGCTCCACTTGCTGATGTCCAGCGCCGATTACCAATTGTCTTGAGGAGCAGCGACGATGAGCCAGGGCATGACGAGACGCGAGTTCGTTCAGAAGGGCCTGACAATCGTGGCCATGGGGGCGACGGCGCCATCGTTCCTGACACGCACGGCCCTGGCCATGAACAACCCGTTCGACATTGCGCAGGTCACCAGCCGCCCCGGCATGCCGGATGAGAACGTGCTCGTGGTCGTTCAGATGGGCGGCGGCAACGATGGATTGAACACGCTCGTGCCCTTCGGCAACGACGCGTACTATCGCGCGCGTCCGGCCCTCGCGATCCCCCGAAACGACGTCATCCAGGTGACGGCAGATCTGGGCCTACATCCCCGTATGACCAAGTTTAAAGAGATGGTGGACCGCGGCGTCGCCGGCGTGATCCAGGGCGTGGGCTATCCCAATCCAAGCCGGTCGCACTTCAAGTCCATGGAGATCTGGCACACGGCCGACCCCGAAGGCCGGGTCATGCAGGTTGGGTGGATCGGCCGCTACTTCGACAGCAAGTGCCCCGTGTGCGTCGAGCCGACCGCCGGGGTCAACATCGGCTCGTCGATGCCGCTGGCGATGCGGGCGGCGGGCGGGCAGGGCGTGACGCTGGAGAATCCCGATACCTTCCAGTGGATGCCCAGCCTGGATGGCGCCGGCGCGCGCGAGGAGCAGGAGCTGTTCCGGATGCTGAACGCCCCCGCGCCCAACGAACCCGGCACCATTGACTTCCTGCGCCACACGGCAATGAACGCGGTGCTGTCCTCGGAGCGCGTGCGCGAGGCGATCCGCCAGTACAAGGGGGGAATCGAATACCCCAACAACCGGTTCGCTGGCAGCATGCGCCTGATCGCGCAGATGATCGCCGGCCGTCTGCCGACCAAGGTGTATTACGCGCACATGACGGGGTTCGACACGCACGCGAATCAGATGGGCGTGCACGCCGCGCTGCTCGACCAGCTGTCCACCGGGGTGGATGCATTCTACCGCGACCTCGAGGCTCAGGGAAACGCCGACCGCGTGATCGTGCTCGCTTTTTCGGAGTTCGGGCGGCGGGTGGCCGAAAACGGCAGCGCGGGCACCGATCACGGCACCGCGGCGCCAATGTTCGTCTTCGGCAAGCGGATCAAGCCGGGGATCCACGGCACACTTCCGAGCCTGACCGAGCTTACCGATGGCGACCTCAAACACAGCATCGATTTTCGGTCCGTGTACGCCACGGTGCTGGACAAGTGGCTGGGAGCCGATCCCGCGAAGATTCTGGGATCAGAGTTCGAGCGGGTTCCTTTCCTGGCTTAGTCCCATCTCAGGCTTGATTTCCGGCTCCCCGAACCCGTACTATGTTCCTGTACAGGAGACGCGTGCCGCTATGGCTGCTCAGATCACATACACCAAGGCGCGGGCAAACCTCGCGCGGCTCTGCGACCGTGCGGCGATGGACCGGGAGCCCATCATCATCACCCGGCGTGGTGCGCCGCAGGTCGCGCTGATTGCCGCCGACGAACTCTCAGGTTTGGTCGAGACGGCACATCTTCTGCGGTCACCTAAGAACGCGCAGCGCCTGCTGAGAGCCCTGAGGCGAGCACTTCGGGGCAGAGGAATGCCAAAATCCATCGCGACACTGCGCCGTCAGTTTGGTCTTGCGGACCGGAGCTAGCCACGAAACCGGGTGGCAAGAAAACCGCGTCGCGAATCGGTGTTTCACCCTGAGTTCGTGGAGGACCTCCGCTACTGGGTCGAGACCGAGCGGAGAATCGCTCTTCGTGCCTTCGATCTCATGGAGGCGATTGTGCGAGATCCCTTTGGAGGTATTGGCAAGCCGGAGCCTCTCAGGCATCTAGCGCCCGGGACTTGGTCCCGTCGACTTACACAAGAGCATCGCATTGTCTACTTGGTTGGCGAGACCCGAATAGACTTTCTGCAGGCTAGGTATCACTACTGATGGCTTTCTCTGAAGTAAGCGCGTTCGCACTGGAGGTCGCGCGTGAAGCCGCTGACCTGGTCATGCGCATCTTGCCCGAGGCCGCCGCATTAAAGGATGTCCGCCACAAGGGGCCCTTGGACCTCGTCACACGCGCGGATGATGAAGCCGAGCGCCTGATCGCCGCGCGCATTCGTGCGCGGTTTCCGCACCACGGCGTGCTCGCCGAGGAGGGGACTAGCGTCACAGGGGAGGCGCGCTGGCTGGTGGATCCCGTGGATGGCACGGGCAACTTTGCCCACGGGTTCCCGCTGTTTGCGGTCTCGATCGCCTTTGAAGAGCGCGGGGCGGTAAGGTGTGGCGTCGTTGCGGTCCCGTCCCTGAACGAGTTTTTCGTGGCGGAGCATGGCAGCGGAGCCTATCTGATGGCCGACGGTGTCCCGCCCGGCAGGCTCTCGGTATCACATGTCGCAGAGATCGGGTCTGCGCTGATCGCGACCGGACTTCCGGGCGAACCTGCTCGCCCACGACACATTGCGACGCTCCCTCGAATCATGCGTGGCGCGATGATGCGCATCACAGGAAGCGCGGCCATGAATCTCGCCTATGTTGCGGCGGGGCGGCTGGACGCGTTTTGGGAGCCCGGCCTCAACCCGTGGGACGTCGCGGCGGGCATTCTTCTTGTGGAAGAAGCCGGCGGCCGCGTGACCGACCTGTCCGGCCGTAGGCTGCAGGCACCCGGCGGCGATGTCCTCGCGACTAACGGCGCCCTGCATTCCGCGATGCTTGACGCGGTGCGGCGCTAGGCCACCGCTTCACCTGACGGCGTGGCGACGGGCCGCCTGCGCGGCGCGGCGAGCAGTCCGCGGGCGATCCCCACCAGTTGTACCAAGCCCGACACGATCAACACCGCGTACGTGGCTGCGTAGCCGATGAGCATCGTGTGGTTGTATTCGCCCAGGCCGTTCACAAACAGACCGCGATCCGCCGCCGCGGCCATCGATGCATGCAGCGCCGCGGCGAGCGGCGCGGCCGCCAAAATGAAGGCCCACAGTCGCGCGGCGGGGGATGGCAATCCCACGACCCATGAGGGCGCAAGCACATCGAGATCCACACCGGTGTGCGCGCGCCGCAAGGCCAGAATCCGGCGGAGGCGAACGAGCAGGGTCAGGGCAAGCGCTCCAGCGATCAGGGGATACAGGCGGAGCGCGCCGTGAAGGCCGAGCGGCATCCAGGCGAACTGTCTGGAGAACTGTGCCCACCGTTCCTTGAGATCGGTTTGACGTGCCCGCAGCGTGCTAACCACGGCTTGATGCTGCTCCTGACGGCCTTTCCACGCGGTGGCGGTGGCGGCCAGACTGGCGTCCAGCGAATTCAGCCCCTCCTCGATCCGCCGCACCGCCTGCGCGGTTTCCGGTGAGGCCACACCCAGACCGCCGTCCTGGCGCCATCGCACCCAAAAGTTCGGATCCGCGGCAAACGCCCCACGCAGCGTCTGGTTCAGCCCCACGACGTCTCGCGCAACGCTGGCCTGGGTCGCCCGCAGCGCCGTTTCCGGTGCGTGGGGCGGATTCTTGAGCGCCCGGAGCGGTTCAAGCGCTGCCTCCAACGATACGCTCAGCGCCTCTGCGTGCCTGCCTATTTGCCGGCGGATGACTTCCTCAACAGGCACGTCTTCGAGTTGCATACCGGCTGCCGGATTGGCGCCTTCCTTAGGTACCTTGACGAGCGCTTTGTAGGGATTGCCGCGCCGCCCAACGATCTCGCGCCCTTGAGCCACAAGACCGGCGATGCTGAGGTAAAGGCGTTGGTGGGCAGATGCCAGTCCGCCGCGAAACTGGGCGATCCCACTCAACGTCGCCGTGGCGGCGATCTGAGGCTCGGCTGAGACCCTGGCCCGCTGCTCAGCCTCAGCAAGCGCTGCCGTGGTCACCGGGATCGACGACCCTACCGCAAGGATGGGCAGTAGCACCAGGAGGTGATAGGCGGCGAGCGCGACGACTACGACGCCGAAGAAGGTCTGAAACGCCCGGATCTCCGCGGCGTAGGCAGCCACCGCCCGGTTCCGGTCGAAGCGCTCCGGCAGGCCTTCGGGGCCCGCTCGCTCGGGGACCACGCTCATCTCAAACAAGCGGACTGGTTCGCCTCCGATTTGCAGACTCCCGCCGCTTTCCAAAGCATTGTGAAACAAGGCGCCTTGACGGTCAGGTGTTTCGGGCATAGGCTAGGTGGCAGACCGACGCGTCGGTCTGTTGGCTGGATGCTTGGGAGAGATCTCGAATGGCCCGTCCTACGGCGGATCTTAAAACGCGCGAGCGGCTCCTCGCCGCCGCCCTCGAGGTGTTCGCGGGCCGCGGCTATCACGGCACCACGGTGGACGACATCGTTGCTGCCTCCGGTACCTCAAAGGGGGCGTTCTACCATTACTTTCCAAGCAAACAGGGTCTCTTCCTGACTTTGCTCGAGCAACTGGCAGAAATGGTGGAGACCACCGTGGAGGCCGCCATTGGCCGTGAACACGGAGCGCTCGCGAAGGTGGAGGCCGCGCTGCGTGTCGTGCTTGAGGTCGTCGCGTCGCAACGCGACCTGGCCAGAATTCTCCTGATCGAGGCCGCCGCGCTGGGACCCGCGTTTGAGCAGAGCCGTCTAGGGATTCACCGGCGCTTTGCGACCCTCATTCAGAGGCACCTCGACCGCGCGGTCGCCGATGGTGCGATTCCACAGCAGGACACCCATACCCCCGCCATGGCATGGATCGGCGCCATCAACGAGGTGATCACGCAGCGGCTCGCCTCGGGGGAAGATCTCGTAGCGGTGTTGCCAGGGCTGCGCACAATGCTGCTACGGAGCATCGGCGCGACGTTGCCCGAGGCAAACTCACCTGGTCTCACATGAATAGCGACAGCGCGGTCCAGGCGCGCACCGAGTTGCTCGACGTCGCCCGGCGTTTGCGCCGCGCCGCCGCCACAGCTGCCAGCAGGGCCGCGGCGTTGCAACGTCCCGTCCTGGCATGGGCCGCAGTCCACATCGCACCGCTTGACCCGCTTGTGGTGTTCGCGCGACATAGTTCGTCCGACCGGATCTTCTGGACGCGGCCCGACGAGCGGTTCGGCCTCGTCGGGCTTGGGCGTGCGCGGGAATTCACTTTCCACGGATCGGCTCGATTTGACAATGCCGCGGCGGCGTGGCGTGCCTGCGCGGCCAACGCCGTGGGCGACGCTCCCCATGCCTACGCCGCGGGTGTGCTTGCCCTGGGAGGGTTCGCTTTCAACCCCGACGGATCAGGCGGCGAGGACTGGAGGGGGTTCCCGGCTGGCGCAATCGTGGTACCGCGCGTGTGCATATACACCTCGGGTGATGAGAACTGGCTGATCCTTGCCGTTGCAGTCGACCCTGACGGCGCTAGCGAGATCGACGCATTGGTCATGGAGTTGGACCGCATCGCCGGTGATCTCGAAGGCCTGCCGAGAGAGGTCTCTACGGACTCCGGAGGGGCGGTCTTGGAAGAGTTGCCGTCAGGGGAGGTGTGGAGAGGGTCTGTCGCTGGCGCGGTGCAGGCCGCTCGAGAGGGTTTGTTGAGGAAGGTTGTGCTCGCACGCGCGCTCAGGGTGCGTGATGTGCGTGTGCGCGCGACCACGGGGCTTGCCAGCCTTCGGCGGGACTATCCGAACTGCGCGATCTTCGCGGTAAGCAGGGCCGGTGGCTGCTTTATTGGTGCAACACCCGAGCGTTTAGTGCGCATTCATCAGGGCCGGGTCACAACGATGGCGGTGGCGGGTTCTGCGCCCCGGGGAGTCTCGCTCGACGAGGACCGCCGTCTCGGCGAAGCGCTGCTCAAGAGTCCCAAGGATCGGCTCGAGCACGCCGTCGTGGTCGATGTCCTCCGCGACGTCATTTCGGAGGCGTGTGACGATGTCACGACAACGCCTGCGCCCACGCTGCTCAAGCTGTCGAACATTCAGCACCTGCTGACCCCACTGGCGGGCCGTCTCCGCGAGGACGTGAGCGTCATCGAGCTCGCGGGCCGACTTCACCCGACGCCTGCGGTGGGAGGATTTCCGCGCGAGCGTGCCCTACGCTGGTTGGATGAGCACGAAGGCCTGGATCGGGGATGGTATGCCGGCCCGGTCGGATGGCTCGATGGTCGGGGCCAGGGTGAATTCGCCGTGGCGATCCGCTCGGCGCTGCTTCGCGGGGACGAGGCGCTGCTCTTTGCGGGCTGTGGCATCATGGCCGACTCTGATCCAGATCAAGAGTATGCCGAATCGTGGCTGAAACTGCGGCCGATCTTATCCGCGCTGGAGATCCGGCACGATGGGGCATGAGCGCGCCGTGTACGCATACGTCGGCGCGCTCGTCGACGAGCTGGCGCGCAGCGGGGTCGCGCATGTATGCCTGTGCCCGGGTTCGCGCTCGACGCCCCTGGCCATCAGCGCCGCCCGGCACCCAGGCATCCGCACGTGGACGCTGATTGATGAACGTTCGGCCGGATTTTTCGCGCTGGGGCTGGCCAAGGCGTCGCGGGCGCCGGTGGCGCTGTTGTCGACGTCTGGAACTGCGGCGGCCAACTTTCTTCCGGCCGTGGTGGAGGCGCGCTACGGTCGCGTTCCGCTGATCGTGCTCACCGCGGATCGGCCGCACGAGCTGCGGGACTGCGGGGCGAATCAGACGATCGATCAGAATCGCTTGTACGGGGCGCACGCGAAATGGTTTGCCGACCTGGCCCTGCCCGAAGAGGGCGAGCCCGCGCTGCGCTATGCGCGGTCGATTGCCTGTCAGGCCGTCGCGCACGCGCAAGAATCGCCGGTGGGGCCGGTGCATCTCAACGTCCCGCTTCGGGAACCGCTCATGCCCCTCGAGCCGGCGACCGGGGCAGCGCGCGCGCCTTCGGGCGCCGATCCCAGCGCCGCCTACACGGCGTCGAGCCACGGTCTCCGCTCGCCGGAGCCGGCAATGGTCGCGGGGCTCGCGGGCGAGTGTCTACGGCAGCGGCGGGGGCTCATCGTGTGCGGTCCTTCCGATGATCCTGCGCTCCCCGCGGCCGTGACCCGTCTGGCGGCCGCAGTGGGCTATCCGGTCGTGGCGGATCCGTTGTCGCAGGTGCGCTGCGGCTCACACGACCGCAGTCTCGTCATCGACACCTACGATGCGTTTCTACGGGTCGAGTCGGCGGCCGCCGGACTCGTTCCTGACATCGTCATTCGCATCGGCGCGCTTCCGGCCTCGCGGCCTCTCCAGCAGTATCTGCAGCGCCATCCCCGCCGCCGCCATGTGGTGGTCTCCGACGGTGGGTGGAACGACCCGCTGCGGCTCGCTTCGGAGATGATACATGCCGACGCGCGGCTGACCTGTGATGCGCTGCTCGGTGCGATCAAGAAAGCTACTTCGCCCTCTACGTGGACTGCGGCCTGGATTCGTGCGGGGGCAGCAGCGCGGCGGGCCGTCAGGGAAACGCTGGAGTCTATTGACGAGCCGTTTGAGGGGAAGGTCTTTGCGGAACTGTCTACCCTGCTTCCGGATGGCGCAACCGTGTACGTCGGGAACAGCATGCCGGTTCGCGACCTCGAAGCGTTCTTTGAAAGCGTGCCTCGCGCGATCCGATTCATGGGGAACCGCGGGGCCAGCGGCATCGATGGGCTGGTGAGCAGCGCCCTGGGCGCCGCGGCGGGGTCTGGCGGCCCGCTCGTGCTGGTGCTGGGAGACCTGGCGTTCTATCACGATCTCAATGGTCTGCTCGCCGCGAAGCTGCACGGGCTGAAGGCGACGGTGGTGCTGTTGAACAACGACGGCGGCGGCATTTTTTCGTTCATGCCGCAGGCGCGGGTTCCGAGCCACTTCGACGCGCTGTTTGGGACGCCCACGGGCCTCGACTTCCATTTCGCGGCCGAGATGTACGGCGCGGGGTTCGCCCGGGCCGAGGGCTGGGAGGCCTTCCGCAGTCTTCTCCGTCAGGGCCTGACATCAGAGCGGCTCGAGGTCGTCGAGTTGAGAACGGAACGCAATCGTAATGTCGCGCTCCACCATCAGGTGTGGGCGGCAGTTGAGGACGCGGTTTCGGTTGACGACGCGCTGCGCGCGGCGAACGTCCCTTCGAGGTGATCCACTGATGCCCGTGAACTGGCAGAACGTGCGTGAGTACACCGACATCATCTATGAGCACGCCGAAGGCATCGCCAAGATCACGATCAACCGGCCTGAAGTCCGCAATGCCTTCCGCCCCGAGACGATCTTCGAGCTGATCGACGCCTTTGCCCACGCCCGCGACGACGGCGGCATCGGCGTGATCCTCTTCACCGGCGCCGGAGGCGAGGCGTTCTGTTCCGGAGGCGATCAGCGGGTCCGCGGGAACGCGGGCTACATCGGGAAGGATCGCATCCCGCGTCTCAACGTCCTGGACCTGCAGCGCCTCATCCGGACGATTCCCAAGCCCGTCATCGCGGTGGTCGCCGGGTACGCGATCGGGGGCGGCCACGTCTTGCACGTCGTGTGCGATCTCACCATTGCGGCCGACAACGCGATCTTCGGACAGACAGGCCCCAAGGTGGGCAGCTTCGATGCGGGCTATGGGTCGACGTATCTTGCACGCATTGTCGGGCACAAGAAGGCGCGCGAGATCTGGTTTCTCTGCCGGCAGTACACGGCGGAGCAAGCCCTAGCGATGGGGTTGGTGAATACCGTGGTCCCGTTGCATCGCCTCGAAGACGAAGCCGTCCAGTGGGCCAAGGAGATACTGGAAAAGAGTCCCCTGGCGATCCGCGTGCTGAAGGCGGCGTTCAACGCCGACACCGACGGCCTCGCGGGGCTTCAGCAGCTCGGCGGTGATGCGACGCTGCTCTACTACCTCTCTGACGAGGCGAAGGAAGGCCGCGATGCCTTTCTGGAAAAACGGCGGCCCGACTTTGGCAAGTTCCCCCGCTACCCGTAGCACGGCTATGCCGCGCGGCCGGGCGTGGCTGCTGGCGGCACGAATTCCCACGCTGCCGGCGGCCGTCGCGCCCGTGCTGGTCGGCACGGCGGCGGGAGCCCGCTCCGCGCCGTTCCAGGTCTGGCCGTTCCTGGCCGCACTTGTGGCGGCGTTATCGATCCAGGTCGCGACCAACCTCGCCAACGACGCATTCGACTTCCTCCGCGGGGCCGACACCTCGCGGCGGCGAGGGCCGCGGCGGGTGACGCAGAGCGGCTTGCTCTCGGCACGCCAGGTCCTGACGGGAGCCTACGTGGCTATCGGGATCGCATGCCTGGCCGGCGTCTATCTGGTCGCGCTCCGGGGGTGGCCGCTGCTTGTGGTGGGCGCCCTATCTATCGCATCAGGGCTGGCGTACACGGGCGGACCATGGCCGCTGGGCTATCACGGGCTTGGCGAGGTCTTCGTGTTCGTGTTCTTCGGCGTGCTGGCTGTCACGGGCAGCGCGTACGTGCAGACGGGAACCGTCAGCGGGGTGGCGCTCGCCGCCTCGGTGCCGGTCGGCCTGCTCGTGACCGCCATCCTGGTGTTGAACAACCTGCGCGACATCGAGACGGACCGGGCGGCCGGAAAGCGAACCCTGGCGGTGCGCATGGGTCCCGGTGCCACGCGCGCCCTTTACGTGGCCTGTCTGCTTGGCGCCGCCACTGGTCCGGGTCTGCTGCGGGCGGCCGGGTTGGCAGGAAAATGGTTTTGGCTGCCATGGTTGCTGCTCCCGGTCTTGTTCTGGCTCGCCCGCGTGGCGCTCAGGCAGACCGAGGCCTCGGTGCTAAACGCCGCCCTGCGTGTTACGGCGATGACCCTCCTGATTTACGGGGCGCTCTTCGCGGTCAGCCTCCTGTGGTGAGGGAGCGCGGCAAGGACCGCCGGGGGATCGCGGCCTGGGAGCGGACGGACTGGCTTCGAACCAGGGCCCGGGCGCTGCCCGATCATCTTGCGCTGCGTGACAATCGGGAATCTGTGTCGTTTGGCGAGCTCGACGGGCGCGCCGACCGCACAGCCAGGCAGCTCGCGGCCCTGGGCGTGGGCGCGGGGGCGCGGGTGGCGGTGCTGTTGCGCAACGGCGTGACGTACGCGCTTCTCACGCACGCGCTGCCTCGGCTCGGCGCGATCATGGTGCCGGTGAACATTCGCCTCGCCGTGTCTGAGCTCGCCTGGATCCTCGCGGATTCGCAGGCTGGCGTGCTGGTCACAGAGCGTGCGCTGGTAGATCAGGCGGCGGCGGCCGCACGTGACCGTACGGAGCCCGCAGTGATCGTGGTCGAGGACCTCGATCGCGCGGTGGAAGCCGCCGCGCCGCTGCGCCATCGTATCGACCCGGACGCGATACAAGGCATCGTGTACACCTCGGCGACGTCGGGGCGGCCAAAAGGCGTCATGCTGACCTTCGGGAACCACTGGTGGAGCGCAATGGCCTCGGCGTTGCGCCTCAGCCCGCGGCCTGACGATTGCTGGTTGGTGCCCCTTCCGCTGTACCACGTTGGCGGCCTGGCGGTCTTGTGGCGCAGCGTGATCTACGGCATCCCTGCGGTCATCCATGAGTCATTCGACGCCGCCGCGGTCAACAACGAGATCGATGAAGGACGGGTCACCCAGATCTCGCTTGTGAGCACCATGCTGCAGGGGATGCTCGACGCGCGCGCCGGCCGGCGGTATCCGTCCACGCTGCGGCGCGTGCTGCTCGGCGGCGGTCCTGCTCCTCAGGCGCTCCTCGAGGCCTGCCTGCGCCTGGGTGTGCCCGTGGCGCCGACGTATGGTCTTACCGAAGCTGCGTCCCAAGTCGCAACGTTGCTGCCCGCCGATGTGGCGCGGAGGCCCGGGTCCTGCGGGAAGCCGTTGTTCCCGACCGATGTGCGCATCGAGGACGGCGAGATTCTCGTACGCGGCCCCACCGTGATGATCGGGTACGCCGATCGACCAGAGGACACCGCGCGCGTGCTGCGCGGCGGCTGGCTGCACACCGGAGACCTGGGCGCGCTCGATGACGATGGCTATCTATATGTCACGGACCGTCGCGAGGATCTCATCGTGACCGGCGGCGAAAACGTGTACCCGGCCGAGGTAGAAGCGGTGCTGCGGCAGCACGAGGCCATCGAAGACGCGGCCGTCATCGGCGTGCTCGACGAGGCGTGGGGGGAGGCCGTTGCCGCGGCCCTCACCGTTCGGCCGGGAGCGCGAGTGAACGACGATGAGCTGAGCGCGTTTTGTGCGGCGCGTCTGGCCCGCTTCAAGGTCCCCCGTCGGTACTGGGTCGTCGACGCGCTGCCGCGAGCCTCCAGCGGAAAGGTGCTGCGCCGCCTGCTGCGCGAACAGGCCCGGCGCTGGGACGGCACATGACACGTGCGCGCGGTGACACGGCACCCGCTACTCCTGACGACGCGCTGCTGAACGCGCCCCGGGCAGTGAGGCGCGCCTGGGTCCGTGACGCCTTCCATACGATCGCCGGCCGGTACGATTTGCTCAATCACATCCTGAGCGGAGGGATTCATCTTCTTTGGAAACGCACGGCTGTTCAGGCGGCGGCACTCCGGCCCGGCGAGGCGGCGCTCGACATTTGCTGCGGGACAGCGGACATGCTGCTGGGCATGTCGCGCGCGGTTGGCACGCGCGGTCACGCCCTGGGCATCGACTTCGCGCCCGCCATGCTCGCCGGAGCCGCCCGGCGCGTTGGCAGGGCTCGACCACTGGCGCGTGTCAGTCTGGTCTGTGGCGATGCGGAAGCGCTTCCGTTGATGGCGGAGAGTCTGGACGCCGCAACCGTTGCGTTTGGGCTGCGCAACGTGGCCAGTCCCGCGCGGGCGCTCGAGGAGGCGTTCCGGGTACTGCGGCCCGGCGGCCGGCTGGTCGTGCTCGAGTTCGGTCAGCCGCGCTCCCGCCTGCTGCGCGCTATCTATGACCTCTACTCGCGCACGATTATCCCGCGCCTGGGCGGGTGGCTATCGGGACGCCCGGATGCCTATCACTATCTCCACGATTCTATCCGGTGGTGGAGCGATCCGCCGGCGCTCGCCGCCCTCATCCGTAGCGCGGGATTCGGCGAGGTGCGCTTTCGTATCCTGAGCGGCGGCATCGCGGTGCTGCACGTCGCCGTCAAGGCATCAGGCTAACGGCGCCCGTGACTAGAAGAGGCGGCCGACGTACGTATCGATCTGGCGCTTCCAGAACGGCCAGTCGTGACCCCCGTCGGGTCCCCAGTCATCGAGCGCATGCGGAATCTCGCGGGCGCGAAGCACTTCTGAGAGGCGATAGCTGGGACCACGATCTTCCCAGGGTCCGGTGCCTGTGACCAGACGAATCTCACTCTGGCGCAGGAGACCCAGGAGACCCTCGTCCGTCATATTCGCCACATAATCCACGGGATTGTTGAAGTAGAAGTTTTCATCGTAGTACCCATTCATGAAGCGACGCAGGTCGTAGACCCCCGAAAGCGCCAGACACCGTCTGAACGCTTCGGGATGTTTCAACGTCGTGTTCGCGGCATGGTAGGCGCCAAACGAGCTGCCGGTTGTCGTGATGAGGATGCCGGGCGTGCGGCAGTGCTCCTGGATGAACGGGGCTACCTCGTTCGTAATGTAGGCATCGTAGCGTCCTTGCAGCAGGCTGCGCTGCGCCGGGTGGGCCCGCTTGTTGTACCAGGAGTCGTTGTTGACCGAGTTGACACAGTACACTTTGACCCGACCGTCATCGATGTGGCGCGCCAGCGCAGCGACCATACCCTGCCCCTCGTACTCCCATTCGTCTCCGCCGCTGGTCGGAAAGACCAAAAGGGGAAGGCCAAAATGGCCGTAGACGGCGATGCCCATCATGCGCCCGAGCCGGTCGGAATGCCAGGCGTGGTGCTCCCTCTTCACGCGCGCGCCTCCTGCCGGCGATGGCGGCGGTCATCACGCCAGCACGCGCACCTCTCTGGGTAGCATGCTGAGCTTCTCCCCGCCCCGCGGCGTCACGACGACTATCTCCTCCAGCCGGACGCCGAACTCGCCATTCAGGTATATGCCCGGCTCGACGCTGAACACCATCCCCTCCTGCATGGGCATCGTGTTGGTGTGCGTCACCGACGGGGGCTCATGCCCCGTGATCCCTATGCCGTGGCCGGTCCGGTGGGTGAAGTACTTCCCGTAGCCCGCCGCATCGATCACACCTCGCGCGGCTCGGTCGACGTCGGCCAGCGGCGCGCCGGGCCTGACCGCATCGAGGCCGGCCCGCACCGCCTGTTCCACCACAGCGTGCACCTCACGGTAACGCGCCGAGGGTTCGCCCAGATGCGCCATCCGCGTGATATCGGAAGCATACCCGTCGAGCCGGCCCCCGAGGTCTGCGAGCACGGGCTCGCCGGCTACGAGCGGGCGCGAGCCGGAGGTGTGGTGCGGAAAGGCCGAGTTGGGACCGCCGCCCACGATACAGGGCCCCGCCTGTGGCACGCCTTGCGCGGCAAACGCGTCGGCGACGGCCCGGGCCACCGCGGTCTCGGCGACACCGGGGCGGCTTGCGGCAAACGCCGCCTCGGTAGCCACGTCTGCGGTCGCCGCCGAGCGCCGCATGATGTCAATTTCTTCCGAGGTCTTGATCATGCGCACCGGGGCCATGACACGCGCGCCCGCGGTGAACGTGCCCTGCGGCCAACGCTCCTGCAGCAACAGCAGGAAGTCCGCCCGCATCGTGTCGCCGACGCAGATCCGCCCGGTGCCATCCAGCCGATCCCGGGCGGCGCGGAGCGCGCCCGATGGGCCTTCGGCATCCGTGTATGTCAGGAAGGGGAGATCGACCCGGACACGTGCCTGTGCGGCGTTGAGCTCGGGCACGAGAAACACGGCGTCGGCGCCCGTCAGGAACAGATAGCACGGCCGCTCATCGGCGTGCGGACTGTAGCCGAGCAGGTAATAGAGATCATCGCCGGGCGGGAGGCTGAGCAGATCGACGCCGGCGGTCCTCATCTGGCTGCGCACGCGCGCAATGCGGTCGGGATTCATCGACGTGGTCCTCCGGTGGGGTGTCCGGCAGTGTTCAACGCAAAGCACGTTTTCCCTAGCGCGCACGCCCGCGCGCGATGCGCGTGGTGCTTCGTGCAGGACCGGCTGAACGCGCCGCCGAAACCGGGCGCGTCGATGTCGGCCATCACCGCGGGTTCGGAGACTATGCGATTCCCCACCGGCGAGACGCTGCCGCAGGCTCGACGCCGCGCCGCGCAGATCGCCGCGATCCTGGGCAACCGTTATCCGGTCAGGCGCCTGCCCCTCAAGCATCGGAACCCGCTGCAGCTCCTCGTGGCCACGATCCTATCGGCGCAATCCACCGACGCGCAGGTGAACAAGATCACGCCGGCGCTGTTCGCTCGCTACAAGAAGGCCGCGGATTTCGCCGCGGCCAGACGCGCCGAACTTGAACAGCTGATTCACTCCAGCGGCTTCTTCCGGCAGAAGGCGCGTTCCATCATGTCAATGGCCCGTACGTTGGACGAGAAATTCGGCGGTACCGTGCCCAGGACCATGGAAGAGCTGCTACAGCTCAAGGGCGTCGGCCGGAAAACAGCCAACGTCATTCTTGGTGGCGCCTATGGCGTCCCGGGTATGGTGGTCGATACCCACGTCCGGCGCGTGGGCCGGCGGCTCGGATTAACCGCGCATACCGATCCGCAAAAGATCGAACGGGACCTGATGGACCTACTGGATCCAGAACTCTGGTCGGACTTCTCCCTGCGCGTAATCTATTTCGGACGGGAGATTTGCACGGCGCGCGCACCCCGGTGCCCGGTGTGCCCCCTCAACCGGCTTTGCCCCTCGGCGAAGTACCTCGGGCGGCCGCCCTGGATGGAGATGCCCCCGCGGCGCGGGCCGCTCGAGCATAGTGGGGGTAGGCGCGGCACAGCGGTCGCAGCGGACAGAGTGCGCAGCGCGGCCGCCGCGCGACGCACACGGTCGCGCCGAGCTCCATCATCGCCTGATTGAAGTCGTACGTGTTTCTGCGAGGCAGGAGAAGCTCGGATAGCCGCCACAGCGCAGAGTCAACCTGGGGCGTGACCCCATAGAACACGCGCTGCAGCACGCGCCGCACGTTGGTGTCGAGGATGGCGGCGCGGCGGCCAAACGCGAACGAGAGGACCGCCCCCGCGGTGTACGGACCAATCCCCTTGAGGGCGAGCAGCGCGGCCCGTTCGTCGGGGATCTTCCCATCCAACTCTTGGACGACCGTCCGCGCGATCGCATGCAGCCGGACGGGCCGGGTATTGTAGCCTAGCGGGCTCCACGTTTCCCGGACGGCATCGACCGACGCGGCGGCCAGCGCCTCGATCGAGGGGTATCTGCGCACGAACTCCTGATATTTCGGAAGCACACGGTCGACCTGTGTCTGTTGCAGCATGATCTCCGAGACGAGAATGCGATACGGGTCGGTAGTGCGCCGCCAGGGGAGATTGCGTCGGTGCGATCGATACCAGCGCAGCAAACGGCGAGCGAAGGTACGACCCCTGGCGCGGAGCACCGGTGGAAGATTGTCGGGGGACCGCATTGGGCTGGGCGGGGTCATGCGGCGTCGTCAAAAACGGCGGGCCCCGGGGTGCCGCCGGGGCCCGTCCGCCATTCGATGCGCGCGCGCTAAGCCTTGACCATCTCCCTGCTGGCGAACCCGACATACAGGCCGAGCACGCCGACGATCAAATGGATCAGGTTGTACAGCAGATTCGTGTTGATGTTGAACACGGGAACGACGGCGCCGCCGACGAAGCCGAGCACCCCGACGAGCGTGTACACCACGCCAAAGACTTGCGCGCCGGTCTTCGTGGCCGTCCCCGTAAATCCGAGGTAAGCCAGGATCACGCCGCTGATCAGGTGGATCCAATTGTGCAGGCCCCGCACGTCTACGCCAAGGAGATTTCCTGTGAGGAGTCCGACGACGCCGAGGACGATGAGAATGATGCCAACCCACTGGCAATACATCTTCGCCATGGCAGGCCCCCTTCGATTTGAAGTTGTGCCTAGCGCGCGATGATGGTATTCGGCATGGTGCCATCCGACTCCTGTCGGAGGAGTTGCACCCGCGTCCGGGAACATCCACGGGTGAGGTGATGTCGGATATGCTCATGAGCCGGTCAATTGTACTCGCCCGTCGAGGCATGGTGGCCTCGGGCCATCCCCTGGCCAGCGCCGCCGGGCTCCAGGTATTGGCCGCGGGCGGGAATGCCGTGGATGCTGCCGTCGCGACCGCGGCCGTCCTCGGCGTCGCGCAGCCGATGATGAGCGGGCTGGGTGGGGACACGTTCATGCTCGTGTATCGAAAGCGCGAAGGCCGCCTCTGGGCCCTCAACGGCAGCGGCCCCGCGCCTGCGGACGCAACGCGCGACTATTTCCTTGATGCCGGACATGCCGCTATGCCGCTGCGCGGCATGCTGTCGGCCTCCGTACCCGGCGCCGTGGCGGCGATGGAGACGGCCCTCGACCGCTGGGGAAGCGGACGCATGACGCTGCAGCGGCTGCTGGAGCCGGCGATTCGCTACGCCGAAGAGGGTGTGCCGGTTGCGCGAAAGGTCTCGTCGTGGATCCGCGAGACAGAGCCGGTGCTCGCCGGCTACCCTTCGTCCGCGCGCATCTTTCTTCCCCAGGGCCACGCACCAACAGAGGGGGACATCCTGATCCAGCGCGATCTGGCTGCCACCCTGCGCACCGTGTCGGCAGGTGGCGCGAACGCGTTCTATCGCGGCCCCGTCGCCCGCGCCATAGCGGAGTACAGCCGCGGTCACGGCGGGCTGCTGTCGGCCGAGGACCTGGCAGGGTACGCGGTTGAGATCCATGAGCCTTTGCACACCACGTTTCGCGATGTCACCGTGTACACAACCGCTCCGCCATCCCAGGGGCTCCTGCTGCTGATGATGTTGAACGTGTTGGAAGGGTTCCCCACGGCGCCCTGGGGGTCAGCCGATGGCGTGCACCGCGCCGTCGAAGCCAAGAAGCTCGCATTCGCCGATCGAAATGCGTACCTGGGTGACCCTCGATTCGTGCACAATCCGACGGAGACGCTGCTTGACAAATCGTACGCGGTGCGGCCGCGTGGCGATATCGATGCGGCGCGGGCCGCCGACGCCCCGGTGGGAGGGCTCCCGGCCGCGGTGCCGGGCGAAACGACCTACTTCTGCACCGCCGACGTCGAAGGCAACCTCGTGTCGTACATCACGAGTCTCTCGGCCGCCTTTGGCTGCGGTGAAGTGGTTGAGGGGACCGGTGTCATGCTGAACAACCGGGCCGGTCGGGGTTTCACCCTCGAGGCCGGCCACCCCAACTGCATCGCGCCGGGCAAGCGGACGATGCACACGCTGATGCCGTTCATGGCATTCAAGAATGACTTGCCGTGGCTGGTCTGGGGCACCCCGGGCGGCGATGCGCAGCCACAGTGGAACCTGCAGGTGCTGCTCAACATCGTGGACGCCGGCATGGACATCCAGCAGGCGATTGAGGCTCCTCGCTGGCACAGCTTTCCCGGGACGGACCCGGCGACACGCGCCACCCCGTTTGAGCTGCGGATTGAAGCGGGGTATCCGGCCGCGACCATCACGGAGCTCGAACAGCGCGGCCATCGCCTCAAACCGATGGGTGAGATGGAAGGCGGCGGAGCCACGCAGATGATCATGGTCGATCACGCGCGTGGGATGTACCTGGGAGGCTCAGATCCGCGGGCGGACGGGTGCGCGATCGGGCTGTAGCGTCGGTTTTACGGACTCGCTTTGCACCGAAAAGGGTTGATCGGCAGGAAACAGCTCGATCCATACGGGCCCCCGCGGCACGACGACACGCTGATTCCCAACCGTCAACGCCAGCGGCGCAATCGCTGAGCGCTTCCATGTTCCTTCGGTGAGCCGCCCGCCGGCAAGCACCACCAGCCGGCCGCTCCCGATGAGATTGATCTTACTGCTCGGGCCCGTGGGCTCCACGACGTCCCACCACTGCACGAACACGACGATCACCGAAGTGGGGGTAATCTGCCTGCCGGCGGCGTCCACGTGGGGGTTGCCATGCTGCTCCCGGGCGTAGCGACGGCGGACGGCGTCGTAGCGGTAGCGCACGGTATAGAGTGGACCGTAATCCAGCGTGACGACGTTCGCCGGTGAGCCCTCGGCGGGGGTCTGCCCAAACGCGTACGGCACGCCCCGCGGCCGCAGCGCGATCGGTTGCTTTTGGATCTGCGCGCGCAGGCGATCAACGCCGGTGTAGAGATTGTGCGGCATTCGGCGCCGCTCATCGCGCCAGAACGCCCCGGACGTCCAGAACTCGTTGATCACGGGAATCCTTCGGGCCCGAATGTATGCCAGCGCCTCGGCACTGTAGCCCGCGTGGACCAGTATGCCGCCGAGATCTCCCGCAATGTCCAGCATGTATCGGCGGACGCTGCGCACCGGGCCGACGACCCTGGGTGCCTCATCACAGAATGCGGTGAGAAACCGGGTGATGCGCGACTCGGTCGGGACCGCGTAGACCAGGCACGCATCCGCCAGGCCCGCCTGAGGCCGTGCCTCCGGCGTGTTCTCAACGACGATCAGAAGCAGCGGATTGCCGTCCTCTCCAGGGGCAAAGGCGCGCGCCTTCGGCAGCGGGAGGGAGACCGGCGGCAGCTCGATCCAGATATTGTAAGGGGTCATCTGGCCGCGCCAGGCGAACGCCACGGCCGCGAGCACCACGGCGACACTTGCGATCCAGATGACGACCCGTTGCCCGGCCGTCATTGTTGAGTACCATTATAACCGTGCGTCGGCGGGGAGGTAGAGCATGCCGGATGCGAGGTCAGAACGCACGCTGGTGTTTCTGAAGCCCGACGGAGTGCAGCGCGGGCTGATCGGCGAAGTGCTCGGCCGGTTCGAACGGGTGGGACTGAAGGTGGTGGGCTTGAAGATGCTGCGCGCGTCGCCATCGGTGTTGAACCGCCACTACCCCTCCGACGAAAACTTTCTGCGCACGATCGGGGGAAAGACGCTCGAAGCATTCCAGGCCGCCGGCCTTGACGTCCGGAAGGAGACGGATACCGACGATCCCCTGGCCATCGGGCGGCGGGTACGTCAATGGCTCATCGATTTCGTGGGGTCCGCGCCGGTAGTGGCTTTCGTGCTCCAGGGAACCCACGCGGTGGCGGTGACCCGCAAGCTGGTGGGCGACACCCTCCCGTATCGCGCCGCGCCTGGAACGATTCGCGGCGATCTCTCGGTCGACTCGCCGGCGGTGGCGAATCTGCAGCAGCGGCCCGTGCGCAATCTCGTGCACGCCTCCGGCTCGCTAGAGGAAGCCGCGTTCGAGATTGGACTGTGGTTCACCCCAGGTGAGCTCGACGACTACAGACGGGTAGATGAAGAGTTGATTCTGGGAAGCAGTTCCCCTAGGACCCAGCCACTCCCTGACAGCACCTGACCCGCTCGGGGTTCCACCGGTAGCGTCTCGCGGGCCGCGGTGAGGGGGAGGGTGCCGGCGGTCGTGGCCACCCGCAGCGACCAGAATGCCACACCGGTGGCCGGGTTGGTTTGCTCACGCGCTTCCTCAACGAGTCCCGTGATCAGCGCGGTCGCCTCGGCTTCGGGCTCGGGTTCATCGATCCCGAAGTGCAGGCTCGAGGTGAACGACGGCACGGGCGGCCGGTACGAAAGGGTCTGGACGGCGCGATAGGCCTCAACGTCTGGATACAGGCTGACCTCGAAGAGAATCACCGCCAGTCTGATCGCCATGACCTGGCCCTGGCGAAGCAGCGGTCGGACCACCGGATAGTTCACCAGATCGACCCTCAGCGGAAACACACCGGAAAGCGGTTCGTCCTCTTCGGTAGGATTCAGCCATCCATCCACCCAGCCTTCGAACTCGTCATCATCCGCAGCCCCCGTCCCGGTGATGGCGATCCGGTAGGTATCATCGGACGCGAAGAACGGCGTGGCCGATGCCGGCTCCCCCGCTTCGTCGAGTTGAGCCCAGACCTCCGGGCCGCCCCCCAGGGCCCATTTGAACAGTTCGCGTCCAGGGGCGGTGCCTATCCGTTCGCCGGCCCGGGCCGCCTGGTGCGCCAGCGCCCAGTAGTCGCGCATCTCGCGGACGGCGAAACCGATGGCCTCGAAGTGGCTGGACATCAGATGCGTCCCCACCCGCCCAGCCCAGGGGGAACGGGTGTGTTGTGATACCGGGCGCTGCGCGCGATCGAACGCAAGTGATGCCCCGACAAGGATTCCCCCCGCGCGCCTATTTTTCCGGCCTCCGGGACAAGAAAAACACACGTCCCGCGGCCCAGGCCGCGGCATCCGGCATGTTCAGGTCGGTGAGCACGTCGAACGCGCGGATCTCACGGAATCGCACGCCCTCCAGGGCCGCGCGCACGGCGTCTTCAGCGTGGCAATGGTGCAGGAGCGTCAGGTCGGAGCGGCGCCAACCCCGCGCCTGAGCGCCCGGACGGAACATCGTGATGTCGCTGCGCCCGACTTTCGTATCCGGATCGTAGCGGTTGCGCACGACGCACGCGTTGTCGTCTTCGGCGATGCCGAATGACCCTCGCCAGCGCGCCCGATACCCGTCCTCCACGGTAAGATCGAAGAGAAATGTCCCACCCGGCACGAGGGCGGCGTACACGTTTGAAAAGACCGCCCGCAACTCGTCAAGCCCCATGACGTGATTGAGGCTGTCAAACAGGGAGACCGCGGCGCGATACTCCGCGGGTAGTACGAACGACCGTGCGTCCGCGACGACGAACGAGGCTCCCGGCGCGTTCATCCTGGCGTAGCGCAGCATCTCTTCCGAGCCATCGATCCCCGTCACCCGATACCCGTGCACCGTCAAGATTCGGGCGAGCTGACCTGTGCCGCAGCAGAGATCCAAAAGACGCGCTCCGTCCGGGAGCGCGGGAAGAACCAACCGCTCTAGAACAGGCATGATTCGCTCGGCAAAACCGCCCCAATGTCGATTGTAGAACCAGGCGAACGTGTCGTACTGCGAATAGCGATCACTGGCCATCGGTCCTCACCGCCGTATCAGGCTTCAGCGCACGCCACGGATGCGCCAGACGAGCAGCGATCCCACGACTAGGTAGCAGGCCCCGACGGCCATCAGGACGATGTATCCTAGCCGGGGCTGACGCAGGTTGAACGCGTCGAGCAGGGGACCTCCGATCGCGGGCGCAAGCACCTGGGGAAGCGTGGCGGCGATGCCCCAGATGCCGAGATCCTTGCCCGCGGCGTCCTTCGACGGAAGGATGTCGATCGCCAAAGCCCAGTCCACGCTGGTAAATGCCCCAAACCCCAGGCCAAACACGACCGAGAGCCCGAGCAGCAGTGCGTAGCTGGGGGCCAGCAGGAACAACAGCATGGTCAGCGCCATGAGCACCCCGGCGCCGGAGACAATCGCCCGGCGCCCCGTTCGATCCGATAGCCACCCCCCGGCCAGGGTGGCGGGCGCCGCGCCCACGATCACGACCGCGGTCATGATGCCGGTGGCCTCCTTGAAGCGCTCGATGCCCATGAAATCCTTCAGGAAGAATTGCGCGAAATCGAACACGGTGTAGAAGCCCATCAGGACGAGAAGGCGAGCCGCAAAGAGCCAGGCAAAGTCGGGATGTGCCCTCGGGTCGATCCAGAACCCGCGGAGAAATCGCCGTAGATCGAAGCGGTCCATCCTGGCCGCCGGGCGTTCTTCGCGGACGCGTACTACCGTCATCACGAGCGTGAGCAGCAGAACCGCGGCGATGAGAACGTAGACCTCAACACGGTTGCCGCGTTCAAAGAGCTGGCCGGCTGCGACCGCACCGGCGATGGTGCCGAGCATGTACATCAACCCCATCCAGCCTGAGGCTGCACCGCGTTGCTCCGTGGGCACCAGATCTGGAATCAGGCCACTATAGGCCGAGCCGCCAAAGTTGTTGGAAAACTGGACGAGCCAGTACGCGGCGACAAACAGGGCGAACGTGGGAGAGCCCCCCATCAGCATGAGGGCCGCGGCGTTTGCCACTCCGCCGGCGAGCATGAACGGCCTGCGCCGTCCCACCGGTAGGCCGCTGCGGTCGGAGAGCGCGCCCGCCACCGGCATCACAACCAGGGCGATGGCGGCGCCCGCGGCGAAGATGAACGCCAGGGCCGTGCCCTTGTCGGCTTCGGGCACGAACCGCAGAACCTCAGCGGGGATGACGATGCCGAGCAGCGCGCCCCAGTGGAAGTTAAGGCCGAACCAGTAGAGGCTCAGCCACAGGAGATCGCGTAGGCCCATGCGCCGCCCAGCGCCCACCGCGCACCCCTGAAGGGGAGGGCCCGAGTCAGGCCGGAAGCGATTGCCTGTGGACCATTCAACGACCCGTGGAGGCGCCCCTGTGGGCTTCCGGTTTCCCGATGGATTCCGCTGGGGGACAGCGACCAGCGCGTACCAGGTCGAAGGGAACAACATCGCCAGCGACTGGTGGCTGTGGGAACGGCAGCCGGGAACGATCCTCGATGGCAGCCGGTCCGGCCTGGCCTGCGATTGGTGGCGCAGCGCTGAGCGCGACTTTGACCGGATGGTCGGCTTGCACCAGAACGCGGCACGCCTCTCGATCGAATGGAGCCGGCTAGAGCCGCGCGAGGGGCAGTGGGACCAGGCCGCCGAAGCCCGCTACCTGGAAATGCTGCGGGGACTGCGCGAGCGGGGGATGGAACCGCTCGTCACCTTGAACCACTTCACGTTGCCTCAGTGGGTCGCCGATCGCGGCGGATGGTTGTGGGATGGGATCGTGCCGGCCTTTGCCCGCTATGCCGCCCAGATGGTACGCGCGGCCTCGACCTCGGTCGACCTCTGGACTACGCTGAACGAACCGGTGGGCCACTTGTTTGCCGCCTATGTGCTCGGCCGGTTTGCGCCCGGTCGCACCAGCCCGCTAGGATTCCTGCGCGCGCTGCTGCACTCGGTGCGCGCGCACGAAGCCGCCTATCACGCCATTCACGATGTCCAGCCCACGGCTCGCGTGAGCATCGCGGCGTATCTGCGCCCGTTTCAGCCCGCGAATCCTGACTCGTGGCTCGATCGATTGCTGGCGCTTCGACTGGATCACCTGGTCAACTGGATGTACCTCGATGCGCTGGTCACGGGAAGGCTCGCCGGGCCGTTCGGGCTTCGGGCACACGTCCGGACCGCGGTCCCCACGCTCGATTTCCTCGGAGTCAACTACTACACACGCAGCCGCGTCGCGTTCGATATCAGACGCCCGCGGTACCTATTCACTCGCCCCGAGCTGGCCCCGGGGGCGGCGGTGAGTGACGCGACGGACAGCGAGATCTTCCCCGATGGCATGCTTGCCGTGCTGCGGCGCGCGCGCCGGTATGGCCTCCCGATCTACATCACCGAGAACGGTCTACCGGATGCGGACGACGATCTACGGCCGGGCTTCATCGTGGAACACCTCCGCCGTGTCGCGCAGGCGATCGATGAAGGGTGCCCCGTCCGTGGCTACTACCACTGGTCGATCGTCGACAATTTCGAGTGGGCGGACGGATGGACGCTGCGCTTTGGATTGCATGCGCTCGATCCATCGACGCAGATTCGCGTGGCGCGGTCAAGCGCGGCGCTGTATGGTGAAATCTGCCGCGACAACGCGCTGCCCGAGGGAACGGTGCCCTCGGGTCTTCCCGAGGTCAGTTGAAGCGCGCGATACTGTAACGCCGAGACGGAGGGGGGCTTCGTTAGGACGGTGCGGCGCGATTCAGGACGATGACCCGTTCTGCGATCTCGTCGTAGTCCGGCCAGCACGTGAAGAGGACGACCTGCCGGTCCCTGGCGGCAGCCTTGAGCACCTCGGTCATCGTGCGGCGACGCTCATCGTCGAGGTGGGCAAAGGGCTCGTCGAGGAAGACCGGCGGACGGCGATCACCCGTGATCACATCGAGTAGGGCGAGCCGCAGGCACAGGTAGAGCTGATCGCTCGTGGCCTGACTGAGCTCCGCTGCGTCCTTCCAGGCCGAGGCGGACGCGATCCACACCTGCGGTCGCAGGGTCCGCTCGTCCAGAGATATCCGGCTATACACGCCGCCCGTGGCCGCCCCCAGGTATTCCCCGGCGCGCCGCTCCAGGAGTTCGCGGGCGGGATAGACGCTCTGCGTGCGGGCTTCTTCCAACATGCGCGTGGCCAGGTCAAGGACTTCAAGCGTCTGCCGCGTCCGTGTGGCGTCGGCCTGCAGCCCGGCAATCTCCTCTTCGAGGCGCGGGCCTTCCTCGCCACGATCCCGCAGTTCGTCCAGGACCCCGTCCAAACGCGCCCGCCTCTCGCGGAGCTCCTGCAGCTCGGTGGAGACCTGCTTCGCCTCTTTGTCGAGGTGTTCGCCACCCCCGGCCTGAGCGCGCCGCGCGGCCTTGGGAAGGGTGGCCAGCGTCGCGCGCACGCTGGTCAGCTCTTCGCTGATCTCCCGCAGCCGTGTTTCGAGCGCGCCTTTCGGATCGTTTCCGCGCACGAGCCGGAGGGAAGCGCGGACCTCCTCGCGCTGGCGCAGCAGGTCCATGTACGTCGAGAATCGGCGCTCGACGTCATCCACACTCAATCCGCCCACGGCCTGCAGCCGGGCCGAGACCATTGCCTCGGCTTCGGCGAGCTGGCGTCTCATTGCGTCCACGCGGGTGCGCAGGTCCAGGACGCGCTGCTCCTGTGTTCGGTAGTCGCCGCCGGCCTCGCTGATCCGGCCCCGGAGCCGCATGCCGATCAGGGTCAGCGCCGCGCCCCCGGCGAGCAGCAGCCAGCCGATCCAGTGGGGGAGGAGTACGGTGATGAGGACGCCGCCGATGATGCCGATCGTGCCGCTGCCGGCGAGCGTCCATCCGAGGCTGCCCCGGCGTACCATCTTGTGGTGACGGGTGGCCAGGTGTTCGAGCGTCCGCTCCTCTCGCTCGGCCTGCTCGCGCGCCGTGTTCATGGACGCCTCGAGCTGAAGGTACTGCCGGCGCGCGTGGAACAGGTCGGCAATCAACGCCTCTTGCTGCGAGGAGAACTCCGCGAGATCGGCGTCGAGCCGCGAGAGCCGCGTCAGCAGACCCTCGGCCCGCGACAGCTGCTCCTTCGTCGCGGACTCTTCGTCAACCAGGGCCTTCTCTTTTTGCTGCAGCTCCGCGGCCCACCGCGAGACGCGGGCGAGCT
>Ga0187893_10001645_pt1 | contig 52753 bp, 50 predicted proteins | sample MA1701074metaG_FD_139574 | JGI IMG/M metagenome (GOLD analysis project Ga0187893, IMG submission 139574) | White microbial mat communities from a basaltic lava cave in the Kipuka Kanohina Cave System on the Island of Hawaii, USA - MA170107-4 metaG ... | reverse complement strand
TTCACAATGTGTTGCGTGTCGGTTGGATAGGCTTCGCGGCGCTCCATGAGATCGACTGTCTCCCTACCCTTGCGGTCCAGATGAATAGGCACGCGCCTGCTCAACCGACTGCGGCCCACTCCACAGTCGACGGATCGTCGTCAGACAACTCTGTGTCCGCATACGCCGTTGCGCCGCAGGCGCACACCACATCGACTGCGCCAATCGCCATCCGGCTCCTCCCGCAATCCACCCTTTCATGATCCAACGCTTAATCGGAGAAAAATGTTTTTCGATATAGCGGATGCGGCTGAATTCCCATACAAGCTGTAAGCGTTCGCGATCTCGTCCGCTGCTGCGGCCGATGAAGTGAACGATTTCAGCCTCAGCGAGGTGATGCACGCGACAGCCTTGTTGATGCATGCGCCGGCACAAGTCGACGTCTTCAAAGTACATAAAGAATGCTTCGTCCAATCCCCCCAATTGCTGCAAGAGCGATCGTCGAACCATCAAGCCTGCTCCGTTCGCCCAATCAACGTCTTGGGACTTCGTACAATCAACTGCGTGCGTCGCCACCGCGGCCAGTTGCATGTGAGGGGCTATTCGTTGAAACGGGGCCGAATAGATCAGGTGATCGCGAATGGAGGGAAAAGGGAAGCAGGTTTGGTTCAGGTGTCCGTCCCCAGTCCATTGTTTACAACTCACCGCTCCGACGTCAGGATGATCGTCCAGGTATGCGACCATAGTCTTGAGCGCCTGATCCTTGACAAGCGTGTCGCTGTTGAGCAACAGCATGTGCCGGCCAACGCTCACGGCCAAAGACTGATTCACGGCCTTCGCGAAACCTCGATTGTCCGGATTCGCAATGACCATCATGTCAGGGTAGACTTCTCTTAGTACGGCCACCGTCCCGTCCTGCGAATCATTGTCGACCACAATCACTTCGAAGACGATGCCCGTCGTACGGGCATGGATAGACCGAATACAATTGAGGAGCACTGCTTTTGTGTTGTAACTCACAATGGCGATGGACAAATCCACCGTCGATGAAATCAGAGACTGTGTGTCAGATGGCATCATGAACACTCGCTGCAGGAATGGAACTCTGCCACGATGATCTGTCGATAACAGGGGCCGACATTCAACCAGCGCCGCACATGGACCAACACGATAGCCAGGCGATGCAAGGCATAGCTGACCCGGTCCGTCCGCACCCACAGATGAAGCAGCATCCTGTGCACCCATACATTCAGGTTCGGTTCGCAGTGCAACCGAATGGGTCGCTCACTATCTTCAGCAATGCCCTCCATCTCCGCGAGAACGGCCTTCAGCCTGGGAAGACCGTGGGCAACGTGTTCTTCGAGAAAGGGAAACGACCCACCCCTCCGCACTCGATAATACTGCTGCAACGCCTTATCCTCTTGCTCGGATTGAGATCCCATTGGACATCCTATGTATACTCGCCGCCTGGTGACCCTCATGAGCTCCCGCAGAAAACGGTTCCTGTCAGAAGACTCGATGTGCTCCAGTGTGTCCATACAGACTGTACAGTCGAACGACCTGGACAGAAACGGTAACGCCTGCCCCTTCGCGAGAATGGGAGTGACAAATGCGGGGCACACACCCTCCATCACACAATCCACTCCCACCACCGGCCGACGAAGATACGTTGTCAGACCTGAACGGTTCACCCCAACCTCCAGAATCAGACCCCGCGGGGATTCAGCACGAATCGACTCCACCACCGGCAAGTACCGCAATGCAATTTCAGGCACCCAATCCGGATAGCGACGATTCCACCAGGTTCTTACCAGATGCAGCATGAAGCCCCTCGACGTCAGTGTTGATCCCAAAGAACTTTGAGCCTGGGCACTTCCACCGACCAGAGATACCAACCATAAAGTCCAAGTCCTCCCAAGCAGACAGAGACCAACACCCAGGAGACCGGCGGTGTTGAGGTGACTCCCGATATCATGAAAATAATTCCTGCAAGGAGCCCTGCCAGCAAACAGGCCCTTCCAGTCGATCGGAAGGTGATACCTACTGCCGGTCCGATGAGGGCTCTGGTCCCGATTCCTTGTAACAGCACTCCCACCAGATAACTGGCGACCAGCGCGATAGCGCTTCCGGTCAGACCAAACACCATGGTCAATGGCACAAGCATCATGGCGTAGCAGAGAAACTGTCCCCCCCAACTCTTCAGTTGGAGGTCCGGTCTGTTCGCCCCATAGTGCAAGGCAGCCATCACGCTCAAATACCCGGCGCATACAGCATACAAGCAGAGTATTCTGAGCGGCTCGACGACGGCGAGCCACTGAGGACCAAATGCCAAAGGCACGATGACCGGAGCCAGTACCGCAACGCCGGCCGCCAGTGGAATGAAGATGAGGCCAATCAGGCCCATTTGAAGTTCAAATACACGAACGGCACCAAGTCGATCCCGTTGAAGTAAGGCGTAGGTAGGCATGCTGATCTGATGAATCAACACCGTAGCCCGCACGCCCAACAAGAGAGGAATCGCCAGCGCAATCTGATAGAAACCCAACGCGTCTTGGCCGAGTATGCGGCCGATGACCAGCTCTCCCCCGCTCATGACGCCGAAGATGCAGAGCGTGGTGACATTCAATTGCTTTCCATAGCGCAGAAAGTAATTCCATGCAGGGCGGCAGAGCGATAGGCGTGGCCGAAACGGCGCTACCCAGAATGACATGAGGCTGCCCACGCACATCCCGATCAGCTGCCCAAGCAATAGCGCCCATACGTTACGGAGCCACAACGCGAGAGCGATGATCGCGCCGGCTTCAATCACTCGACGGACGAGATCCATGATGACACGGAGACGCAGATTCAAGTTTTTTAAGACGATGGCCAAGGCCGGACTCTGTAGCCCCTGCAGCACGAGCAACCAGGCATGCACCCGCAGCAACGACGCTAATTGAGGCATCTGCATGGCTTGGCCGATCAGATCGGCCGCTGCCCAAAGACATACGGCCATGGCGACTCCCCGCCCAATCGCTACGGTCCACGCGACAGCCAAATCCTCACGGTCAACCTCAGCTTTGGCGATCAAGGCAGATTCGAGGCCTAGTTCACTGATTGTCATGAATGCCAGAACGATGACGGCGGAGGCAGCCATCACGCCGAAATCGGCCGGAGTGAGCAGGCGTGCCACCACCATGAGCTGGATCGCCGCGATCACTTTATCCAGCACAAATCCCGTTCCAGCCCATCCTCCAGCCTGGAGAATCCGGTGGCGTAAACGAGGCTGGGCTGGTTCGGCCCTACCCTGTTTGACCTGGGATTCTCTCATTACCATGTCACGACCGGTTATCATGCTGCCCGCCTCGTTGCAGCAAGCGCCGCGTTGCATACGTGTTCCAGTTCTTGGGCTCGCGCTCCCCATGTATGAGCCCGGATTACCGCCATCCGCCCTCGCTCACCCATTTTGATTCTCTCATCAGGGTCCTCAAGGAGATGCACCAACTGCCGGGCCAAATCCTGTGCGTCGTCCGGCTCCGCTGCGAGCCCACAGCCGATGGCCTCCACCGTCTCTCCATATCCTGGCCCGGCTGTCGTAATCACAGGGCGCCCACAGGACAGATATTCCCACAATTTCATGGAATCACCGGGATACGATCGAGTCTGCCGATGCAACACGACACAAACATCGCACGCGGCAATCCATGTCGGCACCTGCGCCCAATCGGCCCGACCGACAAAATGAACGATATTCGTCAGCCCTTGTTGCTGGACCAGCTGTTCGAGCGCTTGTCGTGTTTGGCCTTCGCCCACCAGCCAGAAGCTGGCGGAAGGAATCGTTGCGCGTACGAGAGGCACGGCTTTGATTAACGTCTCCAAGCCATGCCAGGGAAAGAATCCTCCGACAAATCCGATGTAGAGACCTTTGGCAGGAAGTCCAAGAGCTTTCCTGGCAAGCTCTTGAGATTGAGGGTGAAAGCGAGCCCCGTCGACTCCGTTGCGAATCACGTGACAACGGTCCGGTGGGATGTTCCAGACGTCTTGCATCTGCGTGACAATCTCGAGGCAGATGCTCACCACCGCCTGCACACGGCGTGCAGCTGTTTTCAACGCAACGCGAAGCCCCCACCGTACGAACGGGAGCCGCCAGATCCCTTGGACCTCTTCCTCCGGGAAACCATTCACAAAGAGCACACTCGCGCAGGCATGGTTGGCCAGGGCGAGCAGCGGGGCGATCTGCCCTGGCGAATCGAACCACAACAGTACGTCAGGGCGCCATGCCGTCAATTCCTGCCGTAGGGCCTTCCATGAAGCAATCAGAAACGAGAGGGGCCGAAGACCAGACACCCGCCACACAGGGACAGGTCGGAAGGACACCGAGGCAAACTCTTGTGCAAGTTGATGGCCCAAAACAGGCTGGGGTGCCACAATTCTGATGGTATGGGTGCGCAGCGAAAGGGCCTTGGCAAATTCCAGCACCTGCCGGGCTCCGCCTGCCGCAATGCTTAGGTCTTCATCACAAAACACGAGGATGCGCATGGTGTGTCGATACTTGCTCGTTTGCAAGCCATTCTCTCAAGCGATTAGTAAGGTATTTCCAACTAAACCGTTGTTCAACAAAACGTCGGCCCATTGCCGCCATACGGGCCTGCCGGTCCGGATCGCTTAAGAGTGCCAGCAATGCCTGAGCCAACGCGTCCGGATCATCCGGCGGAACCAAGGTGACTCCGGCCTCTTGAACGAACGTGGCGGAGACAGAAGGAATCGCGCTGGCAATCACAGGCTTTCCGCAGCTGAGATAATCGAAGATTTTGACCGGAGACGTTTCTCCCCGGTCCCCTCGAAACGGAGCCACACAGAGCGTCATTGCACCGATCCATGTGGGAACCTCCTGATAGGCTATCCTGCCGGCCCAGGTAATACAGGAATTCAGAACCAGACGATCTGCTTGTTGCTTCAACTCCGGCGCGGCTTCTCCGTCACCAACTAGAAGGAGGTGCACGGATGGTAGGGTACGTCTGATAATTGCCATCGCTTCCAACAAACACTGCAGTCCTTGATATCGGTAGAAACTTCCGACAAAACCGATGTAATCACGGTCTAGGCCCAACCCAATTCGCCGCCGACATGTCGCTGAGTCCTGAGGGAAAAATAACCCGGTATCCGTTCCACTCGGCACCACAGCGACATGTTCAGGGGCAACCTGATAGCGGCGTATCACGAGATCGCGCAATCCTTCTGTCAAAACGACCACGCGATCGCAGCGGCTGAGAGCAAATGACGCCAACCAGTGCTTGAGTCTCCTCTTGAGCGTACGGTCGGTCTCTGACCAATCAGGCACTGGCTCCCCGTTTACTTCACAGACGCACTGCGCACCGACCAGTCTCGCGAACACCAACGGATGCGGACTGTCCATCCACCGGTAATACACGATGTCGGGTTTCGACCGACAGGCTTGTACGAGTCCGACCAGACAGGAGAAAACCGCGTAGGAAATCGGTCGCAACACCGGCCAAGGAATGAGCGAGATCGGGGCAGTCGAGAATCCTCGCTGGAGCAATGAGGATCGATATCGTGGAGGAAGAACAGTCACGCGATCGCCTCGCTCGACGAGCTGCCGCGCTAAGGTCCATAGACGGACAAGCCCCACAGGATCGGATGGTGCATCCGGTTCATACCAATAACAGAAGAGGAACCACCTCATACCAGTGCTCGCTGAGGGGCAGGATTCTTCTGCTCCGATGTGAGGCGTGGCAAGATCATGACGAGCCCCGCGCACAGCCAGAAGGGCTCCATGATGCGGATGATAATGAAGGTATTTGCTCCGATGCCGTGTGCAAGCATTGCCACTATGCCGAGCAGCAATCCATGGGCCAATCCTTTGCAAAATGGATCCTGTTCGGCCAGAAAGGTCTCCCGTGCGCGTCGCCACAACCGGACGATCAGGAAGATGAATGCGACGAGGCCGGCAAGACCTGTTTCACCGAGGATCTTGACATATTGGGCGTCCGCCCAGGCATAACCCGTCACACCGCGGCCGAGCACAGGACTGTGGAGCCAATCTTTCAGCACATACTGCCAGGAACGCAGCCGCTCCGTCGTAGAGAGATCCAACCCCACACGTCCCACAGTGATCTCGCCCCCATATTGACGCCCGAAGAACGTCTCGCTGACCCGATTTTTCACATTATCCGGCGCGACAAAAGGGAGCGTGATCGCGAGCAGGAGTATAAACGCTACCACACCAGGACGCCGCCATTGGGTCGCCACAATAGCCAGGATCAAGACGCCGGCAGCCAGGTAGGATGAGCGGGAGAGCGTGGCCATGAGAGCCAGACTTATGAACCCCATGAGAAGGGCGAGCAGGACCCGAATCGACCCGGACTTCAAGTGGAGGAAGAGGCCCATGACGATCGCCATGATAAAGACGAGATACCCGCCGAGCGTATTAGGTTCGCCGCTTTCCCCTTCAAACGGCGCGCTCGCCCGTTGCCCGCTGGGAATCTGAGCGATGGCATACACACTGATTAAGAAACACACCGCCAGTAACGCCGTGACTAAACTGACGACCTGTCGTTTGGACGACACATGATTGACGACCATGAAAAACACAAAGAAGTATTCAAAATATTTCAGGATGAAAAAGAAGCCCGTGAGCGGGCGGACGCGATCGGCGATGACGCCGATCAGCGTAGCGAGCACACAGGCCAGCATATAGTAGACAATGGGCCGATTGATCGGGGTTTCGCGAATGAGGGCCAGGTCTCGATAGATGGTCGTCTTGACCAGCCAACTGAATCCGATGATCACGAGCAAGAGATCGTCCACGCGCAACGAGAGCGCTCGCTCACCGACGCCCCGTCCCTCTACTCGACCGATCGTGATCTCCGGAGAGAGTAACATGGAAAAGATCAGTAGGAAGAGCGAGGCCGGAACCGATGTGAAAGCCACCAGCACAATGAGAAAACCCAAGACGACTTGTATCCCGATCAACGGAGTCGTCAACGTAAGGCCGAGCGCCAGCACGGCGGCCAGCACCGAAACGATGACGGCATCCTGCGGTTTCACCATCGACGCATGCATGGGATGTGGCTCCTACTGCCGCGTCAGCGATACTCGTAGCGGTAGACACCGTAGTCCGGCGTGACCTCGGATTTCACGTTCGTCAAGACAATACCCATTACATTGGCCTGCGCATGGTCCAGGAGGAACTTGGCTCTCTTGAGAGCATTCCGGCCGATCCGCCCGACTTGGTAGACCAGAATCGTCCCATCGACACGTGAGCTAAACGCCACCGCATCTGTAACCGGGAGGATGGGGGGAGAATCAAACAGCACGAGGTCGTACTCCTCATTCATCTCACTCACGAGCGTCTTGATCTTGTTCATGTTAAGAAACTCGTTGGGATTACCGACCTCCGACCCGCTGGTCAGAATATGCAGGTTGTCCAACCCCGGCGTGCCCATCACTCGATCTAGCCCCATCGGCCCAAGCATCAGATCCGTCGCGGACCGCACATGGCTGCGCCAGGAAGTGCTGCCCACCAGGGCATCCGCCAGACCAGGTACCCGCTCAAGACCTAACCGCTGATGCACAATCGGTCGGCGGAGATCTGCATCAACGAGTAAGACTCGTTGCCCTTCCTGCGCAAGCGTGATCGCCAGATTGGTGACGCAGGTGCTCTTGCCTTCTCCAAGGCCCGCGCTGGTGAAGAGGATGGATTTGACCTTCCGATCCATGCTGGCGAATTGAATATTCGTTCGCAGCGACCGCAGACTCTCTGATAGGACCGACTTCGGATCGATCAGGCAAATGAGTTTCGAAAAATTTTCCACGTCCAACGCCGAGGCACCGGCAGGAAGCGCCGCGCGGGCGGCTTCCTCCATCTCCTTGCTGTTGAACTGGGGGATAACGCCGAGGACCGGCACCTTGAGAAACTCTTCGACTCCTTCGATAGTACCAATCGAGGTATCGAATGCTTCGCGCGCAAAGGCGATGACGATCCCGAGAAACACCCCCATGAGTGAGCCAACCATGAGGTTCAGTCCGGTATTGGGCGAATTGATCGGTGCAGTGGGTATAATGGCTGGCGCCACGATCGTGACTTCTTCGATCCGTTCCGCACTTTTGATTTGCAGTTCTTGGTGCTTAGCTTTGAGGGTCGCCAATAAATCAGCGTTGACTTTCACGTCCCGTTCGAGGCGGCTCATCTCAATCGCCGCTCGCGGGAACTGTAAATAGCGGGCCCGAAAGCGATCGCGCTGCTCCAACAGGGTCGCTTCTCGATCTTGCATGGTCTTGAGCTTCGCTCGGAGTTCTAGAAGCATCTCGCCTTTGACGTTATCGATCTTATTCTGCTGCTCCCGAACTTGCGGGTGATCCGTTGTGTAGTTGATCAGGAGAGTGTTTCGTTCCTGGATGAGGTCAAGGAGACGCTGATTCAAAATCGTGAGCAGCGCATTCTGCTCCTCGGTGAAGATCCGGCCACTTTGATTTCCGATCACTGCATCGCTTCGGTTGAGCACCAAAATCTGCCGTTCCCCCTCCGCTCGCTTTCGCATTACTTCATTATGCTGCTCTTCAAGCTTGGTGAATGTCTCCAGCGCAGCGCGCGCCTCATCGTTCAGGAAGACCTGTCCCTCCCGTTCCCGAAAATCTCTCAGCGCTTCCTCCGCCTTGTTCAACTGCTTTTCAAGGCCGGCTAACTGTTCTTCGACAAAACGTCGCGACTCCATGACAAGGCGGTTTCGGGCCATGATATTTTCAAGTCGATACGCATTGGCCACCGAATTGGCCGTCTTCTCCGCCATTTCCGGTTGATCGGAGGTGGCAGTGATGCGAATAATATTCGTATCGCCTTCCCGCTGTGTCATGATTTCCTGACCAAGGTTGTACACCGTGTTGAGATAGGTGGCCGATTTCCTCTCCTCCGGCGACGCGCTAGCCGGTACGCGCTCTAATTCCATCGCCACGCGCTCCATGACTGGGAACCCCCGGATAAACTCGGTCTGGGAGTTGAGGTCGTTGGCGTTCGAAAAGGACATGCTCTCGATCAACTGCTGAGCCACAGTGCTCGTTCGGTCGAACTTTACCCGCGCAGACGCTTCATACAGCGGGCTCGGCCTGAACATTTCAGAAAACAGAAACGTGAACAATACCACCAGTGCTGCAGCCAGTAGAATGAGGTACTTCCGTTTCTTAATGATCAACCAGTAATCGATGACATTGAGTTCGTATTGAGCCATTAGGTCAGCGTCCTTCTCTTGTCTTGTCTACTACTATCATCGCCCCATCACTGCATTAATAATGAATACCGGGTAGAGCGGTGCGATCGCGGACGTAATGATCGGCATGATCATTTTCCCGGCTTCCGAAGCATCGCCCAGATGTTCACGCGGTACAAAGACGATATCGTTTTCTTCTAGCGCAAGATTCCTCGTCATATCGCCATAGGTAAAAGCGCGCGCAAGATCGGCCATCATAATGCGCGGATTTGCGAGATCACCGCCTCGAATAACCCGGACTTCTTCCATCAACGCCGTTTCCTGGTACGAGTCAGCGGCCGCAAGGGCTTGCAGCACGGTCATGTGTCTCTGCATGGGAACCATCCCGGGTTTCTTCACATCCCCAAACACGAACACACGCTTGACCTTCAGCACTTTCTTCTTCAGCAGGACCTGTACGTGCGGCTGGCGCATATAGGGCACCGCGGCTTCCTGGACACGGGCTTCCGCCAAGGCCCCGGTGGCGCCCCTGACATCCACCTCCATAAACCCGACCGAAATTTTTCCATTTTCCTGCACGACACTGACGAACTTCTCCTCGCCCGCGCCCCGACGAATGATTACCTCAAGTGTGTCACCTGTTTCGATGGGCGTGTCCGAGGTCGGGACGGTTTCATCGGCGTAGACATCTCCCTTCGGCAGCGGTGGAACCGACACCCCAGGAGGGCTGATTGCCGACGGCGGCAAAGACGAACTGGCGGGATTGTGACACCCGAGAAACGTCACAGCGAGAATCGTTCCAGCACCTAAAAGACCGATAAGATGTCGGGGTATTAGCTGTCGCACGACCTCAGCTCCTATTTTCCTATGGCGGCAGATCAACCGATGGGCACCACTTCTACAATATGCACGGAAGCCTCCGTCCGCATATCTACCGTCCTCGATACCGGCACATGACCTGATACAGCCTCTTGCGAGACTTGCAAGATAGGACGCATTGGGTACTGCCGATTCAACTGAAATACGACTCCTATTTCGCCGGTGTTCAGACGCACGGTAGTGCCTAACGGATAGATCGAGAGTTGGTCGATCAAACTCTTCAAAAGGTGATACGGAAACACCGCCTTGCCGTGTACGAGCAACGCACGGATTGTCTGATGAGGCGACATGCCACGTCGATAGGGTCGTGGGCTCATCAGGGCATCAAAGACGTCTGCCAGTCCGATGATGAAGGCCATCTCATCGATCCGATCACCGGTCAGCCGGTTTGGATAACCGCTCCCATCCTGCCGCTCATGCTCCTGAAGAATCACGCTTCCTACTCTCGGATAGGCTGCTCCGACTTTCTTAAACAGACGGGCTCCGTGCTCTGGATGCTGCCTCATGTCCTGGAGTTCTGCTTCTGTTAACGCGCCGGCCTTGTACACCAAAGAATCAGGCAGGACGAACATGCCGAGATCGTGCAGCAATCCTGCTAACGCAACCTCTTCCAGCTTCGCCGGCTCGTACCCGAGTGCGCCCGCAATCTTCACACTCACGATTGCGACATTCACGGCATTGCTGACGAGATAGTCTCCGACATCTCGCTGCAGGGCAGCCTGAATCAGTTTGTCATTGGCTCCAAGAGATCCCACGACGCCGGATGCGATCCGGACTAATTCATCGAGCCTCCAAGGCTGCCGCGTCTGAACCGCATGCTTGATTCCCTGAAGCTCATGGCATGCACGTTGATACCAATCAGTTTCAGGAGCGGACGGTGAAAGTATGGAAGGAGGAACGGGAACGCCTGTCGGTTCCTTGGAATGGATGGAACTCTTCACATCAGAACTACCGGCTTCCTGACTCGACTGTCTTCGGATTAGATCGCTTAACCGCGTCACAGCCCCCCCAGCATCTCTCATGATCAGGCGCAACACGCGCTATCGGCTATTCGCTCGTTTGCCAACTGGAAGGGATGTCACAGGTTTCTCCTCCATCTTGGCAAACTCCCGTTCCAACATAGCCCTGATGAAACCACTAGTCGTGTATCCCTGCTGTTTCAGGTTATCGAGCTGGGTTTTGAGATTCACAGGTAACTGAATCACAATTCGTACGAGATTTGGCATACCCTAGCTCCCTAAAAATTAGACACTACTGTGCCAAGCCCGCACGGATGAATGCACATGCTATGCCTTGCTAGCAACTGATGAGAAACAAGCAAAATTGAGAACTTATGCTATGAAGCTTTCACTGATGGAGGAAGGAGGGACGAAAATCGCCTTGCTGAGACGTGAACTGTGCACTCTCTCCCCGTACGAATTCTGCACCTAAGATCCAGCGACAAAGGTTCCATCGCATAGGTCTGCCCTATGCCGTCAAATGGTAGTCGCTAAGAGTCACGCCATTGCTTCCAAATCCGAACCCAGTTTGCCGCTTCACACATCCATAGGCACGAGGCCCTATTTGTCGGCTGCCATACCAATTCTCTCGCTCGATGCACGTGAAGCGACGCATCGGAAACTCCTCCGGTAAACCACACCCCACCGTCACGATCGGTCCGTAACACCGTACTACCTGCAGACCTGTATGCATCGAGAACAGGAAGGGCCGGGTGTCTATATCGGTTATGGCGCCCTGCTGAAAATACCGCATACCGGGGATGCAACGATGCCAACCACTCATGGTTCAACGAACTCACCGCTCCGTGATGAGGCACCTTGAGGACAGTGATCGGACCGTGAGATGGTGCGCGGGTCATCCGTGATAGACCATCATGCTCGACATCCGCGGCGAAAAGCATCGTATGGTTCCCACACATGAGGCGCGTGACCACTGAACGATTATTCAGCACATGCTCACCCACATGGCTATCGTGGAGCGGTACATTGAGTGGCTCGTCGGCTGGAGGATTGAGGACTACCAGCCGACAGGGGCCGGACGACACGATCTCCTGTCCTTCTCTGGCCACCTGCTCTTGTACCCTTCGATCGGCCAATGATTTCTGCAATCGCTTGTAGAACAGTTCTTCGCGAGTGTCCCCAGACCCCCAATAGCGTTTGACGATGAAATGGCGAAGCACCCAAGCAAGCCCTCCGACATGATCAAGTTGAGGATGTGTGCCAATGACCTGGTCGATAGCATGGATGCCCCGGTTCCAGAGAAACGGAGCCACGACTGCACGACCCATGTCGAATCGCTCAAACGTTGCCCCTCCGTCGATCAACACGACCTGTCCATCAGGTAGCTCAACGACCGCACTATCGCCTTGCCCGACGTCAAGGAATGTGACTCGAAAACGATCCCCATCAAGAAACATCCGTGGAGACCAGGCCCACCACAGCAATACCAATACCACTCCGGCACCCGCTGCCAACCGGAAGGCCTTGCTTCCTACTCTCTGCCACAGCAGCACGAAACAGCCATAAAATAGCAACATGGTGAAAGCCGAAGGGGCAGCGACATGCCATTCCCCGCCCGGTAGCATTGACACCAGACGCACCGCAGCCACAAAATGTTCGAGAAACCACTGATTCAGCGAAGCCAGTGGCAGCACGGTTCCCCCTATCACGATCTGCCAAATTCCGGCAGCGAGTCCGATCGGGACAAGCAGGATTCCCATCACGGGAACGGCCACCACATTGGTAAAAAGACCAAGCCACGGCAATTGATTGAAATAGTATGCCACAAGAGGAATGGTCACCAAGGTCACCACTCCGCTCATGACCACAGAGTCTCTCCCCCATCGAACGCTAGTTCTCAGGAACGACGGTTCGTTCGGCATCTCCTCCGTTTCAGCTGCAGCCGGCCAGGAGAGCCACCCTGCAATGGCAGTGACGGACAAAAATGAAAGCTGAAAGGAGATATCGAATAGCGCCTGTGGATCGTGCAATAGAATCCCCACTGCAGCGGCAGAGATGGCATGAAAGAGCCGACGTTCTTGGCCCAGCCAAATTGCAGTCAGGCCCACAGTCACCATCAGCAACGATCGCATCGTGGCCAGTTCCGCCCCAGCCAGGCAGGCGTAACCTGCGACAGGAAGGAGCGTACACACAGCGGCTAGACGAGTCGGCGTGATTCTCCTCGAAAGTGCAAGAAGCCAATTCGCAGGCAACAGTAGCATCGCCCCTCTGACGACGGCGAAGATCAGCAATGTGACGAGAGCCAGGTGGCTCCCGGAAATTGAAAGGAGGTGGACTGTTCCGGTCACCATGAACTGATCACGCAGCTCTGGGTCCAAATACCCTCGATCACCGAGGATGATGCCTACATAGAGTCCCAGTGCAGGCTGGGGAAGAGACTGTACGGCAGCGAGACGGACACTGCTTCTCCACCGATCGAATTGATTCCAAATCGCCCACCACGCGTGCACACGTCCAGACTCAATAAACTGCACCGCCTCAGATCCCATTACCGTCGCGGCCGCATCGATTCCTTGCCGCTCAAGATAAGCGGCATAGTCGAATCCGCCAGGATTCAATGCCCCGCTCGGACGGCGCAACATTGCTCGAAAGCTGACTCGATCGCCTTGGAAGAATACTCGTTCAGGTGCGCGCCAGGTCAGCCGAACATGTCGGGACGCTCCAGATTCATCGATGGGATTGTCCGTTCTGATGATCATGATCAGTCGATCTGGCGCTTGCTGCACGGGAGCAACGATACGACCTGTCATCTCGATCGACGCATTAGGTGGAGAGTCGTCCATCGAGTCATGGGCAGCCAGGTTGACGGCCACCGACCAATAGACGACTCCTACTAAGAGAGCTCCGTAGAGCCAAGTCGCCTGGCTGATGGAGAACCGATTGAGCCGTTCAAGAGCGACGGCGCCTAACGCAAGGAAAAAGAGCAGGGATGAAGTGGAGAGAGGAAAATAGGGAATCTGCGATCCGACGAGGAGCCCGATAATGAAGGCAACAGTGAGGGACGGCAGCATGAGCCTCCCCCAGTGGAGGACAACAACATTAACCGAGATGAGTCTTGACGACGTCCACGAGTCGATTGGCTACTTCACGAATCTGGTCATCGCGCTCACCCTCGACCATCACCCGCAAGAGCGGTTCGGTTCCGGAGTAGCGTACCAACACGCGTCCGCTGCCGTTGAGACGCGCTTCGCCCTCACAAATCGCACGTTGCAGTTCCGGGATCGTGTCGAGATTCGGCTTCTTCGACACGTTTACGTTGAGTAATACTTGCGGCATCGCCGTCATGGCCTTGGCCAACTCTGACAAGGGTTTCTCCATGCGCTTCATCAGCGACAAGACTTGCAACGCCGAAATCAAGCCATCTCCGGTCGTATTGTGATCCAGGAAAATAAAGTGACCTGACTGCTCTCCTCCGAAGTTATAGCCCTCGGCCGACATTCGTTCGAGCAAATATCTATCACCGACTGCAGTCCGCGCGAGAGTGATACCGGCCCTCGTCATAGCCAACTCCAAGCCGAAGTTACTCATGACAGTTCCCACCACCGTCTGCTTCGCCAATTGCCCCTGGCGACAAAGATCAAGCGCTAACATCGCCATAATATGATCGCCATCTACGACACGTCCTTGTTCGCAGACAAAGATGGCGCGATCGGCATCTCCGTCCAGAGCCACTCCGACATGAGCCCCCTGCTCGCGAACCGCCTTCTGCAGCAGTTCGGGATGGACCGCGCCACAGCCGGCATTGATATTCATCCCGTCCGGTTTATTGGCGATCACTTCGACCTTCGCCCCGAGTTCGCGCAACACCGTTGGCGCAACCTTGTATGCCGCGCCATTGGCACAATCGACCACTACCTTAATCCCCTGGAAATCCAACTCCTTTGGGAGAGACCGTTTGACGAATTCTATGTATCGCCCCTCGGCATCGTCGATTCGATAGGCTTTCCCAATGGCATCAGCCGTGGGCCTCAGATGGGCAATCTCATTCGAGACGATGAGCCCCTCAATACGAGCTTCCATCTCATCGGGTAGCTTGAACCCATCGTTGGAAAAAAACTTAATGCCATTATCCTGATAAGGATTATGCGAGGCCGAGATCATCACCCCGGCATCGGCACGGAGGCTCCTCGTCAAGAACGCAATCGCCGGCGTCGGCAAAGGACCTACCAGCAAAACATCAACACCCATCGAGCAAATCCCAGAGGTCAACGCCGACTCCAACATATAGCCGGAGATACGGGTGTCCTTGCCGATCACGATCTGATGGCGTCCGGCCCGCCGCATAAACAAATGCGCGGCGGCGCGCCCTAGTTGCATCGCTATTTCGCTGGTCATCGGATCGAGGTTGGCAACTCCTCTGACCCCATCGGTACCGAACAATTTAGGCATGTTGTGCTTTCATGGATACGGCCTTCTCTCGACTAATTGCTGCTGCCACCTGCACCACATCCTTCATGGCCCTCACGTCGTGAACGCGAAGGATCCCTGCCCCACGATCCACTGCCATAGCCACCGCTGCGGCCGTAGCCCATTGACGTTCCTGAACCGGTCGATCCGCGAGTTGCCCAAGGAACGCCTTCCGTGAAACGCCGACCAGCAACGGACACTCCAACTGTACGAAATGGCTTAATTGGTCTAGCAGCGTAAGGTTATGCATCAGCAGCTTACCAAATCCGATTCCTGGATCAAGTATGATTTGTCTTCGAGCAATGCCATGTGCCATCGCGAAACGAATTCTCTCCTCGAAAAATTCTGCTATCTCGCCGACCACGTCATCATAGTGAGGTGCCTGCTGCATCGTACGAGGCGTACCGCGCATATGCATCAGTACGATTCCGGCTCCCGTGCCGGCAACCACATCGACCATGGCAGGATCGCCTCGTAATGCTGTGACATCGTTCACGAGAATTGCTCCCGCGTCGAGTGCGGCGTGTGCAACAACAGCCTTTGAGGTATCGATTGAAATTGGAACGGTGACGGCTCTGGCAACTGCGGCCACAACGGGAATCGCGCGACGATACTCTTCTGCTTCGTTCACGATATCGGCGCCGGGACGCGTCGACTCTGCGCCGATATCCAGCAGGTCCGCCCCTTCTTCCACCAGTCGAACGGCATGTGCCACAGCGGCTGCTGCATCCAGATAGCACCCACCGTCAAAGAACGAATCCGGTGTCACATTCACAACACCCATAAGTAGCGGCCGGTCTGGAAATTCGATCAGCCGATCTTTCGCATGCCGAGTCAATGTCTTTGGTTCAAACACCGACCGACGGTGCCTCCGTATAAAGGATCCACCATGACGAGCCACGGTCGTCATCTATCGTGGCTGCATAGGATACACCCCACAACACTCCACTCGCGAGAAACAATCCCTTCTCGCCTGTCGTCTTTCGGATGTACCCGCCCGGGACTCCAATGCCCTGAAATGGTGTCCCGGGGTCAGCGATGCAGAATTTAGGCAGGAACCGCCTGGGATGTGGACTGCATGAGAATCTGATCAATATCGGACCCATCGAGCACTTCTTTTTCTAAAAGTGCTTCAGCCAAACGCTTCAGACTGGCCATGTTTTCCGTAAGTAGCCGCTTCGCCCGCTCATAGTTTTCAGTCACAAGCCGCCTGACTTCCTGGTCAATTTCCATGGCTATTTGATCGCTGAAGTCGCGCTGGCTCCCCATCTCTCGCCCAAGAAAGACTTGCTCGTTTTGTTTCCCGAACGTCAGGGGACCCATCTTCTCGCTCATACCCCATTCACAGACCATCTTCCTCGCAAGATCCGTGGCTCGCTCGAGATCGTTCCCGGCACCGGTCGTCATTTCCTTCAAGACCAGCTCTTCCGCCACTCGGCCTCCCATGAGGATGGCAAGCTGGTTGAGCAAATACACCTTCGAATAGCCGTGCCGATCATCGATGGGGAGCTGCATCGTCACGCCCAGGGCGCGACCCCGAGGAATAATGGTTACCTTGTGGACAGGATCTGTTCCGGGAATCAGCTTGGCGATCAATGCATGACCTGCCTCATGATAAGCCGTCGTCCGTTTTTCCTCGTCGCTCAAGATTAGACTCTTCCGTTCAGCCCCCATCAATACTTTGTCTTTCGCCATCTCGAAATCGACGACTTCGACTTCTTTTTTATTGAGTCTCGCAGCCCAGAGCGCGGCTTCGTTGACCAAGTTTTCCAGGTCGGCCCCTGAGAAGCCCGGGGTCCCGCGTGCGATTTTTTCCAGCTCCACGTTCGTCGCAATCGGAACTTTCTTTGTATGTACTTTGAGAATTTCAGTTCGGCCTTTCAAGTCCGGTCGATTGACCACAACTTGCCGATCAAACCGTCCAGGTCTGAGCAAAGCAGGGTCGAGGACATCCGGCCGGTTGGTCGCAGCAACTAAAATCACACCTTCTGTCGTATCAAACCCGTCCATCTCGACAAGCAATTGATTGAGTGTCTGTTCACGTTCGTCATGACCTCCGCCCAACCCTGCTCCACGGAGCCGGCCAACGGCATCGATTTCGTCGATAAAGATAATGCAAGGGGCATGTTTTTTACCCTGCTCGAAGAGGTCGCGAACACGGGACGCTCCGACGCCGACAAACATTTCCACGAAATCCGATCCGCTGATACTAAAGAACGGCACACTGGCTTCACCAGCAATAGCCTTGGCCAGCAATGTTTTCCCTGTACCGGGAGGACCGACGATCAAGACGCCCTTGGGAATGCGGCCGCCGAGCTTTTGGAACTTGCGCGGATCCTTGAGAAACTCGATGATCTCGAGCACTTCGTCCTTGGCTTCATCGACACCGGCAACGTCGGAGAACATCACCTTCTTCCGTTCCTCCGTCAGCATACGAGCGCGGCTCTTCCCGAATGAGAGAGCCTTATTACCCCCCATCTGCATTTGCCGCATCAAAAAGAACCACAACCCCAAGAACAGTACAAATGGTCCCCAGGTTACAAGAAATGTAATGTACCAAGGGCTTTCATCCGGTGGCTTTGCCTCAATCTGCACACCTCGATCCCGCAAGACTTGCACCAATTCAGGATACTCCACCGAGTAGGTTCGAATACGGGTCTTATCTTTCAAAACAGCGCTGATGTGACTGGCTTTAATGATAACTCGCTCGACCTCTCCCTTGTCGAGCTTAGTCATGAACTCACTGAAAATCACATCTTCTTCAGGCTCATGGTGCGGCACACTGAACAGGTTGAACAACAAGATCATGAAGAGGCCGACGACAACCCAGAAGAGTATGTTCTTTGTCCTGGAATTCATCCAGATCTCCTTGTGGATGGCAGGCTCACATGGTCAGAAAAACCATGAACGTGAGTGATGTTACCATAGGTATGTTCCAGCTGACAACCGTACGACCAATGCCTCATTCTTGATCTCCCTCCAGATCCAACACAGCCAGATAGGGAAGGTTCCGGTACTTCTGCTGGTAATCGAGCCCGTACCCGACCACATACTTATTCGGAATCTTGAACCCCACATAGTCGATGGCGACATTAACGGTCCGACGATCTGGCTTACTCAGCAAGGTACAGACTTTAATTGACCGAGGCTTCTCTTTTGTCAAAGTCTTGACCAAGTGTTGGACCGTCAGTCCGGAATCGACAATATCTTCAACCAGTAGGACATCTTTGCCCTTGATGTCTTCAGTCAGCTCGGTCACCATTTTAACCCGTTTAGCCTTGCCTGATTCGTTGGTCCGAGACCCCTCACTCGTCACCATAAGGAAATCCACTCGCATGGGAATTCTAATTGCGCGAGCCAAATCGGCATAGAAAGCATACGCGCCCTTCAATATTCCCACCAAGACGAAATCCTTCCCTGTATAATCGGTCGTGATCTGCTTGCCCAGCTCACGAATCCGGGCACGCATTTCTTCCTGCGTCACGATCGGCCGACCGAAGATCCGTTCCATACTCCCTTACTCCTTCTCTGGCACCCGGTTGCTCATTGAGACAACCAGACAACGTGTCGTCCCACCACGGACGGCGAAGCGCTCATCCTGCCGCATGCCCACGACCCAGAGAATTCCCTCCGGCGCCACCAATAATGGAACTTTCCAACGTTCGTGGCGAGCAACCTTCCTATCGGTAAAGAAATCTTGTAGCTTTTTGCTCTTTCCCCTCATCCCAAGGGGAGAAAATCGATCGCCGGCTTGCCAAGCCCGAACCAACAAAGGCTCCGAGATCCTGTCAGCGTCGAACAATACTCGCTCTTGAGAAGGAGCCCTGCCCATCTCCTCTACAGCACGACGAGTCATTAGTTGTACCTGAATTTGCTGATTCGTTCCAGCCCAATAGACGGTTGAGGGCACTGGAAGCAGCAAGGCCTCTCTCTTCTCTTGTCCCAAATCAGTCTCATGCCCATGATCTTTTTCCATAGTTGGGCTAAATCTTCCCGACCCCTGTTCCAGGGCCACGATGGCCTGCTTCAAAGACAGCCGGGCCCCGCTCTTTCCCTTGAGCAAAACACGCCGAACTGACTCCACTGCGTGAAGACTACTGGCGCGTCCCTCTTCGTCGTAGGTTCGTAAGATAACCCGAATGAGACGACGCTGAAGTGCAACCGGCAACTCGATGAAACCCTGGCGATCGACTCGTTGCACGCCCTTGGAGTCATTGCTGACGAGTGCGCGCACCAGCTCATTTGTAATTTGCTCCAGATATTGTTCATCCTCGCGATATACGTCCGCCTGCCGCTGCAAGACACGGACGGCAGCCGGCGCCAACCGCGTGATGACAGGAAGGAGTTCCTTCCTGATCCGATTGCGATGATAAAGTAGCTTCTCATTGCTTGAATCACGACGATAGGTCAGTCCTTCATGATCTAAGTATGCCAGCACCTCCTCGCGGGTGGCTGCGAGAAGAGGGCGAATAATCCTGTCTTCACGGGCGTATGGCATCCCCGCTAAGCCTGCCACACCCGCGCCTCGCAACAGCCACATAAGTACCGTTTCCGCCTGGTCATTGGCGGTATGGCCGACCGCAATATGATCCGCCTCTACCTCATGAGCAAATTGCTTCATGAAGTCATAGCGCGCATCGCGGGCCGCGGCTTGAATCGATGAGTGCTGTCGTCGCTTGACTAACGTGGGTCGATGGATGACAAGAGAGAGCTTTCGTTCCCAGCAGAAGCTGCTGACAAACGATTCGTCAACGTCGGACTCCGTTCCCCGCAACCCGTAGTTACAATGGACCACCGTCAACGTGAGACGCCAGGACCGGGCCAGGCAATGGAGGAGAGACAACAGCGCGACCGAATCAGGCCCGCCCGACACCGCCACGATCAGATGCTGACCGGGGACGAACAGCGCTTGCTGACGCACCGTTCGAACAAGTTGAGTCAACAATGCTGGTCGCGCGGCGGACCTGGATGCCGGCCTCATGATCGTCGTCTCGGAGACTATAAGTTACTACTGGACTCTCTGCGAAATACGCCGCAAGCTGATGCGCGCCTGCTCCACATCACGGGCGATTTGCTTCGACAACTCATCGGCAGATGCAAAAGTGTGATCGCCGCGTACACGTGCCACAAATTGTGCGGTGACCTCCTGACCATAGAGATCGCTGGTCTGATCCAAAAGATTGACTTCGATCAGCCGCTCGCCTGCTCCAAAGGTCGGCCTGGTCCCTATGTAAGCAACGGCATCATAGATCTGAGTCCCGTGGACAGTCCGCGCGGCGTAGACTCCGTCAGGGGGCACGACACGATCAGCCGGGACGCGGAGATTGGCCGTAGGCCAGCCCATCGCCTGACCCTGTTGCATCCCGTGCACCACGGTACTTCGAATCCCATAGACGCGTCCCAGCAACGTAGCAGCCCGCTCCATATTCCCTGCCTGAATAAGCTGGCGAATCTTGCTTGAACTCACCACGTCGCCCTCAATCATCACGGGGATCACGGGATGCACGCGGAAGCCGTACAGGACACCGAGGCGGACGAGGTCATCAATACGACCTGTCCGATCCTTCCCGAACGCAAAATGATTGCCCACGAACAATTCAGACAGGCTAAGAGACCGATGCAGGATGTCTTCGGCAAATTGATCCGGGCTCATCGCCGCGAACGTGGGGGTAAACTCCAGAAAGACGACTTCATCGATCCCCGCGGCTTCAAGGTGCGTCAGCTTTTCCTCTGGACTTGTGAGGAAGCGAAGATCGACGTGAGGCGCAAGGATTTTTACCGGATGCGGTTCGAAGGTCAGCACGAGCGCAGTCCCCTGTGCTTTCCGGGCCGTCTCGACCACTGTCCGCAGCAGCGCTCGATGGCCCAGATGATGGCCGTCGAAATTGCCGATCGTGGCGACCGGATAGGCACGTGGACACTCGCCGTACAACCCGCGTGTCACTTTCAGCATGGTCGTCAGCGGAGGAGATGCGCTGCATCTTTGGCGAAGTACGTCAGAATGAGATTCGCGCCGGCCCGCTTAATTGAGAGCAACGATTCCATCATGGCCCGCGATTCGTCGAGCCAGCCGGCATTGGCAGCCGCTTTGATCATGCTGTACTCCCCGCTCACTTGATAGGCCGCCACCGGCAACAATATCTGCGCCCTTGCCGCGGCAATGACATCGAGATATGGCAGTGCCGGTTTCACCATGATGATGTCGGCCCCCTCTTCGATATCGAGGGCGATCTCCCGAAGCGCTTCCCGGCGGTTGGCTGGATCCATTTGGTAGGACTGCCGATCGCCGAACTGCGGGCTTGAAAATGCCGCATCCCGAAACGGTGCATAAAAGCACGACGCGAATTTGGCGGCATAGGCCATGATCGGCAGTTCTGGAAAACCTGCATGATCCAGTTCCGCCCGGATCGCCGCCACCCGCCCATCCATCATATCGGACGGCGCCACCATGTCGGCTCCGGCTTGTGCGTGGGTCCTAGCCATCGCACGGAGACAGTCCAACGTTTCATCGTTGAGAATGCGACCGTCCTTGACGATTCCGCAATGGCCGTGTTCGGTGTATTCGTCGATGCAGACGTCGGTTACGACCATCAGCCCTGGGACCTGGTCCTTCACTGCTCTGACGGCCCGCTGCACGATGCCGTTCGGATCGAATCCCGAACTCCCACGAGCATCTTTCCGATCAGGAATGCCAAAGAGAATGATAGCGGAAATCCCCAAAGCCTCAACCTCACTAGCCTCCTTCACCAAGAGATCAACCGAAAACCGGTACTGACCCGGCATCGAGGCGATCTCCTCCCGCCGGTCCCGCCCTTCGACGACGAACAGCGGATAGATCAAGTCGGACGGGGCCAGACTCGTCTCCCGTACCATACGACGAAAGGCCTCATGCTGCCGCAGCCGCCGGAGGCGCTGTATTGGAAAGGCCATCGGATCACTTCCTCGGGAGATTCGTCAAGAACACCACGATGTCGCGCACAGAAATCATACCGACCAATTTCCCCCCCTGCGTTACGCCGAGATGGCGGATATGCGTTTTAGCCATCAGATCATTGGCATCTAACACCGTCTTATCTTCTTCGATCGTCACGATGGGGGCCGACATGATCTGTTCGACCGTCGTCTTGTGGGTGTCGATACCAGCCGCGACCACACGCCGGACCATATCGGTATCCGTGAGGATGCCGATGATCTCCTTCCCATGCGTCACGAACAGGCTGCCGATACCGCGATCGCGCATGATTCGTGCCGCCGTCTGCGCATCCGTGTCCCGCTCAACGTTGACAAACTTCTCCCTTGGAACCATGAACGACTTGACTGGAACCATATAATGCCCTCCCTTGGCTAATTCAATTCAATGCCTTGCCGTCGACGCTGGCCTAGCTGCGCGTAGAAACGGCAACCCGCGCCCCTTCCTTGAAATGTCTCACAATCGCGTCTGCCAACGCCGGCACAGTATTTTCAGTCGGCATGACCGTAACCGTCACTCCATACTCTTCCGCCGTACGCGCCGTAATGGGCCCGATGCAGGCCACCACCGTCCCTGCGAGAAGAGGCCTCACTCTGTCCCGCCCCCCTAAAAGTTCCATGAAATTGCGGACGGTGGAGGAACTCGTAAATGTCACCACCGCCACCTGGCCATCCTGAAGCTGTTGCATCAAAGATGCAACGCCCACCGCTGGGACGATCGTACGGTAGACAGGAATCACCTCGACGGTCGCCCCTAACTCACGCAATTGATCCGGCAAGATTTCACGAGCGACTTCGGCGCGTGGGATCAATATGCGGCTTCCATGGATGCCCACATGGGCCAATGCGGTGATCACTCCCTCCGCCTGAAACTCAGTTGGAACGACATCCGGGGTCAGTCCATAGATCCCCAGTTCCTGAGCAGTTCTCGGTCCAATCGCGCACAGGCGAAGATTCGCCAATGCCCGCGCATCTTTCCCTGCCGCACGAAGCCGATCCATAAAAGGTCTTACCCCATTCACACTGGTAAAAATAAGCCATTGATATGCACTGAGATGAGTCACCGCGTTATCGATCGCCTGCCAACTGGCCGGTGGCACGATCTGAATCGTCGGGACCTCAACCGGCTCTGCGCCATAGGCCGCCAGTAGCTGAGAAAATTCTCTCGCCTGTTCCTGGGCGCGGGTGAGCACAATCCGTTTCCCAAAAAGCGGCTTGGTTTCAAACCAATTCAACTGTTCTCGCAATCGCACAACTGCTCCCACGACGATCACTGTCGGCGGTTCGAGATGCGCGGCTTCCGCCTTTTCAACAATATCGCCCAATGTCCCCACAATGGTCTGTTGATCGGCTTTCGTCCCCCAACGGATCGCCGCAACCGGTGTATCGGATGGCCGTCCCTCCGACAGCAACTGTCTGACGATCGAAGGAAGATTCTTCATGCCCATCATGAACACGAGAGTTCCAGAAGTACTCGCTAATTTGGGCCATTCCAACAATGCAGCCGGTTTGGTGGGGTCTTCGTGACCGGTCACAAACGTCACCGTGGATGCCAACGTGCGATGGGTCACCGGAATGCCTGCATAGGCAGGCACAGCGACCGCCGCCGTCACACCAGGCACAAGCTCGAAGTCGACTCCTGCAGCAGCCACTGCTTCTGCCTCTTCGCCACCGCGTCCAAAGACAAATGGATCGCCCCCTTTGAGCCGAACCACCACATTCCCCTCTTTGGCGCGTTCAATAAGCAATCGATTGATATCGGCTTGGTCTTGATACCGCCCTCGTCCCCGCCGACCGACATAGATGCGCTGTGCCGTGACCGGAGCATACTGCAGCAAGACCGGATTGGCGAGATAATCGTACAGGACCACATCAGCCACCTCAAGACACTCCTTGCCTTTCAGTGTCAAAAGTCCAGGATCCCCCGGCCCCGCTCCGACCAAATAGACCTTCCCCGATCTTTTCGATTTCGTCATGTGGTTCCGTAAATCGCTTGGAGTATTCTATCGCCCCCATATGCAAGCAACCGTTCCGCAAGTTGAATGCCGATGGATTCCGGATCCTCAATGGTGCCTTCAACGGTATCGCGAATGAGCTCTTTGCCGTCCACGCTGGATACCAATCCTTCCAGTCTCACCCTTGTTCCTGTTACTGTCGCATGCGCCGCGATCGGAACCTGACAGCCGCCTTGGAGCCGATGGAGCAACGCACGTTCGGCAAGAACGGCTGTCTTACTAGGCGCATGGTCCAAGCCGCTCAACAGTGATCGAATAAAGAGATCGTCTCGTCGGCCCTCTATGCCCAGAGCCCCCTGGCCAATAGCAGGCAAACTGATCTGCGGCGCAAGATACTCTGTAATCTCGTGCGCCCAGGCCAATCGCCGGAGTCCAGCTGCGGCAAGCACTATGGCGTCGAACTGTCCTTCCCGTAATTTCTTGAGACGGGTATCCAAGTTCCCGCGCAACATGGCAATCTTGAGATCAGGCCTGGCATGCAGGAGCTGTGATTGGCGGCGAAGGCTGCTCGTCCCGATCCGGCCGCCACGAGGAAGATCCATGAACGACCGACCGTCACGACTAATCAGGGCGTCCCGGGGATCCTCTCGCAGCGGTACACAGAGAATGTCCAATCCCTCGGGCAACTCCGTGGGCACATCTTTCATGCTATGCACCGCCAGATCGATCTCACCGCTTAACAGCGCTTCCTCGATTTCCTTCACGAAGAGTCCCTTCCCCCCGATTTGGGCCAGCGGGACATCCAGAATCTTGTCTCCCGACGTTTGGATTCTCCGCAACGTCACCGTCACACGCGGAACCAGCGTGAGCAATTGTGCCTGCACCCACTCGCTTTGCTGCACTGCCAGCTTACTACCGCGCGTTCCAAGCACGACGGTTGATCGTTCATGGCCGACTTTTGACATGGCTCCCTTTCAGCGGCTTACATCACAATAGAAGGTATGAGTCGCCCAAACTATTTGCTGCCTGGAGTTTCTCCGAACTGTCTCGGTCCACACGGGAAACCTCACTGGTTGGGGTTCTGCTGAAGAAACTTCGACAACACGCGAGTCCGTCAAGAAACCGACAGATAAAAGTTGACAAGAGATACAGCGCACATCTCCACCGAAATCCTTCCGTTGCCGATACTCGGACCCGCAGACCGGATGAGCCGGGTAAGGATTCCAGTTCCCGATAGACCTTTTGACACTTTGGGCCGGTTAATATTTTGTCCCCTTATGGGGGTGATTCCCATACGAATGGCGCGCTCAATGATGTGGCATCTTCGAACCCGCTCTCGGAATTACTCCTTCCACATCTCGAATATCTTCTTGTGACGAATGACAGGTCTCCGATCGAATATCTTCTTGTGACGAATGACAGGTCTCCGATTCAGATGAAACACTCTCATGACCATCAGAGACCACAGAGTCGCCAAGGCTGAAAAACCGTCTCGCCGCTTCGACAAAAGCGGCCCCCTCAGAAGAGTTCACCTCGGTCTTGAGCGTGACCATTGTATTGTGAATGAGCTTGTTCACGATCGACGATGCCATCGCCTCGACCAATTTACGCTCCGGCGCAGACAAGTTCGCCAATCGCCCTAAGGTCTTGTCCAACTCGGCCTGCTTGATATCATCGACCCGCGCTCGGAGAGCCACAATAGTGGGAGTGACTTCGAGCGACTGTAGCCATTGCTGTACAATCCCGACTTCATCCACCACGATCCGCTCAGCCTTTTCAGCCTCGTTGAGACGCTCCCCGCGATTTTGTTCGACCCGCGCCTTCAAATCATCGATGTCGAAGAGGAACGCATTGTCTACATGCCGCACTGCCGGATCGATATTGCGCGGGACCGAGATATCGATCAGGAACATCGGGCGATTCATCCGCTGTTTGACCGAACGCTGCACATCATCTTCGCTCACGAGATAGTGCGCGGCACCCGTCGACACCAAGACGATGTCGGCGGAGGCCATGTCTTCCCGGAACTCCTCGAAGGCGACCGCGGTGCCGCAAAACCGGTTCGCCAGTTCCTGCCCATGTTGCGGATTCCTGGTGGTCACCCGGACATGCCGGACACCGTTGGCAATGAAATGTCTCGCCGCCAACTTGGCCATCTCTCCCGCCCCCACCAACAAGACAGTCTTCTCGCTTAAATCAGAGAAAATCTTTTTTGCCAATTCGACCGCGGCATAGCTTACCGACACCGCCATCTCTGAAATTTTCGTTTCCGTCCGCACGCGCTTGGCGACGGATATCGCCTTCTTTACGACCTTGTTCAGAATGATGCCGGTCGTTTTATGGGTGAGCGCAACCTCGAAGGCCTCTTTGATCTGACCTAAGATCTGAGATTCGCCGATGATCATGGAGTCGAGACTGGAGGCCACACGGAACAAATGGCTAATCGCTCGGACTCCCTGGTGCCAATACATGTGCGGAGTCAGTTGCTCCGAAGACAGCGAAAGATGGGCATCGGCCAGGAAATCTTGAATTCGTCCATACCCTGATTCGATCTCATCGACGACGGCATACACCTCAACACGATTGCACGTCGAAAGTAATATCCCTTCCCGCACCCCCTGATATGAACAGAGGCGAGACAAAGCTTCGCCCATCCGGCTCTCAGGAACCGCAAGTTTTTCGCGGATTTCGACCGGGGCGGTCTTGTGGCTCAAACCGACGGCGACAATATGCATATTAAGACACCGGTCCGTGGCTCTTGAGTACCACGCCAATTAGGGTCAGAATAACCCCTGCAAATCCGATAATCGTCAGATACGCCGCACGTTTGGCCCTCCAACCTACCGTCAGTCGTCCTGTCAATACGACAAAGTAGAATACCCACGTCACTAATGCAAAGGTCTGTTCGGGATTCCAGTTCAGATAGGCCCCCCGGGAGAATTCGGCGGAAAGCGCACCTGTAATGATGCCGAGCGTGAGCAGCGGAAAGCCCGTGACGATCGACTGTTGATTCAGATGGTCGAGAAAATCCAGGGCAGGCAGCTTTGAGTAGAGGACATTGAAACGTTTGGACTTGAGAAGTCCATCCTGAATCAGATACATGACACCAGCCACGAAGGCTACGGCAAACCCCACGGTACCGAGCATGCTCAACGTGACATGGACCCACAAGGTTCGGAACACCGGTGTGAGCGTCGGCGCGGATTCCGGCAATGCAGCGGCAGAGACCAGTGAGACCAGTGCCAGGGGCACGATGAACGAACCAATCACGTGCAGACGATGGCGAAACTCGACGACAAGAAAGACCAAGATCAGCACCCAGGAAAAGAACGACAGGGCTACGTGGAATCCTGGCGTCGAGATGTCCATCGCGCCGATCATCCCTGCGCCCAACGCGACCGTGTGCGAGGCAAACCCAGTCGCCGTCATACCCAACGAGACGTTTGACAGGCCCTCAGAAGGCCAGATCAGGTAGGCAAGAAAGGAAATGGTGGCCGCAAAATACAGGGCCATCGTCACCACGAAAAACATGGCGGCCATAGAGGGCTATCCTCTCAACTTTTCAGGACAAACAGACTGACATTAAGCGGGGAATTATATCGATGGCGCGAGATGGGAGTCAACCAAACGATCCTGGTACAGGAGGCGGAACGATCACATCCCATTCCACTGGCACCCTCTATGTCGTCAGCATGCCGATTGGTCACCCGGATGATATTACCCTTAGGGCCCTCGCCACCCTGCGCCGCGTCACGATTATTGCGGCAGAGGACCCTCGCTCGACTCAGGCACTCCTAGCCCACCATGGTATCACCGCAACAGTCACAGGTTACGGCCCGTTCAATCGCGACGAAAAAATACGGCTCCTTCTGCACCAACTCATGCAGGGGCAGGATGTCGCCCTCGTCTCAGACAACGGCACACCGGTCATCTACGACCCAGGCAGTCTGTTTGTGGCTGCTGCCCATCAAGCAGGAATCCCGGTCAAGGTCATTCCTGGTCCCTCGACTATGACAGCAGCAGCAGCGATCTCTGGCTTTTCCGGTGACGCAATCATCTTTGAGGGACATCTCCCCTCGACCAGCCGTCGCCTCGCCCAATATCTCTCCGGACTCCGCAAAGAACGAAGCACTCTCGTCTTCTACGTGGATCCCGGCTCCCTCAGCAGACTACTGAAAATCCTGGCAACGATATTCCCCACCAGACAGATTGCCATCGCCATTGATCTCACAATGTACAGGGAAACTCTCTCTCGCGGAAGGCCTGGTGAACTGCTGGATCGGATGGGGCCAGTGTCGAAGGATTCAGCGGTGACGATCATTATTGAAGGATATGGGAAGGGATCGCACACAGAATCGATGAGCAGAAAAAAGCCCCGCGCTACTCATCTTCGCGGCGGCGAATGAGCACTCGATAGGACCCTTCCACGCGATCTTGCGAAAGGACGGTGTGCCCTTCATTGCTCACGCTGCGGGGGACATTTCGAATTGGATCGCCGTCGTCCAACAGCACTGAAAGAATTTGCCCTTGCTCCATTGTTTCCAGTTTCAACTTCGTTTTGACGAAGTTATAAGGACAAATCACTCCTCGCAAATCCAACTCGGTATCTGGCGGACCAGTCAATGTCGTGTGCCCCTCTCCATCTCCAACCACGTCTCTCTCCTCTGCAGACTCTTGACGTTTCACCACACCGGGCTAGACGCCAATCCTAGCAAGGAGTTGGCGGCCCTGCAAGCAGGTGCCGGAGATAACGGAACGGTGAGCACGAAAAAAAAAGGGGCAGCGTCTCGCTGCCCCTTCTACACCCTACGCGGCATATGTCTCGACTTAATTCAGACCCTTGACCAAGTTTGGCTTGGAGTAGTCAGCCCCATAGTCTGACTTGGTTCCGGTAGCTGCATTGCCCCATCCTGGCTGTGGTTCACACTGCCAGCAGGGAGCAGAACCGGTAAATTCACCGATCGGGCTGGTGATACCGGACTCAATTTTCCCTGGTAACACAGAGCCAGCAACTCCCCCGGTAATTCCTCCACGATTCGTCGCAAACGCGCGCTCATTCTCAGGATCCGGGCGTTGCCCAAGTCCACCGAACCCTTGCTTCGTTGCGTCAACGTGAACTACGTACGCCTCAAGCACAAGCTTGTTCCCTGTGCCAAACGGGTGGTCAGGGGTCGTCTGTTCCCTGACTTGGATACTGACATCGTCGCCGACATTAATTGACTTGAGGCTCTGCATATTTGAATGGTCATCGATGAGTAAGGTCATGATCGTCCGAGCCCCGTAGCCTGACTTGCCTTCCTGTCCTTCGTCGAATGTTTTTCCAGCCCCGCCTGTTTCAATCATCAGCCTATGCTGCGCCAGATCAAGCGCAAATACCCGTCCATACACTGTTTCTGGCTGAGACAATCGATCAAGGAACTGAGTTCGATCGAAGGTGGTCACGCGAGTACTCGACCCAGACACATCGCCAACTCCCTCGCCCACACCCATCCCCGATTGGTTAGACTGTAAGCGCTCTTGAGCGATTGACATACTCGCAGCACCGACAAAAATAATTGCCGCTCCCAGTGCCAACACGCTACGCATGTGCTGCCTCCTTCGTGAGATTTAGAGAATAAATTGTCGTAGCGAACGCTAAGATGAGACAAATTTCATGACTGTGAAGCTTCTTCACCACACCCAGCGTCAAACTATAGGCTACCCATTTGGACATGTCAACTGGGATATGCGGGCTTTGACTCGATTCAGCTCTACCTGCTCCAAATCACAATCCAGAATCGCAAGAATTTGCGTGGCACATACTGATAGGCAGTGAACCGATGGTGCCCAGAGGGAGGGTCGAACTCCCACTCTCTTGCGAGAACCGGATTTTGAGTCCGGCGCGTCTGCCAGTTCCGCCATCCGGGCATATCCATCTTTCGAAAAAATCTTCTTAGCACGAAGCCATGTACGGGTCAATCCACTACCCCTCTTTATCTTCGCACAACTGCAGTGTTACAATTCGTATAGTACATTCTTCACCTCTTAATCTTTTCGGAAGGATCTTCATATCATGGCAGATGTCCAGTGCGTCACGTGTGGACAGGCCGGAGAAACTATTACAGACCCCCTCTTCATGGGAAAGCTCGAATCCGAGATCAAAGCCAAGGTCTGCAAACCCTGCTGGAAAAAGTGGGAAGGCATGCGGGTCATGGTCATCAACGAGTATCAGATCAACCTGGGCGAAGAAAGCGGCAGAGAACTTGTCAAGAAGCAGATGAAGGCATTTCTCAAACTTGGCGAGCAAACTGATACCGGAAAATTGGATCAGAACTATCGCCCACCAGCCTAGCGCAGGCAGTTCTGCGCCGGGCATACAGGTCCTCAGCTAGGCCGGTGATCAGCAGAACCTTCCGTGAATTTCCCCAGTGATCTCGCAGGCTTCGTTGACAGGCCAACTTCGAAAATGTTACAGTTTACACTACCTTGATTCGTCCGCCAGGGTAATCAGCATCCCCCTCACAACTCTTTGAGGGATAAGGAGCAGGTTTGTCGTGATTTCACAGATGCATGTAAAAGGGTTGATGTTCGATCCGTACAATAACGCGTATATTGTGGTGTTGCGTGACGAAGAACACTCCGACATGCTCCCCATTTGGGTCGGCAAGTCAGAAGCTGGCGCCATCAGCATGTTGCTGGAAAATGTAACGCCGCCCCGGCCGATGACGCACGATTTCATGAAGTCCCTCCTCGACGCCTACAACGCGAAAGTCATCAGCGTCGTCATTACGGATTTGGCTGAGCACACCTATTTTTCGAAAATCCATTTGATGTACGAAGACTCAGAATATACCGTAGACGCCAGGCCCAGCGATGCAATTGCACTTGCGCTTCGAAGCAATGCGCCGGTGTTTGCGAATAACTCGGTCATCACCAAACAGAGTTCAGAAGAACTCGAGCAGTGGCTGGAAAATCTCAAGCCGGAAGATTTCGGCAAACTGGACTCCTGAGTCACCAAGACGTTATATGAGCGCTGTCGATTTACCCAAAGAACAAGACCTGGTCGAGTACCGGGTGGATCGCATCCTAGAAGAGGCCACTACCGACACAAGAATTGTCGTCTTAGCACGACAAGACGGCATCCTCGATACGTTTCCGATATGGGTTGGAGCCGCAGAAGGTAACGCCATTAAGCTCGCGCTCGATACCATGATCACACCACGGCCAATGAGCCATGACTTGATCAAGAGTTTTGCCGAACATTTGAACATCACCATTCAACGCGTCGTTATTGCGGACGTCAAAAGCAGCACCTATTACGCCATGGTTCATGTTTCCAACAAAGGCGTGGAACGGGCCATCGATGCTAGGCCCAGCGATGCAATCTCGTTGGCCCTCCGGGCTCCTTGCCCGATCTACATTACCCAGGATGTGTTGAGGCGGCGGAGCACAGCCAATCTCGACGCCTGGCTGGCAAAACTAGAGTCGAAAGATATCGGCACACAGGAAGTACAAGAAACTTGATTCACTCGATAGCGAAGGAGCGGAAAGAGCGATGTTGACCTATATGCAAAAGCCTTTGGATGTGAAGGAAAAGTGGTATCTCGTGAATGCAGAAGGAAAAACGCTGGGCCGATTGGCAGCTCGTGTCGCAGGGATCTTGCGCGGCAAACACCGACCCACCTTTACACCTCATGTGGACATGGGCGATCATATTGTGATTGTGAATGCGGAAAAGATCCATCTGACCGGCAACAAAATGGACACGAAACTCTATCGCCGTCATAGCGGGTTTCCTGGCGGACTCAAGACCGCGACGGCGCAGCATGTCTTCCGAAAGGATCCGACAGCGCTCTTGACCAAAGCAATCGAAGGCATGCTTCCCAAGAACCCGTTGGGAAATCATATGGCGAAGAAACTCCGCGTCTACGTCGGGTCCGCTCATCCACATCAAGCGCAACAACCGGAACCAATCACGCTATTGTAGTTATCACCGCAAGCGAAGAAGGAGACGTTGGAGCATGGCAGTAGCGACTCAATATGCAACCGGACGACGAAAGTGCGCAATTGCCAGAGCCTGGGTCACCGGGAGGGCAGGCGACATTACGATCAACGATCAACCGATCGAGAAAGTCTTCCCACGTTTGACCCTGCGGCAAATTATTCAGTTCCCGCTCGAAATCGGCGGTGTCGTTGGGCAATACTCGATCAAGGCTACGGTACATGGCGGTGGACCGACAGGCCAGGCCGGCGCCTTGCGCCATGCAATCGCTCGCGCGTTGGTGGAACTCAACCAACCACTTCGCACACCCTTGAAGAAGGAAGGCTTGCTGACGCGTGACTCGCGTGTCAAAGAGCGGAAAAAGTATGGACAGAAGGGTGCAAGGAAGCGGTTCCAGTACTCAAAACGATAAATACCGGAGCCACAGTCAGGAAAAGGGAAGGCTCCACGCCTTCCCTTTTTTTGTGTCACTGAGCGCGCATAACGGGTGAGGCAGATGAAGAAAGTACGCATCGCAATCGCAGGAGCCAGCGGATACGCCGGAGCGGAGCTCGTTCGCCTGGCAGCCCTCCATCCGTATTTTGAGCTCCACGCGGTGACATCGGAAAAATCCGCAGGAACTCCCGTGGCATCGGTCTTTCCCAGTCTTGCAGGCCTTGTGTCTCTCTCATTTCAAGCGCTCTCACCCGAAGCCTTAGCGGAGCAGACTGACGCGGTTTTCTTGGCGCTTCCCCATACCAAATCATTGGCGCCGGTCTCCGCCTGCCTCCAAATCGGCAAACTGGTGGTGGACCTCAGCGCCGATTATCGACTCAAGGACCCAGCGGTCTATGAAGAATGGTACCACACCCCGCATACCTACACAGGCTTACTGAAGGACGCCGTCTACGGACTCCCCGAATTGCATCGTGCCGCGATTGCCAAGGCAAGGTTGGTAGCATCGCCTGGCTGCTACCCGACTGTAGCCATTCTTCAGTTGGCCCCGTTATTCGCCCAGGATCTCGTGCAACCCCACACCGTCGTTATCGATGCCAAATCCGGCATTTCTGGCGCCGGGCGCAGCCCGGCTCTCCCTTACCATTTTCCGGAAGCCCATGAATCCTTAGAGCCTTACAAGATCGGGCAGCACCGCCACACTCCTGAAATCGAGCAAGAACTCGGCGGTTTGCTTCGATTTGCGTCACAGCCGGCGGGAAGGGTCGTCGAAGAGCCGCTCGTGACATTCACTCCACACCTCGTACCGATGAACCGCGGCATTTTGAGCACCGCCTACTGTAAGCTGAAGAGACCGATGACATTGCTGGACCTGCACGAGCTGTATCAATCCTTTTATGAAGGTGAGCGATTCGTCCGAGTCCAGAAAGACATCATCCCGAATCCACGTTACATCAAGGGCTCCAACTATTGCGACATCGGGGTCTACCTTGACCCTCGCACAGGATCAGTCATTACCGTGGCTGCGCTGGATAACCTTGTGAAAGGGGCAGCAGGACAGGCCATTCAGGCCATGAATCTCATGTTGGGTCTCCCTGAGGAGACAGGCTTGATGGCGCCCGCCGCCTATCCCTAGTGCGGATGAATCAGGACGTCTCTTTCACGAGCATGGCCAAGAAATCAGCACCCTCATCTCCACGCCATGGAGTCACCGCACCGCAGGGGTTCCGAGCAGCCGGCATCCATTGCGGCATCAAGAAGCCCAGCCTGCTCGACCTGGCACTCGTCGTCTCAGAACAGAGCGGTCCCATCGCCGGGGTTTTCACAAAAAATCAGGTAGCCGCAGCGCCAGTCATTCTTGATCGTCTGCATCTGCGTCAGAGAATTGGACGGGCCATTCTGGTCAATAGCGGTAACGCGAATGCCTGTACCGGCGCCAAGGGATTGGCTGCCGCAAAGAAAACCGCACGGTCGCTTGCACGACACATCGGAGTACCGTCACACCAAATCTTCATCGGGTCCACCGGCGTCATCGGTCGCGTGTTGCCGGTTGATCGAATCATCAAGGGTATGCCGCAGTTGATCACTCAGCTCAGCGACCGTGGAGGCTCTGATGCCGCCAGGGCGATCATGACAACCGACATCCGTCCTAAATCCATCGCCCTTCAAGACACGATCGGCCATCGCTTGATTACCATCGGTGGAATGGCCAAGGGCTCTGGAATGATCCATCCCGACATGGCCACGATGCTGGCCTACTTCACCACAGACGCGTCGATCACGAGAAGCGCCCTCCAACGGGCCCTCAGTCTGGCGGTCAATGAGTCATTCAATTGCATCTCGGTCGATGGAGACACGAGCACGAACGATACCGTTCTGTGTATGGCGAATGGGCTGGCTCACAACCGCACGATCAAAGAAGGCACGGTTGCCTTTCACCGGTTCCTGCTGCTCCTGACAGAAGCCTGCCAGGCACTCGCGTTGGCGATTTGTCGCGATGGAGAGGGTGTCACCAAGGTGGTGGACATTGAGGTGACTGGAGCAGCCAGCGTCGCGCAGGCGCGGCGGGTAGCCCAAACCATTGCAACCTCGAACTTGTTCAAGACCGCCCTCTTCGGCGAGGATGCAAATTGGGGTCGAGTAATGGCGGCGATCGGACGAGCCGGGGTTCCTATTACTCCCTCTAAGTTGAGTGTGTGGTTTGGTGGAGTTTCGATGGTACAAAGAGGGATTGGGCTCGGGCTCGCTGCTGAACGCCGAATCGAGAAGGTCTTTCGTCAGAAAGAATTTACGATCACCGTCGGGCTGGGGCAAGGTCCTCATCAGGCCCACATGTGGACAACAGATCTGTCGTTTGACTATGTCCGCATCAATGCAAGCTATCGATCCTAAGACAGGCCCTTATGTATGTGGTCCGTTTGACTTCTCACTCTGGAAAGCGCAGCATGATTTGCCTATTCTGTGAAACACAGAGATATACTGTGACCCCTTATTAGCCTATGCCAATCCAGCCACACAGAATTGTTCAAGAACAGAGTTGGCCCTCCTGGTGTTCATCACCATGAGGGCGTTGTTGTCTCTGCCGCCGTAGGCATCATTGATATGACGCGATACGGACTTGCCATCACAAAGGAAGGAGGTTGAAATGAAACGGCTAGCAGTTTTTTCGGCCATACTGACCCTGGGATCGCCCGCGCTCGCCCTGGCGGAAGAAAGTGGGGGGTATCGAGGCATCGGAACGCTCTATTTCACCTTCATGGGCGCAATCCTGATCTATGGCGTCTACGATGCTTTCGGCAAGACGGCGATGTATGTAATGGCGCCGATCATTGTGATCGGGCTCTATCTGCTGTTGCCTGAACACTAGTGGCTGACGGCATGGTGCGATGGAAAAGGGTTGGCCTGCTTAATCCAACCAGTTCTTCTCTTTCAGTTTCCGTGGAAGATATTTTTTCGTCAGGTACTGGAAGTCCTTGTTGGCGAGGGCGTCCAGTTCGTACTTGAGCCCGCTCGCGAGCATTCGCTTGATTTCCACCTGCCACGCCGGTTTCTGAAACCACTGATAGTTGAGAAGCTCTTTGGCGCGAGCAATGTCCTTCTCATTCAGCTTAATCCCAACGTTACGCGGAAGTTCGTACCGTTCGGGGTCGGCGCTGGAAAGCCCTATGAACTTGGCTTTGGGAATCGCCATCCGTTGACTCTCGAAGGCCAAATTGATCGAGCCTTGCTTGACGACGGAGTAGATATAGTATCCCCAGGGGTCGTTATCGACCAAGACATAGACCGGGAGTCGATACTCTTGATGCAATCGACGCGCTAAGCGGCGAACCCCGCGGGGTGGCTGCCCATTTCCGGTCAACAGCACGCAATTATATCGACGCCAGAATTTGTCTTCCGAGAGACGGTTCCACTGCGTGCCCTTTTCCACCAATAGGACAAAGTCCGCTGTACAGCGGCGAATCTCCACATACTCCGGTTCGACAATCGATGGAACCGAGTAACCGCCTTTCCCCAGCTTGGCACAATCTACGCGATCGCCGTCGTCCCCGAGCACCAGCGGGCCAACGACACTTCCTCCGTTCTCCGCGCGCACATGCAACTCTTCGCGGAGCGCCACGAGCGATACTTCTAGATCCTCGATAATCGGGTCCGATTCGTCCTGGGTGTCGAACGTATTCTCGTGCGAGTCCTGAATGGTGTGCTTTGTCCTGTAGTAGATCTCTCTGAGCGACGTCGTCAGTTCTGCGCGCTGCAATTCGGAGAGGGCATCCGCAACCAACATGGTCTGCATAAACCTCTTGGCCATGCCGACGTTGAAGAACGAGCGAGCCTGTTTCTTATCTCCCATCTCAAGCAGACCCTTGCGTTCGTTGAAGGTCACGTTTGAAAGGGCACGGATCGGAATCGCCATAGTCGGATCTTTGGCTCGTTGCGCGGCGGTGATCACCAGGTCGGCCAGCCCGACCAATTTCCTCTGAACGGCCCCATTTTTTGCGACTTTTGTTTTCGCCATACCTCGTCCTACTCTTTCTTCCTTGTGTGGTGTACCTTTCGAGCGGTACGAACCGCGCCTGCCTGCTGCTGTGCAAACACGCTCTTCTTCGGAACCGATGGGACGGCGGCGGTCGTGCCCTGCCCTTTCTTGGCAGACCGAGTCTTTGCAGTCTGTCGCCGTTCAGATTTCAGGGAAACTTCCCGCTCTTGGACTTCTATTTCATCGGGGCCGGTAACCGCCGGCGGAACCTCTCCTTCAATGCCTTCTGCTGAGACAATGATGGAATGCGGCAAACCTTCCGGTCCAGCGCCAGCCTTACCGAGTGTTTCATCCGTCTTGATCCCGCCGGTCCGCGAGGACGCAATCTTCTGAAGTTGCATTTTCAACTTCTCGGTGGGCAGCTTCCCGCCTTTCAACCGGTTACAGGCTTCGACGACTTCCTCGATATAGAGTTCAAAGATATTTCGCCGCCGGAATTCGCTCGCCGCCCGCTCGCGCCGACGCATGAAGAGCCCAAGCCGCCTCCCGCACTCGCGGAGCGCGAGGGTAATTTCCTTATGGATCTCGTCGTACTCCGCTATGGCCTCTTTGGACTCGCTCGTAAAGGGAACCCAGACAGAGGCCATATGCACGAAGATAACCATCGGTCCGGCCGGCAAAGCCCCGCGTGATTGGCCGATTCCATAGTTGCGCCAAGTTGTGGCAAGTACTGCCTTGAAGATCGCACAGGCGGATTGCTGATACAGTAGCGGGACCCGATTGGCGTATCGAATCACGCGCGCCAATTCAGATTCCCCCTCCTCCTGCTCTCCCTCTGCCAGCGGCTGTACCGGTTTTTCGAGTTTCGTCACTCTGTTCGGTGCTTGCCCGAAAGCGAGCCCTGCTTCGATGATGAAGGGATTGCCGCGATAGACGGAAGGAGGCCGGCTCACCGCGGTATAGAACTCCCCTTTGATCTGCTTGTAGAGACCAGAGAGGATCGCTTTTTCGCCGATCGGCGAGAGGCAGTTAGTCGGCGGCGCCATGATCTTCGTCCCTTGCACAGAATGATAGAGCCTTTCGGCAATGGCGCCGCGAATGTCCCTGGGCTTCGTCTTGGGAGAGACCTTCGCAGTTTTACACATCTCATCCGCAAGCACAGTCGTTAGGCGACAGAAATCGCTCGATAGAAAGCCCGAAAGGGTCTGGCTCTTAGCCTCCCGGAGCATCTTGAGGAACATCCCGAATTCGATGCCATAGGGATGGGGCTTGATTTCCTTCGGCGAGAGCGGCAGTTCGTGATGAACGCGTGGATATTCTTTTGTCTCGCCTTCCGGCGTTTGATAGATGAGTCTCACGTGCGGATTGGCAATAGACGTCTGCTCGATATATTCATCCACCGACGCGCGGCCTTTTTGGTAGCGGCCTTCGACTTCAATCGCCACCTCTGTGCCGCGGGGCTGGTTCCACTCTATCTGCATGTTCTCATGAACCAGGGGTTCGTTCTTCTTCGTATCGATCTGCACTTCGAAGTAATGCGCCGGAGCTTTGGGACCGGTACGCGAAATGATCTTCACCGGTTTGCCGGTCGTCAGTTGGCCATACATCCCTGCCGCTGAAATGCCGATCCCCTGCTGACCGCGGCTCATGCGCAATCGATGGAATTTAGAGCCGTATAAGAGTTTCGCAAAAATTCTGGGAATCTGCTGACGGACAATTCCGGGACCGTTGTCGGCCACCGTTACTCGAAAGCGTGTCGCCTGACTTGCGGGCGGCACAGTTGAAGTTCCGATGGCCACGACAGCCAGATGGACCGTGACATCAGGAAGAATCCCGGCTTCTTCACAGGCATCCAAGGCGTTGTCAACCGCTTCCTTGACACAAGTCAGCAGGGCTTTGCGCGGGTTGTCGAAACCGAGTAAATGCCGGTTCTTGGTAAAGAACTCGGAAACGGAAATCTCGCGCTGTCGTGCGCCCATTTCCGCCGCTGTCACTGCCGCAACTACACGGGAGCCTGTTTTCCTGGGCGCAGATGCAGGTGGCTTGTGCGTAGCCATTCAACCTCTCAAATCAATCATGAAATGATACCTGACGATCATTGTGCGCAGATTGTATACATCAACAAACTCTCATTGCCGGCATCTCGCGATTGAGATGACACAGGCGACCTCCACACGGTAGAGAGAGAACCGCTGAAACCCATGGCGGGGTGGTGAACCGAGAAAAGCCGCCGACCGGAATGAGCGGGAGATTAGGGTGGGAGGAGCGCGCACCTACCGAGGATAGCATAGGTACGACGGAGATCTTGGCGGGACTTCAGGCTTCCCGGTCAAGCCGGGCTTGCACACCATCCCGACGCTCGACCCCCTTATGAACCATATTCCCTCGGGGCGTTAAGCTCCCCCCACAGAGATACGATATTCTTCCGATACGGACGAGTCAAGGTTTGGCTCACTATGCGTGGCCGCTGCCTTCTGCCTCTTCGTATTCGTCGATGAGCTGCTCGAGTTCATCGAGTTCGGCCGGCCCGATATTTTGAAACGAAATCCCGAACGTGTCCCCTTCGACCCATTGCACTAGTCCTTCATCGATCGAAACCGGTTCCTCTGCGCCGGGAATGACCAGTCGCACACGGATCACTTTGCCAGGGTAGACTTCGAGGTCGCAATCGAACCTGGCGCCGCCGACTGAGAGGTCGAGAGTCACCGCTTCGATCTCATGCGAATTCCCCAGTAGGAACCCCTGCAGCTGTGCTGGCACCCGCCGATGTTGTCGTCGTTCCATTTTACTTGCAGAGTTCATGTTCCTCTACGATCCAGGGCGACAGGGAGAAATCAGATCCCGCACATCGCAGGGCGCCTCACAGAGGGCTGGAGAACGTCGTCACCGGAGCTTCAGGATGTTACCGTCGAGTTTAGTGTCCTTCACGAACTTCTCGAAACTCTTGTTGTACAATTCGTTGAGCAACTCTTGGGCATCCTCCGGGTCGAACCAGAAGACCTGGCTGGCTCCGGTACTGGTGAGAGTCTCACGAACTTGACTACCGTCAGCGTGATTCTGTACTTGGACAATCATTCGGTTTTTCGAGTTCAGAGCGGTCTGTCCGATGCCGCTTATGGCATCGACGCCGACATCGATCAGTGTGCCGGTGATGGTGATGTCTGCCCCGGCTGCTCTGTTGCCCTCGGCGACAGTTGCGTTCCAACCTTTCCCTTTGAGATAGTCGGCAAAGGCCTGTGCTGTAGCCTCGCTGAGGGTGCCGTTGGAAAGGCTGAAGTGACTCTCCCCGCCCCATAGGTGATGTCTGGTACCGAGACGAGATCGGTCGGTGCGATGGTCTTCAAACGGCTGAATCGCGACGGTTGGGGAACTCATCGCATCGACCTTCTCACCGGTTCCACTCACGATGGGGACCGTGAGATCGATGCGCTCGCCTTTGCCGGCACAGCCTGCCGCTAAGATGATCCCAAGAAGTCCTATTGCTACGATGTGTCCGTGATAGTGGATCACATATTCCTCCTTCGTGTCCGACACAGTTGGCAGATTATCGGTGACACGTACTCTTTTTACTTCGTCACGAAGTGCGCCCGCCGATTCTGTTGATAACAGTCTTCGTTCTGCTGCTTGCAGAAGGGCTTCGTTTCTCCAAAGCTCGTAATCTGCAGCTGCGAGGCCGCGATACCCAGATCCTGAAGGTACTTCTTGGTGGCTCGCGCCCGTTTCTCGCCTAGAACAAGGTTATACGCCACGGTGCCTCGTTCGTCGCAATGGCCTTCGATCAGCACTGTCTTATCCCCGTTGGCGCGAAGCCATCCGGCATTGGCATCCAACAGCGGCATGGCATCCTGGCGGATTTGAAACCTGTCGTAGTCGAAGAACACGTCGCCTAATACACTGCTGTCGGGATCTGTATTCCGCGCGAGCGCAGGATTGACTGGTATGCTGCCGGATGGCCTGTCGAACGAGCGCTCCAGCGGTACCGTCTTAATCGCATCGGGCTGGATCTGCTCGCTCTTGGTCTTCCCTGCCTGTGAGGCTGCATCCCCGGACGAGGAGGAGACGGTCTTACCAGCACATCCCGCAAACAGAAGCATGAGGCTCAGACTCAGACACAGGCTGATGATTTTTCGATCCATGGCATAGCCTCCAATTAATCGTGATCAGTAGTCGCGCCGCTTCGTCAGGGTCAGCATAGAATGCCTCTATAACCTTGGGCAGTTCCAGCCTCCACGTGCCTCATGCAGACCGGGAAGCCAGATTGTGACTCTTACTTATAGGTGCTCATCGGACGTCCGTCAACCCATAATCTCTCGCCTCAACCATGACGGCGTACGGACGAGTAGACCCTATTCAAACCGAATGTTGCATCCATCTTCGGCTTTCGCTAAGGTGCGGATCATGACCCATTCCCTCGCGCGTTCACTCGTGCTTGCCGGCGCGAGCGGGCTGTTCCTTCCGTTGAGTTTCCCGAAATCTGACCTCGGACTGTTGGCGTGGATCGCCCTCGTGCCATTGCATTGGGCATTGGACGGCAAAACCAAAGCGCAGGCGTTTTGGATCGGCTGGCTATCCGGCACCATTGCCTTCACGGGCATGATGGCCTGGGTGGTCACCGCCATGAACACCTACGGCAAGGTCCCATTGGCAATCAGCTACGGCCTTATGTTGCTGCTCACGGCCTATCTCGGTCTCTATGTCGGTCTCTATTCTGCTGGCGCCGTGTGGTTTCGAACCTTGATCCCTCGCTACGGTCACTTTGCGTTTCCGTGCTTATGGGTAACTCTCGAGTTGATACGAACCTATGCTCTGAGCGGATTACCCTGGGGCCTTCTCGGCTATTCTCAATATCGCCAGATTGAGATTATTCAGATTGCGGATCACATGGGGGTATACGGAGTCTCATTCCTCATCGTGCTGGTGAATGTCGCGCTGGCTGAATTTCTGATGTGGCTGATGCCGCTGCTCCGAGGATTCCTCCCGGCACGGCTCCCCTGGGAACTCGCGGCAATGGCGGCGTTGCTGGTGACGCTCTCGTGGGAATATGGCCTTGCGACGTTATCTGAAGCGCCGTTTTCTGACATTCCCCGATCATCCATCAGCGTGGGGGTCGTGCAGCCGAACGTCGATCAGGCAGTAAAGTGGGATACCGCCTATCGAGAGCAGACTCTCGCACGCTTTGACCGGCTGACAGAACAGCTCGGCCGTGCCACAGATCTGGTGATCTGGCCGGAAGCGGCAACACCCTTCGTCTTTGAGCGTGAGCCCGTCTATCAACTGCAACTCATAGCGCTGGCCAATCGGGCCCAGGCGCCGATCTTATTTGGAAGCCCCGCCCTACGGTTCTATCCGGACCGGCGACCCTATCTGTTGAACAGTGCGTATCTCCTCTCCCCCGACGGCCAATCGTTGGGACGTTACGACAAACAGCATCTGGTCCCCTTTGGTGAATATATCCCGCTCAAATCTTCACTTCTATTTTTCCTCGACAAATTGGTGGAAGGGATCGGCGATTTCGAAGCTGGAACTGGTCCGACGGTCCTGACATTGACGGCGAAGCCCCGGTCTGCGGCGGCAAGCCAGACAGGGGCGACGCCGAGACCGGTAAGCTTTGGAGTCGTGATCTGTTACGAAGTGATTTTCCCGAACCTGGTACGGCAATTCGCCGCGAATGGGGCCGAGTTCTTGGTGACCGTGACGAACGATGCCTGGTTTGGCTCTTCGTCGGCGGCCTCGCAGCATTTTTCGATGGTGGTGTTTCGTTCGGTCGAGAATCATTTGGCCTTTGCCCGCTCTGCCAACACCGGTATCTCCGGGTTCATTGATCCGTTCGGACGCATCGCCGAGGCGACACCGATCTTCACGGAACAGGCCATCAAAGCCACCGTGCAGGTCTGGCGCCCCCATACGTTTTACAGCCGGCACGGCGATGTGTTTGCCTACGGCTGTGCTATAATCTGCGCGCTTTTGTTCCTGTTGGGCCTTCTCCGTACGAAGGGATCTGAGCCCGACGCAGTGCCGATATAAGCAGAAAGGATCGCTCCATGTTGGATGAGGTGAAGAATCGCGTACGGGCCGTCGAACAATTGATATCGGAACTACGGGGGCATCTTTGACTTCGCTCGCATGACAGCCGAGTTAGCCCATCTTGAGCAGCAGACGGCGCAGCCGGATTTTTGGAACCACGCTCAGAAAGCCGCCAAGATCGGACGGAAGAAGGCCACGATTGAACACGATCTCCAGCAGTGGCGGGGCATCGATGGGAAGATGAACGATCTGGGCGCGCTACTCGAGCTGGCAGAAGAAAGCGACGACGCCGGACTCGCGAAGGAGTTGACGTCCGAGCTGGATGCATTTGAGTCAAAGCTCACCGCCCTGCGGCTTGAACTGCTGCTCTCGGGAGAGTTGGACCCCAACAATGCGATTGTGGCAATCCATCCCGGCGCCGGTGGAACGGAGTCGCAGGACTGGGCGCAGATGCTGCTTCGCATGTACATCCGTTGGGCCGAAAAGAAGAAATTCAAGGTCGAAACGCTGGACCTGCTCCCGGGAGAAGAGGCGGGCATCAAGAGCGCGACGCTCTTAGTGACAGGAGCCTATGCCTATGGTTATCTGAAGGCCGAAGCAGGCGTGCATCGGCTGGTGCGCATTTCACCATTCGATGCGAACAAACGGCGGCACACGTCCTTTGCCTCGGTCTTCGTCTATCCCGAGGTGGACGAAGATATCGATCTCGTGATCGAAGACAAAGACCTCAAGATCGATACCTTTCGGGCCGGCGGCGCCGGCGGCCAGAATGTGAATAAGGTCGAGACGGCCATCCGCATGACCCACCTGCCGACCGGGATCGTAGTGCAATGTCAGAACGAACGGTCTCAGCTCCAAAATCGCAACGGCGCGATGAAGGTCCTGAAAGCGCGTCTCTATGAACTGGAACTAAAAAAGAAAGAAGCGGAATTCAATGCGATTGTCGGGGAGAAGAAAGATATCGCCTGGGGCAGTCAAATCCGATCGTATGTGTTCCAGCCCTATCAAATGGTCAAAGATCATCGAACGGGTTACGAAGTGGGCCAGGTGGCCGCCGTCATGGACGGCGATCTGGACGGATTCATCGAGGCCTATCTCAAAGGAAAAATGACAAAAGGCACGAGACTAGAGGCGATGGACGAACCGCCCCTCTAGCCCGACGCAGTTATGGACGAACTGACCGAGCAACAACAACAACGCATCAAGAAGCTTGACGCCTTGCGTGAAGCGGGCGTCGCGCCTTATGGCACTCGATTCGACGTGAAGGATCGTGCGGGCCACCTGATCGAGCTCCATGCGAAGAAACCCAAAGAAGTCCTGGAAGAAGAAAAGATCTCTTGTACCCTTGCGGGACGCATTGTGGCACTGCGGCGATTCGGCAAAGCCGGCTTTGCGGTGTTGCAAGATGGATCCGACCGGCTTCAGGTCTATTTCAAGAAGGATCATCTCTCAGAGCAGGGCGATCGCATCGCCGAACTGCTCGACTTAGGCGATTGGATAGGCGTGACCGGCACCCTCTTTCGTACAAAGACCAATGAGTTCACCGTTGATGTCGCACAGCTGACTTTCTTGAGCAAAGCCCTCAGGCCGCTTCCGGAAAAGTGGCACGGGTTGACAGACGTGGAAACCCGCTATCGCCAGCGCTATGTCGACTTGATCGCCAATCCTGAGGTCCATGATATCTTTGCCATGCGCAGCAAAATTATCGCCGGCATTCGCACCTTCCTAATCAAGCGAGGCTTCCTTGAAGTTGAAACACCGATGATGCATCCGATTCCCGGAGGCGCAGCGGCGAAACCCTTTGTCACCCACCATAATGCGCTCGGCATCGACCTCTATCTTCGTATCGCGCCGGAACTCTATTTGAAGCGGTTGATCGTGGGCGGGTTTCCACGCGTATTTGAAATCAATCGCAACTTCCGGAATGAAGGCATCTCGACGATTCATAACCCGGAATTCACGATGCTGGAATTCTACGTTTCCTATGCCGACTATCAGGATTTGATCATCCTCACGGAAGAACTCATCTCTTCATTGGCGCATGAGATCTTCGGCAGAACGGTCATCGACTATCAAGGCAAGACCATCACGCTTATGCCTCCGTGGCGCCGCTGGTCGTATCACCAGGCGATTCTGGAGATGAACAATCTCGATTCTTCGGTCCTTGAGGATAAGGAGAAGGCAATTGCGGCGGCCAGACAGTTGGACATCGCGGTCGATCCGAAATGGCCGCTCTTCAACATCGTGAACGAAATCTTCGAGGAAACGGTGGAGCCCAATCTGCAGCAACCGACGTTCATTACCGACTACCCGATCGAAATCTCTCCGCTCGCGCGACGCAAAGATTCGAATCCGACGTTGACCGATCGGTTCGAGCTCTACATCGCCGGTCGGGAAATTGCGAATGCCTTTTCAGAGTTGAACGATCCTCTGGACCAACGGGAACGGTTTGAAGCACAAGCGGCGCAGCGTGCGGCAGGCGACGAAGAAGCGCATTTGGTCGATGAGGACTTCCTGCGCGCTTTGGAGTACGGCATGCCACCGACCGCGGGCGAAGGCATCGGCATCGACCGGCTGATCATGCTCTTTACCGACCAATCATCGATCCGTGACGTCGTGCTCTTCCCACAACTGAGGCCCGAGAAGTAACGGTGGCCGTCCCCTACGAAATTTTTGTCGGATTGCGATATCTGCGCGCGAAGCGACGGAATCGAACCATTTCATTAAACACCGTGGTTTCCATTACCGGGATCACACTCGGTGTGGCTGCCCTCATCGGGACGGTCGGCATCATGACCGGCTTCAAGGAAGACATTCAGGCCAAGATTCTTGGAACGACCGCCCATATCATCGTACAGGATCGGATGAAAGACAGCATGAGCGATTACGATCTCGTCGCCAAGCAAGTCACCACCGTGTCGGGTGTCGTGGCTGCAACCCCATTCGTACTCAAGCAGGTCTTGCTGACGACGCAGTCCGGGGTACAAGGAATCGTGATCCGGGGAATCGATCCTGAACGCGAGGCTACGGTGACTGAACTGGCAAAAAACCTCTCAACCGGGCAGTTAACCGACCTGAGCCGGCCGGTCAAGGTGAAACTACCACCCGTAGACGACCCGACCGGCCCACCGGTCGAGACAGAAAAGCCCGGCATTATCCTGGGCAAGGAATTGGCGCTTCGACTTGGGGTGTTCGTCGGCGATACTGTTAACGTCGTGTCTCCTCCAGCCGGCCCGATCAATGCCATAGGGATGGTACCCAAAATCAGAACCTTCGCGTTGATCGCCATCTTTCAATCCGGTATGTACGAATATGATTCGTCTCTGGCTTATATCGATCTCGCGGAAGCGCAAAAATTTTTCAATATGGGGCAGACGGTGACAGGCATTGAAATCAAAGTTGCGGACGTCTTCCACGCGGCGGAGACTGCCCGATCCGTGGAACAATCGCTCGGCTTTGCCTATGGGGCGCGCGACTGGATGCAGATGAATCGTAATCTTTTCTCGGCCCTCAAGCTCGAGAAGACGATGATGTTCTTGCTGTTGGTGCTGATTACGATCGTGGCGTCCTTCAACATCGTGAGCACCCTCACCATGATCGTGACGGAGAAACAAAAGGAAATTGCGATCCTCAAGGCGATGGGCGCGACACGCAAGAGCATTCGGCACATTTTCATGCTGAACGGATTGATCATCGGCCTGTCCGGGACGGCCATCGGCATCCCGCTCGGCTACACGTTTCTGTGGCTGATTCAGACATTCTGGACCTTCGATGCCTCGGTCTATTACATCTCGCAGATTCCCGTCCATGTACAAGCGATGGACGTCGTCCTTGTGGCAGGCTCCGCAATCGCGATCAGCTTTGCCGCCACCGTCTATCCCTCGCTTCAAGCCGCTAAGCTCGAACCAGTGGCCGCGTTGCGCTACGAATGATCATGCCTGCCTCCTCATCATTTTTCTTTCATTCTGGAGTGTCGGCGTGATCACCGTCATCGATCTGTACAAATCGTTTCCGATGGGCGGGCAGACCCTCACGGTGTTGAAGGGCGTCAATCTCCAGATTCAACGTGGAGAGCTAATCGCAATTGTCGGAGCTTCGGGAGCCGGGAAAAGCACCCTGCTCCATATTATCGGCACCCTCGATCGTCCCACGACAGGGACGGTTCATTTTGACGGCCAGGATATATTTCACCTGTCGGAAGGCGAGCAAGCGGACTTTCGGAATCGACGTATCGGATTTGTCTTTCAATTTCACCACCTCCTGCCGGAATTCACCGCCCTCGAAAATGCTTGTATGCCGGCTCTTATTCAACGACGACAGCCGGAGGAAATTGAACCGGAAGCTATCGCGTTGTTGCAGGAAGTCGGGCTGGGAGCTCGACTACATCACAAGCCAGGCGAGCTCTCCGGCGGTGAACAGCAGCGCGTGGCGGTTGCACGAGCCCTCTTGCAGAAACCCGATCTCGTATTGGCTGATGAGCCGACGGGAAATCTAGATACTCATACGGGTGAAGCGCTCTTTGCGATGATGCGTGAACTGAACAAGGCCCGCGGGACGACCTTCGTGATCGTCACCCACAATGACAAACTGTCTGCCCAAGCCGATCGGATCGTGCACATGCAAGACGGCCAAATTGTGTAAACAAGACTATGGGGGGCCACCATTGTCGCCACACATTCGCGTGTCGAACCAACCCATCGTGTACATGTGTTCCTTCTCCCCGTCTAACCTTGACGAGAGCTATTTCATCCAATAGACTCAGGAAAGTCCCTCGGCTCGCAAGGAGTTGCCTGCTATGTCCTGTTTTCGGTCTCTTCGTGCCGTTGTGATCTTCATGGGCCTGATGATTCCTGCACAGGCGATGGCCGTAGAATTCGTCACAGTCGGGCCCCGTGCGATGGGCATGGGTGGGGCCGGTGTGGCCGTCACAACGGATGCCTTGGCTACCTATTGGAACCCTGCCGGGTTAGCGATGACCCAGACAGTGGACATTCGAATTCAAGGTAGTGGACAAGTGATCGATCGTCTCGGTATCGCAGACGCCGTTCGCGATCTCGAAGACTTCGATACGACTGATACCTCGGCCGCGAATCTCGCGAGGGCTCAAGACATCGCTGCTCGGATCAATCGACCTGGCGCCACGGTATCGGTTAGTGGAGCCGCTGGTCTCTATCTCAAAGGACACTTGGGGGAGCATGCCTTAGGTCTTAATGTTTCGGATGTTCCAACCGGCGGGGGGTTTGTTTCAACTCCAGTACAAGCCACTCAACCTGGCGGACCTGGCACCCCCATTAGTCTTGCGGGACAAATGGCCCTCGTTGGGTTCGAAGCCAGACAGATTGCGTTCTCCTATGCCTATGCCTTTTCTGATAAGACATTTTCTATCGGTGCGACAGGAAAAGTTATCCAAGGCGCAGCCTACAACGGGAGCACGACACTGACAGGAGGAACCGACGTGTCAATTACGGACAACTTTGGAAAAGCCACGCTCTCGACGGCATTTGGAGTCGACGTGGGCGCCATCTACCGCCCATCCTCATGGCTGCGCTTTGGCGTGGTGGCAAAAGACATCAATCGACCGACTTTTGATGCTCCCGGTGGAGGAGAACTGAAACTTGAGCCTCAAATTCGAGGCGGTGTAGCGGTCAATCCCTATTCTTCACTGACGTTGACGACAGATGTGGATGTGACCTCGAATAAAACATTTATCCCAGGGGTCAAAAGCCAGGTGTTGAGTCTAGGAGCCGAACAGACCATCTTCTCTGAGTTCCTGTCATTCCGCCTCGGCGCCTTCAAGAATATGCAGGATGCCGGGACACCATTCACCCCTACTGCAGGGTTGGGCCTACGGATTTATGCCTTCCGTCTCGACGCGGGCGGCGGATATGACTTCCGAGAAGAGGGCGCGTTGGTATCCGGCTCTGTCTCTATGACATTCTAATGGTATACTGAACCCATGTTCATGCTCCATCAGCTTCGACATGCCGTCCTTCTCTGTCTTCTTTCTCTCCTAGTCGTCGGCTGTGGCGGCTTGCAGGAAGTGTGGGAAGGCCCAGGGGCGAGAATGTTCCGGCCTCAAGCCATCGCCGTGCTTCCTCCCATGGCAAGCCAATACGACAATGCGCGCGAAGATATTCAAGAAGTCTTGTCCGGCGCCCTGAACAGGACTGCCAATATTGAGCGTGTGGTGTCTCCAGAGAATGTGACGGACATCTTCCAGGCCTCGAAAGAGGCGTTCGATGCGCTGGTGTTCTACTTCTCCCGCTTGGAAATGACAGGTCAGTCCGACAAGGATTCCGCTGTGAAGTTGGGCAAAGCGCTGAACGTGGACTCGTTCTTGGTCGTGCGGGTCAATTCGTGGGAATACATGCGAAAGGAAGGCGACAATGTCGGACGTGTCGGCCTGAGCCTCCGACTGGTCGATGCCACGACCGGCACCACCGTGTGGAAGGCGCGACATGAACGGTCGAGCAGCTACATGTTTTACCGTCCGAATTTAAAGGATGTTGCGAAAGAGTTGGCAGCTGAGATGATCAAGGCCATGCCTCCCCAAGCCAAGCCATAATCCACTCCCCATCAAAGCTTTTCTCAGTGCGTGCGTCAAACACCTAGCGTGGTTTGGACTGAGTTGCTCGCATGGCGGTCTTCAATGAGCGGACAAATTCCGCGACATGCTTCACCATCTCTGGTTTCTGCCTGTGTACGTCGATCAGTTTGACGATCGCGCTGCCGACGATCACCCCATCGGCGATAGCCGAGACCTTGGCAGCGTCCTCTGGCGTCGCAACCCCGAAGCCGACCACCACAGGCACGTGAGTGACCTTCTTGAGTTTCTCGACGTTCTTACTCACACCAGCCAAGTCAGGCAATTTTGCCCCGGTGATCCCGGTCAACGACACGTAATAGACGAAGCCCTGTGACTGGCGCGCCACAAAGGTCCGTCGCTCTGCCGTGCTCGTGGGAGCCAGAAGAAAAATCAGTGGAAGCCCGGCCGCAGCCGCCGGCCCCTTAAGCGGTCCTGCTTCGTCCGGCGGCATGTCAGGCATAATGAGCCCGTCAACACCGGCCTGGGCCGCATCCTGGCAGAACCGTTCAGGACCGAACGCATGAATACTATTATAGTAGGCCATCAAGACCAGTGGAATCTGGGTCCTGACCCTGAGGCGCGCGACCATGGAAATGATCGTTCGAAGCGATGTCCCGCTGCGCAACGCTCGTTCTGCCGCCTGTTGGATCACGGGACCGTCGGCGATGGGATCGGAAAACGGCACACCCAGTTCAATGATATCAGCCCCGGCCTGCTCTAACTCTACGACAAGTTGCTCAGTCTCCTGCAGGGAGGGATCACCTGCCATTACATAGGCAATGAGGGCCTTCTCACCCTGCTGACGAAGCTGTGCAAAGGTACGGTCGAGCTTCGATATCACAGCACGATCCCCCGCATCTTGGCAATCTGCTGGACATCCTTATCCCCACGACCGGATAGATTCACGACCAAAAGTTGGTTCTTCTTCATTGTGGGCGCCACCTTCACCGTGTAAGCAACGGCATGGGCGCTTTCGAGGGCCGGCATAATCCCCTCTTCTCTGGCCAGTATATCGAACGCGGCCATGGCTTCATCGTCAGTCACCGAGGTGTATTCGGCTCTGCCTTGATCCCTCAAATAACTATGTTCGGGACCGATCGCGGCGTAATCCAGCCCGGCTGAAACCGAATGGGTCAGATTCACTTGTCCATCGTCACCCTGGAGGAGATAGGTCATGGTGCCTTGTAAAACGCCGGGTCTTCCACCCGCAAAACGCACGGCATGCTTTCCACTCGCGACTCCCATGCCGCCAGCTTCGACGCCGATCATTTTGACCTTCTTGTCACATATGAACGCATGGAAAAGTCCAATCGCATTACTCCCCCCGCCGACACAGGCGATGAGGCTATCAGGCAACCGGCCTTCTGCCGCCAGGATCTGTCGCCGAGTTTCACGCCCGATGATGGATTGAAAGTCCCGGATCATCATCGGATAGGGATGAGCCCCGAGCACTGAGCCGAGAATGTAGTGGGTCGTACGGATATTCGTCGTCCAATCCCGCATGGCTTCGCTAATGGCATCCTTGAGCGTGCGGCTTCCCGCGTCGACCCCGGTGACGGTCGCGCCAAGTAATCTCATACGAAATACGTTCAACGCCTGGCGCTGCATGTCTTCCGTCCCCATATACACTTCACATTGCAGTCCGAACATCGCGGCAACAGTTGCCGTCGCGACCCCATGTTGCCCGGCCCCAGTTTCAGCGATGACGCGTGGTTTTTTCATCCGCCGAGCCAACAGTCCTTGCCCGATCGCATTATTGATTTTATGAGCCCCGGTATGACAGAGGTCTTCGCGCTTTAAATAGATCTTTGCTCCACCCAACCGCTTCGTGAGTCGTTCCGCAAAGTAGAGCGCAGTAGGACGTCCGGCGTAATGTTTCAAATAGTAGGCGAGTTCAGACTGGAAACCCCGGTCTTTTTTCACACGGGCATATTCCCGCTCCAATTCAAGCAGGGCAGGCATGAGTGTTTCAGGAACATAGCGTCCGCCATACGCGCCAAAGCGACCTTGCTTGTTGGGAACCGAGCTCATCACCATCCTCGTTCTTGCTTAACAGGTCAAAGAGAAACCAGTCAGGATGCTCAAAAAGTTCAGACTTCTTACCCGCCCAACCCTGGCGCGCCGGGACGCGCCTTGTCCCAAGCAAGGCCGCAGCGAGTGACGGCCCGAGGAGGTACATACCACACTTCGTGCGGGCCGTTCGCCTATGGAATGGATCTTGGCGAACGGAAAAGCCCCTACAATGCTTCCGACCTCTCGCGTTGAGGGTCGGAACGATGCGAGAACGACGCTGGCGGACTTTTTCAGCATCCTGCTGATCGCCGCAGTATAGACGGGCTCATGTCAAGGAGACAACCTTGGCGGCTCGAATGAATGCACGCACTTTTTCGTGATCCTTCTTGCCCGGCGACCGCTCGACGCCACTGCTAACATCCACGCCATATGGCCGTACCGTCTGGATCGCCTTTTCTACATTGTCTGGGGTAAGTCCCCCCGCCAGTAGGATACTCGCAACTTTGGCTGCCTCTGCTGCAAGTTGCCAATCGATCACCTGTCCGGTCCCTCCATAGGCCTGATCGGAAAAGGCGTCCAGTATGAATCCTCGGACTCCGGCCCTACCGCGAAACTCCGCCAAGGCAAGAAAGATGCTTCGATCTTTCACGCGTAGCGCTTTGAGAACCGTACGGCCTAACTCTTTGCAATAGATCGCCGATTCATCTCCGTGCAACTGTGCGAGGGCGAGGCCACAGTCGTCCATGATACTCCGAACCACTTGCTGTTCTTCGCTGACGAACACACCCACCGGTATCACCAAGGGAGGCAGGGTCATAATAATCTGGCGAGCCAGCGCAGGCTCGATATACCGGGGACTTTTCCGATAGAACACAAATCCTAAGGCATCCGCCCCCGCCTCGACTGCCGCAACGGCATCCTCGGCATTGGTGATGCCACAAATTTTGACTTTGGGTGTGTAGGACATCTTAACCCTTTCAAACATCTTGCATAACAGGTGAAGACCACGCAGGATGCTCAAAAAGGCCGTTCAGCAAGGCCGCAGCGAGCGAAAGGGCGAGGCGTACGCTTCGATACGTTGAGCCTCTGAGCGATGCAAGAACGACGCTGGCGGACTTTTTCAGCATCCTGCTATGCGTGCGAAGAAGCCGGAACTCCTCGTAATTCACGGATCTTGCCCCCGATATCATCGGCCCTGATAAGCGATTCTCCAACGAGCATGGCATGGACTCCGGCTTCGATCAACCGCACCACATCGGCGCGCTGGTGAATGCCGCTTTCGCTGACGATCAGCTTGCCGGCTGGAATCCGTTTTGCCAAACGCAGCGTA
>Ga0187893_10001644_pt1 | contig 52754 bp, 48 predicted proteins | sample MA1701074metaG_FD_139574 | JGI IMG/M metagenome (GOLD analysis project Ga0187893, IMG submission 139574) | White microbial mat communities from a basaltic lava cave in the Kipuka Kanohina Cave System on the Island of Hawaii, USA - MA170107-4 metaG ... | reverse complement strand
GCGGTCGGCGAGCTCTCGAACCTGCTCCTGTTCCTGCTCGGGTTCCTTGCCGCCCGCACCCTCGGTGAGGCGTCCTTCGGCGAGTACAGCACCGCCTTTGCCTTCGTGGGCCTGTTCCGCATCCTGCCCGACTTCGGCATGTCCTACGCCTCCACCCTGGCCATCAGCCGCCGGCCCGCGGACGCAGCGCGCCTGGCCTCGGCGCTGCTCGGGCTGCAGGCCGTCTTGTCCCTCGCGACCCTGGCCCTGTGCCTCGGCATCGGACGCACGTTGTACGACGGCGTGATCTGGTCGGCAGTGGTGGTCCTCACCCTCGACATCCTGCTGAAGGCGCTCAAGACCACCCTACGTTGGCTGCTGAAGGCCCTGGAGCGTTTCGGCGTGGAAGCGCTGTCGTTGCTCGCCGAGCGCCTGCTGATCCTCGGCCTCGGCGCCACGGTGTTGCTCCTCGGGTACGGCGTGGTCGCCTTCGCCCTGGTGTTCGCCGCGGTGCGGCTGCTCGACGCGGCGGCCCTGTACCTCTACGTCACCACGCGAGTGGTCCCGCTGCGACCCGCCCTCGACCTGCCGCTGTGGGGCGAGCTCTTCCGCAAGGGCCTGCCCTTCGCTTACGCCGGCCTCGTCATCACGCTGGTGTTCCAGGTGGACGCAGTGTTGCTCGAAGCCATGAAGGGCGCCGTGGAGGTCGGCATCTACCGGGCGCCCACCCTCGTGCTGGAAGGCCTGACGCTGCTCCCGCGTATCCTGGGCTTCGCCCTGATCCCGACCATGGCGGCCCTCCACGAGAGCCAGCCCCAGGTGGTCGGCCGATTGTTCCGCCGCGGCGTCAAGTACCTCCTGCTCTTGGGTACACCGGTGGGGATTTTTGGCGTCATGGAGTCGGACCGGTTCGTGGTGTGGCTGTTCGGGGACCGGTTCGCGGCCAGCATCCCTGTGGCGCAGGTGCTGCTGCCCGCGGCGGTGTTCATGTTCCTCTCCAACTTCAGCGAGACCACGCTGGCCTGCGTCAGCCGCTGGCGCGCGATCGTGATCGCTTCGACGGCAGCCCTGGCGATCAACATCGCGCTCAACCTGCTGTGGATCCCCCGCCTGGGCGCGATGGGCTCCGCATGGGCCACTCTCGCGACGGAGGCCGCCTATTTCGCCATGTCCCTCGCCGCGGTCCGCCGTGCGGGTCACGTCGGGCCGCCGCCGGGCGACCTCATCCGGGCGCTTGGCCCATCTGCCGTGTTTGGCGTGGCCTTGTGGTTGGCGCGACCGCTGCCACTTCTTGCAGGCGCCGCCATGGCCTCCCTGGCTTTCGCCGTGGCCACCGCCGTCTTCGGCGTCTGGGACGCGGCGGAGCAGCGGGCCCTCAGGGAGCTGATGCGTGGGCGCAAGCCCGATCCGCAGTCGCTCGCCTGACCTGTCGCACTCGTCCCCCAGACGGTCACGCCTGTTCGGCGGCGGACACCACTTTCCGTAGACCAGCGCCACAAGCTCCGTCCGCACAAGGGCTTGTCGCCGGTACCCGGATTGCACGACGTTCTCGAGGCATCGGAGGTGCGCGTGCGGGAGTTCCTGAGGGACCTGAGGTATGGCGGGAGGACGCTGCTCCGACGCCCTGCGTTCAGCGCCGTGGCAGTGGCGTCCCTGGCGTTGGGCATTGGGCTCAACACCACGTTGTTCAGCGTGGTCAATGCCGTGCTCCTGCGCGAGACGCCAGTCGCGCGACCCGACCAGCTGGTCGAGATCTACTCCAGCGCCAGCGAGGAGATGCCCCAGCTCACCTCGTCGTACCCCGACCTGTTGGCGATCCGCTCCGAGGCCGACGCGCTGGCTGGCGTCGCGGGCCACGCCTTCGTCCGCGGCATTGTCACGAACGGGGACACGCCGGCGCTGGTCACAGGCGAGGTCGTGACGGCCAACTACTTCGACCTGCTGGGGGTGTCGCCGGACCGAGGCCGCGCCTTTCGCTCCGACGAGGAGGCCGGCGAGGGCCAAGCGCCGGTGGCGGTGTTGAGCCACGGTTTGTGGCAACGCCGCTTCGCCGGGCGAGCGGACGTGCTGGGCGAGACGCTCGACCTGAGCGGCGAGAAATACACCATCGTCGGCGTCGCGCCCGCCGGATTTGCGGGCACGCTGCCGGGCCTCGACCCGGAGTTCTGGGTGCCCTTGGCGATGGTGGATCGCCTGAGCTTCTCGGGAGTGCAGAGCGTCACCGACGTCGATCCCGGGCCGACGCGCCTCCAACGCCGGGGCACACGCTGGTTGTTCGTCAAGGGCCGCCTGGCCCCAGGCCGGAGCGTCGAGCAGGCACGCGCCCAGATCGAAACCATCTTCGCGCGCCTGCGCAAGGAGCACCCCGAGACGAACCAGAGGGTCCAGCCCAGCGTGCTTCCAGCCTCCGGCATCCGCTTCCATCCCATGCTCGACGGCTACGTGAGGGCCGCCAGTGCCGTGCTCCTGGCCGCGGTGGGGCTGGTGCTGATGATCGCGTGCGCGAACGTGGCCAACATGCAGCTGGCGCGGGCGGCTTCGCGACGGCGCGAGTTCGCGGTGCGGGCCGCGATCGGCGCCAACCGCGCCCGGCTCGTACGCCAGCTGCTCAGCGAGAGCCTGGTGCTGGCCGCGGCGGGCGGCTTGCTCGGCGTCCTAGTCGCCCAATGGGCGGCTGGTGTCCTGGCCGGGCTGCCCACCGACATGCTGCCGGTCCGCGTCCGCTTCGACTTCGGCCTCGACCCGATCGTGCTCGGCTTTGCGACCCTGGCCTCCCTGCTGACGACCGCCCTCTTCGGGCTGGCGCCGGCGTGGACGGCCTCCAAACCCGACCTCGTCCCGAGCCTCAAGGCCGACGCCAGCGGCGAGGGCCCCGTGAGGCGTCGGGTGTCGTTGCGCGACGCGCTCGTGGTTGGCCAGTTCGCGATGTCCCTGCTTCTGCTGGTGGCCGGCGCGCTCCTGACCCGCGGCCTGCTGGCAGCCCGAAACACCGACCTCGGCTTCGACCCGACGCCGATATCCTCCATCGAGTTCAACCTCCAGATGAACGGCTACGACCTCGAACACGCCACCGCGTTCCGCGAACGGGCGATCGAGGCGCTCCGCGCCCTTCCGGGCGTGACGGGAGTCACCGCCGTGACCCGCCTGCCCCTGGCGCCGGACGTGAGCCTCGAGGCCGTCCAGGTGCCGGGCCAGCATCAGCCGGGTCAGGACGGAACTCCCGTCGACACGGTGCAGGTTGGCCCCGACTACTTCCAGGTCGTCGGCGTCCCGGTCCTCGAGGGCCGCGCGTTCACTGAAGACGACTGTCAGGGCGCCCGCCGAGTCGCCATCGTCAACGAGACGCTGGCACGCCGCTTCTGGCCCGGGCAAACCGCTCTCGGTCGTCAGGTCCACCTGGCAGGCTTCGAGCAGGCCCCCCACGAGATCGTCGGCGTGGCCCGTGATCACAAGGTGCGGTCGGTAGGAGAGGCGCCCAGGCCCTACCTCCACCTGCCCATCGGCCCGTCCCGCGCCGTCTCCCTCGCAGTGCGGACCGCGACACCTGCGCCACAGGCGCTGCCCAGCTTGCGCGCCGCGCTCCTGGCACTCGAGCCCGCGATCGTGTTCACCGAAGATGTGCCCGCCGCGGAGGTGGCCGCCAACACGCTGGCCCCCACGAGGATCGGTGCCCTGTTGCTCGGCGCCTTCGGTGTGTTGGCCCTGCTGCTGGCCGCTGTGGGCCTGTACGGCGTGATCGCGTACTCCGTCGGCCAGCGCAGCCGCGAGTTGGGCGTCCGCATGGCTCTGGGCGCGCGCCCAGCGGATGTGTTGCGTCTGGTGCTCCTCCAGGGCGCGCGGCTGGCCCTCATCGGCGTCGCCCTGGGATCACTCGCCGCTGCCCTGGCGGGCCGTGTCCTTGGGTCCCTGCTCTACGGGGTGAGCGCCCTGGATCCGGCCGCTCATGTGGTCGCCGCAGCCGTGTTGCTGGCCGTGGCGACCGCGGCCAACCTCGTCCCGGCGCTGAGCGCAGCACGCATCGACCCGATACGCACGTTGCGCACGGATTGAGGGCAAGGACTGACCCGGGTCAGCGACCCTTCGGTGTGACCTCCAGCAGCGGCGAGACGAAAACGCCGAGTGCTCTCGGGTCCGCGTCGTCGGGAGAGCGCGAGGAGCGCGTGGATCGCAGTTCGAGTACGGTCACATAGGTGGCTTTGTACGGGAAGCCTTCGGGAGGCCTGAACACCGCCTGCTTCGACTCGTTTGGGCCGAGAGCCAGGGTCTGGGACTCGCCCGCCACGCGGATCGTCGCCACGTCGCCGCGAGCCCCCGCCGTAACCCGCAGCGTCAGCAGCCGTACCGGCTCGAGGGCTCGCAGGAAGACCTCTGCGCGCGAGGCGCCCCGGACCCAGAAGCCAGCCACGGCGTCGCGCTCCTCCTTGCCGAAGCTGCCGTCGTCCGCGAAGTACAGGTAGAAGGCGGCGGGATCGCGGTCCACGTCCCCGTAAGGTCGCTTCTTGCGCCAGGTCTCGCCGAACACGGCGAGGTCGTTCAGCATCGACAACTCCGCGGGCAGATACCGGAAGGGCGCGCGTTTGGCGTGGTGGCCGGGGTCGAGGGCGTGTGTCACCGGCGCCGCAAGCAAGGGTGCGACGAAGCCGAAACCCGCGAGGCCCAACGCTGCGAAGGCCTTCTCCCGGCCGCGGGGCACAAGGAACACGGCCACCGGGAGCACGTTGACGAAGTACCGGTTGCCGAGGGTGCCGCTGCCGCCGTACCAGTTGTCGGGGATCATCCAGATGTAGAACAGCCACGAAACGACCAACGCGACGAGCGCGAGCCAGCCGACGCCGTCCCGCGGCCCCAGCAACAGGAACAGCAGCGCCGCCACCACCACCGGGAAGAAGTAGGCCAGGACGCCGCCAAATCGGCCGACCCAGAACCACCACAGGTTCCACTGGAACGACACGCGGATCTCCTCGCGGCTGCGCCCGGGCTCGGCGCCTTTGGAGCGCGGCGCCTCTCCCTCCACGCTCGGGCCGACCTGGTTCGTGCTCATCCAGATACCGCTGTTGCCGAAGGTTGTCTTGTGATCCTCGAATGGCAGCACGCCGTAGAACGTCTTGCGCTCGCGTCCCCCTTGATAGTTCCACTCACCCGTCACCGCCCACGTGCCGGCGTAACACGCGGCGGCTGCCGTGGCCAGCGTCAACCCGCGTTTCAACGACGTGAGCAGGCGCCTGCCCCAAGGCTGCCCGGCCTCCAGGAACGGCATCAAGCCGAGGGGGATGGCCAGAAACAGGTTGGGGGGTTTCGAGTACGCGGCGACGCCGAACACGATGGCCGCCGCCAGGGGAAACCCGCCACGCCACAATCCGAGGCCCGCCGCCAGCAGCCCCAGGCTCATCGCTTCGGGTGTGGTCCAGAAGAGATACAGCGGCGCCGCCGTGGCGAACAGCAGGATTGCCGCGGCCGCCAGGGCCGGGCCCGGTGCCGCGCGCCGGCGCAGCTCGACGAAGAAGACCACCAGGGTCAACCCCAGGCCAAGGGCGTTGGCGATCAGCATCCCCGGCGTTCCGAAGGCAACCACGAAGGGCGCGGCAACCAGGCCGTAGGTGAACGGCTTAGCGAAATAGATGCGCGGCTCCTGCTCGCCGATGCTCCGGAGCCAGGGCGGCCCAGCCTCGCGGTCCCACGCGAAGCCACCGAAGGACCGCTTGAGAAAGATGCCCTGCGCGCCGGCCGCGAACTCGCGGCGCACGCGGATCGCGTCCCGCGCCTCGTAGCGCAGGTCGGCGTCCTCGGCCAAGCTCCACGCCATCGTGTAATAGCTGGCGCCATCGCCCCAGAAACGGCCCGCGGACGCCGCTGCGAGATCCGTGAGCCCGCCCGCCGCCACCAGGCCGCCCACCAGCCCCAGCACCACCAGCCACGCCCCGCGCGGGCTCACAGCCAACCCGCCGCGCGGTAGGCCGCGACCGTGCGCGTGACGCCGTCCTCGACGTCCACCCGCGGCTCGTAGCCCAACAGCCGGCGCGCCTTCTCGGTCGAGAAGGAGCGGTGTTTGGTCCAGAACTCCACGCGCCGCCGGTGCAAGGGCGGCTCGATTCCCAGCGGCACGCAGACCGCTTCGCACAACGACCCGGCCCATTGCAGCGGCGCGGCCGGGACCTTAAACGGAAACACCCGGCCCCCCGTCGCCTTCGCGACCACGGCCGCCAGTTCCGCCTGGCTCAGGGAGCGGGGGCCGGCGATGATGAACGCCTCTCCCACCGCCTCGGGCCGTTCGAGGGCCAGCAGGTAGCCGCGCACCAGATCGTCGATGTAGACCAGGTGATAGTGCGGACGCCCCGTGCCGACGATCGCATAACGTCCCCGCGCGATGGCCCGAAACAACTTCAGCAGTCGCGTCTCGCCGGGACCGTAGATCGCCGCCGGCCGCAGCACGGCCAGGGGCACCCCGCGTGCCCTGCTGAAGGACACGGCCAGGCGCTCGGCCTCGGCCTTCGTGTCCTGGTACACGTCGCCTGGCGCGAAGGGCGCCGTCTCGTCCACCGTCGCCGATCCCACGTCGCCGTGCACGCCGACCGTGGATGTATGCACGAAGCGCCTCACACCGGCCCTAGCGGCGGCCTCGAGCAGCCCTTCGGTTCCCGCGACGTTGACCTCGCGATAGTAGGAGTCCGGATGCCCCGCCGTGCGGTAGACGGCGGCGACATGCACCACGGCCTCCGTACCCCCGACCAGCTGCGCGATGGCCTTGGGGTCGCGCAGGTCGCCCTGCACCACCTCCACGCCTCGCTCACGCAGCGCCTCCAGGGCCGCGGGAGTGCGGAGCAGCACCCGCACGCTGCTGCCGCGCGCCAGCAGCGCGTCGAGCACGCGACCTCCGGTGTAGCCGCTGGCGCCCGTGAGCGCAACCGTCACGCGGCACGTCCGGCGGCCTGCGCTGCCAACTCGACGAAAAGCGTCCGGTAGCGCTCGGCATTACGGTCAAAGTCGAAGTGGTCCTCCACGGTCCGGCGTGCCGCCGCCCCTCGAAGGCGAGCTGCGGCTGGATCGAGAAGGGCGAAACGCAGCGCGCCCGCGAGACCCACACGATCCCCGGGCCTCACCAGCCACCCCGAGGCGCCGTCCTCGACCACGTCGGGTATCCCGCCCACGGCGCTCGCCACGCAGGGCAGGCCGCAGGCGGCAGCCTCGATCACGGACAGCGGCATCGCCTCGAAAAACGATGGGAACACGAACGCGTCCGCCGCGCGCAGCCAGTCCTCCACGTTCTCGACGCGGCCCGTGAAGCCCACTCGCTTCGCGAGGCCCAGGCCCTTGACCTGCGCGCGCAACGCGTCCTCGACGTCCAGGGCCTGGCCGCGGCCCGAGCCGACCAGGAGCAGCCGGGCCGCCGTCAGCTCGGAGGCCAGGCGCCCGAAGGCGTCCACGAGGACTTCGAGCCCCTTGCCCCGCAGCAAGCGGCCCGTGAAGACGCTGAGACGCGCGTCCGGGTCCAGGCCAAGCCGGCCACGCAGGTCGTGGCGCTCCTGCTCGCTCGCAGGCCGAAAGCGCCGGGTGTCGACGCCGTGAGGGATGTGGCGCACCCGGTCGGCGTCCAGGCCCGCGGCCAGGAACTCCCCCTGCGTCGCGCGCGAGATCGTCACGAAGGCATCGGCGTCCGCGAGCAGCCGGTTGCGCAGCCAGGCCCCGACCCTGACGGCACGCCGCAGCGCGCCCACGTCGTAGCGGGTGCCCCAGGTGTAGATCTCCCCGGACATCTCGCCGCTGACCTCGCACTGGAGCACGACCGGGCGTCGCAGCCAGCGCGCGGCCAGCAGCCCGGGCAGGCCGAGCACCCGCGTCCCCCGCACGACCAGCACGTCGAACGGTTCCCTCAGGAGCGCTCGCAGGGCCCGCGGCGCCATCGCGTACTTCCCCGTCCGCGCCGGGCCGGACGGTGGCAGGCGCACGATCCGGACGCCCTCCTGGGTCTCCTCCGGCGGCCAGGCCGCTTCCGAGCGGCGCGTCATCACCGTCGCCGGCATGCCGAGCGTCACGAGGGCCGCGGCCAGCTGGCGCAGGTGTGTCTCCCCGCCTCCCAACACGGGATGAAAGGACTCCGCCAGGAACAGGACGCGGGTCAACGCCGCGTGTGGTACGTCGGTTTGCCCTGGCTCTCGTGGTACGTCCGCACCAGGAGCTCGGCCACCAGGCCGAAACTGACCAGGATCACGCCGGTGAGGAACAGCAGCGCGCCCAGCAGCAGCAGGGGCCGCCCCCCGATGGCCTGGTCCGCGAACAGGCGGATGTACGCGAGGTGCACCAGGATCGCGAGGCCGATGCCCCCGGAGAGCAGCCCCATGAAGCCGAACAGGTGGGCCGGTCGCGTCCCGTAGGCGCCCAGGAACTTCACCGTGAACAGGTCCAGCACCACGCGGGCGGTCCGCCCGAGGCCGTACTTGCTGCTGCCCTGGGTCCGGGGCCGATGGTTGACGGGCAGCTCCGCGAGCCGCACGCCCATCCAGGAGGCCACGGCCGGGATGAAGCGGTGCATCTCGCCGTACAGGCGCATCTCCTTCACCACCTCACCGCGGATCGCCTTCAGCGAGCAGCCGTAATCGTGGAGCTTGACGCCCGTGGCCCAGGAGATCAGCCGGTTGGCGAGAAACGACGGCAGACGCCTCGAGGGCGGGTCCTTGCGCTGCTTGCGCCAGCCGCAGACCAGGTCGTAACCACCCTCCTCGAGTTTCGCCACCAGGCGCGGGATGTCGGCAGGGTCGTTCTGACGGTCCCCGTCCATGGTGATCACGACGTCGCCCCGCGCGGCATCGAAGCCGGCCGAGAAGGCCGCCGTCTGGCCGAAGTTGCGGCGCAGGCGGACCAGGCGCACGTGGGTGTCCCCGCTCGCGACGGCCGCGACGCGTTCCGGGGTCCGGTCGGTGGAGCCGTCGTCCACGAACACGATCTCATAAGGACGCCCCAGCTCGGCGAGCACGAGGCTCAGCTCCTCGTGGAGCGGGGCCACGTTGTCGGCTTCGTTGAAGACGGGGATCACGATCGACAGCTCCGGCGACATGCCTGGGCCGAGTATAAGCGGGACCCCTGCGAGCGCCGCGCAGCCGCCGCCCGGCGGCTAGCGCTCGAATGCGATCAGGTAGGCCCAGTTCAGGACGACGGCCGCGACGACGCAGACCCGCAGCACGCGGGCGAGCCTGGGGCTCGCTCCCAGCTCCAGCGACTGGCCACGGCTCCACACCACCAGCTCCACGGCGCCCCAGACGACCAAACCGAGCCCGCCCAGCACGAACAGCGGGTTCATGGCCAAGGCCCCCCACAGGTCGAGCCGGACGAGGCGGCCGAGGGCCCGCGTCGACCCGCAGGTCGGGCACGGGAGTCCGCTGAGGAGTTTGAACAGGCACAGGCCGATCGGCAGCCGGTCGAGGCGCAGCAACGTCACCAGGCCGGCCGCCAGGGCGGCGACGCCGAGGAACAGGGCGCCCCAGGGCATGCCCGCCCCCTGACGCACGCGTAGGATCGTCGAGCTCAGTGGAGCTGGCTCGCCAAGCCCGCGATGCCGCCGAAAACCAGGAGCACAACGAGCGCCACGCAGCAACAGCACAACACCACGGGCGCCAGCACCGCGATCGCCGCGCTGCCGCGCCCGATCCCGTGGGCCTCGGACAGGCCGATGATGTTCACCACGATCAGCCACACCGCCATGACCACGCCGCCGCAGAAGGGGACCACTTGCAGGACGGCCGCCGACTGCCCGTAACACACGACCCGGAACGTGGTCTCGAAACCCTGGCGTGCCTCACCGAGGATCATCAACACCAGGTGGTAGAGCCCCGCGCCGACGAAGAGCCCGATCAAGATGTAGAAGGGACCCAGGATCGCGTTGCCGATGAAACCCAGCCCCCCCTCCAGGAGCGGCGCGACACGCGCGAAAGGCCCCTCGTCGAGGTTCCGAAAGGCCGACCCGACCAGGGTCTGGGTCAGGGCGCTGTAGATCGTCGCCACCAACAGGCCCAGGTAACCCACGATCAGGCCAAAGGCCAGGGGCGCGCCGATCCCACCCGTCTTGGGCATCGTCCGGTAGAACTCCGCGGGCGAGAACAACACGGCCTTGATGGTGTCGAAAAGGGCCGGGATGGCACCGAGCTGGTCGCGCCGGTCCCAGGACGTGCCCTCGCCCGCCGCCCCCGGCGCCGCGGTCACTTCGGGAAGCGGCGGGGGCAGCGGAGGCGGGGCGTCCGGGTTGACCTCGGCGCCGCAGTTCATGCAGAAGCGGTCGCCGGGCGAGGGAAGCACGGCGCCACACTTCGGGCACTGGCTCATGGTCCGGAGTCTAGAAGCCCCGCTGCGCCCGGTCAAGAACGCGGATGCTAGACTCGCCTGGTGGTTCGCGTCACGGAAGAGGTCGTCGCCCACGTCGCGCGCCTGGCCCGCCTGCAACTGACCGACGAGGAACGCCGGCTCTTCGCGCGCCAGCTCGACGAGGTGCTGGCCCATGCGCGCTCCCTCGAGGTCCTCGACCTCGACCAGGTCGAGGTCTGGAGCAGCGCGCCCGACGCTGGCGTGTTGCGGCCGGATCAGGACCGCCCTGGGCTTCCGGACGGCCGCGCTCTCGACGCGGCGCCCGACTCGGCGGATCGGCTGTTCCGCGTCCCCCGAGTCCTGCCGGGATGACAGCGCTCCACGAGCTGGGCGCCGCCGAGATCGCTCGGCGCGTGCGGGCCCGCGAGTTGCGCGCCGAGGACGTGACGCAGGCCTGCCTGCAGCGGATCCGGGCCCTCGACCCCAGGCTCGGCGCCTTCCTTCTGGTCCTCGACCAGGCCGCCCTCGCCCGCGCACGGGAGATCGATGTCACGACGGCGCGCGGGGGCGATCCCGGCCCCCTGGCGGGCGTGCCCGTGGCGTTGAAGGATGTCCTCGACTGCGAGGGCATCCCGACCACCTGCGGCTCGCGCCTGCTCCAGGGTTATCGGCCGCCCTTCAGCGCCACCGCGGTTCGCCGCCTGGAGCAGAGCGGTGCGGTCATCCTCGGCAAGACCAACATGGACGAGTTCGCGATGGGCTCGTCGACCGAGAACAGCGCGTTCCAGAAGACCCGAAACCCTTGGGACCTCGAGCGCGTGCCGGGCGGATCCTCCGGCGGCTCGGCGGTGGCGGTCGCTGCCGGCTTGGCGCCGTTGGCATTCGGAACCGACACCGGAGGATCCGTGCGCCAGCCCGCGGCCCTGTGCGGCGTGGTGGGCGTCAAGCCGACCTACGGCCGGGTCAGCCGTTACGGTCTGGTGGCCTTCGGGTCCTCTCTCGACCAGATCGGCCCCTTGGCGCGTAACGTCGAGGATGCGGCCCTGGCCCTGTCGGTGGTTTCGGGACACGACCCCGCCGACGCTACGAGCTCCTCCCGGCCCGTGCCGGACTTCCTCGGCGCGCTTCGCGCGCCGGACGCCCGCCGGCGAGTAGGCGTGCCGTGGTCGTTCCTGGAACAGGGCGTGGATCCCGGCAGCCTCCGGCTCTTCCGCGAGGCCCTGCGCGCCCTGGAGGGTCTGGGAGCGACGATCATCGACGTGTCGCTGCCGGCCCTGCCCCACGCCATCGCCGCCTACTACCTGGTCGCCACCGCGGAGGCCTCCAGCAACCTGGCGCGTTTCGACGGAGTCCGCTACGGCATGCGCGCGGGCGAGACACGCGACCTCCAGGCCCTCTACGGCCGGACACGCGACCAGGGATTCGGTCCCGAGGTGAAGCGTCGCATCCTGCTCGGGACCTTCGCCCTCGCCTCCGGTTATTACGACGCCTACTACTTGCGCGCCCAGAAGACGCGGCAACTGATCCGCGAAGACTACGAGCGGGCCTTTCTGGCCTGCGACGTGATCGCGACGCCGACCTCGCCCAGCACGGCCTTCCGTCTGGGCGAAAAAACCGACGACCCGCTGCAGATGTACCTCGCCGACATCTTCACGGTGCCGGCCAACCTGGCGGGCCTGCCCGCTGTCTCCGTTCCCTGCGGGTTGTCCTCGGGCCTGCCCGTAGGCCTGCAGCTCGTGGCCCCGCCCTTCGAAGAGGCCCCGATGCTCGCCCTCGCCCACGCCTACGAAGCGACGGCCGGGCCCCGGCCACGCCCGCCGCTCTAGACGACGCGGCGGCTCTCCAGGAAGCGCCGCAGCAGCAGGTAGGCCGGCGGGGCGCACAACGCGCCCAGCGCCAGGTTTCCCACCACGTAGGGCCACAGGAACGGCTGCAGGGTTCGCCACAACCCCATCTCGCTCTCGGACCATTCGATCTCCGAGAGGCCCTCGGGCGGCACGCCGAGCAGCACACAGCCCAGCAGCGTCCCGGCCATGTAGAGGGGGGCGAGGGTCCAGGGATTGTTGACATAGGCGCCCAGGAGAATCGCGACACGGCTCAGTCGGAAGGCGAAGGCGACGCCCAGCGCCAGCAGCGTGTGCAGCCCAAGCAGCGGGTTGAAGGCGATCGTGACGCCGAGTGCAAAGGAGAGTGCGATGCGGTGGGGCGTGTCGCGGACGTGGAGCAGGATCTCGAGGGCGCGCGTGTACCGCCCACTCACGGGCCGGAGCCGGGTGCTTCGCGGTGCGAACGGAAATGGTCGAAGGCCTGCGGCAGGATCGGCGTGCGACGCCCGTCCTTGCGCAGCATCAGGGTCGCAGGACCCGCGACGAACTCACCCACCGCGGTGGTCGGCAAGTCCCAGATCACCGCCACGTCCCTGAGCGCCTCGAGTTTTCCCGGAGGCACGGCGAGCAGCAGCTGGTAATCCTCCCCGCCGTGGAGCGCCACCGAGAAGGCGTCGCCCCCACGCGCCCGCTCCAGCGAGGCCATGCTGGCGTCGATCGGCAACGCCTCGGCCTCCAGCAAGCCCATGCACTGGCTCTGCTCGCACATCGTCAGCATGTCTCCCGACAGGCCGTCCGAGATGTCCATGGCGGCATGGGCGATGTCCTGCTCGGCAAGGGCGCGCGCAAAGGCGAGGGGGGGATTGGGATCCAGCAGGCTCCTCAAGCAATGGGCCAGTGCGGCCGCGGAGGATTCGGTCCAGGGTCCGGTCTGCGCCAGGAAACCGTCGTGGTCGAGGCGTGCCCCCTGCACCAGGAGGCGCAAGCCTTCTGCGGCCGCGCCCAGGCTGCCCGTGACCACGGCCAGGTCCCCGGCCTGGGCGCCGGACCGCAGCAGCAGCTTGGCGCCCTGGCCCAAGAGCGTGACGTCGATGCTGGTGCCGGCGAGGCTCGCCGTCACGTTCCCGCCCACGATCGCGACCCCGGTTTCGGCGGCGCGCTCGAGCAGCCCGTCGTACAGCCCGTCCACGAAGGACAAGGGGGTCTCGCCCGGCAGGCACAGGCTGACGGTCGCGTAACGCGGCACCCCCGCCATGGCCGCGATATCCGAGAGGTTCACGGTGAGCGCCTTGCGTCCCAGCAGTCGCGCGGGCGCCCAGTCCCGCAGGAAGTGGACACCCTCCACCAGGCAGTCCGTGGTCACGAGGGTGAGCGGCCCGGTCTCGACGGCCGCCGCGTCGTCGCCCACGCCCACCTGGGCGCCGACGCCAGCCGGGATCCGGGAGCGGAGGTGTCGCAAGAGCGCCCGCTCCCCGATCTGGCTGACGGTCGTGTCGGGCTCGCTCACGAGGCAGTTGGGGTGGCTATGGGCGGAAGAGGGGTTACAGCCCCCCGCCTTTGCCGTGTGGATGGGTGACCTGAACCTGGTCACCAAGTGGGAATCCTGCGGCCCGCTTCAGGCTTCCTCGACGCGGAGGCATGCACACCGCGGGACGACTCCGGATCCCCGTCGCTAAGGACGTTGGTTCAAGGTTTCCGAATCCATCACGCACAACGCAGGGGACATGGACAGATGATACCGCATCTCGGCAGCCTGGCGGCCGAGGCCCGGAGCGCCGATCTGATCAGTCGGCGAGGACCGCCTCCAGCTCCTGCGCCAGGGCGGACGCGCGTTGGCCCAGGGCGGCCTCGCGTTTGCCCGCCTGCTGGGCCTGCATCAGCTGGTCGGCCAGGTTGAGCGCCGCGAGCACGGCGACGCGGACGGAATCGACGGCGCCGGCGGCCTGGGCCACTTCCTTCATGTGCTTGTCCACCACGGCGGCGAGGCGCTCGAGGTACGCAGGGTCCTCCCCCGCACGCAGGGAGTAACTCTGGCCGAAGATCTCGACCTGGACCAGGTTGGGCTTGTCGGGCATCACTCCTCCTCGCGCCTTCGGCGGGGAGCTTATGCCCGCCTACTCGAGGTTGTCCAGGACTTCGACCAGCTTCGCGATCCGGTCCTTGACCTCGGCCCGCTCGGCCTTGAGGGCTCGGAGCTCCTGGTCCAGGGCGTCGAGCTGCTTCTGGGCCTCCGTCGTCGCGCCGTGCTGCTTCGCGACCGCCTCCAGCCTCGCGACCAGGCCAGCGTTCTCCTTGCGGAGCCGCTTCACGACCTCCACGGTCTTGCGGACCCTCTCCTCGAGTCGATCGAAGCTCGTTTCCATCGTCATTCTCCGCGGATCTCGGCCCCGCGCGTGCGCAAGGCATGGGCCACACCCTCGACGGACGCCTGGACTTCCTCGCTGGTCAGCGTACGTTCGCGCTCCTGGTAACGCAGCGACAACGTCAGGCTCACCTTTCCCTCCGGCACCGGCGGGCCCTCGTAACGGTCGGTCACCTTGACCCACTGGAGCAAGGGGCCCGCCGCGACCTGCGCCCACGTCGTGAGCTGCTGCGCCGACACCCCCCGATCCACCAGCACCGAGAGATCCCGAGACGCCCCCGGGTGGCGCGGCAGCGGCACGACGTGTACATCTTCGATGCCCGCCTCCAGGACAGTGTCCAGGCGCAACTCGATGACCAGCACCTCCTCACGCAGTCCATCACGCGACGACACCTCTGGGTGCAGCGCGCCAACGTACCCCAAGGCCTCTCCGCCCCAGGACAGCACCGCGCTCTTGCCTGGATGCACGAAGGGCGGAACGGCGCCCGCCGCCACCGCGAAACCCAGGCCCAGACGGGCTCCCAGCAATTCGATCAGGCCCACCGCGTCGAAGAAGTCGACGCCCCGGGGCCTCTCGGACCAGTGCCGCGGCCGCGCGGAGCCCGAGAGCAGGATCCCGAGCTGGGTGCGTTCCTCGATCGCCGGTCCCCTCGGCAGGAACACGCGACCCAACTCGAAGATCCGCACCTCGCGTTGGTTGTGGCTGAGGTTCTGCCTCAGGGTATCGATCAGGCCAGGGTCGACGAGGGACACGCGCAACAGGCCCTCCACGTCGGCCAGGGGGTTGGCGATCGCCACGCCAGGCTGGGCCTGGAAACCCTGGCCCACGAAGCTGAGCCGCACCACCTCCACGAGGCCCGCGCCGGTGAGGATCTCCCTCACGCGCCGGGCCCGCAGCAGGCTCGGGCGCAGCGCCCCGCGTCGACGCGCGGGCGGGACCGTTGACGGAATCTGGTCGAGGCCGAAATGCCTGCCGACCTCCTCGATCAGGTCGGCCTCGTGTTGGACGTCCCCGCGCCAACTCGGGATCGTGACCCGATGCCCGCCGGACTCCGCTGGCTCGACGCGGAAGCCCAGCCCCTCCAGGATCGTGCGGGACTTCTCCCCGGGCACCTCCACGCCGAGCAGCGTTCGCTGCCGCCCAGGCCGCCAGACGGCGCAGCGCGGCGGCCGCGGCGCCGGATGTACGTCGATGAACCCGCGCCGCGCCTTCCCCGAGCCGAGCTTCTCGATCAGGTGCGCCAGCCGTGCCGTGGCGGCCGGTGGAGCCTCCGGGTCCGCCCCGCGCTCGAAGCGGTGCGAGGCTTCCGTGTGCATGCCGAGCCAACGCGCCCCGCGCCGGATCGAAAGCGGGTCCCAATACGCGGCCTCCAGGGCGACCACCCGCGTGGCCTCGGAGACCTCGCTGGAGGCGCCGCCCATGATGCCGGCCAACGCGAGGCCGCCCCCGGGCGACGCCACCACCCCCACCCTTGGCGTGAGCGACCGCTCGACGCCGTCGAGGGTGGTGAGCCTCTCGCCCTCGCGTCCCCAGCGCACGCGCAGCTCGGCGTCCGGGATCCTCGCAAGGTCGAAAGCATGGGAGGGTTGCCCGAGCTCCAGCATCACGTAGTTCGTCAGGTCCACGATGTTGCTGATCGGCCGCACGCCCACCGCCTCCAGGCGCTCACGCAGCCAGGCGGGCGATTGGCCCACGCGGACGTCCAGGACGCGCGCACAGAAACGCGGACACAGTTCGGGCGCCTCGATCACCACCCGCAGGGACTCCGACGCGGCCGGGCCCGATTCCTGGAAGCCCAGCTCCAGGGGCTTGAGGGGCCTGCCGTAGATGACGGCCACCTCTCGAGCGATGCCGCGCACGTTCATGGCGTCCACCCGGTTCGTGGTGATGTCCAACTCGAGCACGGCCGCGTCGCCCTGTCCTTCGATGGCGTCGACGGCCAATCCGGCAGCGGTCAGGTCGTCGGCGAGTTTGCGCGGTTCGACCGGGACGTCGACGTGCTCCTTGAGCCAGCCGATGGGCAGTTTCAGCATCGGCGCCCCTCTCCCGGTCGCCCGCTCATCGGAACTGCTCCAGGAAACGCAGATCACCTCCATAAAACAGCCGGATGTCGCCGACGTCGTGGCGCAGGATGGCGATGCGCTCGATGCCCAGGCCGAAAGCGAAGCCGGACACCCGCTCGGGGTCGTAGACCACGCGGCCCAGGCGCTGGTTCACGGCCTCGAAGACCCCCGGGTTCACCATGCCGGAACCCATGATCTCGAGCCAGCCGGTGCCCTTGCAGACGCGGCAGCCCCTGCCCGCGCAGGCCACGCAGCCGAGGTCGACCTCGACCGACGGCTCGGTGTAGGGGAAATACGAGGGACGGAATCGCACCGGCACCTGCTCGCCGAAGAGCGCGTGGAGGAACGCCTCGATCGTGCCCTTCAGATCCCCCAGGCTGATCTCCGGGCCGACCACCAGCGCCTCGATCTGCTGGAACATGGGCGAGTGGGTGAGGTCCGGCGCGTCGCGCCGGTAACACTTCCCCGGGCAGATGATGCGCACTTCCGGCGGCGCCGGGTTCTCCAGCATGTAGCGGATCTGGCTGCTCGAGGTGTGGGTGCGCAGCAGCAGCCCCTGGGTGCCCGCGAGGTAGAAGGTGTCTTGCATGTCCCGGGCCGGGTGCTCCTGGGGCATGTTGAGCGCCTCGAAGCAGTGGTAGTCGTCCTCGACCTCGGGGCCGTCGTAGACCTCGTAGCCCATGGCCAGGAAGATGTCCTCGAGCTCCTCGCGCACCGCCGTGAGCGGGTGCCGCCGGCCCACCGCGGGAGGTCGACCGGGCAAACTCGTGTCGACGCGGTCGAGATCCAGCTGCGCCTGCTGCGCCCGCCTCTCCACCGCCGCACGCGCCGCCGCCAGGCGGGACTCCAGCTCGTGCTTGACCTCGTTCAGCGACTGCCCGGCGTCGCGGCGGGCCTCGACAGCCAGCGAGCCGAGGGACTTGAGAAGTTGGGTCAACGCGCCCGCCTTGCGGCCCAGGAATCGGTCGCGCAGGGCTTGAAGACCTGCAGCGTCCTCGGCGCGGCCCAGGGCCTGCTCGAACTCCGCGCGCAGGGCGGCCAGACGGGACTTCAGGTCGTCTGAGGGCATGGGCAGGGGTGGGCCGTCGGGCCGGCCCCGACTACGCCGGGACCGAGGCGGCCTTCGCCGAGCCCACCAGCTTCGCGAAGGCGGCCGGATCCTTGGCCGCGATCTCCGCGAGCGACTTGCGATCGAGGACGATCCCCGCGCGCTTCAGGCCCGCCATGAACTGACTGTAGGTGATCTCGTGCTCGCGGGCGGCCGCGTTGATGCGCACGATCCACAGCCGACGGAAGTCGCGTTTCTTCTGGCGCCGGCCCTCGTAGGCATAGTTCCCGGCCTTGATGGCCGCTTCCTTCGCGAACCGGTACAACTTGCTGCGGCCAAGGAAGTAACCCTTGGTCGCGGCGAGGAGCTTCTTGCGCTTCTGGCGCCGCTTGCTCCCGCGCTTGACTCTCGGCATGGGGACGTCCTTCGGATGGTCCGGCCGAACGCCGGCCGGCCCGCTGCTCTTCCAGGCGTCAGCGAAGCCCGGGCCGCTCGACGGCGACCCCTCGTGCGGAGCCGGGGATTTTAACCCAGAAGCATCTTCCTGACGCGGTCGTGGTCGGCGTCGGAGACCAGGGTGGCCTTGCGCAAGGACCGTTTACGCCCGGTCGCCTTTTTGGTGAGAATGTGGCGCTTCATCGCCTTGTTGCGTTTGATCTTGCCCGACGCGGTGAGGCGGAAACGCTTCGCCGCCGCCCGCCGCGTCTTGAGTTTGAGCTTCTTCCTCGGTTTTCTCACCCTTGGCTCTCCGTGACCACCTCGACCCGCTTGGGCCTCTTCTCCACCGTCTTCTTGGGGCCGAGGATCTGTACCATCGTGTTGCCCTCCAGGCGCGGAGGGACCTCCACGTTTGCGACCTCCGTCAGCTCTGCCGCCAGCCGCACCAGGATCTGGCGCCCGATCTCGCTGTGGACGTTCTCGCGGCCGCGGAAGATCACCGTGCTCTTCACCTTGTTCCCGTCGAGCAGGAAACGCTCGGCGTTGCGCTTCTTGAACTGGTAGTCGTGTTCATCGATCTTGGGCCGGAACTTCACTTCCTTGACCAGGATCTGGCGCTGGTGTTTGCGCGCCTCGGACTCGCGCTTCGCCTGCTGGTAGAAGAACTTGCCCGCGTTCATGATCTTGCACACCGGCGGGGTGGCGGTCGCCGCTATCTCGACGAGGTCGAGCCCCTTCTCCTCGGCGAGGAGCAGAGCCTGGCTCGGCGGCATGATGCCGAGCTGGGCGCCGTCGTCGTCGATGACGCGGACCTCCCGTGCCCGGATACGATCGTTGAGCCGGACGGTCTTGGCGTCTATCGTGCACCTCCTACGTTTTGCGGCGCCTCGTCCTCGCTCGGGGCGCGCAGGGCGCTCAGGCGAGCGATCTTTTCCTTCCAGGGCCCGAGTGGTCCGGTGCCCAGGTCGCCCGCCGTGCGGTGGCGCACCGAGACCAGGCGCGTGGTCGGCTCGGCTGCCTCCTTCTTGCCCACCACGAGCATGTAGGGCACCTTCTGGGATTGGGCGTCGCGGATCTTGTAACCCATGCGCTCCGAGCGGGTGTCCACCTGGGTCCGAATGCCGGCGGCCCGCAGCTCCTCGGCGATGGCGGCTGCGTATTCGAGCTGCCCATCGGCCACGGGGATCACCACGGCTTGCACGGGCGCCAGCCAGAGCGGGAAAGCCCCCGCGTAGTGCTCGATCAGGACGCCGAAGAAGCGCTCCAGGCTCCCCAGCAGGGCACGGTGCACCATGACGGGAGCATGACCGCGGTTGTCCTCCCCCACGTACTCGAGGGCGAAGCGCTGCGGGTTGTGGAAGTCCACCTGGATCGTGGAGCACTGCCACGCGCGCTCCAGGGAGTCCTTGATCTTGATGTCTATCTTCGGCCCATAGAAGGTGCCCTCGCCCGGATCCACCTGGTAGGTGTGGCCCCGGGCCTCGAGGGCCTTGCGCAACGCGGCCGTGGCCAGCTCCCAGACCTGCTCGCTGCCGCTGGCGTTTTGCGGCCGGGTCGACAGGAAGATCTCATAACGCTCGAAGCCAAAGGCCTTGAGGACGTTGGTCACGAAGTCCAGCACCCGCAGGATCTCGGCGTCGAGCTGGTCCATCCGGCAGAAGATGTGCGCGTCGTCCTGGGTGAAGCCGCGCACCCGCATCAGCCCATGCAGCACACCCGAGCGCTCGAAACGGTAGACGGTGCCGAGCTCGGCGAAGCGGATGGGCAGCTCGCGGTAGCTGCGCAGGCGCTGTTTGTAGATCGTGATGTGGAACGGGCAGTTCATGGGCTTGAGCTGGTACTCCACGCCCTCGATCTCGATGGGCGAGTACATGTTGGCCCGGTAGTACTCGGTGTGCCCGCTGGTCTGCCACAACTTGATGTTGGCGATGTGCGGCGAGTAGACGAGGTCGTAGCCACCCTTCAGGTGTTCGTCGCGCCAGTAGTCTTCGATCTGCTTACGGACCAGGCCCCCCTTCGGGTGCCACAGGATGAGGCCTGCGCCCGTCTCGTCGGCCACCGAGAACAGGTCGAGCTCCTTGCCGAGCTTGCGGTGGTCGCGGCGTTTCGCCTCCTCCAGCCGGTGCAGGTGCGTTTCCAGCTCTTCGGGCGTGAAGAAGGCGTAGCCGTAGATGCGCTGCATCTGCGGGTTGCCCTCGCGGCCTTTCCAATACGCCCCCGCCGGGCTGGGGTTGAGCCTGACGGCCTTGATCTGCCCGGTCGTGGCCAGGTGCGGGCCCAGGCAGAAGTCGATGAACTCCCCCATGCTGTAGCACTGCACCTCGGCTCCCGCCTTCTCGCGGATCAGCTCGCACTTGAGGGTCTGGCCCTTTTTCGCGAACAGCTCCAGCGCCTCGGCCTTCGGTATCCGCTGCTTCTGGATGGGGCGGTCCTGCTTCACGATCTCCGCCATGCGCTTCTCGATGGCGGCGATGTCCTCGGGCGTGAACGGCTGTTTCACCAGGAAGTCGTAGAAGAAGCCGTCCTCCGTGGGCGGCCCGATCCCGCACTGCGCGTCGGGATGCAGCTCCATCACCGCGGCCGCCAGCAGGTGGGCGCACGAATGGCGGTAGATCTCGATGGGGGAATCGGCCGGTTTACTTTCGCCCGAGGGCCCGGTGAGGTCGGGAGAGTCGATGACGCTCGACGACATCTAACGGCGGGACATCACTGGCTCGATCCTCAGCGAAAGCCTCCTGACGTCGCACTCTGGTAGGCGCGGATGGAATTGAACCATCGACCTCTTCCGTGTCAAGGAAGCGCTCTACCACTGAGCCACGCGCCTGACGAACGACGGAAACCGAATGTTACGCGCGACTTCCAGGGCTGTCAACGCTGTGACGAGGCGTCGGCCGAGTCCCGCCGTGCCCTACGGGCGGAGCCCGCGGGGTCGGCCGTGGCACAATCCCGCTCCCATGGGGCCCGCGGGGTATCTGGAGCGCATCCTGAAGGCGCGCGTCTACGACGTCGCGATCGAGTCGCCCCTGGAGACGGCGCCGCTGCTCTCGAAGCGCCTGCGCAACCGCCTGCTGCTGAAGCGCGAGGACCTCCAGCGCATCTTCTCCTTCAAGGTGCGGGGAGCCTACAACAAGATGGCGCGACTCTCCGCCCCCGCTCTCCAGCGCGGCGTGATCGCCGCCAGCGCCGGCAACCACGCCCAGGGCGTGGCGCTGGCGGCCCAGCAACTCGGCTGCCGCGCGGTGGTCGTGATGCCGGTGACGACCCCGCGAATCAAGGTCGAGGCCGTGGCGGCCCGTGGCGCCGAGGTCGTGCTCCACGGCGACTCCTACGACGAGGCCTACCGCCAGGCCCGCGTCCTGCAGCGCCGCCGCCGGCTCAGCTTCGTCCATCCCTACGACGACCCCGACGTGATCGCCGGCCAGGGAACCATCGGCATGGAGATCCTGCGCCAACACGCCGGGCCCATCGACGCGATCTTCGTGGCCGTCGGCGGCGGCGGCTTGATCGCGGGCGTGGCCGCCTACGTGAAACGCCTGCGGCCCGGCACCCGCATCGTCGGCGTCGAGCCGACCGACTGCGACGCCATGACGCGCTCGCTGCGGGCCGGCCGGCGCGTCACCCTCGACCACGTGGGACTGTTCGCGGAGGGCGTCGCGGTGAAACGCGTCGGCCGCGAGCCCTTTCGCCTCGCACGCCTGCTCGTCGACGAGATGGTCCGAGTCGGCACCGACGAGACCTGCGCGGCCATCAAGGACGTCTTCGAGGACACCCGCGTGGTGCTCGAGCCAGCCGGCGCCCTGGCCATCGCGGGAGCCAAGGCCTGGGTGGAGAGGACCCGAGCGCGAGGCAAGACCCTGGTGGCCATCGCCTGCGGGGCCAACACGAACTTCGACCGGCTGCGCTTCGTCGCCGAGCAGGCGGAGCTGGGAGAAGGGCGCGAAGCGATCCTGGCGGTCGGCATCCCGGAGCGGCCCGGAAGCTTCAAGCGCTTCTGCGCCGCGATTGGCCCGCGCAACATTACCGAGTTCAACTACCGGATCGCCGACCCGCAGAATGCCCACGTCTTCGTCGGCATCCAGGTACAGGACCGGGCGGAAACCGGGCGCATCCTGGGCACGCTGCGTCGGCACGGCTTCAAGGCCCTGGATCTGTCAGACGACGACCTCGCAAAACTCCACGTTCGCCACATGGTCGGCGGCCACCCGCCCGCCGCTGCGGGCGGCGCCTCGCTGGCCCGGGGCGAGCGGCTTTACCGCTTCGAGTTCCCGGAGCGGCCGGGAGCGCTGCTGCGGTTCCTTTCCCGCATGCGCAGCGATTGGAACATCAGCCTGTTCCACTACCGCAATCACGGCGCCGACTACGGCCGGGTGCTGGTGGGAATCCAGGTACCAACGGCCGAACGCCGCCAGTTCCAGCGTTTCCTGCGAACGCTCGGCTATCCCTACGCGCCCGAATCCGGGAACGCCGCGTATCGACTCTTCTTGCGGTAGCCGCCCGGTCCCCTAGAGAATCTTCTTTCCGAGCAGGGAGCACAGGAGCTCGACGCCGAGCCTTGCGGTAAGGTTGCCGTGGTCCAGGACCGGGTTGGCCTCGACGAGCTCCGCCGAGATGACCTTGCCGGTGTCGGCCAGCATCTCCATGGCCAGATGCGCCTCGCGGAACGAAAGCCCGCCGGGACAGGGCGTGCCGACGCCTGGCGCGTAGTCGGGATCCATCGCATCCAGGTCGAAGCTCACGTGGATTCCCGCCGTGCCGCTGGAGGCCCGCTTGATCGCCTCCTCCATGACCAGACGCATGCCTCGCTCGTCGATGTCGCGCATCGTGAAGGCGCCGAGACCCGTGGCACGGACGTTGGCGCGCTCGGGAGGGTCCACGTCCCGCAACCCGACGGCGGCCGCTCGCGAGCCGTCCACCATGGGGCCGTTGCCCCCCAGCCCGACCAGCTCGGGCGCGCCCAGACCCAGCGCCACGGCCAGGGGCATGCCGTGGATGTTCCCGCTCGGCGAGGTGTCCGCGGTGTTGCAGTCGGCGTGGGCATCGAACCACACCAGGCCGATCTTCTCCTTCCTCTCACGGTGGAAACGCGCCAGGCCCGCGATCGTGCCCATGGCGATCGAATGATCGCCGCCCAGGACCACCGGCATGCGTCCCGCCTTCAGGGCGCCGACCGCCACCTCTCGCAGCGCCTCGCAGGTGGCGCGGATCTCCTTCAGGTACTTGAGTCGCGGATCGCCTGGGCTCCGGGTCTCCTGGATCTGCACGTCCAGGTCCCCGACGTCTTCGACGTCGTAACCGAGGGTCCGGAGTTTCGCGTCGATCTCCGCGACCCGGAACGCCGACGGGCCCATGTCGACGCCGCGGCGCCCGGCACCGAGGTCCAGGGGCACGCCGATGAGCGTCACCTGCTTCCCTTGCATGACACGAGCATGCCACAGCCCGAGCCGTGACACATCCGCCGCTTCGGCTTGCGCGGAAGCTCAGCTCAGGCTCAGCGCGGGGCGCTCGAGCTCGCGCAGCGGAAACCCAGGTCCCCGATGCGCCGGTACATGTGATCGGCGGTCGCACGTTGCGTCGTCCGAGCAAACTTCGAACCGTAGTACCAGCTCCCGCCGCGATTGACGCGCGCCCCTCGGGCGCCGGGGTCCTCGCGACCATCGCTCGGGTCGTAGGGATAGGGCCGGTACAACGACGCGGTCCACTCCCACACGTTCCCGGCCATCCCGAGGACCCCGAAGGGTGAGGCGCCGTCGAGGCGGCTGTCCACCGCCTCGGTTCCGAAGCTGTATCCGGCGTTCAGCCGCTCGGGATCGAAGCTGAAGCCCCACGGATACGGGCGCCCGTCCACGCCGCGGGCGGCCTTCTCCCACTCGGCCTCGGTGGGCAGCCGCTTGCCCACCCAGGAGCAATACGCGCGAGCCTGCGCCCAGCTGACGATGCTCACCGGATGCTCCGCCAAAGCGTCCTGCGTGAAGGCCGGGCCGGCCGGCAGGGAACACCCGCCCGCTTCCACACAGCGGGCGTAACGGGAGTTCGTTACCTCGACGCGGTCGATCCAGAAGGCGCCCACCTGGATCTGCGTCGCAGGATGCTCGTCCGGATCGGCGTCGGCGGCGTCGGAACCCATGACGAAAACGCCGGCCGGCACCAGCACCATCTCCACCGCGCGGCCGCCCGTCGGGACCAACCGCTCCAGGGCGCCCAGCGCCGAGGGGTTCGGCTCCGCGACCGCGACGGCAGCGGGATCGCTCCTGGGCGGGCCCAGCAGGAGCAGCCAGGCCGCAAGCACTGCGCTCTCGATCGTCACTGCCGGTTCGATGATGGCACAAACGCGCCGTCGCGCAGGCATCCCGCCGCTCTCGCCCTTGAATGTCGGAAGCCGCGCACCTACGATCGGCCCCAGGGTGAGCTTCAAGAGGAAGCTGCTGGCCGTCTTCTGCGTCATGGCCGTACCACAGGCTGCGGTCGCCGGCCTGGCGCTTTGGAGCGTCCGCAGGCCGACGGCCGCGGTCCAGCGACTGCAGTTGAGCCTGGCGCGGGCCCGGACCTTCTCCGAGGTCGAGTCCGCGACCTATCGCAAGATCCGAAAGATGCGCGACTACTTGAGCGGACAGGATCCGACGGCCGGACGCGAGTTCCAGCGACTGGACGAGCTCTCGCGGGCGAAGCTCCTGGAATGGAAGGCCGCGATCATCGACGCGGACGAAGGGCCCTTCATCCGCAGCTTCGAGGAGCTGGACGCGGAGCTCGGCGCACTCGCGGAAAGAGCCTTCGCGCTCTCCGCGGAGGGACAACGGGAGCAGGCGATCAGCCTCGTCCAGGAGCAGCTGAACGGGCGCCTTCTACCCTCCCTGGACGGACTCAATACGACGATCTACATCAACTCGCGCACCCGAAACATCCACCGCGCCCTCGCCGAAGTCGAGACGGCCGCCCGCACCACCAGCCTGGAGCTGGTCAGCATCGCGCTCGCCTCGGTGGTCTTCAGCGGCTTCTTCTCATTCAGCATCGCCCGCAACCTGGCACGCCCGATCGAGCGGCTCAAGGCCACCATGGACCGGGTGGGAGAGGGCGAGTTCCAGGAGGCGCAGGCCCTCGACATCGGCGCGAAGGACGAGGTCGGCGACCTGGCCCGGGCCTTCGTACGGATGGCGGGGCGCCTGCGGGGCGCGCAGGAGGATCTTCGGCGCAAGATCGACACCCTGCGGGACACTCAATCGCAGCTCGTACAGTCCGAGAAGCTCGCCTCCCTCGGCCAGATGGCGGCCGCCGTCGCCCACGGACTGCGCAACCCCCTGGCCAGCATCCGCGCCGCCACCCAGCTCACCCTGCTCCGCCTGCCGGCCGACAGCGGGTTGCGCGAGCACCTGACCGCCGTCATCGACGAGGTCGATCGGCTGGAGAAGCGTATCGTGCATCTCCTCGACTTCGCTCGTCCGGTGGCCTTCGCGCCGGCCCCCACCACCCTGCCGGACCTCCTGGACGGGGTGCTGGGCGTGTTCGCGGAGAAGATCACCAAGCAGGGCGTGGAGCTGCGGCTCGACTTCGAAGCCTCGTTGCCCGAGGTCTGGGTGGACGCCTCGCAGGTCGAGCAGGCGATCATCGAGGTCGTGGCCAACGCCCTCGAATCCATGCCCGGCGGCGGATCGCTGACCCTCGCGGCGGCGGTGCCGGCGCCGTCGGGGCATCCCCTGGGCGTGCGCCTCAGCATCGAGGATACCGGTGCGGGCATCCCGGGCGATGCCCTGAGCCGGGTCGTCGAGCCCTTCTTCACGACCCGAGCCGACGGCACCGGCCTCGGCCTCGCAATCGCGAAGCGCTTCGTCGAGCAGAACAAGGGAGGCTTCGAGATCACCAGCGTGGAGCAGAAGGGCACCGTGGTCACGCTCACACTGCCGGCGGTCGAGCCGGCCGCCGCGGCCGGGCACTGATGCCCCGCCTGAGGGTCCTGATCGTCGACGACGAGAAGACACTCGCGCGCTCGATCAAGCTGTTCCTCGAGGAGCAGGGCCACGAGGCGGAGGTCGCGAACGACGGCCAACGCGCCCTCCAACTGCTGGAGCAGCTTCGGCCGGACCTCGTGTTCCTCGACCTGCGGCTGCCCGGACTGAGCGGCATGGAGATCCTGAAGGCGATCCGCGCCCACGATCCAGCGGTCGTCACGGTGGTGATGACCGCGTACGGCACCATCGAGGGGGCCGTGGAGGCGATGAAGCTCGGCAGCTTCGATTACGTGACGAAGCCCATCGACCTCGACGAGTTGCGGTTGATCCTGGAGCGGGCACAGGAGGACCGACGGCTGCGCCAGGAGGTCCGCTATTACCGCGACCGGGACACCCGTGACACCGAGATCGCGCTGGTCGGAGACTGCCCGCCGATGCGGCGCGTCCTGCGCGAAATGGAGCGGCTCGCCGCGCTGGACGACGCCCCCGCCGTCCTGCTCACCGGGGAGACGGGCACCGGCAAGAGCCGCGTCGCGCGCGCCCTTCACGCCCGAGGACGGCGGGCCCGCGGGCCCTTCATCGAAGTCGACTGCACCTCCCTGCCGTCGAGCCTGGTCGAAACGGAGTTGTTCGGGTACGAGAAGGGCTCCTTCACCGACGCCCGGGAGTCCAGAATCGGGCTGATCGAGGCGGCCGAGGGCGGCACCTGTTTCCTCGACGAGGTGGGCGATCTCGAGCTTGCGCTCCAGGGCAAACTGCTCCGGGCCATCGACGAACGCACCGTGCGCCGGGTGGGCAGCGTTCGGGATCGCAAGGTGGACACCTGGATCATCGGGGCCACCAACAAGGACCTGGCACACATGCTGGCCGCCGGCTCGTTCCGCAAGGACCTCTACTACCGGCTCGCCGTGGTCACGATCCATCTTCCGCCGCTGCGCGAGCGAAAGGAGGACCTGGGGCGGCTCGCCGAGTACTTCATGAAGCGCTTCAGGGCCAAGTACGGAAAGCCCGTGATGCACCTGGGCCCGGCCGCACGCGCACACCTCGAGGCTTACGAGTGGCCGGGGAACCTGCGCGAGTTGGGACACCTGATCGAGCGCGCGGTGCTCGCTTCCCCGCCGAACGCCACGGACCTCGACCTCGAGGCGCTCGGGATGTTGCCTCGGGGCCCCTCCGCTCCGACCGGCGAGGCAACCGGCCCCGACTCGAGCACGCTGAGGCTGCCCGACATGGAGAAGGCGATGATCGAACGCGCCTTGTCGGAGGCCAAGGGCAACCAGTCGCAGGCCGCCCGCCTGCTCGGGATCAGCCGCGACACCCTGCGTTATCGGATGGGAAAGTTCAAGATCGGAGACTGATCCGGATGGGGCTTATGCCCCAGGAGCGTCAAATCCCCCAAGCTCACGACCTATCATCTGTAATGTCGTCAACTACTTAGAGAACCGACATCGGGCACGACTCCTGCACGCTCTCGAACGGCTTTTCCAGCCAAGAGGGAGGTGAGCGAAACCATGGAATGGATGACCCCCGAGTTCGTCGAAGTCAACATGGACACGGAGATCGGCCGTTACCAGGAGGACGACAACAGGCCCTTCGTCACTGCCGAAGGCTGAACCACCGAGCAGCCCTTCGTCCAATCCACAGCGCACGGGTGAGGGGCTGCGGAACTTCAAAGACCACGCGTGCAGGTTCGGATCCTGGGCTCTGCAGCCGGTGGCGGGTTTCCGCAATGGAACTGCGGATGCCTCAATTGCCGCGGCACGCGCGAGGCGACCATCAAAGCCGTGCCCCGCACACAAGAATGCGTGGCGTTCTCTGCCGAAGGGCTGGACTGGTTTCTCCTGAACGCCTCGCCTGAGATTCGCCGCCAGATCGAGGACTTTGCGCCCTTGCATCCCCGCTCCCCGCGTCACAGTCCGATCCAGGCGATCCTGCTGACCAACGGGGATCTCGACCACTGCCTCGGCCTGCTCTCGCTGCGCGAATCCCATCCCTTGACGGTCTACGCGACCGCCAGCGTGCGCAGGGGCTTCACCGAGGACAACGTCCTGTATCGCACCCTGGAGCGGTTCGAGGGCCAGGTCACCTGGCGAGAGCTGCCCCTCGGCCGCGAGCAGGCACTGGATTGCGGCCGCGGATCCGGCGCCCTCACGGTCGAGGCGATCGCCGTCCCCGGCAAGGCGCCCGTCCACCTCGAGCGCTCGCGGCCCAGCGCGCCCGAGGACAACGTGGCGCTTCGCATTCGCGACACCACCAGCGGCCGGAGCCTCGCCTATGCCTCCGCCGTGGGCCGGCTCACTCCGGCCGTCCGGGCGGCGCTGGCCGGCGCCGACTGCGTGCTCTTCGACGGCACGTTCTGGTCGGACGACGAGTTGATCGCCGGCGGTCTCGGAACCCAACACGCCGAGGAAATGGCCCACGTTCCCGTCGGCGGCCCGGGCGGTAGCCTGGAGACGCTTCGCGACCTTCCGGCCGCCCGGAAGGTCTACATCCACGTGAACAACACCAACCCGCTGCTGCGCGAGGACTCGCCCGAGCGCGCGATGGCCGAGGCGGCAGGCTGGCAGGTCGCCTGGGACGGCATGGAGATCGATTTGTGAGCCGGAACACACCGCCCCTGGCTCGGGAGGAGTTCGTCGAACGCCTCAGGCAGGAGGGCGAACGCCGCTACCACGACCAACACCCCTTCCACGTCATGATGCACGAGGGGCAGCTGACACCCCAGCAGCTGCAGGAGTGGGTCCGGAACCGCTATTACTACCAGACCCGCATCCCGATCAAGGATGCGATCATCCTGTCCAAGTCCGAGGACCCGGACTTCCGCCGCACGTGGATCCGTCGGATCCACGACCACGACGGCACCCAAGACGGCGAGGGCGGGCTGGCGCTGTGGTTGCGCCTGGCCGAGGGGGTGGGCCTCGACCGCGAGGAGGTGAAGAGCTGCCGCTGCGTCTTGCCCGGCGTCCGCTTCGCCTGCGACAGCTACGTCGAGCTGGTACGCCAGCGGCCCCTGGTCGAGGCCGTCGCCTCCTCCCTGACCGAGTTCTTCGCGCCCGACCTCATGTCACGGCGGATCGCGGCCTGGGAGAAACACTACCCGTGGGTCAGTGGCGACGTGCTCGCCTACTTCCGCTCCCGCGTCACGCGGGCGCGATACGACTCCCAGGAAGCCATCGAGTTCGTGGCGCGGCACGCCACGACCCTGGCCGCACAGGACCGCTGCGTGGACGCCCTCGTCCACAAGACACAGGTGCTCTGGCACCTGCTCGACTGCCTGTACGCGGCCTACGTCGAACCAGCGTGGGGCAAGCGACCGTGATCCCGCCCGAGACCCGGCCACGGCTGGCCCCGAAGGCACGGCTGCGTTTCGACCGCCAGACCGAGCGTTACCTGCTGCTGTATCCGGAGAAGGGGCTCGAGCTCAACCCGACCGCGGCCGACATCGTGCGGCTCTGCACCGGCGAACACACGTTTCGGGAGCTGGTCGAGCGCCTGATGCAGAGATATCCCTCGCAGCCGCGTCTCACGCTCGAGCAGCAGACCCTGGCGTTCCTGACCAGCCTGGCGGAGCGCGGGCTGGTTCGGTACGAGGCATGAGCCAGGCGTATCGCCCCTATACGTTGATCGCCGAGTTGACCTACCGGTGTCCCCTGCGCTGCGTGTACTGCTCGAACCCCCTCGACTTCGCACGCCATGACCAGGAGCTGGACACCGAGACCTGGCGGCGCGTGTTCCGGGAGGCGGAGGCCCTGGGGGTCGTGCAACTGCACCTCTCCGGCGGCGAGCCCCTGGTGCGAAAGGACCTGGAGCCGCTCATCGAGCAGGCTCGGGCCCTCGACCTGTACACGAACCTCATCACCAGCGGCATCCCGCTCAGCCGCGAACGGCTGGCGCGCTGTCGCGAGCTGGGTCTCGATGCCGTCCAGGTGTCCGTCCAGGACGTCACCTCCGCGACGTCCGACCGCATTGCGGGGCTCGTTGCCTTCGACCGCAAGCTCCAGGTCGCGCGTTGGGTGAAGGAGCTGGGGTTCCCCCTCACCCTGAACGTGGTGCTGCACCGGGAGAACCTCGGCCGCATCGATCAGATGGTGGCGTTGGCCGAGTCTCTGGGCGCCGACCGGCTGGAGCTCGCCAACACCCAGTACCTGGGCTGGGCGCTCGCGAACCGGCGGGCGCTGCTCCCGACCCGCGACATGCTGGAGCGGGCGCGCGCCGCCGCGGCGGCAGCCAAGGAACGACTCAAGGGCCGGATGGAGGTGCTCTTCGTCCTGCCCGACTACTATTCGGACTACCCCAAGGCCTGCATGGACGGCTGGGGCCGGCGCTTCCTCCTCGTGACACCGGACGGCCTGGCGCTTCCCTGCCACGTCGCGCACACGCTGCCCGGACTCCGCTTCGACAACGTCCGCGAGCGTCCCCTCGACGAGATCTGGCGCGATTCCCTGGGCTTCAACCAGTACCGGGGAGAGGACTGGATGCCCGAGCCGTGTCGGAGCTGCGACCGGCGCAGCATCGACTTCGGCGGCTGTCGCTGCCAGGCCTACCACCTGACGCGCGACGCGGCAGCCACGGATCCCGCTTGTCAGCTCTCGTCCGACCACGCCCTGATCCTCGCCGCACGTGCCCAGGCCGAGATCGAGGCCGGCAGTCCCGTCGAGCTGCGTTACCGGACGGCGGCGTCGGCGCCCCGGACGTGACGAGGCGCAAGACAATGGACGCGAGCCTGTGGGTCCTGCTGGCGCTGGTGGCGCTGTCGCTGACCGTGGCGCTCGCCAAGGACCCGGACTTGCCCCTGCAGGGCCTCGCCGCCAGCGCTCGGCTGTTCCGCAGCGTCTGGCTCGAGTTGGCGCTCGGCTTCCTGCTGGCTGGCCTGCTGGAGGTGCTGCTCCCTCAGCCGCTGATCAGCCGCTGGCTCGGCGCGGAGCACCCCGCCCGAGGCCTGCTGGTCGGCTGGGGGGCCGGCCTCCTCATCCCAGGCGGACCCTACCTGGTGTTTCCGGCGGTGGCCAACCTGTTCCGCAACGGCGCGGCCCCGGGCCCGCTGATCGCGCTGGTGACGGCGAAGACGCTGGTCAGCCCCGTCCGGATGCTCACCTACGAGGCGCCCCTGCTCGGATGGCCGTTGACCCTGGCCCGCTTCATCCCCGGCGTGTTGCTGCCGCCGATACTCGGCTTCGTCGGGCAGTGGCTGTTCGTCTTGCTCCGCGGACGGTAGCTTTCAGGGGTACGCCAGGTCGAGCTTGGCGGAAGCCCCGCCCTTGACGCTGACCTTGCCGGTGATGCTCTTGAGCTCCGCGTGGACCGCCTCGATCTCGTACTCGCCGTCGGGCAAGCCGCGGATCTCGTAGCGGCCCTCCGCACCGGAGACCGCGTGATACGGGTGCGCCAGCACCGAGATGTAGGCCCGCATCCAGGGGTGCACGTCGCAGCCCGTCGGAATCATCAGCTCCGGCTTGTCGAAGGTCTTCGTGGACTCCATGCCCTTTCGGGGCTGCCCGATGTTGAACTCCTTGTTGAGCTTCGGCCTCGGGTGGATGTTGTGCAGGGTGTCGTCGCTGTTCCGGATCTTGATGGGCTGGCCCGCCATCGCGACCACCATGCGCGGGGAGTAATCACAGCCGATCTGGTCCATCACGGCGGGCTCGCTGGCAGCCGGGTAGGTCCCTTGGAGGCCGGACCTCACGTAGACGAGCACGTCCGACACACCGCCGTCCTTGACCAGGACGCTCTGGCGCTCGAGGCCGCCCGGGTGCATCGCGGCACACTTGGGATCCGCCGTGAGCTTCATCTTCTGGGCCGGCGGAACCGTCCCGGCGAAGGAGATCTTGCCGCTGATGGTCCCCGAGCCGCCAGCCTCCGGCGCGGGCCCTGCCGCGTGCAGGGCCGCTGCGTCACCGCCAGCCGTCAGGTAGGCGGCCACGCACAACGCGCCACCCAATGCGATGCGGAAGAGTCTCGACGCGAGCATCCGTTCCTCCACTGAGAACATACTCGCATCTCATGCCAGACCGGCGGACGTTGTCAAGCCGGCGGGGGCGTGCGGGACACGGGCGAGTTCCCGAGCAGGGCCAGCCGCTTCGTCTCGATGGCCTGCAACAGCCTCTCGAAGGGCTCGGCGAACTTCTGGACGCCCTCGCGCAGCACCTGATCGGTGACCGCCCGGAGGGACACGCCCGCCTCCTCGAGACGTCGCAGGTCGCTCCGGGCCCCGGCCAGGTCATCCTCGAGCGTCAGGCGCGCGTTTCCGTGGTCGCGGAAGGCGTCGATCGTTTCGAAGGGCAAGGTGTTCACGGTGTCCGGCCCGATCAGGCTGTCGACGTACAGGACGTCGCTGTAGCTCGGGTCCTTGGTGCTCGTGCTCGCCCACAGCGGCCGTTGGACGCGGGCTCCCTTCTGGGCCGCCGCCAGGAACTGCGGCGTCGAGAAGATGGACCGGAAGCTCTGGTAGGCGAGCTTGGCGTTGGCGATCGCGGCGCGACCGCGCAGCGAGAGCGGTTCCGCGCCGCGGCCCGATCCCGCAGCCTGTTGGTGCGCGTCCTTGATCCATGCGTCGGCCAGGGTGTCGATCCGGCTCACGAAGAAACTCGCCACCGAGGCCAGCCTGCGGACCGGCTGGCCCTGAGCCAGCCGGCGCTCCAGGGCCCGGACGTAGGTCGTTGCGACCTCCTCGTAGACGGGCACCGCGAACAGCAGCGTCACGTTGACGTTGAGACCGGCAACGAGACACTCCTCGATCGCCGGCAGGCCCTCGGCTGTGCCAGGGATCTTGATCATCAGGTTGGGCCGCTGGACCCGGTCCCATAGCCGCCTGGCCTCCTCGACGGTCCCAGCCGTGTCGTAGGCGAGCCTTGGTGAGACCTCGAGGCTCACGAAGCCGTCGGCGCCCTCGGAGGCCTCGTAGACCGACCGGAAGACGTCGGCGGCCATCTGGATGTCCGCCACCGCCAGCTCCTCGTAGATCTCCAGAGCCCCGAGTCCCGCGGCGATCCCCTTCGCGATCGCCTGGTCGTAGTCGGAGCTGCCTGCGATGGCCTTCTCGAAGATGGCCGGGTTCGAGGTCTCGCCCGAGATGCCGTCCTCGCGGACCAAACCTGCGAGCCCTCCGGACAGGATGTGGCCGCGCCGGATGCTGTCGAGCCATATGGACTGCCCGAGTGCCTTCAGGGCCAGAAGCGGGTTCGAGGACACGCTTGCCTCCTTCTCGCGGTGCGCGTTTAATCCGACATCAGGCCGCGGACGGCCGATGCCACGGCCTCCGCCGTCAGTCCGAGCTCCCGGTACAGGACTCCGCCGGGAGCCGAGGCGCCGAACCGATCCAGGCCCACGACGCCACCGTCGAGACCGACCTGCCCCTTCCAGCCCAGGGTCGCTCCAGCCTCGACCGCGACACGCCGCCTGATCCGCGCGGGAAGCACCTCCTTCCGGTACGACTCGGGCTGCGCCTCGAAGAGCTCGCGGCACGGCATGGAGACCACTCGGACCCGAGTCCCCTCGCCGTGTAGATGTTCGCGCGCCGCCAGTGCCAGCGCAACCTCGGAGCCGCTCGCGATCAGGAGCGCCTGCGGGTCCTCCGTCTCGGCCAGGACGTAGCCGCCACGCCGGACGCCATCCGGCCGTGCGTAACGTGTCCGATCCAGCTCCGGAACCGCCTGTCGCGTCAACACCAGCGCGGTGGGGCCGTTCCTCCGCTCGAGCGCGATGCGCCATGCCTGGGCCGTCTCGGCCGCGTCGGCGGGCCGCATGACGTAGAGGTTCGGAATCACACGCAAGGCCGTCAGCTGCTCGATGGGCTGGTGCGTCGGGCCATCCTCGCCCAGGCCGATGCTGTCGTGGGTGAATACGTAGACGACCGGCAACTCCATCAGCGCCGCCAGGCGGATCGCCGGGCGCATGTAGTCCGAGAAGATCAGGAACGTCCCTCCGTAGGGCCGCACTCCGCCATGCAGCGCCATGCCGTTGAGGATGGCGCCCATGCCGTGCTCCCTGACCCCGAAGCGGATGTACCGACCCGAGAAGTCCTCGCGCGTGATCGAAGCCTCTCCCTTCGGGAGCGTCAGGTTGGAGGGCGTGAGGTCAGCCGATCCGCCGACCAGAGTCGGCAGCCGCGCCGACAGGAGGTTCAGGACGGCGCCGGACGCCGCACGCGTGGCGATGGGCTTTTCTCCGGTGGGACTGTGAAGCTCATGATCCCAGCCCGCAGGCAGATCACCCTTGAGCGCCGCCTCGAAACCGGCCGCCAGCTCCGGCTGCGCCTCTTGGTAACGCATCCTCAGCGATTGCCAGTCGCGCCGACGCGCCGCTCCGGCGGCCGCAGCGACCCGGAGCACCGCTCGGGCCTGCTCCGGCACCTCGAACTGGGCCTCGGGCGAGCGGCCGAGCCGCTCCTTGGTGAGCCGCACCTCCTCGGCGCCCAGCGGCTCGCCGTGGGCCTTCTCGGTGTCCTGCCGGTTGGGGCTCGGGTACCCGATATGCGTCCGGCAGGCGATCAGCGAGGGGTGGGCACCGTCGCCACGTGCTGCAACCAAGGCCCGCTCCACGGCCTCGGAGTCATGCCCATCGACGCGAAGCGCCTGCCAGCCGTAGGCCACGAAACGCGCCACCACGTCCTCGCTGAAGGCCAGGCTGGTGGGCCCGTCGATACTGATGCCGTTGTCGTCCCAGAGCACGACCAGCTTGCCCAAACCGAGATGGGCCGCCAGCGCACAAGCCTCGTGGGAGACCCCCTCCATCAGGTCCCCGTCGCTGGCGACGACGTAGGTGTAGTGGTCCACGATCGGAAACCCGGGGCGATTGAAGCGCGCCGCCAGCCAACGCTCTGCCAGAGCCATGCCCACGGCGTTGGAGATTCCCTGCCCGAGTGGGCCGGTGGTGGTCTCCACGCCGGGTGTGAGCCGGTATTCAGGGTGGCCCGGCGTGCGGCTGCCCCACTGCCGGAAGGCCTGGAGCTCCTCGAGGGGAAGCTCGTAGCCGGCGAGGTGCAGCAAGCCGTACAGCAGCATGGAGCCGTGCCCAGCGGACAACACGAAGCGGTCGCGGTTCGGCCATTCGGGGTGCTCCGGGTCGAAACTGAGGAAACCCGTCCACAACACCGCCGCGGCATCGGCCATGCCCATCGGCATGCCGGGGTGGCCGGAGTTGGCTTTTTGAACCGCGTCCATCGCCAGCACACGAAGCGTGTCCGCCAGGAAGCGCCGCGAATCCGCGGCCTCGTCCGCGGGACGTCCGGCTCGAGCGGTCGGAGACACCCCTATCTCCCTTCCGCTGCGGCCGGCTTGAGTTGCCCGCGTCCCGTCTCCTCCTTGAGCCCCGCCGTGCCGAGCCGCGTCAGTGCCGCGACGGGCGAAGCGAACGGCAGGTGGGCCAGGTCACTGTGCTTGCGGAGCAGGTGATAGGTCAACAACAGCTGGGTGAGGGCCAGGGGATGGCTGTGGCGCGTGGCCGAGCGGTCCAGATAATCTCCGAACTGATCGTCCCGCACCGGTGCCAGGTCGGGCAAATGTTGCCAGATCGCCGCCTCGAGTTGGGCGGCGTGTTCTGCGGTGACATTGCCGGAGATGTCGAGAAAGTCCACGGGCCGCCCGCCATCGCGGCCCAGGGTGAGCCGGATCCCTGCCCCGTCCTCCCGGTCCAACAGATAACTCAAGTCGGGGTGCGGGATGGTCGGCCGCAGCACCAGGCGCGCGTTCAGCCGGGGCCCCGCCTCGTTCAGGGACATGCCCTCGTCGGGATAGAAGCTGACGACGATGTCAGCGCGCTCGCGTTGCGGGCGGATGAAGCGCGCGCTGTCCTCCTCGCGCCGCTCAAGCTCGGCGAGCACCTGCTCCTCCGTGTAGCCGCGTTTCGCCGTGTCGCGCCTGATCTTCCAGATCGTCCGCAGGGGCTCCGGCGGATCGAGGTAGACCTTGACGTCGAGGAACTGCTCCAGCACCGGCGTCGAGAGCCCCAGCAGGCCCTCCACGATCACGAACTCCGTCGGTTGCACGTACTGGGGCCGGACCAGCCTGCCGTTGGTGTGGTCGTAGACGGGCTTCAGGATCGCCTGGCCGTAGTGTAGCCGCTCGAAGTGCAGCTCCAACACGTCCATGTAGTTGCAGTCGGGATGCAGGGCCGTGATGCCCAGCTGCTTCCGCTCCTCGCGGTCGTACTTGTGGTAGTCGTCGGTGCAGACGTGGGTCACCCGCTGCGGGCCCAGGATGTTCACGAGACCGCGGGTGAGCGTCGTTTTTCCGGCCGCACTGTCGCCGACCAGACCCAGAACGATGGGGCGTCGCCCTGTGGACATGTTCAGCCCTCCCATCCCGGGCCCGTGCCGCCACGGTGGCGGTCCGACACCCGCGGGCTCATCGGCCGTACCGTTCGCCGCTGGGTCGGTCCGCCGCGTAGGAATGCAGGCTGTAGCGGATGCGCCGGTCGCTGCCCTCGGTGCGATCCAACCGGAAGCCGGGCTCATGTTTCGGCCGATTGACGATGAAGCTGAGCGCAACGGTCTGCCGCCCCAGGCGGCGGTCGTAACCGTTGACGCGGACGTAGTGGTTGGGAAAAGCCTCCCGGCAGGCAGCGATCTGCTGCATCACCGCCGAAGGATCCCTGAGGTCGAACAGCGGCAGCCCCCACAACTCCCAGTAGACGTTCCTGGGGTGAGGATCGTCGGTGTACTCCACGGAGACGGGCCAGGCCCGATCCAGGCAATACTGCACCTGGGCCCGGATCTGGGCTTCGTCGAGATCCGGCAGATACGAGAACGTGCCCTGTGTCAGGCGCATGCAGGCCCTCCTCAGAAAGTCGGCGTCGGAACGAAGTCCGGTGTATCCGTCGACTCGAAGTCGAAGCTGACGTCTTTCCAGACTTCGAGCGCCTTCAGCAGCGAGGGTGCGAAACGCGCCGCCTTGGCCAGGATCTCCGGCCCTTCGGCCAGGTAGTCACGGCCCTCGTTGCGCGCCTGGATCATGGCCTCCAGCGCCACGCGGTTGGCGGTAGCGCCCTCCGCGATGCCGTCCGGGTGGCCGATGGTGCCGCCCCCGAACTGCAGGACGCAGTCCTCGCCCAGGTGATGCAGAAGCTGGTGCATCTGTCCGGCGTGGATTCCCCCCGACGCCACCGGCATGGTGGCGGGCATGGAGGCCCAGTCCTGCTCGAAGTACAGGCCGAGGGCGGGGTTCGGCGGCAACTTGTCCTCCCGCAGCGTGTCGTAGAAGCCCCGGACGGAGCTCGGGTCGCCCTCCAGCTTGCCGACCACCGTGCCCGCATGGATATGGTCCACTCCCGCCAGCCGCATCCACTTCGCGATCACCCGGAAGCTGACGCCGTGTGACTTCTGCCGGGTGTAGGTGCCGTGGCCCGCGCGGTGCAGGTGCAGGATGACGCCGTGCCGGCGCGCCCAGCGCGACATCGACTGGATCGCCGTGTACCCCACGGTCAGGTCGATCATGACGATCACGCTGCCGAGCTCCTTCGCGAATTCCGCGCGCTCGTACATCTCCTCCATCGTGCCCGCCGTCACGTTCATGTAGTGGCCCTTGATCTCGCCGGTGGCCGCCTGCGCCCGGTTCACTGCCTCGATGCAAAACAGGAAGCGGTCGCGCCAGCGCATGAAGGGCTGCGAGTTGATGTTCTCGTCGTCCTTGGTGAAGTCCAGGCCGCCGCGCAGCGCCTCGAACACCACCCGGCCGTAGTTGCGCGCCGACAACCCCAGCTTCGGCTTCACCGTCGCGCCCAAAAGCGGCCGGCCGTACTTGTTGAGGTACTCGCGCTCCATCACGACGCCGTGGGGCGGGCCCTGAAAGGTCTTCACGTAATGGGGGGGCAGGCGCATGTCCTCGAGGCGCAGGGAGCGCAGCGCCTTGAACCCGAACACGTTCCCGATGATCGAGGATGTCAGGTTCGCGATCGAACCCTCCTCGAAGAGGTCCAGGTCATACGCGATCTGGGCGATGTGCTGGTTGGTGCCTGGGATCGCATCGACGCGATAACACTTGGCTTGGTAGTGCTCATGCGCGGTGAGGCGGTCCGTCCACACCACGGTCCACGTCGCCGTGGACGACTCACCGGCCACCGCCGCCGCGGCCTCCGTGGGCTCCACACCCTCCTGCGGAACGAACCGGAACGCGCAGAGAATGTCCGTCGCTTTCGGAACGTAGTCCGGCTGGTAGTAACCCATCTCCGCGTAAGGCGTCACGCCCGCGGCCCAACGTTTCGACTTGCCCTGTGCCTGCTTCGCGGCGGCCATCGGCTCCTCCTTACAGGAACGGCAGCGGTGACGTGTCGGCTAAGTTACCCTTGTCGGCGGGCCCGCGCCACACCCGGCCGGGCTGAAAAGCGACGCCCCGTCCGGGTGGAGCGCCCCACCCGTACGGGCGGGAACGGTTGTAGACTGTCGGCCCCTCATGGACGAGTCGCCGCCAGGGCCGGTCGCCGTCGACCTCGCGCAGGCCTTCAAAGACACCCGGGTCCAGGACGTCCTGGAGGGCTTGGACCGTGACCTGATCGGGCTCCGGTCCGTGAAGACCCGGATCCGCGAGATCGCCGCCTTCCTGCTCGTCGATCGCGCGCGGCGCGGGATGGGACTGGAGGCCGATCGGCCGGTGTTGCACATGTCGTTCACCGGAAGGCCGGGCACCGGCAAGACCACGGTGGCGATGCGGATGGCCGAGATCCTGCATCGGCTCGGCTACCTGCGCCGCGATCACCTGGTCGTGGCGACTCGCGATGACCTCGTCGGGCAGTACGTGGGCCACACTGCGCCGAAGACCAAGGAGATACTGAAGAAAGCCGCGGGCGGCGTGTTGTTCATCGACGAGGCCTACCACCTGTACCGCAGGGAGAACGAACGCGACTACGGTCAAGAGGTGATCGAGATCCTGCTGCAGGCCATGGAGAGCCAGCGCGACGACCTGGTGGTGATCCTGGCCGGCTACAAGGATCGAATGGACGCGTTTTTCAGCTCCAACCCAGGCGTGCGCTCCCGGATCGCGCACCACCTGGAGTTCCCGGACTATGGCCTCGACGAGTTGATGCGGATCGGAGAGGCCATGCTGCGCGAGCAGCAGTACCAGTTCGACGACGCCGCGCGTGAGGCTTTCCGCGCCTACGTCGCGCGGCGCAGCGCTTTGCCCAACTTCGCCAACGCTCGCAGCATCCGCAACGCGATCGACCGGATCAAGCTGCGCCAGGCCAACCGCCTGTACAGCGCGGGTGGTGTCGTGTCGAAGGACGACCTGGCCCGAATCGACGCCGCCGACATCCTCCAGAGCCGCGTCTTCGTGGAGGCGCCGGAACCCTCAGCGTCCGCTGCGACGGAGCCCTGACCCGACGGCATCCACGCCGGCGCCGCCCGGTTCTCGACCCCGGGGAACCCCGGAGGCTCCGTGATCAGGTCAGTGGGGGGGCCGGTGGCGCAGGGAGGCTCCGTGCACGGCGTCGCCGTGAGGCTCGACCTCTGCCTCACACCGGCTCTCGACGTGCATGAGGCGTAACACCGAGTGCCCGATTTCGTTCTCCACCACGAACTCGGCGATGCGCTCCTCCAAACCCTCCCGAGCGAACAGGCAGTGGTGCTCCTCCACCGGCCTTCGGTCCACCAGGGCGTAGTGCAACATCTCGTGTCCCATGACGAGGTAGACGTAGCCGGTGGCCAGGTGGCGCCGGTTCACCGCTTCGGGGGATATCCTGAGTACACGCGTGTGCTCGTAATAAAAGGCCAGGAACGGCGGCGAAGTCGGCGGCTCGTCCTCGCGGGTGAAGTAGACCAGGGGGGGCGGAACCTTGCGCCCACACAGGGTCTGGACGAATCCCCACAAGGCGTCGACATGGGCCTGTTCGACCCCGCCGGGGGCATTGGTCAGGGAAACAATATTTGGCGGCAGGTTGTAGGGAAGCAACAGTAGCAGGAGAAGGACTGGGCTCATCGTAACCTCCACGGGTCCGCCGCTTTACCCTGACAGCGACGACCTCGCAGGCCTTATTCCTAGGGAGGGACACTTCCTGTCGTTGCACGAGCCGTGCCGCGCACCCAGAGGGGCTGCCCTCAAAGCGCGGGGAAGAGTCGAGACGTTGAGCCGCTGCTACTCGCCGAAGCGCAGGGAGCCCAGGATCCTCTCGTAATCCCCGCCGTTCTGAGCCAACTCGTCCGACTCGAGGAAAAGCGTCAGGCTGACGTAGCGGTTCTCGTGAACTGCGCACAACATCAGCCGGCGGGCGTGTTTTCCGCCCTGGGTCTCCAGCGTCTCGGCTTCCTGGACCAGGCCGTTCCAGCCGGGCCCGGTCAAGGGCCGGACGGGCCCCAGCGCCTTGAACAGCTCGCCCTGCACGGCGAACTTCATTTCGGCGAAACTCTCCAGGGAGCCCTCCGGCATGTCGAAGGCCGCCGCAAACAGGTGCACGGCCTTCGTCGGGTGCGCGATATGGATGGAGACCGTCATCTTCGGGCGCTCGGGCCGCCAGTCGGCCGGATGCTCGACGCTGAAGCCCCCGGTTGCGTGTCGGTACCGGACCCAAGCACCCTCTGCCGCAGGCGTCCGGTGGTGCGCATGCGGGTCCTGGCCTTGCGCGAAACCGGCCCAGACCGCCAGCGCGATCGCAAGCTGCCCTGATGTCATCGTCGTCCTCCGTCTGACGCCCCACACGTCATTTGTCGGCGTGAGCATAAACCAGTTTGAGCCCGTGCCATAAAGGGCTCGAGCACCGCCGCCGCCGCCAGTGGGCTCCTCTGAGGCTCCTCAGGAGCGGCGATGAAAGTGCGCGGCAGCCTGGGTGCGGTTGGTCACACCCAGTTTGGAATACAGGTTGCGCAGGTGGAACTTCACCGTGTTCGGGCTCATCCGCAGGGCCCTGGCGATCTCGCCGTTGCTGCGGCCCTCCGCCAGCAAGGCGAGCACGCCCTCCTCCCGCTCGGTGAGCTGGTCCTGGTCCACTTCCGCTGGCCGCGCCAGCCAACGCCGCGCCCCCTGCGGGAAGAGCATCTGCCCCGCCGCAACCTGGCGGATCGCCGTCAGGGTGGCCTGGGGCGAGTCCGTCTTGAGCGCGAAACCGTCGGCGCCCGCCTGCACGGATTCGCGCAGCGACAACGCGTCACTCGAGGCGCTCAGCACCAGGACGCGCACCGCGAAGCCCTCGGCGCGGATCCGGCGGACCGCGGTGGGGCCATCCATGTAGGGCATCCTGAGGTCGACCACGATCACGTCGGGCCTGAAGCGGCGGATCGCCTCCAGCAGGCGCTCGCCGTCACTTGCGGTCGCGACCACGCGAAGGTCGGGCTCAGCGTCGATCATCACACGCAGCCCTTCGAGGAGCAGGGCGTGATCGTCGGCCAGGACCACCCGAATCGCGCGCGCTTCAGCCATCGACCGCCACCTCGACACGGACCCGCGTCCCGCGGCCCGGGCGGCTCCTGATGCTGAGCGTGCCGCCGATCAGGGCTGCCCGTTCACGCATGCCGCGCAGGCCAATGTGCTCGCTGCGTCGTGTGGCTTCGGGCCCGGTCAGCGCAGGCGGCTCGAAGCCACGTCCCCGGTCGCAGATCTCGAGCAGAATGCGCCCGGCCCGCGCCCGCAGCCGCACTTCCGCGGCCGACACCTGGGCGTGCCGGCGTACGTTCGAGAGTGCCTCCTGGAGGATGCGATAGAGTCCGAGCTTGACGCGCAGGGGGACATCCGGGACCTGGGCCAAATCGAGTTGGACCGGGCTCCCTGTGAGCGCCTCGTGTTCGACGGCGGGCTCCTCGAGCAGCTCCGCGAGGCTGCGGTGGGCGAACACGGGCCCGCGCAGGGTGCTGAGCAGGCCCCGGATCTCGCGAAGCGACGACTCGAGCAGTCCCACCGCCCGCGCCAACGCGGCGGTCTCCGGGGAGGTTGACTCCAGGCTCCGGGCACGCACGAAGCTGAGCTGGCTGAGCGCCGCGAAGATGTCCTGCACGGGCCCGTCGTGGAGATCCAGTACGATCCGCTGGACTTCCTCCTCCGCGACGGCCAGCAGTCGCGTGACGGATCCGCGGGCCCTCCGCGGCCTCGGCGTCGATCCTCTCCTGCCCACAATGCCCAACTCTAGGAAAATGTCGTGGCGCTGCCAAACGCCTCCGCCGTCGTCCGACGGAGCTCCGAGATGGCGCCGAGCGGTAAAGCGAGGTAGGGTGGTAGCTTAAGGGTCTGACCTGCGCTGATGTTCGGCAGGTGGCACAACCCGGAGGTGTGATGAGGGAGACGACGAGGATTGGAGGGGCGGCGACGCTGCTGGCCCTGATTCTGGCGAGCGCCGAGCCTTGCGCGGCCCAAACGGATTTCTCGACGGATGACGCGCGCGCGGTCGTCCAGGAGCAAATCGACGCCAAGCTGCGCCTCGACGGCGTCTTTCGCTACAAGGACACGCTGGCCGACGCCGAGCTCCAGCTCGAGTTGGACAAGGTGCGCCTGGTCCGAAGGATCCACGGCTACGGTTTCTTCGTGGACGTCCTGTTCCACGTGAAGGGTGACCCGGCGAAGATCTACGACCTGGACTTCTGGCTCAAGCCCGCCGGGGCCAAGCTCGAAGTCGTGGACGTCCGCATCCACAAGGCGCCGAAGCGGGACGGCGACACGTGGAAACTCGTGACCCGCAGTCCGATCCCGTGGTGGTGGATACCGGCCACCGAGCATCCCGGCGAGACCGAGGAGAAGCGCGGCTGGCAGGTCGAGTCCGCGGTGCACGAGTACATCGCTGGCCAGCTGAAGGACGGTGTCTACACCAGCCGGGACGACAAGACCGGCGAGGAGCGCGCCCTGGAGTTCGTCGAGATCCACAAGCCCCTGCGCAAGATCGAAGGCAAGGGCTTCTTCGCCTGCTCGGACTTCCGGGAGCCCGGCAGCAAGGACAAGTTCTACGACATCGACTTCTGGCTCGTCGAGAAGGATGGCAAGCTCGCCGTGACCGAGGTCCGCATCCACAAGGAGCCCAAAGAGGAAGACGGCGTCTTCGTGCAGATGCCGCGTTACGAGTTCGAGCAGGACAAGGTCAAGGAGGTCCCCTGATCGGCGCCGGGCCTGGGCGCGGCCCCGGCGTCCTTCAGCTCTGAGGCGCCGGCGCGGGCATCCCGCAGCGTTCGACCAGCGTCCGGGCGTCCGTCCGGGCCACCGCGGACGCGGACTCCTCCTCCTCCGTGGGGCCCCGCCGGCTTTCGAATTCGAGCACCGTTCGCGCCCTCACGATCAACTCCTGCGCGGACGCCTCGACCTCGATCCTGTCCAGCACCCGCCGGAAAGTGACGTGTCCTCGGCGGGCGTTTGGATCAACCTTCTGGGCCACGAGCTGGCCGGCGTCCCGGTCGAAGGCCGTGGACCGGTACCCCATGGCCCGCAGCTCCTGCTCCGCGCACGCGAAGGTCTCGGAGACCGGCGCCGCGCGGGCGGGCGCCCGCAACGTCCAGGCCAGGCTGCCCGAGCAGCCTGCCAGCACGAGGCCCAACAACGCTGCCCTGGCCTGGCGGATCAACATGAGCGTTCGAGGGGCGGGCTGTTGGGCCCGCCCCCGTAGGTCTAGTAGAAGAGCATCAGACCGAACGCGCCGGTCCACGCCTTGTTCTTCGTCGGGTTCAAGGGGCTGTCCTTGTCGTCGCTCCACTGGTAGTTCATCTCCCAGACGAGCTTGAGCGATTTCGTCGCCTGGTAATAGACGCCGCCCGAAACCAGGGAGTTCTCGGTCTTGAAGCGGTCCTCGCTGCTGGTGCTCTTGAGATAACTCGAGCCGTAGCTGCCCGCGAGCGTGGCCTTGCCGGTCGTGTACGTGAGCTGCCCGAAGTAGCCGTACGAATCCCTCAGGTTGCCCTCGCCATCGGTCGCGACGTCGAAAAACGAGCCCGACCCGACGCCGTTGAACTGGAGCGTCGTGCCGATGCCGCTGCCATAGTAGCCGGAGCCGTGTGCCGAGAACCCGCTGCTGGTGTAACGCAGGCCCGCGCCACCGCCGACCGCGGTCTTGGACCGGTCCCCTGCCGGATCCCTGCCGTTCTGCAGCGTGCCGTTGGCGAACAATTGCCACTCGTCCTTCTTGTAGGTCGCTTCAGCCTCGATGCGGGGCGTCTTCAGCTGGGTGTAGGGGCCGAAGGCCGAGGGATCGAACAGGCCGATCGAGAACTGGCCGGGCTTGCCGCCCACCGTCGAGTAGGTGAGCTGCGCGACGAAGTTCGGGTAGATGTAGCCGAACCCGATCCGGCCCAGGGTCGTCCCGCCGGGCGCGATGCCCGTCGCCCCGACGCCGAACAGCGTCTGGTCGTTCAGGATGTTCTGCCGGTTGAAGAGACCCAGTTCCTTCCCTGCCAGGATCTGACCCCACGAGCCACCCGCCGTCAGGTAGACCTGGCGCATGTCGATTTGGGCGCCGAAGCAGTCGTGGTTGCGGCCACCGCACTGCACCTGGGGCGCGAAGCCGAAGTGCACGGCCAGGTCCGTCGACCCCTCCTTCCCCTTCGCCTCGAAGGTCGCGAAGGCGGGGAGCAGGCCGGTGCCGAAGAAGAAGCCCTTGTCTCCGACCCCGGTCAAGGCTCCCGGCGAGTCGACCTCGCCGCTTGATTTCTGGTCCTGGTACATCCCGAACATGTTCACGTTCCCTGCGAACGAGAACGTCCAGCCGTTGCCCATCTGCATCGTCAGCCCCTGGGCGCCGGCTGCGGTGGTCCACGCGAGCGCGAGGCCCGCGACCGAGAACAAAACGAAACGCCTCATCGTCCCCTCCTCCGGCGGGAGTCGTCGCGTGACGCTCCCAAGTCGTTGGACAAAAATGCGCCCGACTGCTTCCAGACGCCGTTGCAGCAACACGTCTCAGCCACGCTCATGGGATTTCGGGTCGTTGGTATGGCCGGGGCTCCGGGCTGAGGCTCCGCAGGAACGCCAGAAGCTGCTCGTGTTGTTCCGGCGTCGCCGGCCACGCCTGGAGCTTCTCATCCCGGTGCGGATTCTCGATGCCGCCCTGCCACATGAGTGTGGCGGCCTCCTTCAGCGTCTTCGCCCGGCCGTCGTGAAAGTAAGGTGCCGTCAGCAACAGGCCCCGCAGGCTCGGGGTCTTGAAGGCGCTCGTCAACGTCTGGGCCTCGGCAGGCGCCCTCTGCCCCGCTGCCTCCGCCGCATCGGCCAGGACCTTGCCCCGTCCCAGATCCGGCTTCCGCCGACCCACTTCGATCCCGATGTTGTGGAACAGGGTGTCGGAGTAGAGCGGCGGCAGGTGGCACAAGGTGCAGCGGGAGACCTCGGAGAAGACCTTGAAACCCTGCGCCGCGTCGCTGCCCTCGTCGTCCTCAGCCAGGTTGTCGAAAGGTGTGTCGCCGGCGTAGATCGTGCGCAGGAAGGTCGCCAGCGCCTGCGCGATTCGATCGGCGGTCGGAGGTCCGCCCAGCTCCGCCTCGAAGGACGCCTTGTAAGCGGGCACCGCCTCGAGCTCCTTCGCGACGGCCTGGGGGTCCGCCCCCATCTGGGCCTGCATCACATCCAGCACCAGCGCCTCGAGGCCCTGGACCCGACCATCCCAGTACAACTCTGGAAGGAGTCCGACGCCGAAGAGCGTGGGCGTGTGGCGTGTGTTGAGGTTCCCGTCAAAACGCTTGGAAAACGGCTGGCCGTCCGCCCACCCTTTCTCGGGGACATGGCAGGTCTCACAGGACATGTCCTTGGCGCGGGAGAGGCGCTTGTCGAAGAACAGCTGCTCTCCCAGCTTGATCTTGCCTGGGCTGATCGGATTCTCCGACGGGGTCGGGACCTCCATGTCCTGGAGCCCCTTCGGCGGCTTGAAGGTCGCGGAGTCCGAGGGCTTCGACAGGGCCGCGATCCGCTCCGCGGCGTCTGGCGGGGGCGTCAAGCCCCAATTGATCAAGGCCGGATCCCCCTTGTAAAAGGAGCGAACGTAGGCCAGCATTTTCCACACCTGTTCGTCTGGGAGACCCGCCCAGGTCTTGGGCATGGTTTGTTCCGGGATTTGTCCCTTGATCAGCTTGTACAGCGTCTCGTCGTCGCTCCCGAAGATCCAGGTGTCGTCCAAGATCGGCTTGCCCATCCCTCCGCCGCCCATCACGCCATGGCAACCCGAGCAGCCGAGGGACAGGAACAACTTCCGCCCCTCCTTCGTGGCCTGCGCGTCGCCCGCAAACGGGTTCATGTGCTTCGGTTGACCCTGTGGACGCGCGGCGCGAGCGGTCACCAGGCTGATGACCGCCAGCCACGCCGCCACTGCGCAGACGGCCCTCCCGCCTTTGAGCATTTGGTCCCTGTGTCTCCACTTCCGAAATCAGTGGCCGCTCGTGTCGTGCCGGTGGGTGCCCGGCGGCGGCGGCTTGTGGTCCTGGGTCTCGGCGGGCGGCTTCAAGGGCAGCAGCGGGACTCCGTATTCTTCCAGGATCCTCCTGATCTCCTGGGCCCGCCTGTCGAGGGCTCCTTCGAGACGGGACTTCAGATCGCGGGCGCCCTTCTTCACCCCCATCGAGAACTCGTAGCTGAGCGCCTCCTCGGCGTCGTCCTGGAGGGGGACGACCTCCAGGGCCGGTGAGGGATGCTCCTTCGCGAAGTGGCCCGCGAGCGGCCCCCAGACCACCGCCACATCCAGGGCGCCCGAGACCACGTCCTCTAGCAGCCGCTGCGGACGCGCGGCAGGGTCCGGATCACGGGTGTCGAAGAAGAGACGATAACTCGTGATGTTGTCGGCCAACCCGTGCCGGCCCAGGGAGTGGTAACCCGGCGTGTTGACGTGCACGCCTATACGCAGGTCCTTCAGCACCGGGTCGTCGAGGGAGCGTAGGTCGAGCTTGCGGTCGCTGCGGTAGGCAAGCACGTAGCTGGAGCGGTAATACGGCCGCGTCCAGAGAACCGGGTCGTAGCCATTTGGGATCGACACCAGGAGGTCACAGCGGTCGACCTGCAGCGTATTCCGGACCAGGCCGCGCTGGTGTGGCCACCAGTAGTAGCTGAGAGAGGCGCCGAGCTCATTCGCGATGACCTCGGCGATCTTGTTTTCGAAACCCTTCTGCTGCTCGTCCGAGTACGGCAGATTGTCTGGATCCGCGCAGACCCTGAGCGACGCGTCCTGCTCTCCGAAGGCGGCGCCCGCGATGCAAATCGAGAGAAACACGCCGAGTGGCCGCGGCTTCCCTTCGCTGTTTCGCCTTCGGTTCGACATTGAACCTCGTCGGATCAGGGCCTGCGCGAGTTGTTCGACCGACTACTGGAGCGCGAACACGTGGAGCAGGCCGCCCACGCTCGTTGCCTTGTCCAGGTTGGCGCCGAATGCGACGCCGACGGCTCCCAGGGCACCGAACGGGTCGTCCTTGGCCAGGTTCGCCGCTACGGGTGCAGCGTACCAGCCGCCGGGTCCGGAATAGATCGCGATGTGCTGCTTGCCGTCAGGGCCGACGTAGGTCATTGGAGCGGCAATGGAGCCGGACGCCAGCTTGTTCTTCCAGAGCACGGCACCGGTCTTGGCGTCTACCGCCTTGAACCAGCCGTCCAGGGTCGCGTAGAACACGAGGCCGCCGGCCGTGGCCAGGGCGCCGCTCCACGCGGGCTGTGCTTCCTTGATGGTCCACACGCGTTTTCCGGTGGTGGCGTCCCAGGCGATGAAGTCACCCAGGTGGCCGTCCGGCTTCGCACCGGCCATGTCGGCCTTGCCCGGGAACATGAGGACGTTGGCGCCGACGTAGGGAGCTCCGGCCTGGTACTTGACCTCGACCCCTTCGTAGTTCATGCACATGTTGTTCGTCGGCACGTAGAACAAGCCCGTCTGCGGCGAGTAGGCCGCCGGCTGCTGGTCCTTGCCACCCATCGCGCAGGGACAGATGTCCGTCGTGTCCTCACCCTGCTTGGTGCGCTTTTCGGGAACTTCGATGGGCCGGCCCGTCTTCTTGTCGATTCCCTTCGCCCAGTTCACGTACACGAACGGCTCGGCGACGAGCAGCGTCCCGTTGGTGCGGTCGAGGGTGTAGCCGTAGCCGTTGCGGTCGAAGTGGACGAGGGCCTTGGTCGGCTTGCCGCCGATGGTCAGGTCGGCCAGGATGTGCTCGTTGATGCCGTCATAGTCCCACGCGTCCCAAGGCGTCATCTGGTACGCCCACTTCGCGTCCCCGGTGTCGGGGTTGCGGGCGAAGATCGTCATCGACCACTTGTTGTCGCCCTTGCGTGGTGTCGGGTTCCAGGTGCCGGGGTTGCCCGTCGAGTAGTAGAACAGGTTCAGCTCGGGATCCCAGGAATACCAACCCCAGGTCGTGCCTCCGCCGATCTTCCACTGGTCGCCAGGCCAGGTGCTGGTCCCCACGTCCTTCTGACCGTAATGGGGGTTGGCGGAGTTGAAATCGGCAGCGAGCTTGACGTCCGCATCCGGCCCCATGCTGTAGGCCTTCCACACCTGCTTGCCGTCGTTGATGTTGTAAGCGGCCACCCAGCCCCGCACGCCGAACTCACCGCCGGAGACCCCGACGATGTACTTGTCCTTGACGACCAGACCCGCCATCGTCATCGTCTCGCCCTTCAGCGGATCCGCGTTACGCACCTTCCAGACTTCCTTGCCGGTGTTGGCGTCGAGGGCGATCACCTGCCCGTCCAGGGTGGTGGTGAGGATCTTGCCCGCGACGTAGTTCAGGCCGCGCTGCACGACGTCACAACACGCCACGGGGATGGCGCGCCGGTCGACCTTCGGGTTGTAGTGCCACTTGATGGGGGCACCCTCCTTGGCGAGGTCCAGGGCGTAGATGTGGTTGCCCGGGCTCGACTCGCTGTCGCTGAACGACGAATGGACGTACATGTTGCTCCCGATCACCAGCGGCGCGCCTTCGTGGCCTCTCAGGGCTCCCGTCGAGAACGACCAGACCTGCCTGAGCTGCTTGACGTTGGCGGTGGTGATCTGGTTCAGCGTACTGTAGCGAGTCGAGGCGTAGTTCTTCGCCGCCATCGCCCACTGCTTGTCGTCTTTCTGCAAGTTCAGCAGCTCGTCGTTCGCGAATACGCCTCCCGCCAGGAAGACCATCGCTACGAGCGCCATCCAACTCCCGCGTTTCATTGACACCTCCTCAATACGATACTTTTGCTGAGTCCTTCGAACGGAGCTGGCTGCCGGCCAACCAAGCCCTGTGGACGGCCCGACGGAGATCGCGCCCTGGCTTGGCGAGGCTGCGACACACGCCCGGGCACTCGTAGAACCGCTTTGCACGATCTGACCTCAACCCAGAGCAACATTGCTGCCAGCCAAAATTCCCGCCCGGTGCCTCGGGCCAGACGGCGCCTCGGCGAATACATCCCCGCCGGTTCGAGCCTCTATCGAGTTGATCATCCTGAGCGTTAGGCTCCTTAGCGCCTGGATCTGCCCCCTCCCAGGCGGAGGTCCGCTTCCCCGACGCGGCAGCCGAGTCACGATGCGTGATTGCACTCGGCCACGCCATTTGCACACTGCAACTTCCCGCTGCGAAGACCCCAACGCTTCATCCACCGGTAAATCGTGGTCTTGTTGATCCCGAGCCGGCGCGCCGCCTCAGCCACGTTGCCGCCGGCCTGGGCGAGCGTCTGACGGATGATCGCGTCCTCCTGGCTCCGCAGGCCCCGTCCCGTCGGGCTCTCCGGCAGCGACGTTGCTTCGGCGACGTACCCAGGGATGTCCTCAGGGCTCACCGCATCAGCCTCGACCGTCATCGCCCACCGAGCGCACAGGTTCTGAAGCTCCCTCACGTTGCCCGGCCAGGAGTAGGCCATCAGCCGCTCGGTCGCAGGGCGGGACAGGGCCAGGGCTTCGCGCCCCAGGCTTTCGCACTCCCGCTGCAGGAAGGCAGCGGCCAGCAGCGGGACGTCCTGGCGCCGGTCGCGAAGCGGCGGCATCACGATCTCCACCACGCTGAGCCTGTGGAACAGGTCCAGCCGGAATACACCCTCGTCGACACGCCGCCTGAGGTCGGGTCCGGAGGCGGCCATGATGGCGATGTCGAGGTGGACGGCGTTGGCGCTGCCCAGCCGGACGATCTCGCTGGTCTCGATGACCCGCAACAGCTTGGCCTGGACCTCCAGGGGCATCGAGTCCACTTCGTCGAGGAACACGGTACCGCCCTGGGCCGCCTCGAACTTCCCGGCTTGCCCTTCCCGACGGGCCCCGGTGAAGGCGCCGGCCGAGTAGCCGAACAACTCGCTCTCGACCAGCTCCCGCGGCAGCGCACCGCAGTTGACGGCCACGAAGGGCCTCTGGGCACGATCACTTTCGGCGTGGATGGCGTGGGCGATGATCTCCTTGCCGGTCCCGCTCTCGCCCAGGATGAGGATCGGCTTCAACTGGGCGCCCCGAGCGACCGCCCGGCCGAGCTTCAGGGCGTTGTGCAGCGCGGGCGATTCCCCAAGGATATCCGAGAAACTCTGCAGAGGCGCGCTGTTGCTGGATGCCCTCCCGCGATCTTCGCCGCGCCGGAGCGGGGCCACCCTTCCGGCGGTGGTCCCACGGGTGGGGACGGAGAGCACCACGACCGACCCGACCGGACGGCCGTCCACGCGCACCTGTTCGATGCGGCCGAGCGCGCTGCGCTCCAACTCGCCGGGGACGCTGAGACGTAGTGCGTGGAGGCCGGAATTGGCGGCCCCGGCGGCATGCAGGGGTTCACCTGAGGCCTCAGCGCACAGGCATGCGTGCGCGGGCAACGCGGACAGGCCCAGGGCGCTGGCGGCGCGAGCGTTCATCTCGAGGACGTCACCGTTCTCGCTGAGCAGCAACGCGGGCTCGCCGGGCCACCTCCGTTCGAAGCTGCGGAACGAACTCAGCAGCGCGCCCCGGCGCTCGAAGCCGAGGACCGTGAGGTTCTGCTCGACCCAGCCCGCAATCGACAGGGTCAGGGCGAACGCCATCGGATGCGCCTTGCTCGCCGGACCCGTGATGTCCACGGCACCGACGATGCGGCCGGTCCCGGGTTCGCGCACGGGAGAGCCGCAGCAGAAAAACGACTGCCAGCCTTCGCAGTAGTGTTCGGGGCCGAATACCGCCTCGGAACGTCCCAGCGCGATCGGCGTGCCGATGCCGTTCGGACCGACGGCGGCTTCGGACCACAGGCCTCCCGGAGCCAGGTTCACGCGCTCGAGGGTTCCTTGCAGGCCGGCGTGGCCCGCGGCGTACAGGACCCGGCCCGCCTCGTCCGCCAGCACCAGGACGTGTCCGGTCCCTTCGACTACACGACCGAAGTCGTCGAGGACCGCGCGCCCCGCCCGGCCCAGATCCTCACGCGCGAGGATCGTCTGGACCTGCTGGGCGCTGAGCGCCGTCGGCGCGCGCTCCATGAGGGGATCGATACCGTTGTCGCGACAACTCTGCCAGCGCTGGGCGATCAGCGGCCGCAGCGGCGGGCCGCTCAGTTTCCCCGAGGAGAGAAACGTCTCCCGCGTCCGGGCGATCTCCCGGGCCGTCCCCGCGCGGGCGAAGGGTGCCGACATCTCTGCCGGGCCCGTGCTGCCGATCGGCACTGGAGCAACCTCATCTTCGACGGTCGGGGGCAATGGCGCTCCCCCCGTTCCAGGCGCGTCGCCCGGAGCCGGGTTCACCGTCGTGGAAACAGTCGCAGTAGGGGGTCGATGTTGGATCGAGCGGCCAAGCCGTGTCAAGCCCTAGAACCAAAAGACCTAATTTGGTCCCACCGCGACTCCCCAGGCGCCTTTTCCGGCCGGCACCGTCGCCACCACCCGAAGCGTTTCCGTGTCGATCACGGCGGCCGTTGCAGCTACCCCGTTCGCCGTGACCAACCGACGGCCGTCACGCGTCATCCCCAGGCCCCAGGGCCGGCCCTCCACCGCCACGTGGCCGACGAGCTGCAGGCTGGCGGCGTCGATCACCACCACCTCGTTGCCGCTCCCGGTCGACACGAAGACGCGTTTGCCGTCGGGACTGACCAGCACCCCCTTGGGCCGGGCCCCGGGCCGATCGATTCGAATCGTCGCCACGACCTTGCTTCGCTTGACGTCCACGACCGAGACGGCGCCGGCGATCTCCGCTGACACGTAGGCGCGCGAACCGTCGGGTGAGAAGGCGGCTTCGCGAGGCCGCGTCTCGACCAGGATCGAGGTCTTGACCTCGAAGGGTTGCGCCTGGATGACCGAGACCGAATGGGTCGACTCGGAGGTGACGTAGACCAGGCGTCCGTCGGGGCTGACCGAGACGCCCTCCGGCTCGATACCCACCGGCACCGAGGCCACCACCGCCCGGCGCGCCAGGTCGATCAGAGAGGCGCTATTGGCGTCCTCGTTGGAGGCGTACAACTTCGAGCCGTCCGGGCTCAGCGCGAACATCTCCGGATCCGAGCCGGCGGCGATCTTGTCGGTCATCTTGCGAGTGGCCAGGTCGACGACGCCGATCGCGTCCTCGCTCCCGAGCGCCACGTACAGCGTCTTCGCGTCGGGCGAGAGCGCGATCCCGCGGGGTCGTTTCCCAACGGGGATCGTGGCCGCGACCGCGGCCTTGGCCACATCCACCACCGTGATGTCGTTCGACCACTCGTTGGAGACATAAGCGAAGGGTTGTGCGACGGCGCTCGTCGCCAGGCTCGCGACGACGCACGCCAGCCACGCAACCCTTCCCCGTGCCCTGCACCAGATGATCCTGTTCATCGAGACTCCTGCTGTGGCGTCGCCACGGCGTCCAACCGCTCGCGGCTCACCTCGGCGACGATCTCCAGGCCTCCCGCCCCGGGCTGCGGACGGGCGATATACAGCGGCTGCCCGAGCTCATGATCCGCCTGCCTGAAGCTGAGCGCCGCACCCTTGTGCCCATCGAAGGCGACGCGGCGCTCGAAGAAATCCAGCAGCCGCTCCACCTCGACCGACTCCGCTCGAATCGCCGCCTCGGCGACCAGCTTC
>Ga0187893_10001643_pt1 | contig 52757 bp, 48 predicted proteins | sample MA1701074metaG_FD_139574 | JGI IMG/M metagenome (GOLD analysis project Ga0187893, IMG submission 139574) | White microbial mat communities from a basaltic lava cave in the Kipuka Kanohina Cave System on the Island of Hawaii, USA - MA170107-4 metaG ... | reverse complement strand
GCCAGCGCGCCCAGCGCCAGCCGGTTGCGGCGGAAGCGCCGCCACAGGTAGCCGCCCCGCCGCTCGGCGGGACGCGCGACCGGCAGCGCCTGCGTCAGGACGGCCCGCTGAGCCACGACGCCGTCAGTCCCTCACCGCAGCGCAATGCGCGGATCGAGCGCGACGTAGGCAAGGTCCGTGATGAGAGTGCTGATGATGACCATCCCCGAGACGAGGAGCGTCACGCCCATGATCACCGGGTAGTCACGCTGAACGGCCGAGTCGACCGCCAGTCGTCCCAGCCCGGGCCAGGCGAAGATCGCCTCCGTGATCACGGCGCCGCTGAGAAGCCGTGGGATGAGCACACCCAGCACGGTGACCACCGGGATCAACGCGTTGCGCAGCGCGTGGCGGGACAGAACGAGGATCTCCGCAAGCCCCTTGCTGCGCGCCGTCCGGATGTAGTCCTGGCCGAGGACCTCGACCATGCTGGAGCGCGTGTACCGGGTGAGCTGCGCGAGGGGAAACGTCGAGAGGACAACGGCGGGCATGATCAGGTGGCGCAGGAGGTCGCCGACGGAAAACGATACCCCCACGGTCACCATTCCCGCCGAGGGTAGCCACCCGAGTCCGACCGAGAAGACGATGATGAGCATGATGCCCAGCCAGAAGATGGGGATGGACACGCCGAAGAACGCCGTGATCGTCGCCGCGTAGTCCACTGCCGAATGCCGGTAGACCGACGAGACCACGCCCAGCGGGACCGCGAGCGCGACGGACAGGAGCAGCGCGGTTCCGGAGAGCAGGGCCGTGTTGGGGATCCGGTCGGCGATCAGCCTCGCCGTAGGCATGCCGTGCTGGTAGGACTTGCCCAGATTTCCGCGCAGGACGTTGCGCAGCCAGCGCGCGTACTGCACGGGAATCGGGTCGTTCAGCCCCAGAGCCTGCCGATATTCTTGGGCGACCGCCGGATCGATGTCGGGATTGTTCAGCAGCGCCGGCCCACCGGGCGTCTTGTGGATGATCGTGAAGATCGCCATGCTCACCAGAACGAGCAGGATCACGCCCTGCGCCAGCCGTCCCGCGACATACCGGCTCACGGCGCGACCCTTTCCATTTCGGCGACGCCCTCGACGCCGTGGCCGGGCACCGGCGCCGGGATCAGTCGGTCGTATTCCAGCCGGATGCCGGTCCGGGCCATCTCGGGCTGCGTCGCAAACGCCGTCAGTTCGTGGGCGTGCCGGCCGATCGGCAGGGCGAGCGCGAGGTGGAGCCCGGCGGCGGCGCCGATCTGGGTCTCGAAGGTGCTGATGACCACGCAGTCGATCCCGGCGGCCTCGCCAATCGCGGCGATCTGGCACGCGCGGACCAGTCCGCCGCTCTTGATGAACTTGAGCGCGAACAGGTCGGCTGCCTCGGCGCGGATCAGCGCAATCGCGTCCTGCGGACTATGCAGCGCCTCGTCGGCCAGGATGGGCATGCCGGTGGCGCGGCGAATCTGCGCCATCCCCGCCAAGTCCCATCGTGCGACCGGCTGCTCGATGTAGTCGAGCGCGCAGTCCTCGAGCCGGCGGAGGACCTGGATCGCCGTGGCCGCATCATAGCCCTGGTTGGCATCGATGCGGATCCGGATCTCCGGACCGAGCGCGGCACGCACGGCGCGAACACGCTCGACATCCTGCCGCGGATTGGTGCCGACCTTCATCTTGATGGTTCGAAATCCTGCGGCCACGTGGCCTTCGGCCAGGGCCACGATCCCCGCGGCGGGCCCGATGCCCACGGCTCGCGCCAGGCACACCGCGCCCCGCCGCGCGCCGCCGAGCAGGGTGACGGTGGGCACGCCGAGCATCTTGCCCGCCAGGTCGTGTAGCGCGAGATCGATGGCGGCCTTCGCCGACGGGTTGCCGGGGCGGAGGCGTTCTAAGTCCGCCATCACCGCGGCGATCTGCGTGGCGTCGCGGCCGGGGAGCGCATCGAGATAAGTCTCCTGCAGCGCCGCCAGGATGCCCGGAGCCGTCTCACCCGTGAACTCCGGGAGGGGGGAGGCCTCGCCAAGTCCCACGATCCCGTTGACGGTGAGAGCCCGATCGTGGCTCCCGCCACCCGAACCGGTGCCGACCTCGACGATAACGTGTGGCCGAATCTCCGGGGCGTCACCGTAGGCGGTCGTCAAGCGGTTCGAAGTGGGCCGCTCAACGATGGAGGCCCGCGCCCAGGCGATCGTGCGATTCATCGCGCGGCGACCTCCGCCGTGGCGGCATCGCGGCTGGGTAAGACCGGTGCGGCCTCGAGACTCTCTAGCAAGACATCCGCATGCTCCGTGGCCGTCCGCAGGGCATCAGCGACCCGGTTACGCTCGCGGACCAGTCGAGTGCGCAAGAATCCGTACTCATCCGATTCGGGGGCCAATCCCGCGAGTCGCGCCACTTCCCGCAGGCCGGGAAGCATGGGTATTTGCAGAGCCGGGTCGTGATCATATGGACCTTCCACGGTATAGAGGGCAGGGTTCAAGATGCGCGAGAGCGCCATCAGTCCGCGGTTGAACCTGGCGTTGCGGGCGGCGGCCTTCTTGCTGGCGCGCCCGGATCCCGCCATCATCTGAGCCCGCAGGGCTTCAAGCGTTTCGGCCCGGTCGCGAAGCGCTCGGGCCGATGCTACGAGGTCCGCGAGCGGCAGACTCCCGCGGCCCGCGTCGTGCAACTCGCGCAGCAGGTCGATGAAGTCCTCGGCCGCCGGCACGAAGTTGAACGGCAGCACCGGTGGAATCACGACTCGCGCTGCAATCGTGAGGTAGAGAGCAGTGTCAGCGGCCAGAATCTGCGCGTCCGCTTTGTCGAGCGTGTCGTGAGGACTGTGCCACCACCAGCCGGCGCCGCAGCCGCCGACGGTCGCGCGATCTGGATGGTCGAGGGGCAGCATCCTGAACGCACCCAGCGAGGGCAGGCCGATTCCCCAGAAGGACTGGTCACCGGCTTTGAACGGCCGCCTTATGTTTGGCGATTGTCCTGTGATCTCGGGAACCGTGCGCTTCATCAATTCCTCGACCTCGCCCATGTTGTAGCGACAGTCGAAAATTGTGGTGTCGCGCACACCCGGCGAGTCAATATTCAGATACGCGAGCGCCCTGCGTCGCAAATCATCGAATGCGAAGTCAGCGTACCAGGTAGATCCGGAGTAGCGCCCGTGCGAGTGCCCGGGCCACCAGGCGATCCGAACACCCCGGCGGAGCCGCCGGCGGTGCTTCTGTAGCACACGCGCCATCTCTATCAGGCACGCGTCCCCGGTGGCGTTGTCGGTTATGCCTTCGTACCAGGAATCGATGTGAGCGCCGACCAGCAGGAACTCAGGTTCTGCGCCCGGGATGTCGGCGATAGTAACCGGAAGTGTCCGCCAGCCCGTCTCTGCGCGCGCCTTGATACGGACCCGCACCGGGCCCCGCGCCATCAACGAGCGCAGCCGTTCGCCGTCAGCTTTCTTGATGGAGAGCGCGGGGACCGTGGGCAGCCGACCAATGGTTTCGGGGGTCGGCGTGCCCCAAATACCCGTGACAATCATCTCGTGGATGGCATCCTCACCCGATGGCCACATGTGGATATACGCGATCGCGCCATTGTCGGCGGCGCGCTTGACGCCGTCAGGCCCCCCGGCGGTGCCCAACACAATCTTTCCGCGGGCATCCACGCCGTCATAGTCCGCATCCCCGCCCGTGCGCGCGAAGATCATCTTGCTCCGGTCCTCGTCGAGCGAACCCGCGAAAACCAGCTCACCCTCAATTCCTTCAGAAGGGGTGGTGGCGCTGAACGAGCGCGGACGGCAGGGGAGGGCGAACGACTCCGGCGCGCGCACCTCCAGCGCGGCGTCGCGCGGGAAGCTCACAAAACTGCGGAATTCGTGCACCTGTATGGCGATCTCATCACGCCGCAGCGAGTCGACGATATAGTCGACCGCCGCACGCTCGTCAGGACTCCCAGTCTCACGGTGCAGTGTAGAGAAGCGTTTGAGATGCGCCTGCAGCCGGCGCGGGGAGACCGCCCGTCGCAGTCGTTCCTCCAAATCAACCTTCTGCGAGATTGCCATGTCCCCGCCCTCCGTTTCGTGATCCCCGAAGGACGGTCGCCCTGGTACCCGACCGCCGCCCGGTCGCTAGAAGACCGCCACGCGTTCCTTCGGCAAGAACTCGTCGATGACCCTGGCCAAGATGGTACGCGCCAGGATCACGGGTTTGCCGGTGACCTCGCGCACGATATCACGCATGGCCTCATCCATACCGACGCAGGTCATCCACACCAGGTCCACGTGTGCCTCGAGGAGCTGCTTTGCGGAGGTCCGGACGTCGCGCAGCCGTTGCTCGCCTGTGTACGGCGAGGCCGCCGTCACGACCGCGAGGATGCCGCGCGCAGCGAACTGTTGCTGCGCCTGCTCGATCTGCCCGGTCGCAGGCTTGATCACGCCAAGCTTCCATCCCGAGGCCAGAGCAGAGATGATCGCGGGAAAGACCTTGCCAGGGTTGATGATCAGCGTGGGGGACCGCAACGCGGACCAGTCCGCTCCGCAGAGGATCACGATCGGACTCGCGCCATTCGCCACCGCCCGATCCACGAGCTCCTGGACGCGTGGCAGAATCTTCCCGTGAGACAGCAGGGTGTTCGAGCCATCGCGCAGCCGAGCAACGATACCTACCTCGCCTGAATCGGGCCATAAGTCGGCTATCGCCTCGCCGCTCAGCCCATCGAGCACCCCGGCCTGCCAAATGTCGACCTTGCGGCTGAACACGGCTGCCATGTGAGGGACGAGATCATCGCGGGGCGACTGTCCGACTGTGATCATGGCGATCGATTGCATCGGTTCCTCCGGTAAGCGGATGAAGTAGGGGCGTCTGGAACGGTTCTGCTCAAGGAGCCTATACCCCCCGAGGTCGTCAAGGACCTGCTCGGCCAAGTCGCCCAGCGGCGTTCACCGCATCCCTAGGGCGCTCATCGTACTCCTGGTGGACAGACCGGCATCCAGCCCGACTGCTTCTCAAAGGCGGCCGCGACCCGCAGCACGCGCGCGTCTTGAAGCCACGGTCCGGCAATCTGCAGGCCGGCGGGCAAACCGTCTTCCGCCGTGCCCATGGGCACAGAAATCGCCGGGAGGCCTCCAAGGTTGAACGGTCCCGTGCGCCGCACCGCCCTGGTACGGCCCCGGGTGGCCATGCCGGGGTGAGGATTGTCAGCCGGGGCCACGTGGGCGACCGTCGGGCTCACGAGGACATCCACGGTCTCGAAGGCGTTGGCGAACTCTTTCATTATCATGGTGCGCAGTCGCTGCGCCCGGAGGTAGTCGACCGCGAGCGTCATCATCCCGATCTCGAGTTGCGTTCTCGCCATGGGCGAGTAATCGGTCGCGCGTGCGCCGAGGGTCGGCTCATGCACCGAAGCCGCTTCGGCTGCGATGACAACGTTCAGCGCTTCCTCGCAGGCGTCCACACTGGGGACGCGCACCTCGCGGACGGCGGCGCCGGTTTCCCGCAAGATACCGATCGCCCTCTCGAACGCCGAGGATATGCCCGGGCGCAGATCGTTTCCCAGAAAGTCCGGAACGATGCCGACGCGGACCCCGCGCAGGTCGTCCGATCCGAGCGCGCCGGGGTCGAACCCGACGCGGGCCGAAGCGGGATCCGCTGCGTCGGAGCCTGCGATCGCCTGCAGGACGAGTTGGGCGTCGTCTGTGCTCCTGGTTAGTGGCCCGACATGGTCCAGCGACCAGGCAAGCGGATAGACGCCCGATCGACCGACCAAGCCGTAGGTGGGCTTGAGCCCGACGATCCCACAGTAGGCTGCAGGGATGCGAATGGAGCCGCCGGTATCGGTGCCGAGCGCCGCCCACGCCATCCCTGCCGAGACCGCTGCCGCCGATCCGCTGCTCGATCCGCCCGACGTCCGTTTCGGGTCCCACGGGTTGTTGCATTGGCCGAAATCCGGGTGAACGACAGCATACGCGAACTCCAGCAGGTTCGTCTTGCCAAGGAGGACGGCCCCGGCCTGATGCAGCCGCGTCACGACCGCCGCATCGGCTGATGGCACGCGGGTCGCCGTAACGCGGGAGCCACACGTGGTGCGAATACCGGCGGTGTCGATGTTGTCTTTGATGGCGATCGGGATGCCGTGGAGCGGCCCGAGGTCCCTCCCTTGCTTCAGCTGCCGCTCGGCCTCGGCGGCTGCTGCCAGGGCCTCATCCCGCCGCAGTGTGATCCAGGCGTTTAACCGTTGACCGTGGCGGTCGATGCGCTCAAATGCGGCGAGCGTAGCCTCGACGGGAGAGAGCTGGGACTCCCGGTACTGCGCGCCAAGCGCGCGGATGCCGAGGAAGCAAACGTCGTCAGCCCGCATCCGGGTCCTGGTGCCATGGAAGCGCGAAGATCACGGCCGGCTCGTATGAGGTGACATCAACGTCACGTAGGCGACCGATCGCTTCCAGAACGGACTCCAGATGAGGGGCGAGTTCCCCCGCACGTTCTCGCGACATGGCCAGACCGGACGTTGCGGCGAGGATAGAAACTACGTCGGGTGCGATCGGGATGCGCGGTACAGGCATCGAAGCCCTCCTGGCCTCAGACCATTCTCATTGAAACGGAGAGGGGCCGGCCGGTGGCCAGCCCTCTCCTCATCGATCACGGGACAATCCGCTAGTCGGCGGACGGGAGATGCATCCAGAACAGTGCGTCTTCGAGCATGAGGTTGGGGAAGTTGCGGACACGCTTGTTCATGGCCAGAATCTCGGTGCGGTAATTGATCCAGATGACCGGGACATCCTGGTAGATCAGGTTCTGGATACGATAGTACAGCTCGACCCGCTTCTGCTTATCGATGATCTGGCGCGCCTGCAGCATCAGGCGGTCCACCTCGGCGTTGGAGTAACCGTAGTGGTTGTTCGCGCCCCCCGTCGTGTACTCGGCCGTCTTGTCGGGATCCGGCGCCGTGATGCGCCACCCAGTGCGCGCGTCGTAGTCACCAGGCTGCATGTTGCCCCGGCGCACGAAGACCGACCATTCCTCGGCGGCCAGTTTCACGTTCGCGCCCAGTTCCTTCCAGGACTGCTGCGCGAACAGCGCGATCTGCTCCCTAACGGGGTTGCCCCGGTCGACCATCAACTCAAATGTGAGCGGCCTGCCCTCTCGCTGAAGGACGCCGTCGGGTCCGGGCCGGAAGCCGGCTTCAGCGAGCAGCGTCTTCGCCCGGCTCACATCAAACGGGTACGGCTTCAGGCTCTTATCGTAGAACGGCCCGAAGGCGCGAGCATACGGCCCGGTGGCGATGGGTGTCGTCCCCTTGTAGATCTGCGAGATCATCGCCTCCCGGTTCAGGCCGTACATCATCGCCTGGCGGACGCGCTTGTCTGTGAACGGCCACCGCGTGTTGTTGAGCGCGATGAAAAAGGCGCTCGGCTGCTCGGTGATCCGGAATTGCAGGTGTGGGACGCCACGCATCGCATCACGGTGGATCGCTTCAACCTGGGCCAGATCCAACTCACCGGCCCGGAGCTGCGCCATGACCGTGTTGATGTCCGGGAGGATCTTGAACACGATGTTCTTCAGCTTCGGTGCTCCCCAGTGATAGTTGGGGTTGGCCTCGACCAGCACGTGCGACCCTTTGACGACTTCCTTCAAGCGAAACGGGCCGGTGCCGACGGGGTTCTGCGCGAAGTCGCTCAGCTCGTTCAGGTCCTTGCCGTCCAGCAGATGCTTGGGGGCCATGGGCACGATCCACCAGCCCACCACGATTGGGAACGACGGGAACGGATCGCCGAACTCCACCCGGGCGGTGTGCTCGTCTAAGACGTCCACACGCCGCAGCCCACGGAGCGCGCTTCGGTAGAGGGCGCGGACGTTCGGATTGACGATGGCCTCCAGGGTGAACTTGACGTCTTCAGCCGTAAAGGGTTTCCCATCATGCCACCGCACGCCGCGCTTGATCTTGAGCACCCAGACCCTGCCGTCTTCGGCGGGCACCCACGACGCTGCAAGGTCGCCGATCGTCTGCAGGTCGCCGGGCCGATACCGAGTCAAGTTGCTAAAGATGGTGCTTGCGACCATCTGGGTCGAGATTTGCTGGGGGAACGTGAACGGGTTCAGCGTCGCATCGCCCACGATAGCAATCCGCAACGTGCCGGCGGCGGTGGGCCCAGCGGGAGCCGGCGGAACTCCTCCTGTCAGGAGCAGCAGGGCCGCCAAGATCAGACCAACGACGACGCTCATCCACACCCCTCCCCTAGTAAAGGATGACACTCTAGATCACACCGCATGAGATGTATGGGCTCTTCCTGATGGCGCGTCAAACTCCTACATGCCCCGGTGGCGGGGATCGAGCGTGTCGCGGAACGCATCGCCAATCGCGTTGTACGATAGCACTGTCATCAGGATCAGCGCACCCGGGACGACGGCCAGACGCGGACGGGTCCAGACATATTGCTGGGCACCGGTCAGCATGTTGCCCCAGGTCGCGGTCGGCGGCTGCACGCCCAGGCCCAGATAGCTCAGCGCGGACTCCGCGAGCACGGCAAATGCAACCCCAAGCGTCGCCGCAACGATGACGGACGGCAGCGCCTGCGGCAGGATGTGCCGGGTGAGGATACGCGCGGGTCCGGAGCCGATAGCCCGCGACGCCAACACATATTCCTGTGGCAGCGTGCGCAGCACCTCGGCGCGGACGATGCGGGCGACCACCATCCACCCCGTGAGGCCGATTGCCAGGACGACGTTGACGATGCCCGAGCCAAAGACGGCCAGGATCAGCAAGGCGAGGAAGAAGGTCGGGATCGTCAGCATCCCGTCGGTCAGGCGCATCACGATCACGTCGACCCAATTGCCGTAAAATCCGCTGATCGCGCCGAGGGCCACGCCCAGGGTGAGCGCGACCAGCATCGCGGCAAACGCCACTGCCAGCGATGCTCGCGCGCCGAAGATGAGACGCGACAGCACGTCCCGGCCGCTCTCGTCGGTCCCGAGCGGATGCTCGCTCGATGGTGCCGCGAACTGCTTGAAGAGGTTCATGGTGTTCGGAGGATGAGGCGCCAGAGTCGAGGACGTGAGGGCTATCAGGTGAATCAGAATCAGGTAGGTGAGCGCCACGACCGCAAGACGGTTGCGTCGGAATCGCCGCCAGAAGTAGCCGAGACCGGCGTCCTGAGGTTTAATGATGGCAGCGGGAAATGCCTTGACACCCGATCCGGTCGCGCTCGTCATCGCCTAGTCATCGGGGAAGTGCTCATCGCAGGATGATCCGCGGGTCGAGCAGGGCGTAGGCGAGGTCGGTGATCAAATTGCTGGCGATCACCAGGCCCGACGCGAGCAGGGTAACACCCATGATGACTGGATAGTCCCGCGTGATCGCCGAGTCGACAGCCAGCCTCCCCAGGCCGGGCCAGGCGAAGATCGTCTCGGTGATAACCGCACCGCTGAGGAGCTGGGGGGTCAAAACGCCCAGCACGGTCACGACGGGAATGAGCGCGTTCCGTAGAGCGTGCCGGAGGAGAACGGTGCGCTCCGGCAGGCCCTTGCCGCGAGCCGTGCGGACGTAGTCCTGTACCAGGACCTCGATCATGCTTGAGCGGACGTAGCGGGTCAACTGCGCCAGCGGAAACGTGCTAAGCACGATCGCCGGCATGATGAGATGCTGGAGCCGGTCCGCCATTGAAGGCTCGGCGCCGATTGTCACCATCCCCGATGAGGGCAGCCAGTGGAGCTGGACCGAGAACACGATAATAAGGAGAATGCCGAGCCAGAAGATTGGGATCGAGACACCGATGAACGCCGTCACCGTTGCCACCGTGTCTAGCGCCGAATAGCGACGAACGGCGGAGACAATTCCCAGGGGGATGGCAAGCACGATCGCGATCAGGAGTGACGCGCCGGATAAGAGCAGGGTCTTAGGGATGCGGTCGACGATTAAGCGCCTCGTGGGCAGACTGTGCTGGTAGGATTTGCCCAGGCTCCCTTGGAGCAGGTTGCCAAGCCAGCGGAGGTACTGTACCGGGACGGGATCGTTGAGACCGAGTTGCTCGGCGAGCTCCCTTGCGACGGCGGGATCGGTGTCGGGCTGGTTAAGGAGTGCAGGTCCGCCCGGGGCGCTGTGGATCACGCCAAAAACTACGGCGCTTACGAGGAAAAGCAAGACGATCCCCTGAAGGAGCCGGCCGAGGATGTATCGACTCATATGCGAGAAGCGGGCGTCGAGCGTCCGGGAGCACCTTTCGGTCCTCCACCGGAAGGACCCTGCCTCTCGCCAACACCAAACCCACTAGTGGGGCGGGGCGAAGCTAGAGGAGGCCTTTGAGCCGCATTCGGAGATCGTTGGGGCTGTCGGCGGCGCTCATAGCCGTCTCGGAATCGATCAGGCCCGCTTTGATCAGTTGATATATAGAATAGTCAAACGTCTGCATGCCCTCTTGGATCCCGGCGGGCGACTGCATCACGGAGCGGATGCCCGCCAGATCTGCCTTGCGCAGAAGTTCCCGCACGCGCGGCGTTGAGACCAGGATCTCAACGGCCACCAACATCCCCTCACCGTCCGGACGCGGGATCAGGCGCAGCGAGATGATACCGTTGAGATTCAACGATAGCTGGAGCGCGACGTTGGCGGTGCGTTCGGCCAGGAAGAAGTGAAAGACGCGTTCCAGCGTCTGGCTGGCATTGGTCGAGTGCAGCGTGCTCAGTACCAGATGGCCCGTTTCGGCAAAATGGATGGCGGCGGTGGCGCTGTCCTCGTCGCGGATCTCGCCTATGAGGATCACGTCCGGAGCCTGCCGCAGCGCGTCTCGGAGGGCGAGGCTGAACGACTCGCAGTCCGTGCCTATCTCCCGCTGGCTGACGATGCTGAGGGCATCCGGGTGCACGAACTCGATGGGGTCCTCGATCGTGACGATGTGGCCCGAGCGCTCGCGGCTTCGGTAGCTGACCATTGCCGCGAGCGTTGTCGATTTTCCCGACCCCGTCTGGCCGGTCACGAGGATGAGGCCGCGCCGCGCAAGCGCCATGTGGGCGACGATCGGGGGCAGGCGCAGCTCCTCGAATGAGGGGATGTGGCTTTTTACCCGCCGGATGACCACCGCAGGGGAGCCTCGTTGCACGTACACGTTCACGCGGAACCGCCCCAAGGCAGGCGAGGTATACGCGATGTCGGCGCGGCGGCGCTCCTCGAACTCGCGCCGGTGGCGCTCCGTCATCACCTGATCCGCGAGCGCGGCGACCGCGTGGTCGGTGAGCGGGACTTCGCCGGCCGGTGCGAGTCGTCCGGCGATCTTCAGCATTGGCGGGATCCCGGTCTTGAGATAGAGGTCGGAGGCATCGCGCGCCTCCATGTTGATCAGGAGGTCGTCGATGTGCATCAAGACCCGCGGCTCACGTAGCCGCTATGCTCGAGCGGTCCCGGCGGCCCGGCACGGTCCTGCAAGACGGCGTCGGGCTCCAGGGCCCGCTTGAGGGCTTCCTCGCGGGAAATCCGCCGCTGCTTCACCAGCGTCTTGAGATGCTGATCGAGGCTCTGCATGCCGTCCTTCGCCCCGGTCTGAATGGCGGACGGCAGCTGGTGAACTTTGTTTTCGCGGATCAGATTGCGGACGGCGGGCGTCGCCACCATGACTTCCACGGCGGCCACGCGGCCGACGCCCTCCAGCGCAGGGATGAGCGTCTGAGCCACCACCGCAAGCAGCGCCTCGGCGAGCTGGGCCCGGACCTGATCCTGTTGGTGAGGGGGAAAGACGTCGACGATGCGGTTGATCGTCTGGGGAGCACTATTGGTATGGAGCGTCGAGAGCACCAGGTGGCCGGTCTCAGCGGCGGTAATGCCCTGCGCGATAGTTTCCAGGTCCCGCATCTCGCCGACCAGGATGACATCAGGATCTTCTCTCAGGGCGCTGCGCAACGCGGCCGCAAACGACTGGGTGTGGGGTCCCACCTCCCGCTGGTTGATATTGCATCTCTTGGGCTCATGCACGAATTCAATCGGGTCTTCGATTGTGATAATGTGGGTCTCCCGATGCCCGTTGATGTGGTCCACCATCGCCGCCAGCGTGGTCGATTTGCCGGAGCCGGTGGGCCCGGTGACCAGCACCAGCCCGCGCTCCTTCATCGTCAGATCCTTCAGGATCGTAGGCATCCCCAGGTCGTCCAGCGACCGGACCGAAGAGGGAATCAGGCGCATCACAATTCCTTCGCCATGGCGCTGCGCGAACGCGTTCACGCGGAACCGGCCCACCCCGGCGAGTTCAAGGGAGAAGTCCAGGTCGTGCGTCGCTTCAAACCGTGCTTTCTGCTCGTCGGTCAAGATGTCATACAGCATGGTGTGGAGGTCTTCGCGCGAGAGCACCGCTCGATTGACGCGCACCAGTTTTCCGTTGATCCGGAGCGTGGGCGGTGCCCCAGCGGCCAGGTGGAGATCCGAAGCCTTGCGTTCTTTGGTCAAAACGAGAAGGTCGGTTATGTCCACGAGACACCCTCTGCGATCCTTGCGAGCTCATTTAAGGACGTCAGGCCGTCCTCGATCAGCGCGAGCCCCTGCGCTCGGATCTGTGCACCGACGTCTGGTATGAGGCGTTCATAGATTGCCGCCACCTGACCGCTTCGCAAGAGAAATCGGGCCCCCGCGTCTGGAATCCACACTTCTGAGAGGACGCGCTGGCCGCGGAAGCCGGTGAAGCTGCAGGCTTCGCACCCCTGGGGCTCAAAGCTCGTCTGCTGCAGCATGGTTTTCTTGCACACTGGACAGAGCAGTCGCACCGCTCGCGCCGCGAGAATGCCGCGGAGCGTAGAGGCGACGAGCGCCGCCCCCGCCGCGTCTACAACCTGGCTCAACAGGCCGACAACGTCATCCTGCGGATGCGCGGCGAGGACCATCCGCGTCCGTCCGACTTCCATGGCCGCGATGATCGCCTCCCGGCGTGAGACGTCATCGACAGCGATGACGTCTGGTCCCGCGGCAGCGACCTTGTGCAGCAGTGATGGGAGTTCGTCGATGCCTTCTGGGGTAGTCTGATTAAGGGTAGGGCGATGATAGATCGGGATCGTCTCTAGCGTCCACGTCTTCCCGCGTCCAAGCGGGATCAGCGCGTGGAGTAACGCGGAGCGCAGCAACCGGTCACCGCATCCCACCACGACGACCCCATGGGCGGCGTCGATAGCCTCTCGGAGCGGACGAATCAGGTTCTCGGGCACCCCGAGCGGAGCCAGACTCGGGACGTCGGCCCGCCGCGGATGCAGGACCACCGTGGCCGCCGGGCCGCCCGAGGTGGGGAGGAACGTCGTTGTCAGATGTACGTCAGTCTGTCCGACTCTCACGGCGGCCGTCGCGGTGCTCGACGGCGCTCCACCGGCGCCACCTAGGTCGCGGAGGTAGGCCAAGATGGCCGTGTGCAGATTTGCCGGCTGGCTCGCCCGATCAATCAGGACTCCCTGAAGCCGGTAGCGCACGCGGGCCTGGCCATCGATCGCCGGGTCGAAGTGAATCTCGCTCGCGCCCTGCTGCGTTGCTTGTGCAAGATGAAACTGCATGTACTGTGCTTCTGCGGCGGTCGCGCGTGGAGCAGCGTCGTGCGCGAAGAGATGAGCGAGCATCTCATCGATATTGGAGGCCAGCGCGAGGGCGCGCTTCACCTGCAGCTTGGTCCGCCCGACGACGTCATTGACGGTATGCTGGTCGGTCGGGTCGGCCATTGCCAGCGTCATCTCCTGGTCAAACCGCAGAATGGGTAGAACCAGACGCTCCCGCAGGAATGCCTCGGGTAGCAGACGCGCTGCATCTTCGTCGATGATGTCGCGTGTCAAGTACACGTAGGGATAACCGAGCTGGTTACTCAGCGCCCAGGCGATATCGTCTTCGCTGACTTTCCCCTGGTCGACCAAGACCTGCCCCAGCCGCCGTCCGGTTTTCGCCTGTGCCTCGATGGCCTCCCGGAGCTGCTCCACCGTGATCAGGTCGTTGGCGACCAGGATCTCACCCAGTTTGTCGATTTCCCCATCGTCCCTCGCCGGCACCGCGCTCTGCACGGTCATTCCATCGGCGGAAGCACCTCCGGGCAGCCACTGCGAGACCGTCTGGACGAATGTTCCCACCGTGATCGGTTTCTCGATGGATCCCACGCACCCGGACCGTAACCACAGCGCCTGATCCTCGGGACTGGGCAGCGCGCTCATGGCCACGACGCGCAGATCGGGCCCCCATGTGCTTTCCTGCAGACGCCGCAACACGTCGAGGCCGTGCATGTCGGGAAGATGCATATCGAGAAGGATCAGATCCGGCAGGCTCTCCTGTGCCATGGCCAGGGCCTCGCCTCCGGATCGCGCCTGCCTGACCTCGAATCCCGCCGGTTCCAGGACTCGTTTGACCAACAGGAGGTTCGCCGGCTGGTCGTCCACGGCGAGGATGTGCGGCGCCTTTTTCATGCCCACAGGACCTTATTACCGCCGGCCTGTTTGACCATCACCAAGGCCTCCTGGGCGCGGCTGATCAACTGGTCGACGGAAACGGGCGACCCGTCGGGCCCAACAGAGAACATCGTGACCCCACCAACACTGACCGTCGGCCGGGACGTTCCATGCCGGTTTCGGACAGTTTCGCCCAGGACCCGGGCCTCCGGATCGGCCGTGGTTGGCAGCAACCACGCGAACTCGTCACTTTCATACCTGCCGGTCACATCCGTGCCGCGCCTGGAAGCGAGAATGCTCTCCGCCACAGCGCGCAGCGCGAGATCGCCCGCGTCGTGCCCATCCTGAGCATTCACGCTTTGGAGGTCGTCGATCTCAATCAGCAGCAGTGAAACTGGCAGGTCGGAGGAGGCGGTCTGTACTAGGGCACGCCTTGCCGCCTGTTCGAAGCCGTGGCGGGTGAGCAGGCCCGTCAGCGTGTCTGTGGGGATCTCTGCTGAGGGTTCAGCCTGTTGGGCCCGAAGGGCATCTTCCGCATACTTCTCGCGCAGTCGGGCCCCCACACGGGCGGCGAGCTCGGCGGCATTGAATGGCTTGGTCACGTAGTCGCGGGCCCCGCTCTCGAGCCCCATCACTTTGGATTCGTCGGCCGCAAGCGCGGTGAGAAAGATAACCGGAATGTCTCGTGTCGCGGGATCAGCCCGGAGCGACCTCAAGACCTCGAATCCAGACTGTCCCGGCATCATGACATCCAGCAGGATTACGTCCGGCTCAAACGACTTCGCCTCGCCGAGCGCCTCGTCGCCGTTCGCAGCCGTTTGAACGGTGCACCCCCAGCGCGTGAGATGGGCGGCGAGCACCTGCAGGTTTATCGGCTGGTCGTCAACGGCGAGGACGCGAGGCGACCTCTCGCCGATGAAGGGCACCAGCGGCATCTGCGTCACCATCCCAATCTCCTTTCCTTCCCACCTCGGTTGAGGCGAAGGCTTCGACCATGGATCCGTCCCATTGCGTCCCCGCCCCGTCCCGCAGGACCCTCAACGCCTCCTTGGAAGGCAAGGCCTTCCGGTAGGGTCGGTCGCTGGTCATAGCGTCGTAGGTATCCGCGACGGCCACGATGCGCCCCGCCAGCGGGATCGCCTCGCCTTTGAGGCCCTGGGGGTAACCGGTGCCATCCCAGCGCTCATGGTGGGTGAGGGCGATCTCCTCGGCCAGCTTCAGGAGAGGGAACTGGCTGCCCGAGAGAATCCTGGCACCGATTGTCGTGTGGGTCTTCATCACTTCGAATTCTTCCGGCGTGAGCGGACCGGGCTTGAGCAGAATCATGTCCGGTATGCCGATCTTGCCGACGTCGTGCAGGGGCGCCGCGCGCCGGATCAGGTCCAACTCCGCCGCCGGAACCCCAAGCGTTTTGGCCAGTACCGCCGCGATCTCGCCCACGCGTTGGGTGTGCTTGCCCGTCATGTCGTCACGGTACTCGGCCGCCGCCGCCAGGCGTTCGAGTACCTCGATACGCGCCGCCTCGAGATCCCTGGTGCGCTCGCGCACCCTTTCCTCAAGCATCTCGTTCTGGTGCTGAAGCATGAGATGGAGGAAACGAGTCTCGAGCAGGTTGCGGATGCGCAAACCGACCTCTGTTGCGTCGAACGGTTTGGTCAGAAAATCGCGAGCGCCGCCCGAGAGCGCGCGCTGCTTTGCCTCCGGTGTCACATCGGCGGTGAGGACGAGGATGGGGAGATACGCTCCCGCCGGGACGAACGGCCGGAGCGCATCCATCACCTCGAAACCGTCCACATGCGGCATGTGTAGATCAAGCAGGATCAAGTCGGGCCAAAACTCGGCGTAGTGACGAAGGACTTCCCGGGGGTCGGTCGTGCTCCGAATGTTGGTGTAACCTTCTGCGCGCCTCAGGATCCCCTCGAGCAGACGGACGTTGGCCTCCTGGTCATCAACAATTAGGATGCGGGCGTCCTTAAGAGAGCCTGGCGGCTGCATCATCCGAAGGTGCGGCGTTCAGATGTCACAGCTTCGCCGCCCTGCTCTCGTCCAGAACCGCGTCGAGCACTTCGAGAAACCGCTTCACGTCGATCGGCTTTGTGAGATAATCGCGGGCGCCTTCGGACTGCAGGCGCTCGATCTGGCCGCGGGTAGCGTCGGCGCTGACCACCACGACCGGGATGTGCCGTGTGGCCTCATCGGCGCGCAGCCGCCGCAGGACCTCTTCACCCGGTAGATCGGGGAGGTGCAGATCCAGCAGAATTAGATGCGGCCGGTGCTCGCGGGCCAGGTCCAGGCCAAGGCGTCCTTGCATCGCGGGGATGAGCCTGAGCTCTGGCCGGTGGGCCACGAGTCGCTGGATGAGCTTCAAGTTGGAGAGGTTGTCCTCGATGTACAGGACAATCCTGGCCTTGCGGGAGGCATCGAGCTGGGCCGCATCCGGTAGGGCGGAGGTGCGCTCCAGCCGCGTTACCGGGCTTTCCGCGATCTGAAAGTCCACCCAAAACGTGCTCCCACGTCCCACGGTGCTCTCGACGCCCAGCGTGCCGCCCATGGCTTCGACGAGCCGCTTGCTGAGGGCAAGACCGAGCCCGGTGCCCTCGATGCCGGCTTGCTCGGCGCCCAGGCGGTCGAAGGCCACAAACAAGCGGTCTACTTTTTCTGGCGCAATGCCTGGGCCTGTGTCGGTGACCTTGATGCGCAGCACGTCCGCAGAAGGCTGCTCGCACGAGAGCGCCACCGAGCCGCCTTTCCGATTGTATTTGACCGCGTTGGAGAGCAGATTCAAGAGCACCTGTTTGAATCGCTGCCGGTCGGCTTTGACGAAGCGATCGGCGGTACAAGCGTTCTCGCCCTCGATGCGGACGCCGCCCTCGGCTGCGAGGGGCCTGATCAGATCGAGACCCTCCGTGACCACTTCCTGCACGGAGACCGGCTCGGGGGAGAGGCCCAACCTGCCCGCCTCGATACGGGCGATGTCCAGGACTTCGTTGATGAGATCTAGGAGATGGCGTCCGGCCTTGAGGATGTGCCCGACGCCCTCGCGCTGCTCGGGGTTCAGCGAGTCCATCTCCAGGAGCTGCCCGAAGCCAAGAATGGCGTTGAGTGGAGTGCGCAACTCGTGGCTCATGCGTGAGAGGAACTCGCTCTTGGCCTGATTGGCTTGATCAGCCTGCTCCTTCGCCTGACCCAGCGCGTTGTTCGCGGCTTCCAGCCGCTCTGTCCGCTCGGCGATTCGCTGCTCGAGACCCGCGTTGAGCTCGCGCAGTTCGGCCTCCCGCTGCTGGAGAGACTCCGCCATGCCGTCGAAGGCGCGGGCGAGCCGGCCCATCTCTCCTGAGGCGTAGCCTGGGCCTGCCCGCGCGCTGAGGTCACCCGTGCTCAATCGCTCCGTCGCCGTGACCAGCGGGGTGAACCCGCGCAGGATGACGCTGCTGCCCCAGAGCGCGGCCGCGAGCGTCAAGACCGCCGCGAGCGCCAGGCCCATCAGGTTGGCGGCAAGTTCGCGGTTGCCATGTTCAAGCGCGACGGCTTTCGGCAGACCGACGGCCACGTAAGCTCCGGCGTTGAGTCGATCGCCGAGAACCGCGAACCCAAATAGCCGCCGGACGCCGTCGACGCCCTCGACATCTGCGGTGCCCGTGCCGTTGCCCGCGGCGAGCGCCTTGAAGAGGGGCGTTGAAGCCACATTCTGCCCGACCCACTTGTCGGGTTCCGGGTAGCGCGCCAGGACCGTGCCGCCGCGGTCGAAGACGGTGAAGGCGGCTCCTGCGGGCAAGCGTGCTTCCGCGCCGAGCTGGCCAAGCCATGAGAGATCCAGCGCCGCGAAGACGACAGCCTGAACCCGACCCCGCTCGTTCAACACTGGGTATCCGAAGTTGACGGTGGCCTTGCGGGTGACCCGGCCGATCTGGTAATCGCCGACGGCGAATTGCCGCGTTTGCACCGCGCGTCGGAACCAGGAGCGATCCGCTGCGTTGACGCGACCCCTGATGGGGAGCGCGCTGCAGAGAATTTCGCCGTCCGGCCCGACCGAGCCGAGCGTGGCATAATAGCGAGTTTCTTTCAGCAGGGCGGCGAGGGTGGCATCGCACTCCGGCGCGTAGCCGCTCCGCACCGCGGAGTTCTGTGCCAGGGTAGCAAGGAGCTGCCGCGCCCCTTCTATGAACCGCTCCTCGCTGACGACGGTAAGGCGCGCCAGCCGCTCCATGTCGGCCCACGCGGCGGCCGCGGCCTGCCGGCGGGCAACCACGCCGCTGTACAGGGCCACCCCCATCGCCGGCAGCACGGCCAGGAGTACCAGGCCCGCCAAGCGAGTACGAAGACTGGACCTTGCCAACCGGCTCATCGGCGAAGGTGTGTGACGAGCACCCGCCGCTCCTCGTGCACTGCCGTAGCGTCCCGGTCGGGCTTCCGGCCTATGCCGGATGCGGCGAAAGCTTCCAGCACGGTCTCATCCCACTGCGTCCCGGCGCCGTCCCACATGATCTCCCAGGCCTCCTTACCGGAGAGCGCTTTGCGGTAGGGGCGGTCGTGCGTGAAGGCATCGTACGCATCCGCGACCGCGGTGATCCTCCCCGCCAGCGGAATGGCCTGCCCCTTGAGCCGCAAAGGGTAACCGCTGCCGTCCCAGTTCTCGTGGTGCGTGAGTGCGATCTCTTCGGCGAGCTTCAGCACGGGGAGGTGGGAGCCCGAGAGGATTCTGGCGCCGATAACCGTGTGGACCTTCATCTCTTCGAATTCTTCACGCGTGAGGCCGGTCGGTTTGAGCAGTATTCTATCGGGAACTGCGATCTTGCCGATGTCGTGGAGGGGGGAGGCGCGTCGAATCAACTCCGCCTGACTCTCGGGAAGGCCGAGCGCCCACGCGAGTATCGCCGAGGTTTCGCCCACGCGCCGCGTGTGCTGGCCGGCGAGATCGTCCCGGTACTCGGCCACCACTGCCATGCGTTGGAGAAGTTGAACTTGTGCCTCATCCTGCTCGGGGCCGTGTTCGAGCGCGGGTGACACAGGAACTCTGGTCTCATTGGTGATCATCTGGCGAAGCCGGCGTATCTCGAGCAGGTTCCTGATGCGCTGGAGGACCTCTGCGCCCTCGAACGGTTTGGTCAGGAAGTCCGCGGCTCCGTCCCGTATGACCCGCTGCTTCGCCTCCGGCGTCAGATCGGCAGCCGTCACCAGGATGGGAAGATACGTTTCCGGCGGGATCAGCGCTCTCAGGTGGTCTAGCATCGTGGTTCCATCAATGTTGGGCAGTTGACCATTCAGGATGATCAGGTCGGGCTGGAACTCGGTAATGTAAGAGAGAGCGTTCCGAGGATTCGTCGTGCTCTTAATGGAGGTGTTGGGCCCGCCGCGCTTCAAGATGCTTCGGAGGAGCCGGATGGTAGCCACCTGGCCGTCGATGATCAGGACGCGCGTGTCCTGGAGCATGGTGTCCCGCATGGCCCGCCGACACAACGAAACCCTGAGATGCACTTCTCCTCAGGGCTCACAGAGCTGTGTATCTGGGTGTGTGCCCACCGAAGCTCATTGCTAGACCATCGAACACTTTCGTTAAACTTTTCGCCGATCTCACAGCGGCCGCATCCGGCAGGGGGATTCGCCTCGGGGCCGCGAAGAAGGCCGCCGATGAAAGAGTTGAAGGTGAGGCGATGGGATCCCTCGCTGTGGGTGAGCCTCCGGCCATTGGGCATCGGCCACGATCGCCCTAACAACTTTCTCGAAATTGCGCGGGCGGGGTGGGAGAACCGCGACCAGGCCGCGTTTGCCTGGCGGATTCTCACCCATGGTGTCTGCGACGGCTGCGCGCTCGGCACGACCGGCATGCGGGACTGGACGCTCGACGGCGTGCACCTGTGCAATGTCCGGCTGCGCCTGCTGCGACTGAACACCGCGCCCGCCCTCGATGTCCGAATCCTCGAGGATGTCTCGGGCCTCAAAGGCAAGCGGCCCGAAGCCTTGCGTCTGTTGGGGCGGCTCCCGTACCCGATGATCCGCCACAAAGGAGAATCGGGATTTCACCGCGTGAGTTGGGACGCGGCCCTCGATCTCATCGCGGGGCGGATCAGCGCAGCGGGGCCGGATCGACTCGGGTTCTACCTGACCAGCCGCGGCATGTCCAACGAGTCATACTACGCTGCGCAAAAAGCCGTGCGCGCGATGGGCACGAGCTCGATCGATAATGCCGCGCGTGTCTGTCATTCACCGAGCACGTACGGCCTACGGCAAGCACTCGGGGTGGCCGCCACGACGTGTTCGTATAGCGATTGGATCGGAAGCGACCTCATCGTGTTCATCGGCTCCAATGTCGCCAACAACCAGCCCGTGGCGATGAAGTATCTCTACCATGCGCGGAAGGCCGGGACCAAGGTGGTGTGCGTGAACTCCTATCGGGAGCCCGGCATGGAGCGGTACTGGGTGCCGTCCGTGCTGGAAAGCGCGCTGTTCGGCACCCGGATGACCGACCGGTTCTTCTTGGTGAACGTCGGCGGTGACATCGCGTTTCTCAACGGCACGTTGAAGGCCATGATCGAAGGAGGAAGGGTGGATCAGGCTTTCATTGACGGCCACACCGCGGGATTCGGCGAGTTGCGCGAGGCGCTGCGCTCCGCGTCCTGGGAGGACCTCGAAAGGAAAAGCGGCGCTTCGCGACAGGCAATGGAGGAGTTTGCGGAGATCGTCGGTCGCGCCCGCAGCGCGGTATTCGTCTGGTCGATGGGCATCACCCAGCACGAGTTCGGTGAAGATAACGTCCGCGCGATCGTCAACCTGGCGCTCGGCCGCGGCTTCGTCGGCCGCGCCCGCTGCGGACTGATGCCGATCCGCGGGCACTCCGGGGTCCAGGGCGGCGCGGAAATGGGCGCGTATGCGACGGTGCTTCCCGGCGGGCTCCCGTTCACATCGGACAATATCCGGAGGGTTGCCGGCCTCTGGGGGTTCGAGCCCCCGCACGCACGCGGCATGACGGCGCCGGAGATGATCGATGCCGCACATGACGGCAGGCTGGATGTGCTCGTCGCAGCCGGCGGCAACTTCCTCGAGGTGCTCCCTGACCCCCGGTATGTGCGGCAGGCTCTACAGCGTGTGCCGCTGCGCGTCCACATGGATCTCGTGATCTCCAGCCAGATGCTGCTCGATCCCGCGGATGCGGTGGTCCTCCTACCGGCCGCCACGCGCTACGAAACGCCCGGGGGGATCACCCAGACCAGCACCGAGCGCCGCGTCATGTTCAGCCCGGAGATTCCCGGCCGCCGGGTCGGTGAAGCGCGGCCCGAATGGAACGTGTTCATGGATCTCGCCCGGCGTGTGCGGCCCGATCTGGCAGACCTCTTGACGTTTCGCGATACGGCTGCGATTCGCGACGAGATCGCCCGCGCGATTCCGTTCTACGATGGGATACAGCACCTGAGGCGTGCGGGCGATCAGTTTCAGTACGGCGGTCCCCACCTGTGTGCGGGATGGCAATTTCCGACCGCCGACGGCAAGGCGCACTTCTCGGTTGTGCGGCCGCCGGCGTTTGAGCTACCCCAGGGGATGTTCATCGTGGCGACGAGGCGCGGAAAACAATTCAACAGCATGGTGCAGGAGCAAAAGGATGCCCTTACGGCCGCGACGCGGGAGGCCGTGCTCATCAACCGGGATGACGCGCGGCGGCTTGGGCTGCGCGACGCCGACCCGGTGGTCCTGCGCAGCGACACGGGTGAATTTCGTGGTCGGGTGCGGATTGCTCCGATGCAGCCCGGCAGCCTGGAGGTGCACTGGCCGGAAGGCAACGTGCTCATCGACCGGCGGCGCCGGTCGCCAGAGGCCGGCATTCCCGACTTCAACGCCGTCGTGCGCGTGGAGAAGTCCGATGGCGCGCTTTCCTAAGCCCGCGGGGCCGCGGGCGCAGCGGCCGGGCAGCAAGATGCCGGCGGACGTGCTTGCGGTCGACGGAGGTCGCGCCCTCCACCGCGCGGATCACTTGGCGACCGAAGAGCCCATGGAGGTCCGCCTCCAGGCCGGCGGTCTGACCCGTACCATCGCGGTGACTATGCGCACGCCGGGAAACGATTTCGAGCTCGCGGGGGGATTTCTCTTCGGCGAAGGCGTCATCGCTTCTCGCGATGACATCCGCTCCATCGCGTACTGCACCGACCCCGCGGTGGACGGCGACCAGCAGTACAACATCGTGACCGTGATCCTCCACGGCGACCACCTGCCCGAACTGGCGGCCCTTGAGCGGCATTTCTACACCACGAGCGCCTGCGGGGTCTGCGGAAAAGCCAGTCTGGAGGCGCTGCGCCTGCGCGGGTACCCGCCCGTCCCGCAAGGATTTGAGGTCACCCCCGCGCTGCTCGCCACACTCCCTGACCGAATGCGCCACGCGCAGGGCCTCTTTGAGATCACAGGAGGGCTGCACGCGGCGGCACTCTTTGACGCGGAGGGACACGTGCTCGCGATCCGAGAGGATGTGGGCCGTCACAACGCACTGGACAAGTTGTTCGGGTGGGCCTTGCTGGAGGGCCGTCTGCCGCTTCGGGATGCCATCGTGATGGTGAGCGGCAGGGCCAGCTTTGAGCTGCTCCAGAAGACCGCCGCGGCCGGCGCGCCGGTATTCTGCGCGGTCTCGGCGCCCAGCAGCCTCGCCGTTCAGGTGGCCAAGGCGTTCGAGATCACGCTGGTGGGATTTCTTCGCGGCCCGCGCTTCAATGTCTACGCGCATCCGGAGCGGATTCGGCTAGGTGCGCCTTAGCCCGCTCGTAATCCTCCGGCGTGTTGATATTCTCAAAGCTCCGCAGAGCCGGATCCCAGACACGCAGGGTGTCCTCGGCAACATAACAGACGCGCAGCTCGGGCGTCGCGAGCAGCCCGTGGAGCGAGCGCTCCCCCCGCTGCATGAGTGCGGCCGCCGTCTGCCCCGCACCGCGCGCATAGATGGCGCACAAAGGCTGAGCAGAGCCACCGACGGTCGGTACGACGGCGTCGCATCGGCTTTCCGCGCGCCCGGCGAGGCCGGCAAGCAGCGTGGCCTCGACGAATGGTAGATCGCACGCGACCACCGCCGCATGTGAGGTCACCACAGACTCCAGCCCGGTCGCAAGACCGCCAAGCGGTCCTGCACCCGGCCACCGATCACCGATGACGGTAGCGCCGCAGCCGCGATAGTCCGCGGCGTTCTGCGCCACGACGAAGACCTCCCGGCAGATCGGCGCGATTCGGTTAACCATCCAGGAGATGAGCGACGTCCCGCCGAAGGGCAGGCCAGCCTTATTTCGTCCCATCCGAATACTTCGCCCACCGGCGAGCACGATTCCGCTGAGACGAATATCCATCCGCAGCGAACTTCGCTTTCGCGATGCCCTTGTCCCTCACGTCCTGATACTGGCCCGTACACGCGCAGGAACGTCAGGACATTCGCCCGAGGAGGGGGGGACAGATGATGAGTGTTCTCGCTCGGAACTGGTGGGCGGTGGCGCTTCGGGGTCTCTTCGCTATCCTCTTTGGCGTTCTCACCTTTGTCTGGCCGGGTATCACCGCGCTGGTTCTGCTGTATCTGATCGCGGCCTGGGCGATCGTTACCGGGGGCCTGGAGATCGTCGCGGCCATCCGGCTGCGAAAGGAGATCACCGATGAATGGGCCTTGGGCGCGAGCGGGGCGGCGTCCGTCATCTTTGGGCTCTTGCTGATGATCTTCCCCGGCGCCGGGGCACTGACGCTGGTCTGGCTCATCGGCGCCTACGCACTCGTCTTCGGGATCCTGCTGCTCGTGCTGGCCTTCCGTCTCCGCGGAAGGCCGGAGGTGGCTCCGGCACACCCTTAGACAGAGTAGGGGGCGGCAACGACGGGTATCCTTCTATATGAAGGTACCCGAAGCGCGCTGACGCGCCGTTCGGGAGTCCTTAGTTTCATCACCGGACGGAGCGATGCAGGCTACTGAGCCAAAGGGACGGGCGGCCGAACGGCTGCTAAGGACGCTGGGGGCCGCGCTCAAGACCCAGGCGCTCTATCCTCTGCCGCATCCTATGACGCTGCGGGCCGTCGCGAATTTACAGACGGCCCTGCGCCCATACATGGATGAGCACGGGCCGTTTGTCGCCCGAGTGTCGAAGTCCGGCTTTTCGGTCGGCGGCGTCCCGTTCAAAGCCGAGACGCACGCCAACCTGGCCTTCTTCCTCTATACGCGCAAGATCTCGTTCATCAAGATCATGCCCGGGGTCAGCGAGGAAGCGCTGACCGCGTTCGTATCCATCGTCGGCATGGATCGCAGCGGCCTCGAGGCGGCGGGTGGCGTCCGACAGCTCATCCGCGAGGCCGGCATCGGAAATATCCAGGTCGGCGAACTGGCGCTGGGGCAGGAGGTCGCCCCTGAGCCCTTCGATCTAACCTCGGTGTTCGACCTCCTGAGCCGCGGCAGGCTCGCGCCGCAGGAACGCGAACGCGTGGTCGAACTGCTGCGTGCCGGTCCCGAACAGGCCGGCAGGTTGCTCGAACACGCTGTCAATACGAGTGAGATCGAAGGTTTTACCGAGGATCAGCAGGTCCTACAGATCTATGCGGTGCTCAAGAACCTCGACCGGCTCGTGATGGACGAGCCGGTCGAGGATCAGTCACAGCTGTATGCGTCACTGGCCACGGCATATCTTCTGATCAGCCAGCCGCTCCGCACGTTGCTCACGCAAGCCATGGTCTCTCCCGATGCCGGCGACATGGCAGCGCGCTTGCTGGGCAAGCATCTCGACAGCGAGCCCCTGGCCCAACTGGCTGAAGGTGTGCTCGGGGCCGGCGATGTCGAAGAACAGGTCAAGGGTTTTCTGCAGGCAGTGCGCGCGGATCCGCAAAAGGCCAAGGCCGTTCTCTCCATCCTCGACGCGCGGCTCTCACGGCCCGACCGAAAGCCGGGGTGGCTCACGGAAACCGTCTGGCCGCAGATCGAGCGGCCTCGGGGGACCTGGCAGCCCGGTGCGGTCCAGGGAGCTCCCCTCGAAGTCGGCAGCGCGGTTGACCGCGAGGATCTTCGGCGACACTTGGAGGACATTCGCGCCATCAACGAGTCGAGCGCGGTTCGGGATGTGACCATGACCTTTGTGGACGTCCTGCGACACGAGACGGGCGAGAAGGAGCTCATCAATATCGCCGATGACCTGATGGGCTCGCTGTCGCGGCTGGGCGACCAGCGAGAGTTCGAACTCCTGGCGGGGATGCTGACGCATATCAAGGACATTGCCTCAACAGGCAACGATGAACAGCGGAAGACCGCCGCCGGCATTCTCAAGAGAATTACAGAGGGAATCCTCCTGGAGAACCTGCTCACCGCCCTCTGGGAGGCCAGAGACACTCCCGCCGAGCCCGTCATTCACTCCTGCCTCCACGTGCTCGCCGGCGATCTGGTTGGTCCTATCCTCAGGGTACTGGGCGGCGAGCCCCGTGGCCCGATGCGGGCCATGCTGTGCGACCTCCTTGTCCGCGTCAGCTCCGCCAGCGTCGACGACCTGGGCCGGTATGTGGACGATGAACGCTGGTACCTGGTGCGCAATGTCGTGGATGTGCTGGGGCGCCTGCGTAGCCCCCAGGGGGTGACGTACCTCGGCCGCCTGGTCAACCACGGCGACTACCGCGTGCGCCGCGAAGCGATCGCCGCCCTCGCCACGATCGGCACGGAGGACGCCCAGACCGCTCTGACGGCATTTCTCGACGATGCCGATGAACGGATTCGCACCCGGGCCATGCAGTCACTCGATATCACGCAGGCCTGGCTGGCGATGCCGAGACTCCTCGCCCTCGTAGAGCAGCGGGACTTCTTCAACCGCCTGTTCGCCCTCAAGCGGGTGGCCCTCGAGGTGTTGGTCCGTCTCGGCGCTCGGCAGAGCCTGCCGGCGATCAAGAAGATCGCCCGCGCGCGCCTTGTCTTCGGGCAGCGAGGGCGCGAGCTGCGGCGGCTCGCCCGCGTGGCCGTGGGGATCATCGAAGGCCAGCGGCCGGTTCAGGATCGCGCGATTTTCTCCGCCGAAGGAGGCGCGGACAGGCCGTGAGGCGTCCAGGCGACATCCTCCGCGGCATCTCGCGCGCCAGGCAATCCGTCGCGCTGTACGGGGCCGACCATCCTGTCGCCACGCAGACCATCGGCGACGTGCACGCCGTCACCGAGCCGTTCCTCGAGGAGCGGCCGCTCCTACGCTTCGTCATCCACGACGACACCTTCTACATCGGGAAGACCGTGATGCTCGACGAGAGCCTGAGGCTCTCGCCCTTTCTCGAGGATCTGCGGAAGCGCGAGATCGGCGTCATGGAATTGCACGAGGGGCTGGAGCGCTGGGAGCTCGCTCGTTTCGCCGAGGCGCTCAACGTCCGCCCCGAAGAGATCTCGCGCCGGGGGGGCGTTGCGGCGCAACTGGCCGAGAAGGGCGTCCGTCGTATCGTCGTTGGTGCCGCCCACGCCTCGGTAGCGGATGAGCACGTCGAGATCCGCGTCGATGCCGGGGACGTCTATCGGGCGGCCTTGCGGGTCGTCGATGACCTCTACTTCAAAGCGTCGCGCGATCTACCGCTCGACCTTCGCATGGCGAGTACGGCGGTCGCCTCATTCATCGATCTCCTGGCGCAGGATCGAGCCGCCCTGCTTGGCGTCGCCATTCTCAGGCACTACGACGAAGACACCTACCATCATTGCGTGAAGGTCTGCCTTCTCTCTCTGATGATGGGCATGCACCTGGGAATGGACCGCTCCCTGCTGATCACGCTCGGGCTCGCCGCCTTGCTCCACGATATCGGCAAGGTTCGCGTCCCCCCGGAGATCCTGGCGAAAACAGGGCAGCTGACGACCGAAGAGCGTGAGATCGTCAAGCGCCATACGCTGTACGGCGCTCATCTGCTCCGGAACCTCTCAGGCGTGACCCGGCTCGCGATGGTGGTGGCGTTCGAACACCACGTGAACTTCGACCTGTCCGGCTATCCTCGGATCGTGACCAAAGACATGCCCCACCTGCTGACTCGGATCGTTCAGCCCGCCGAAGTGTTCGATGCCGCGACATCCGCGCAACGGGCCTACCGCGCGCCCCTGGTGCCGCACGAAGCCATGAGACTGATTCTACGGGCCTCGGGGACCATATTCGATCCGGTGCTGGCGCGGGCGTTCGTGCGGGTGATGGGTCTGTACCCCGTCGGCTCGGTGGTCGAGCTGCATTCGGGCGAGTTGGCCCTCGTCGTCAGACCGGGAGTGGAAGACACGGCGCGGCCGCTGGTGAAGATCATCACCAACACGGAGGGCGCGCCGGTTGAAGCGTTCACGGTGAACCTCGAGGAGGAAGCCGAACGGCGGATCATCCAGGCCGTCGATCCGCAACAGGCGCCGATCGACGGCTTACTGAGCCCCTAGCCGCGGCCGCTACTTAGCCAGGATCTCGACCCGAATCGCCTCAATGGCGTTGCGGAAGGTCTCTCGTCCCACCCGCTTGCTCTTCACGAACATCCCCGTGATCCTGACGCGCTGCCCGTTGCGGAGCCCTTTGGGCCGTCCGGCGAAGACGGGGATTGACGAGCCCTCCGCCTGTAGCCGGAAGCTGGCGTACGGCGTGCCGCGGCCCGTGACGCGCTGCTGATAGCTGGCGATCGTTCCGCTCACCTTGACCGCGTCGCCGTGGTAGGTCGCGGGGCTTCCGGCCAGATCCCCAACCGACACCGGCGTTTGCCCCACCGCGGCCGACGTGGCGATCAGCACCAGTAGGAGTGCGCCGAAGCCCGGCTTCCAACAATTCATCCCGTCCTCCTGTCGAGACCAACGAGGCCCTGGACCACGCAGCGGAACGGCCGGCGCCCGCGGGTCCTGATGACATCCGAGCGGTCCAGATTCTCGCTGAAGATGACGACGTTGACGCCCGACGCAGGGGTCGTGCGCAACTCCGTTCGCCCGCCGCGGACGAATCGAAACCGTGGAAACAGGGCGGCCACCTCGGCAACCGCCGCGGGAACCAGCAGGGCGGCCGCTCCTCGGCGTGAGAACGCGGTGCCGATCCGCTGCGGCACGGCGTGATCGGCCGCCGTCACGTCCCTGGTCAAGACCCCGGCAAGAGAGCGTAGCGCGTCATCGGTGGTCAGGTCGACGGCCCGCCTGATGGATACCTGCGCGGTGCACACTGGTCTCCATAACCTCTTTCCGTCGTAGCGCCTCAGCACGTTGCGGTACACGACGCGGCCGCGAAATGGCGCAAACGCAAGCGGCGCCCGAAGATCTTGCGCGACGCCGGCGGCGGGTGCATCGTTCATGGTGCCGGGTTACGAGTAGCCACCGTTCGCGGCACTCAACAGTAGGTCGCGAACGGGCAGCGGCCCATCCTTGGCCAGCACGTCGAGCGGGCGCCGCCCGCGGAACGCCGGCGCGGGTGACTCGAGCCACTGCCGGATCTCCTCGGGGCTCCAGAGCCGGGCTGCGACATCGGCGATCTCGCCCATCACGTTGAGCAATCGCCCTGCCGCGCTGTCCGCGTCCGGCCCCTTGCGCAAGGCCTCCCAGCGCAGTACCGTGCTCCGGCTCACACCCAGGGCCTGGGCGAAGTCCTCTTGCGAGAGCCGTAGCGCCCTTCGGACACTGCGCGGATCCCGCTGCCGGTGGCGGCGGGGCGCGGCCAGGGCCGATGGATCCAATGGCAGCGTGAGCTTCATCGGATGCGTCATGGCACGCCTAGTGTCTCAAATGACACATCGCGCGTCAACGGCCTCGCTTGCGGTACTCAGGAGGCGGGCGCCAGTGTAGACGTGGCCAGAACGAGGCAGCGCACGTCTTCCTGATCCTCTATCACTCGTAGACGATAGCCAAGGCTGGTGAGAAGGTCCGCGCATTCGACAGCGCTCGCTGCCGAATGAACCTCGATGGCCAGTACAGGTCGAACGGTGTGCAGGGTGTTCATCGCGCCGCGCAAAACGGCCGGTTCTGCCCCCTCTACGTCCACTTTGATGAACTGCGGGGCCGCGATCCCGTCCTGGCCGATGAGATCGTCAATGCGTCGTTGCTCGACGGCTATCTCAGGGAAGCCGCGCCGCCGGAGCGCCGCCTCGCCTCGGCCACCAACCAGCACGCCTCTGCCGCTCCCTCGCGCCGAGGCGCTTCCAACGATCGCCGCAGGACCGTTTCGGTCTGAGAGGGCAATCGCATGGACGTGCACGATCGAGCCGAGGTTATTCCGCTCGATAGTCGTCGCGAGCCGGCGAAGGTTGAAGGGGAGGGGTTCGAACGCGTGGACCCGGCCTTCGTTCCCGGTCAGTGCTGCAAGCACGAGCGAGTGATAGCCGCTGTGCGCGCCCACATCAAAGCAGACCCAGCCGGGTCGTACCGCATCCGACATGGCGGACATCAGGGGGGCCTCATACACGCCCCTGGTCATGCCACTTCTTGGGGATCCGTACAGCCAGTAGCCGCGAAGGATCCCTTGTTGCACTTGAATCCAGGAAGTCGGCCGTCTCCGGCCCCGCCTCACGGCGCGGACGATCTCCAGCACAATCGGCGGCAAAAGGCGCTTCGCGAAATCTCTCAAAGGTCAACTGTGGTCGGCCGCGCGGCTGGAGCTCTGTCCGACCAGGTGAAGGATCTTGCCCGAAGCCGTGGCCACCGGCGGGCGGCGGGCGACCCTCACCAGGGCAGCCTCACGCCATAGACGCACGCGGGTGTCTCGGGGACCCGTAGCGAGGTTTGTGAGAAACGTCTCGGTGATCTCCGCCTCACTGAGTGGGCCCAGACGCGGATGGACGATCAAGCACAGGCGCGGTTCGCCGTTTGTGCTCTCTTCTTCGGCAAGTTGATAGTCCGTGGGAATACCGCCGAAGCGTCCCGGGAGCACCTCTTCCAACACCCGAACCGCATCTACATCCAGAAAGGTGGTACCGGCCCCGGTGAGCTTCTCAAAGCTTCGAACCGTGTCGAGGTGCGTGGTCCATCCGTGCTCCTCTAAGGGACAGCCGCATGCCCGGGTCGCCAGCACCCCTTGGTCGCCCATCGACACGTTCAAGAACACAAACGGCGCCGAAGGCAGCAGTGAGGTGATGAGCAGCGCTCCAGACGGCATGAGACTATCGGATCCCGGCCCTGGCTCGGCCTGGATAACCGCGTGGAGATCATGGAGCACATGCACCTCGTCCGGCGCCTTTGGCGCGAGACAGGCGTAGCCAACCGGGCCGGCCTCGATGCTGCCATAGCGCGGCGCGGCGGTGCCACCCGCGGCCCGGACGGCCGCCAGTCGGGCCGCGGTAATCGGCTCACCCCCAATGGTGAGCTGAGCGCCGTTGAGATCCATCCCCGAGTCAAGCGCGGCTTGAGCGAGTCGGACGGCGGAGCTGGCAAACGTGAACAGATGGGGTGTACCGCCGCTGGAGATAACGCCGCGCATCCAGCGGACGATCGCAACGGGCGCATCGAGCGGCGTGTACCGAGGGCCCGGAAGGGGACAGCGCGCCAGCACGCTACCCACCCGTACGACCGCGATCCGCCGTCGGAAGCGGGGCTCAAGACGGGGTTTCTTTGGGTCTATTTGGGAGAACCAGTGACTGACCCGGCGGCCGAAGCTGCTGTACTTGAGAATGCGAAACACCGCGCCGCCCGCAGGTGTCTCCCACGTTGCCTTGTGCCACCGGCTTCCTCCCCGTGCCACGAGAAAGAGGCAGGTCGCCGAGGCACAGTCCCGGATGAAGGACAGGCTCAGCATCGTTGAGGTGCGTTGTCCGCGGCTTCCGCTGCTGCTGGCGGCCACGTCCTTTTCGCTAAACGGGTTGAGAAAGTCGTTTGGATCGGCGTCGATGCGCAGGCTGCCCCGGACAATCGGGCGCCGGCCCTTAAACTCATCGACGGCCACATACACGCCCTGCGAAAACAATGTCCGCAGGGCACCTTCAACACCGTTCGCCCGCACCATCCGTTCCAGATCACCATATTCGCAGCCGACCCCCTCGAACAGGCGACGGTACGGGCTTGTTGGCCGTGCGAAGATCGTCCGTTGGACAATCGCCAGGAACGTCGCTTCGCGGTGCTCGAAGCGGTGCCGCACGATGATTCGAGCCTGTTCGGCATCAATGGGGTGGTGGAGGAGCGACGATAACGTGCGCACGAAGCGCGCTCCGGCGCGAGCCCGATCCAGACCACCGGCGACCCGCATCAGCGCCCTCCGGCAGCGGCACGACGTCGGACCGTCGCCAATGCCTGATCGTCCCTTCGCAGCACGACCAGCGAGCGGGTTAAGCGCAGTCGTGTTGAGGACATGAAGGTCGACAGCGGGTCCGAGGGCGGGGTGGCGATGGCAATGACACCGATCAGGTGCATCTCCGGCACTCTCCACCGCACCTGTGTCACACGTCCGATCAAGCGCCATCCCAGGTCCCGGACGAGAGAGGTACGCTGATCGGTGGAGCGCACCCACCTGTAGACTTTCGAAGTCTCGCGAGTACGCAGGTAGCGCATCCGCTCCGCAATCCCCGCCCGCTGCAGTCCTTGCCCACGAAACTCCGGCAGCGTGTACCCTCCGTAGAGGTAGGCTTCATGAGCATCCAAACTCGCGAGGATACCGAGGCTGGGCATTGAGGCGTCCCCAAACCGGACCCAGCCACAGTGCGCGATCTGATTTTTCACGATGGCCAGAATGCAGCGGTCGCCCCGATCATACCGCTGCTCTAGATCCTCGGACAAATCCTCGACCTGGGCGAAGTCGATGATCACCGATCGGGCGTGTCCGAGAAAAGCTCCCAGCGCGGCAAAATCCTCAGGTCTCGCCAGGCGCACCTCCGCATTGATGGCAGGCCGGGTCCCGACGATCTCCAGAGGGATTTCGCAGCCATACGCATCCAGTTTGATGCGGGCGAGCGCGTGCCGGCCGAGGGCGTGCAGCAACTGGCCCGCGACCCTCATGTCACAAGAGGGTTGTTGAAATCCTGCGGGCTGAAGCGGAAAATCTTATGTCCTCTCCAAGCCTCGCGGGTCCCTTTGTATTCCTGCACCGACACGTAGACACCTCGATCCCGCAGGGCGCGCAGCGCTCCCTCGGGTTGTAGCGGTAGCGGCCGACCCTCATGCTCTCCTAGCAGAATCTTGCCCAAGCGCGAACATGATCGGGCGCGTGGGCGCGCGGTGCCTCGAATCTTTAGATCTCGATGGGAACTTTGGAGACGACGTAGCGGTGCTTCCCACCAGCGGTCTGCTCGATGTTTTCACAGAACTCGATAGAGAGATTGAGACGACCGCGGAGGAATTGGTCGAGCTCTTCGCGCAAGACAGCCAGGTCGCAGTTTTGGAAGTCTGCGCCCCTGACCACCTGGACTATCACGTCGTGCCGCGTCTCTTGATAAAAGCGAATCGCACGGATCTTGCCGAGCCAGCGGGGCATCGCGAGGACGGAGTTGGGAAGGAAGAGGTACCCGTCGGGCGTCGCCAGGAGGTCTTTCTGCCGGCCGCCGATGATACGCCAGGTGGGGAGGACGCGCCCGCACGGACAGGGATCGGGCTCGAAGTATCCGACATCCCCTATGGCATATCTGATGAATGGGAAAGAACGGTTCCACAGGCTCGTCGCGACAATCTCCCCGATCTCGCCGGGGGCGCAGCGCCGGCCATCTTTGAGGATTTCCACAAAGCCCACCTCGGCGTCGAGGTGCAGCCGGCCGTGATCGCACTCCCCACCGAAGGCTACGTACTCCCAGTTGCCGTATGTCTCCACGACAGGCACACCAAAAGCTTCCTTGATGAGCTGCCGCTGATCCGGGAACACGCGCTCTCCACCGACGAGCACGACGGTGGGCCGGATGGCGTGCTTCCGCCGTTGAAGCAGGTACAGGGCCAGGAAGGCAAGCCATGTTGGGGAGCCGGAACGGATCACGTCGGGGCGAAACCGCGACAGGTTCTCGACAACCGTGTCCAGACCCTGAAGGCCGGGGCTCATCGGGTTGATGAAGAGGGTTCGCGAACCGGGATAATAGCGCACGAGTGCGTCGACACCCGCTTGCGGGCGAGCCAGGAAGCGGATTTCCGCGAATCGGTGTCCGAATCGGATGCCATGCCACCGCCAGCATCGCCAGCGAGCAGCATCACCGATGCTACTGGTGTCCCGGTCCCGAAGAAACTCCATAGGAACACCCGTCGTTCCACCTGTGGATCCGCGGCGGGGCCGGAAGCGTTCCGCGTTGCTCACCTTGATCGCCGAGTAGTGGTTCCTGACATCCTCCCGGGTAAGGAGTGGCAGGTGCTCAAGGTTTTCTGCTCCCTGGATCAGGTCAGGCGAGAGCTCTCCGGCCTCCAGCTGCCGTCGGTAGAATACCGAATTCTGATACGCATGTCTGACGACATCCCTGATGCGTGCGTCCTGGAACTCGCGAAGGCGGGCAGGCGCTGCCCACTGACTCCGCTCGAGCCATCGGAGTTGCCAGAGAAATCGTGGGCCGTGCTCACGTACCCGCGCCAGCATCGGCCCAAGGCTGGTCTGTCGCAGGGCAGCCTTAATCACTTCTAGACCTCGATCGGAACTTTCGAGACGATGTAGCGGTGTTTTCCGCCGACTGTTTGCTCCAGGTTCTCACAGAACTCAATGGAGAGCCTGAGACGTCCGCGGAGGAGTTGCTCAAGGTCCGTGCGCAGCGCGGCCAGGTCGTGGTCCTGAAACTCTGGGCCTCTGACCACCTGGGCGAGCACTTCGCGCCGCGTCTCTTGGTAGAAGCGAATCCCATGGATCTTGCTACGCCAGCGGGGCGTTGCGAGCAGCGAATTGGGGAGGAAGAGATATCCATCGGGCGTCGCCAGGAAGTCCTTCTGCCGGCCGCCTATGACGCGCCAGGTGGGCAAGCCGCGTCCGCACGGGCAGGGATCGGGCTCAAAGTATCCGACGTCCCCTATGGCATACCTGATGAATGGGAAGGACCGGTTCCAGAGACCCGTCGCCACGATGTCGCCTGTCTCGCCAGGCGTGCAGCGTCGGCCGTCCTTGAGGACTTCCACAAAGCTTACCTCTGTGTCGAGGTGCAGCCGTCCCCGTTCGCACTCTCCGCCGAGGCCTACGTACTCCCAGTTGCCGTACAACTCTACGGCAGGCACACCAAAAGCTTCGTTAATGAGCTGCCGCTGATCCGGGAATACGCGCTCTCCGGCGACGAGCACGACGTTCGGCCGGATGGCGTGCTTCCGCCGTTGAAGCAGGTACAGGGCCAGGAAGGCAAGCCACGTTGGCGAGCCGGAACGGATCACCTCGGGACGAAACCGTGTCAGGTGCTCGACAATCGCGTCTAGACCCTGAGGGCTTGGGCTCATTGGGTTGATGAACAGCGTTCGTGAACCGGGATAGTAGCGGACCACTGCCTCGACATCAGTCCTCGGGCGAACAGAGAATCGAATGTCCGCGAATCGATGGCCGAATCGGGCACCATGCCATCTCCAGCACCGCCATCGAGCCGCACTGCCAATGCTACTGGTGTCCCGGTCCCGGAGAAACTCCATAGGGACACCCGTCGTTCCACCGGTGGATCCCCGCTGGGGCCGGAAGCGTTCCGCATTGCTCGCTTTAATCACCGAGAAGTGGTCTCGGACGTCTTCTCGAGTCAGGAGCGGCAGCTTCTCAAGGTCTTCTGCTCCACGAATCTGGTCAGGCGCGACCCCCGCTGATGCCAGCCGTTCTCGATAGAATGCCGAGTGTTCACTGGCATGCCTGACTATATCCCTGATTCTGGCGTCCTGGAACTCGCGAAGGCGGGCGGGTGTCGCCCACTGGCTCCGCTCGAGCCAGAGCAGGTGCCAGAGAAATCGCGGCCCGTGCTCCCGTACCCGTGCCAGCATCGGCCCAAAGCTGGTACGTCGTAGGACCCCCTTAATCGGAGACGACATCCTGGATCGCCCGGCAGTGTCCATGGACTTGACCTCCTGACGGCCTAGCAGGCGTCCGTCCGGGTCCTGTCGGCCAGGATTCTGGCCGCCTTCCTCAGTCCATCAAATTGCTGCTCGTAAGAGAAACCGAACTCATGCTGGGCCCTCAGACCTCTCTCGTGCGCGAAGTGCCAGCCCGCGCCGCCCGGGTTGACCTCAAGGACATAGAGTTTCCCACTCGGTTGTTCACGGATGACATCCACGCCGAGCACCGGAGTCTCGGGAAAGGCTTCGTGCGCGCGCTCCGCGAACCGAATGACCTCCTCTTCATAATCCAGCGCTATTGTGCAGCCCTTGCTGGTGCTGACGATGTTGACCCCCTTGCCATCGAGCGAGCGATCGAAGGCCCCCGAGCCTGCCAGTGCCGGCCGCGCGTGGCTCGCCTCGTATCGCACGCAATACAACGCCTGACCGAAGAGGGTGGATATGCGATAGCTCACCGGCCGTGGGCCAGTGTAAATGAAAGCCTGGACGATGAGGCCTTCAGATACCCCCGCATAATTTGTGGTTATCTGGCGCCACCTCACCCGTCCCCTGCGCATGATCTTGACCTCCGCGCCAAGGCCCCCTCTATCCGGTTTAACGACCACATATGAGCCGAACCCGCTGAGGTCCGGTTGCCGGTCTCTTGTGAGCAGAGCCCATGGGGGAACCGGAATCGACCGGCGCTCCAGCGCAGCGTACTGAAGGCTCTTGTCGAGACGCTGCCCCTTATACAGCGTCCCTCTCCACAGGCGGATGTCAGTGGCCGCGGGGGAGAAGATCAGAGTTCGTCGTCGCGGCAGAACGAATCGCTTGAGGACGTGCCTGTATATTCGCCGGATAAGATGGCGATCGTAGGTGATCACGTAGGGCCGAATCTCGGGATCGAGCTCTCTAACGTACTGGGCAACTTTGAAATATGGTTCGGGGTGGCCCAGCAGCGGGCTGGCATACAGAACGAGGTTGTAGCCATAGCGCCTGCCGACCCTCATGATCTCCCAGAGGTCATCTTTCTCCCGAAGTAATCTTGCCCAAGTGCGAACACGGCGGGCATGGTAGGAGTTTCATCCGGGTGGCCCCGGGTCCTTTAGGTGAAGGGAACCGCAGCCGAGAGGATGTCGTATTCTAGACTGCTTTACGAGGTTCGCGGGTAAAAGGATGCTGTAGGTGCCACCTGACGTTCGCGTGACCTCCGTACGGTCTACCTGAACACTGGTCGCAACCGGCTCTTGGCCGACGCCATGATGCGGAATCGCGCGCGCTATCCTGTATTTCTCCGAGCGCTTCGGGACGCCCAGGTCGGCGTCGCTTATGTCCGGGCCCTGCTCCGTCCCCCAATCGAGCGTGAGCGCGCAGCCGCGAACATCCGCGCGCGCACAGCCCGTCGTGAGGAAAGATTCCTGGAAATGATGGAGCGCACGATTTTCGCCATTCCTGGCAGTGCGTACCGTCCGCTGCTGGAGGCGGCAGGGTACGATTTCGGCCGCGTCCGGGCCCTCGTAGGGCAGCGCGGCGTGGAGGAGAGCCTCCGCCAGTTGTCCCGGGACGGCGTGTACGTGTCTATCGAGGAGTTCAAAGGCTCGGCGCACGCCAGGCGGGGAGATCGCGTGTTTCGGTTCGACGAACGGGCCTTTCGCAACCCGCTCGCGCCCTCAGGCCTTCAGGCGTCGTCCGGGGGGACCCGAAGCAGGGGAATTCTCACCACGATCTCGTTCAGCAATCACCGCCTGGGAGCCGAGCATCTGGCCGCGGCCCTTGACGCGTACGGTTTGTGGCGGCGTCCAATCGCCGTCTGGCTCGCTGTCGGTCATGGCGCTAGCTTGTGGAGCGTGCTGGCGCTGGCGGCAATGTCGAACCCGCCGCGACGGTGGTTCTCCCAACTGGCCCGTAGGGTTGGTGGAAGCGCTCAGACTCGAGCCTATGAGATGGCGATCAGGATTGCGGCCCGCGCGCACGGCATAAGATTGCCATCCCTGAGCGTTGTCCCCATCGGCCAGGAAGCGCGCATTCTCGAGTGGATCGCCGCGGAGGTCAATGATGCGGGCTGCGGAATCATCACGACCCCCAGTTCGGCGCTCAGGCTGGCGTTGGCCGCTAGACGGAACGGCGTGAAGCTGCCGCGGGTGACCTTCATCACGATTGCCGAGCCCCTGACCCGGACAAAACTCGACGCGATTCAGGCCGCGGGCGCGAGCGCGTTCTCATCGCTGGGGTTTACCGAATTCGGTCGCGCCACCTACGGCTGTGCTCACCCTGCGGGTCCCGACGACACCCACCTGTGCAAGGACGCGGTGGCGGTCATCCAACGCCGGCGTTCGGTCGATCATAACGGTACGGAAGTGGATGCCCTCCTCTTCACCGCTCTGGGGACAGACTCACGCCGGACCCTGTTGAACGTGGAGACCGGGGATTACGCGACGCTGTTCACGCGGCAATGCGGCTGTCCGCTGGAGTCACTGGGGTGGACAGACCACCTGATGAACATTCGAAGCTTCGAGAAGCTGAACGCCGAAGGGCGGTTGTTCTTTGGCTCCAACCTTATTCGCCTTGTTGAGGAAGTGCTGCCGCACCGTTTTGGAGGCGATCCCACTGACTACCAGCTGGTCGAACGAGAGGATGGCGAAGGGTTCACCAGGCTTGAAGTGCTGGTGCACCCGCGGCTTGGTCCGATCGACGAGGCCGAGGCTCGGGACTGCGTGGAGCAAAATCTCGATGTGTCGTTCGATGGCACTGCGGTCTGGAACGCTGCCGGGACGGTCGTCGTCAGGCGCGCCGAACCCATGCTCACGAAGGCAGGCAAGCTCATGCCCCTGCACCACCTCGGTCAGGATCTGATGACCGCCGAGGGCTCGCGCTAAGACCGGATCCTTCCCCATCCGGTTCGATGACGGACCGGATGAGGCTGGCGGTGCGCTTGGCCTGAACCCGAGCGGCGGTGATTGACTGCCGGACCTCTCCGCGGAGCGACTCGCCTGCCTTCACCGCCCTCTCCACCGCATTAGCAAGTCTTCACCGGCCGCCTTGAGGGTACTATTCCTGGTATCATGATGTTACCGCGACTGAAGCTCGACATTCAGAAAGAAGGTGGTACATTGGCAGGTCCTGAAGGCACGCCCCGCCGCGGGGTTATCGCCGCCGTGTTTGCCGACGATAATCGTGGGATCGCCGCGCTGCACCATGCAGCAGTCGAGGCGCTCCGCGAAGCCATGCCGGGCTGCAGCATCAGCATGATCGCGGTGACAGATCCACGAGACCGCGGCGGGGCATCGTATGCGTTGACTATGAGCCGCGATGCCGATGTGGAGCTGCTCGCTCCACCGATTCCGGTGAGGGCCGGGATGGTGGGAAGTCTCCTGGCGTTGCTGCGATCCTTACAGCTTCTCTTTCTCAGGCCGGGAGGGGGGACGCCTCCCGCGGTTCAGAGGGTCCTCGATGCCGATCTGGTCGTGGTCCGAGGGGGAAACCACTCGTTTAGAGATCGCCGGGGGTTGCGAGGCGTCCTCGCGATGTGGCTCACGCTGTTTCCCCTTGCTCTGGCCAGCCGGTCCCGCGTTCCGACTGCCGTTCTCCCGTCCACAGTGGGACCGTTCCGCCATTGGCCGTCACGCGCGCTCAGCCAGTGGGTTCTCAGGCGTACGAACGTGATCATGGTCCGTGACGGACGGTCGCAGCGCCGGGTTCTGGCGATGGGAGTCGATCCGGCACGAGTCGTCCTGATCCCCGATGGAGTATTTCGGAGCCACCGGCCCACAATGGCGGAATGCCGCGCGGTGGCCGACCGTCTCGGCTTTGGAGACGTTCGGTTCGGGGCCGTGACGGTTCGGACGATGGCCGCTCGGAGTGGACGTTCCGCGGAAGACGTCAGGCGCTTTTATGAATCCGTGGCAGAGACGATCCGGATACTTCTGGCGCGCGATATTGTCGACCGGATAGCCGTGGTGCTCCAAATCGAGGGGCACAACGAGTCGGATGCTCGCCCTACGGCCGAGCTCTTGAAGGCTGTCAACGACCCACGGGTGCGACTTGTCCGCTCGGGCCTCTCACCCGATGAGCTCATAGCCTTCTATGGCGCTGCACAGTTTGTCATCACCAGCCACCTGCACTCTTCGATCTTCTCGTTGGTCGCGGGCACGCCGGTGTTCCCCTTCTCCCTCGTGGGCGAGAAGGTGGACGGCGTCTTTGAGGATCTGGGCCTGCAGCGCTTCGTCGTTACCGGCAGGCGATTCGATCCCGCGACCCTTGCCGAAACGGTCGCACAAACCACGGCCAACGGCGAGACGGTTCGGACCGAGATTCGACAGGCTGTGGACGCGGCAGGTGCGGAAGCGGGACGCGCGGCAGATCTACTGCGGGCCGCGTCCAATGGCGATCGCAGAACGAAATAGCCAATCTTTGTTTGAGCAAATCCTGTGTTGCCGTCGAGGAAAGGAGTGCGCGAGTCGACTGGGAATCTGACCAGGAAAAACCGCTAGAGCCGAGGGGGTGGGACAGGTGCGACGACTCCACTACGGATTGGGTATCGTCAGGGAACTTCAGGACGGTGCTGAGGTCGTCGTGCTCTTCGCCCCACCGACCGCGGCGACGCCAGGTGGAATCAGTGCGGGACAGGCGTTCTTCCCGCAGTGGCGTGTCAAGGTGAAGCAGGTCAATGATGATGCGCTCGTCGTGGAACTTAATGGGAAGATCATTGGCCTCTCCTGGGACCACATCGCTGGAATCCAGTTCGTGTAAGCGTTCTCCGCGACCGGATAACCTCAAGTTCGCGTGAAAGAGGAGGGGGGACTTGGAGTCTCTGCCTCCGGCTTCAGGTCGTACGAGCCTACCGCTTTCCTAACCCGACCAAGGACCATGCCAAGTTCTCCGTGTGTCTTTGCCATCCGACATGGGGCCTTTGTCGCGGCTAGAAGAGGGCTCGCGCGCGCCACGGGAGAACGGAAAATCGTTGCCGACGAGACTCATGCAGGTAAGAGACAATAGTGCGGTCACTATACCTGGAATCGGAGTCTTCTGAGTTACGCTCGGAGCCGGTCGCATGGCTGCTCTTCACTTTTCTGGCTGCCACCTCCCTTTTGTTTCCGATTGTCGCACACGGCTACTTGGGTTTCTTTACGCGATACATTGCTGATGACTACTGTTTTGCGTCTAAGGTCCTGTCGGAAGGGCTTATTAAGGGCTCTCTTTCAGTTCACTGCGCATGCGAGGCTCCGTCATGCGGCAATGGCAGCTCTGCTGCTCGCGGGGATCGTCCTCGTTGGCACACTAGACGGCAGTCCCAGTATTGTCCAGTCGCTCTACTGGGAGTCAGGAATGTTTTCATACACAGCCCCGCTTGTGCTCTTGACGCTCTTAATAGGTCTGTTTGGCTTCAGTAAAAGGGCCCAAATCTCTCGATCTTTTCTCCTGGTTCTTAGCGGCGGCGTCAGCTTCATAGCAGGAGGATTCTCGGAAACGGCGGCAGCCGTGCAACTAGCAGCCTTGTTTCTGGCGCTGGTTGTAGCCAAGTTGGCATTGCCGGCGGCAGCAAAGCGCCGTGTGCTGCCTGCGGTGATTGCGGCCACGGCCGGATCACTCTTGGCAATGGTCGTTGTCGTCATAGCGCCGGGGAATGAGGTTCGGCAGGCGTACTTCCCCCAACCCCCCAGCCTGTTATCACTTACCTGGCCATCGTCGTATTATGCGTTGGGTTTCATGGCACGAACCGTTCTGAGGTCCCCATGGGAGGTTCTGCTCTCTCTGGCCGGGCCGGCGTTCTTGGCTTTCAAGCTGCATCCGCAGGACACCGTTTTTGGCGCTCCAGTTACTCCGGTCCGCGCGAGCCTTAGAAGGCTAGGCGGAATGGCCGCCCTATCAGCCGGTCTTGGATTCGTTCTCATAGCCGCCTCCGTTGCGCCATCCGTATATGGCATGTCCTCCCGCCCGCCCCTCCGTGCACAGATAGTCTCTCAGTTCGTCTTCGTGCTGATGATGGTGTTCTTGGGGTATTTGGGCGGCTTAGCCCTCAAGGGCACGTACGCGCCCAGTAGAAGCGCTGGGTTAGCCTTCAGAGTTCTTTTCTGTAGCTTGATTCCGCTGCTGCTCCTCGGGGGGCCTGTGGCTTCCGCGTACCGTATGTTCTCCGTCGGCCCTGAACTCAGGCTCTACGCATCCAGCTGGGACAGCCGAGATCGCAGGATACGAAGGGCGGTGAGTCAAGGGGAAACGGATCTCGTGGTACCCGCACTCGGCTACACAGGCGGACTCGAGGACCTGAATCCCGATCCAACACGTGAGGTGAACGGCTGCGTTGCAAACTACTACGGAGTCAACTCGATTAGGGCTGGAACAGTGAGCCAGGACAATTTTCCAGGATGGATGAAAGACGGAACGAACCACCCTCGAAGACTTCGGCGATAATCGGTAGACCGTCGCGAGTTTCCAACCGAATCCCGTCCCGGGAAACGTGAATGCCCTAAGTCAGGTTCGGTGCGCAGGGATTCGGCGAAGGGGAAACGGCTGAAACCCGCGTGCTGACGAGCTTGGCGGGCCCGGAGGGAATCGAACCCCCGACCAGAGGCTTAGGAGTCCCCTGCTCTATCCACTGAGCTACGGGCCCCGCACTACAATCCGCGTCCTGATTGGGTTTCAGTCATCAACGAGCTGGGATCCTGTCCAGGGGACTCGCACAAATCATCCGCCTTGACAAGAGGACTCGCCGCCGCTGCCGTGTGAGTCACCATGCTGCCCATCGGACGCGCTACCTTCGAGTTCGAAGAGTTCCTGGCCGTGTGCGAGTACGACCTCGGTTGCTCCCCGGATACGGTCTCATTCTACCGCAAAAAGGTTACCCGCTTCCTGAAGTGGGCGCAACGGGAGAAGACGCAGGCCCTGGATGCCCAGGCAGTGCGCCAGTTCTACCGCTGGCTCAAGGACCAGGGCCTCAGCGACAACGGTCGACACGCGTACCTGCGCGCGCTGCGGACGTGGTTCAACTTCCTGGTGCGCCGTAAGGTCATCCCGCAGTCGCCGCTGGTCGACGCCGACCTGCGGATCCGCGCGGTGTGGCGGCGTCCCGAGTTGCCGCGGGCCGATCGGCTCCACCGGTTGCTCCAGCAAATGAAGGCTGACGTATTCCCGCCCGGCGCGAAGGCGCCCGACTTTGTCCGGCTGCGCGATTACGCGCTCGTGCTCTGGTACATCGAGACGGGCGCGCGCCGCCGCGAGGGCCTCGTGAGGGTCGAGGACATCGACCTCGAGTTCGCCCGCGCGACAACGGTGCAGAAGGTTCGCCGCGAGGCTGAGACGCGGCACCTGTTCTACCACACCGTCCGCCACCTGCTGCGGTACTACCTGGAGGAGCGGGGGAAGTTCTGAAGGCGTTCGGCAAGGAGGACGTGCGCGAACTCTGGATCACCGACGACGGCGAGCCGCTGACGCCTGACGCGGTGTCGCACATCTTCCAGCGCATCAGCCGGCGCTACGGATTGGGAAGGCTCGTTCCACCCGCACAAGCTGCGCGCGGTCGCCGCGACGATGGCAGCCCTGGCGAAGGATCGGACGGCGCTGGAGATCAAGATGGGCTGGGCGCCGAACACGCCCGTGGCGAAGCGGTACATCCAACTCGCCCAGGAGCATGAGGCACTTGCGGAGATGGCGGCCGCAGTCAGCCCGCTCCGAGCGATGGCGCGGTTGCGTCGGCCACGTTCGTAGGGTGTTACTCCCGCCTTGACACGTGTAGTAATGTTAGGCAGACCTGCTGCGGACGTCGAAAGGGAAGGGCGTAGCAGGCTAGTGATGTCACAGGGCTGCCGATAGGTGAGAAGAATGCCGAGTCTGATCGTAGCATCGCTTCTTGGTCCCTACCTCAAGTGTCCTTCGTGCCACAGGCTGATCTACGATCCGGCCCACAAGCTTTCAGACCTCTCATTGGCTGCACCATGCTGCGGCGCAACCGGAGAGATACGAATCATGTGGCCGCGTATTGAGATATACGCTTTTCTCGAAATTGTTAGAAAGCGCAAGTTGAGCACCGAAGATGGGAGACGCATAGCCATCGTCTTCTTGGCTACCGCTCTGGAAATGCTGCTAGAGGATGTCTTGTGGGAACTTCTTGCTGCGCACCAGTCCCCAAACCTCATCTCTGAGCTTGTCCTCGACGGCTATCGAGGGCGAGAGCGGAGGATCTGGCTGTTCGAGACACTAAGCGGGAAATCAGTTGCGAATGTGCTCAAGTCCAAGAGGCTGGACGGGTTCCTTTCAGACTGGGAGGAACTGGCTAACGCAAGAAACCGTATCGCTCATGGCCAATACTTCTACAGACGCAAAAGTGATCCGCGCACCCTCATCAAACGCGTATACAACAAGTGTGTTCCCGCCTTCGCGGAGCTACAGAATCATGCGGCAGGCGTTCGTGCAGCAAAGATGACCTCAAGCCAGTCAACGCCATAGGTTTGGCTGGAGGAGGAATTACTTCGACCGTTCCACCGGCTGAATCTGGTCAACTTGCGTAGCAGGCACTTGCGGGATTGCTTGGTTCAAGCGCGTTCGTTGTTCACGCACTTTGACAGCGTCGAAGGAACCGACCTCTATCTTCAGGTCTAGTGCATGTGTGCCAGAACCTGTTGGGCCGTACACGAAGTAGAAGACGAGCCGCAGATGACCGCTGAGCAGAGCTGCTGCTGACGGGGACAAAGGAGCGCAGCCATCCCGCGGATAACCAGTGGTCCCACTCGCTCATCGGCCTCATCGGGATCCTCCTCGGCAGACAGCAGCCGCACGGTTTGGGCTGCATGATTCCCGCGCTCCAAGCCGTCGAAACTGAGACGATCACCCTGAACTCGGTGGCGCCAGGGCGCAGGACGGGCACGCGCACTTGGCTTGCCTGAACCAGCCCCGGCGGTAAGACGCCGAGAGTCTAGGCGCGGCGGACACAGGCGTAATGTCCCTCGGGCCCCACCCGTGGACCGGTGGACCACCGCGGCCCCGGTGGTGGGAATCCTAGGCCCTGGGCCCAAACGCGGAAACCCGCGTCCCGTCTGGAACACTGGGCGGTCCCACCCCTTCGCGTCCTCGGCCAGCCGGTCCCACGAGTGTCCCGGGCCAATCCGCGCTCCCTGGAGCAGGCGCAGGGCAGCCGCCGGCGCCACGGTGACACTCGGCCCAACGCTGGCGGCGAGACAGGCCATGCATCGGTGTCGTCCCGATGAGAGCACCACAGCTCAAAACGGTTTCTGGTCGGCGATGATGCGCCTCAGATCTCGCTCGACGATCTGAGCGCGATCCGTCGCGTCTCCCGGACCCCGCCAGCTCGTTCACCACCTGGGGCAACTCCTGATCCAGGCTCACGCTCAGCTTGGGCTTCTGCGCTGCCGCCTTTGGGGGAATGGCGCTTCGTCCTGGCTTCTCTTCGGTCGTCCCGCTGTGGCGGCTCACATGGCTCGTTCGTAGATCACCAGGTGATCGCGAGATGGCGTCAGCGCCAATTCCAATCAAGAGTCGCAGGATCAGGCGATCCGGATTCGTGTCGCGGTCAGCCACCCTCTCACGACAGGATCCCATCGGGCGTCTTCGAACCGCCCCCGCGGGGTACGATGCAGGAGCAGGCGCTGCGCTGCAACATGCCGGATGCCGGCCAAGGCCGGGGCGCTACAAGGGTGGTAAGCCGGCGTTTGAGTCACGCCGAGTTTGTCCCGTTTGTGCCCAGCCCGTGCATTCTCCGAATAGGCAGACTACAGGTTTCTTTCTACTGCCCGCTCGTGCCTGAGGTACTGTGACATGCTTGCGCGGTTTCGCCTGGCGTACGTGGGAGACCCTGCTGTCTTGCATCTGCCCCACGGGCTTGACCGGGCAAGACAAGCCTATGCCATCTATCTGAGCGAGGGTCGAGACGGAGAAGAACTCATCCCCTTCGACGAAACGAGGCGACACTTCGGGGCATGGTCAGTAGAGAAGCCGGTCTGTGACCGTGGGAAGCGGAAGAATGATCAGATGACCCGGACGATTCGAGATGTGCGCAAAGTCCAGAACCCGCACCAGGGCTGGATTTGAACCGTCGCGCTTCGTCCAACCCTAGTTTGCCCTCGTATCTCAGCCCGGGGTTCGAGTCCCTCAGGGCGATCCTTGGGCCAACCGGGAGAGCATTGCCGGCGGACAACCCGCCAGGAGGGGTTGTGTGTCATCAGTTATTGAAGTAGAATTTGAATAAGTGATGACACAATGTCACGCCCACGCCGCCCTGACCGCAACAAACTCTACGAACTCGCTTCCCAGCAGGCGGGGTATTTCAGCGCCAGGCAGGCCCGCGAGAGCGGGTTCTCGGGGCAACTGGTTAGCTGGCACGTACACGCGGGCAATTTTCTGCGCGTCCGCCGCGGCCTTTACCGGCTTCAGCGGTATCCGGTCTCCCCACAGGATCACATCATCGAGGCATGGCTGGCTGCAGGTCCCCTGGCGGTCGTCTCACACGAGAGCGCCCTGAACCTCCATGGCCTATCCGACGTCGTGCCGTCCGCAGTACATCTAGTCGTCCCGCGATCGCACCGGTGGGTTGCCGGCCGGGTGCCGTCCGGGGTTGCGCTCCACACGACGGTGCGCCCCCTCCCCACGAACGCGGTAGCCACTGTCGGCGCCGTGCGGGTCACCACGCCCGCCCGGAGCATCGTTGACGCTGCGGATGCCGGCACCGCGCCGGATCAGATTCTCGTCGCCATCCGCGAGGCGCTCAACCAGGGACTCACCACGCCGCGCGAGCTGCGAACAGCCTCCGGCAATCGTTCTGCCCGCGTGCGGGAGCTTGTAGATCGCGGGATCCGAGAGGCGAAAGCGGCATGAAGTACGAGACCGCGGCTGCCTTTCGCGCAGCCCTGCTCACACGGCTGCGCCAGCAAGCCCAAACCGAGGGAGCGTCGGTCGACCGGCTGCGCAAACGCGTGGTGTTTGAACGGTTACTCGCGCGGCTGGTACGGGTGACGCCGGAACGGTGGGCCCTCAAGGGTGCGCTCGCGCTCGATTTTCGGCAACCCGTGCGTGCGCGTGCCACTATGGACGCGGATCTCGTGACGGAAGCAGATATCGAACAACTCACCGCGGACCTCCTGACTGCCACCCGACTCGATTTAGACGACCACTTCATCTTCCGCGCCCGCCGTATACGCGATGCGGATAGCGAGCAGCCCGAGCCCACGGTCCGGTTCCACCTCACGGTAGAATTGGCGGGGCAAGTGTTTGACGAAGCGACTTTGGATGTGGCGGTGAACACGCACGCCGACTGGAAACCGGAGCGCGTGAGGTCCCACCTGCTGGAGTTCGCGGGCCTGCCGCCGGTTGAAATCCCTGTCATTCCTTCCGAAGTCCATGTCGCGGAGAAGGTTCACGCTTACGCGCGCTCATACGGCGCTACTGGCCAAGCGAGTACGCGGTCGAAAGATCTCGTCGACATCATTGTGATCGCAGAGACGACACCCCTTGATGCGGCGGCCCTCAACGAAGCACTCCACGGGTTTTCGAGCGGCGCAACACGCATCGCCTCCCGACTTCCTTTCCGGCTCCGCCGTCAGGCTGGGCAGTATCGTACCGTGCCGCTGCCGCACTCGCACGCATTGACGCGGATCTCGCGGCAGGTCACAGGAAAGCCGCGGCCTGTATTGACCCCATCCTCTCCGGAGCGACCAAGTCAGGGCGGTGGGACCCTCAAGCCGGGCGCTGGAGGACCTGACCGCGAGTGTGTGCCTGGGATCGCGCGGTCAGATCAGACGGGTTCGCTGGCCTTATGACCTCCTTTTCGGCCACGCCGTGCATGACGATGGACTGAATCGGAATTGCCCGGGGCACAGGCCTTACCGGCGGCCCCGCGGCACTTTCGCCGAGGCGGATCCTCCCCCGCGCACCGACCAAAGGCCTGCCGAGGGCGTTGCACTCCTATAAGTGCGCCCGTCATGTTGGGTGAAGCACGATGGACAACACAGCGCGATGGACATTCCACCCCGCAGACCCCGAGGCGTTTGCCCGTTCAGAGCCTCGTGTATTCCTCATAGGGATGGAGCCCAACGGCGAAAACTACCCGCCCGATCAGCCCAAAGATATGGGGCACTACTTCCGCGCGGGTCTTCATACTCGGGGCTACGACAACCTGAAGTTCCTGAGGGCGTCGCTCCTTCAGCTTGAGGGGGTGTTACGTCCATTGGCGGACGCACCTTCGCCGCCGATCTGGTGGGGGAATTTGGCGCTCGCAAAGCCGCTTCTCGCCCATCTTCTGTACTTGGACCTGAAGCCGACCGAGGGAGGCGGAAGGAGTGGAGCATCAAGTGCGAACAAGAGACGGCGAGTGCGGCGCTACGTAGAAGCCAATCCGAAGAAGATTGTCAGCTATTGGATGCGATGGAAACCCTCGTCTGTGGTGTTACAAAGGCAACGATGTCCAGGATGTATTCGAGAGCCTGATAGCCCAGAGATTAAGGGAATGCGGAATCGCCGTTCAGCGAGTCGGGATGCCGCACCCTTCGGCAAACGGGTATCACGAAGTCGGCGTACCGACGATGCGGGAGAACTTGCGCCCGCTCAGCGAGCCCCGTTCGGGTGTGGAGACCAGGAGGTTGGGGAGGACTGTAGACCCAGAAGAATGGTCAGAGGACTACGCGCTTTCCAAGGGTGGAGAAACGTCGGGAAGGCGCATCGGGACTGGATTTCAGCCTTTGAGATTCGTTTGAGGCTAGGAGCGCACGGCCGATGTACTGGGCGTTAGCTCATTCAGTGCTGTGCCTTGAACGGGATCGGAGCTCGTCGAGCGGCTAGTGGCGGGCGCGACGCGGCAAGAGTCATCAGGTTCCTCGCGCTCCTAGCCAGCGTTTCCACGCCGGAGTTCCTACCAAAGGCCCGCCGGCTCAACGTCTCACCATCTCACCGTCATCACCCGCAGCCACTCAGGCCGTGCAGGCGGCTGTCGGGTTCAGCCGCCAGCTAGACCGCCTGCTGGGAATTGCAGGCGGGTTCGTGGTCACCTCGTGTCGACGACGAAAGCCGATCAGATGCACTCAGATATCGTCCGCGCGCTTGCACACTAGGCGATTCGGAACGCCTCTTCTGGATCCCGGACGGGTGGATGTCCCGCTCAGCGGATTGTGTCGTCCAGAAGCTGAATGAATCGGGTGCAGAACTTGCGCAACGCCGCGGCCTCTATCCGCGCGCACCAGTGCGGTTCCGCAGCACCTGGACGATAGTCCGCCACTTCTATCGCGACTTCACCAACACTGCGACTGTCCGACGAAAACGTCATGTGACCATGAGCGACAGCGTTTCGGAGGTGACGGACGAGCTGCCCCAATGTGTCACACGTTCCTCTTGACACCGCCCATTGAGGCCATCCTTGTGTGACGAGTTCATCCAGTTTCAGTGTCTCGACTCGCGCTACGAAATGTTTTTCCCAAGGGAAGACTATTAGCCCGAGCAGCGAATTGGCCAGCTGGGTCACCACATGAACGTCGGCGCCGGTTTGGAAGGCCTTCTCTATGTGTTCAAGGTTCTTGCGTGTGCGCTCGGCGAACCCTAGTGCATGATTCCTAGAGGCGAAGCGCGTTGCCACTGTCCCGAACGGTTTTGCCGACGTGGCTCGAAGCTGAGCGATTCGCCGAAGGGCTGCCTCTTGGGCAGGTCGTTCGGGTCTAGAGCCAGCCGCCTCGACCCGACTTCGGGCGTCATCCTCCGCTAGTCCCAGGGCCAACAGCGCGGCGATCGCGAACATCCCGGTGCGGCCGATCCCCGCACCGCAGTGCACCAGAACCTTCTCACCGTCGCGGAGCAATGCGGCCACCTGAACGGCAAGTTCCCAGAAAGCGCGGTCGTCGTCGGGCCCCTGATAGTCGCACACAGGGTGGCGCCACAAAGCGCATGGAAGGTTGCCTGCCTCGACGGCTTTGATGTACTCGGGCGACTTCTCTCGAATCTCGTCGAGAGGCACCAGCGAGACGATGCCGGAGACGCGCAAGCGCTGGACCTCAGCCAGCTCCTCCCGGAGATGCTCGTACCGGCCAGGCATGCTATGCAAATACAGCCGGCCGGGAATCATGTCTGGCAGCAGTACCTCGCGAAATTGGTTCATCTGGTCGGCCCTCTTGAATGCGACGGTTGCCGTGACGGTCCAACTCATCAACCGAAGGGCGTCAGTCCCCGCTGCAGCGACGGGTTAGGGAGCGCGCCGCACCCGCGACCGCCAATAGCCGGGCCGGCGCCTACCATGGGCCACTGCGACAACCTCGACTTCGTTAGCATGCAGCCGGTAGACTAGGCTGAAGGGAAACCGGGGAAAAAGGTAACGTCGAGCGTGAGCGCCATATCGAGGCCATCGCTCCGGCGCCTCGGCCACCGCCTCAACGGCATGCCGCAGTTCCTCCCGAAAACCATGCGCCGCCGCTGAGCTGTGCTCCGCGTACCACTCGTAGGCTGCTTCTGCCTCCTGAGCGGCCGCCGGGTGAAACCTAACGGCGGCCCGGGCCACTCGAGCGGCCGTACAGCCGCGCCCTTAGCTCCTCCCACGGAATGGTTTGGACGGAGCCAGAATCAAGCTCGACCATGCGGCGCTCGATCTCGGTCACCCACGCCTGCTCGACCCCTTCCTCCGATTCGGGCTCAAGGCTCTCGATGAGAAGGCCCGCGAGCGCGGCGCGCTGCTCTGGATCGAGTCGCAAGGCTTCTTCAAACAGTTCCCTCGCCGATCTCGCCATGCCTCGATTCTACCATCTCGGTGCCCCGCCACTCACGCCCGGTCGCTGAGGCCGACCGGCCCGCCTGGCCCAGCCACGTTTAGCCAGCGGATGGCCTGACGAACTCGATATGGAGGAGCCCGAGAAGTTCAACGACTTGCTGCGCAGGACCCGGGCCCGCGCCGCGGTGCAGTAGGGACGCCGGCTCCGCCAGGAGCGCGGATCATCTGCTCTCCCTCTTGAGGCTTTTCCGGTCTGCATCCTTCGGCGACCTTATTGCCTGGTCCGTGGCTGCTTGAACGGGCTCGTGTCTTTTGTGTACAATGTGTACTGAACTAATTTCCGGGTCGCGGAGGTGATGACTGGTGTCTGCTCCCGTGACAACCAGGCTCGATTCCGATTTATTAAAAGTCGTGCAGGCCAAGGCAAGACGGGCGCGGCGGTCTCGGAGCGACATGATTGCTGAGCTCATCCGGCTCGGCCTGGACGTCCTGCGGTACCCAGGCATCACGTTCGTCGAGGGCCCCGCCGGGCTGCGCGCCCACATCGCCGGGAGTGGCCTGGATGTGTGGGAGGTCGTGATGGTCCACCGCGGGCATAAGGGCGTGGAGGAGGCTACACTCAAGCACCTTCGGCAGCTCAGCCGCCGCCAGCTGAAAACTGCTCTCGCTTACTATCAGTACCACCGGCAAGATATCGACGCAATTCTCGCCGAACAGGCCAGGGCGCCTGAGGAGTGGGGTCGTGAGGTGGCTGTGTCTCGTCCCGCCCGGGCCTGATGCGGCTGCTGCTTGACGCACACTTCGATCCCGCCGTGGCGGAAGTCCTAAGGGAACGCGGACACGATGTGGTTTCGGTACTCGATCTCGGCCCCGACCCGTATCAGGCTTCCGATGCCGAACTCCTGGGCTTCGCCAGCGCCGAACGGCGAGCACTCGTGACCCGAAATGTGCGAGATTTCGTGCTCCTGCACGGGTTCTGGGCAGGGGAGGAACGGTCTCACGCCGGGATCATTCTCGTCCACGCTTGGACGATCCCTGAAGGAGATCGAGGAGCAGAAATCCGTGCCCTCGAGGAACTTCTGCAGACCCATCCACAGCCTGAAGATCTCACCGACGCGCTCTTGTGGTTACGACCGAAAAGTGAATGAGTCCCACTCGCCCAGGGTGGGCATCTGTTCGGGCGGATACGGCAAGTCAGCTCCTGACTCTCCAGACTCGCGACGATATGCCCAATGAGGGCATGTTCGAAGGCATATATCAAGTCAGGGAGAGTCTTTGACTGAGCGGTGAGATCATACTGAAGACACTGAGCAACCCACCAATCGCCCTCTCTCGATAACACCTCCTGGCGCCCGTTCTAGTGAGACCCGGCAGATCTGAACGCCTCCAACCGCGGCAGCAGGTCCTTCAACAGGATCCCGCTGGAAAACGGCAGCACCTCGGCCGGCAGGCGGCCGGCCCGGAGCGCCAGCGCCTTTCGGACTGCGACGACAAGATGCGTGCGTCGCACCCGCTCCAACTTCGCCAGCTTCTCGGCCAGATACTCCGGCGTCCAGTAGCCCACGATCTCCAGGACCACCTCAGTCCCGTCCTCATGCGTGAAGACGAAGTCCGGAACGACCAGTGCCTCGCCCGCCTGAAGGATCACGGCCTCCCGCCGGAGTCGCCAGCCGGCCCGCGATGGGCCGAACTTCCGCGCCAGCGTTTCTTCGGTCTTCGAATCGAATAACGCAGGCGCGGGCACGCGCGAGCGAAGACCCTCGGTGTCTGTCAGCGCGAACATCACCGGACGCCATCCGCGCCAGAGCACGACCTCGGCCTCCATGCGCCAGCCATGAGCCTGCACCAAGGCCGCCAGGAAGCGAGCGAAGTCCACGCCATACGCCCGGGTGCGCCGCAGGACAGAGTTCGGACCATCGAACGTGATGCGATAGCCGCCCGTCCGCAGCCGGTCGAGCCGGTGGAGCAGCCGCGACAGGCGCGCGTACTGCACGATGTGCTTGAAGTCGCCAGTGGCCTCGACGGTCACACGAACCGCGTCGTAGAGCAGTGCCTGGGCCTGTGCGAGGTCATAGTCGGCTCGCAGGGCCTCAGCGGTGTAATCGGGCGGGAACGCGGTGAGGCGGTGGAACTCCGGATAGTCGGCGTACAGCAAAGGGACGCCATCGAGGGACGAAACCTTCGTGGCCGCGGCGGCTGGGAGCTCGAAGGTGTTGCGCAAGATCGCCTCGGTGAGGCCCGCATCCAGTACCGGGCGTCCGTGCGCGGTGGCCTCGAAGACTGCGACGCGGCGCTCCCCCGCACGCCCGCCGCGGGGCCACTCGTACGTCGCGACATCGTCGAGTAATTCCACCACGGCCTCGACGCGGTCGGGCCGAAGGACTGTCAGCGCCGCGCGGGCGGCGTCGCGCACACGCCCGCGAGACCGGCCGAGCATCCGACGATAGACAGTAATCGCCCGTGCCAGGTGCGGCAGGGAGTCTTCCGGCAGTCGATCAGAAGAGATCGACCTGACGGGCCTGGTCCAGTGATAGACGCGGTGCGCCTTGGAAAGCATCGGTCCGTCCGCGCCGGCGTGCCCGGGCGACGTCCGGCGACTCCTGGACAACAACCTCATACAGCCGCGCGGTGCGGTCTTCAGACTTGCGGAGCAGCCGCCCGAGCCGCTGCACCGCCTCGCGCAGGCCCTTCTCGCCACCCAGCACCACGCCCACCTTCACAGCCGGTACATCCCAGCCTTCGTTGAGGACTTCGCAAGCGACCAGCGCCCGCACCCGCCCTTGACCGAAGAGATCGAGCACGCGGTTGCGCTCGCGCTTGTCCGAGTGCGCGGTCAGCGCCGGGATGAGGAATCGGGCTGATACTTCGAG
>Ga0187893_10001642_pt1 | contig 52781 bp, 43 predicted proteins | sample MA1701074metaG_FD_139574 | JGI IMG/M metagenome (GOLD analysis project Ga0187893, IMG submission 139574) | White microbial mat communities from a basaltic lava cave in the Kipuka Kanohina Cave System on the Island of Hawaii, USA - MA170107-4 metaG ... | reverse complement strand
GATGACGAAGACCGGACAGGTGATGGGGACGCCGAACTACATGTCGCCGGAGCAGGTCCAGGGGCTCAAGGTGGACCCCCGCTCGGACATCTTCTCTCTGGGCGCCGTGTTCTACGAGCTCCTCACGCGGAAGAAGCCTTTCAGCGCCGACTCGATCCACGCCACGATGTTCAAGGTGGTGCAGGGCGATCGCGAGCCTCTCGGGCAGTACACGCACCTTCCCCGGCCTCTCGTCACCATGGTCGACCGCGCTCTCGACAAGGAGCCCGAGGGCCGTTTCGCCGACGCGAGCGCCCTTCGCGAGCACCTGCGGATTCTGCGGCGCGAGGTCATGCGGGGGAAAGACGCGGAGTCGACCTTCACCGGCGGTGAGGAGATGACCATCGTCACTCCGGCGGCAGCGGGCTCCATCCCTTCGATCCCGGCGTCGCACGAGAAGAGCGGACCCAGCCGATCGGGACCCCCCGCCTCCGCGTCCGCGAGCCGCGGGACCCTTCGCAAGAAAGAGGCAGGCGCGAGCTACGTCGCCGCTCCCGTCGCGCCGCCGAAAGCGGCCCCGGTCGGGCTCTACGCCGTCGCCGCGGTGGTCGTCCTTGCGGTGGGCGCAGGCGTCTATTTCATGACCCGGCAAAGCGACTCCGGACGAACCGTCGAGGCTTTGAGTCACGCTCTTCTGTCGAGCAAGCTCGAGCTGATGGAGCGGAGCCTCTCCCAGAAGGACTATGGGGCGGCGCTGTCGCAGGCGGAAGATCTCTTGAAGATCGACCCGGCGAACGCCGATGCTCTCCGGGTTCAAGGAGATGCACGGGCGGCCCTCCAGCGCATCGACGATGCGGTGGGGCAGGCGCGCGCCGCCCTCGAGCGCGGAGCGACGGCGGAAGCTGCGGACGCGCTCGCGACCGTCCTCGCCCTCGATCCCGCCCACCCTCTCGGAGTCGAGCTCTCCGGCCAGCTCAACCAGCATTTCCAGAGCCAGGCCGAGAAAGCGCGCTCGGAAACGGAATCCGCCCGTTCGGCCGCTCAATCCGCGGGTGCTTCGGAGCGGCCCGAGTTCTCCCAGGGCGACAGAGTGCGCCAGCAGGCGACGGACGAGTTCAACCGAGGCGTATACACCAGCGCCGCGCAGAAGTATCTCGAGGCCCGCGATCTCTACCAGCAGTCGCGGAGCGGGGCGCAGACCCAGAGGCGCGCCGCGAACGAGCGTGACCAGCAGGCGGGCGATCAAGCAAGAGCCGCCCGCGAGGCGCTCGAAGCGAGACTCCGTCAGTCGGAGGCGTCGTGGAACCGGGTGCGCTCCGCTCCCGCGGACGCGGCTCTCGCCCAGCAGCCCTCCTACCAGAGGGCGCTCACCGAAGAGGGAGTGGCCGAGCGCTTGAAGGCGACGGGAGATCTCGAGGGCGCGGCCGGGGCGTTTGAAAGCGCTACCTCGTATCTGGAGCGCGCGCGGCGCGAGCTTTCGGAAGCACAAGCCCGCCGGGCACGGGAGGAAGAAGAGTCGCGTCGGGCCGCCGCCCCCACGACAGCGGCGGTAACCGCGCCCCCCACGACCTCAGCCCCCACCCGCGCGCAGGAGGAGGCTGCGATCCGTCAAGTTCTCGCGGACTACGAGCGGGCGCTCGAGACCAAGAACATCGCCCTCTTTCGCGAGATCAAGCCGAACCTGAGCGCGAGCGAGGAGAAGCGGCTGACGGACGCCTTCCGCGCCACCGACTCCCAGCAAGTGGAGCTGAGCGTGAACACCATCGTCATCGAGGGCGATTCCGCCACCGTCAACGTCACCCGGCAGGACATCATCGTGGTCCGGGGGCGCTCCCAGAACGGAAACAGCCGCCCGCAGTCGTTCGCTCTCGCCCGGGCGGGGGGCAAGTGGGTCATCGTGCAGATCGGCCAGTAACCGTCGACGTCCTTCAACCGAACCCGAACGAATCAAGTCGCGGAGGTGTGACTCATGCGTAAGCGAGCCTTGACGACCGTGCTTTTCTTGCTGCTGGCTTCGGGAGCGAGCCAGGCGCAGGACCCGTTCAACGTAGCCGTGCCCGCCGATAAGCTCTCGACGATTTTTACGAACATCTATGGTCCGGACGGACTCATCGTGGACAGCCTCCGCGCTCTGCCCACCGGTCAGACGCACTCCGCGCACTTCAACAGCGCCTTTCAGTCTCAGTTCACTCAGTTCGGGGTCGCGCTCACGAGCCAGATCGCGGCCGTACCCCTTCCCTCTCCGGCTTCGGGGTTCACCTACGAGTTCGACTCGGACCTCGGCGTCTTCCAGCGCACGAGCCAGAGCTTCGGTCCCATCCTCGCCGAGCGCGCGGAGACCATCGGAGGCGGCCGGTTCACCTTCGGCTTCAGCTTTCAGAATTTCACCTTCGATACCATCGAAGGGCTGGACGTCGACAACATCCCCGCCGTCTTCACCCACGACAGCGCCCAGCTCCTCGGCGGCCGGGAGGACGTGGTCACGACCGTGAACTCCGTCGACGCCCGTGTGAACCAGTTCACCACGTTCCTCAGCTACGGGCTCACCGACCGGCTCGACCTCTCGCTCGCCATTCCCGTTGTCTCGACTGAGCTCTCGGTGGTCTCGCGCGCGACCGTGAGACGCCTCGGCACGGTGGATCCGGAGATCCACTTCTTCCGCGAGTACGACGATTCCGTCGGCGACCTCCGTACATTCACTGCCTTCGGGAGCGCGAGCGGCATCGGGGACCTGACGCTTCGGCTCAAAGGACGCATGGGCGGCTCCGCGGCCCTCGGCCTCGACGTGCGCGTTCCCACGGGCGACGAGGAGAATCTTCTCGGGGTCGGCGCCCCCGGCGTCCGCCCGTTCTTCGTTCTCTCGCGATCCGGGAAGGCCTTCTCACCCCACCTCAACGTCGGATATCTCTGGAACGGATCGAGCGTCCTCGCGGGGGACCCCGCGACGGGAGAGACGGCGGATCTCCCCGATCAAGTCACCTACGTTCTGGGGGCTGACTTCGGGGTCAGCTCCCGTTTCACCTTCGTCCTGGACGTCATCGGAAGCTACCTCATCGACGCTCCCCGTTTGAATCAGACCACGTTCGTAGGCCTCAACCCGGCCCACACGACGTTCCCCACCATCGAATTCACGGAGGAGTCCTATAACCTCCTGAGCGGCGCCGTCGGCTTCAAGCTCAATGTGGTCGAAAGCCTCCTCGTCGACGTGAACCTGCTCTTCAACCTCGACAACAACGGGCTACGGGACAAGATCACGCCCCTCGTCGGCTTCGAGTACGCGTTCTGAGAATCGGTTCGAGATAGAACCGGAGGAAGCGGGGCTCACGCTCGCCGCCGTCCTGAGACGGCGCGTGCCGCGGCTCAGCTGGTCCGAGGCCCGCCGTCTCGTGGAGCAGGGACGGGTCGAGGTTAATGACGACGTGGTCTCGGACGCCGCGTTGCGTCTGTCAGCAGGCCAGCTCGTGCGCGTGCGCGCAGCTTCCCGGAGGTCGCCGAGTGCGACCGTCATCGTCTACGAGGACCGCCACCTCGTCGTCGCGGAGAAACCCGCCGGGATGTCGAGCGTCCCCTACGAGCGCGGAGAACGCGCGACGCTCATGGACGCCGTTCGCGCCGAGTGGAAGAGGCGCGGACTTCCCCAGGCCGCGCGCGTCCTTCACGTCGTTCACCGTCTCGACAAGGGCTCCTCGGGCCTTCTCCTCTACGCGCGCACCCGCGCTGCGGAGCGAGCGCTCCAGATGCAGTTCCGCAAGCGGCTGATCTCCCGCGTCTACCTCTGTCTCGCCCACGGGCGCGTCCAAAGCGGAACGATTGAAAGCCGGCTGGTGCGCGATCGCGGCGACGGTCTTCGCGGATCCACCGCACGGGAATCATCGGAAGGGAAGCTTGCAATCACCCACGTACGCGTCCTCAAGCACTTCGACCGCACGAGCCTCTGCGAGGTGCGGCTCGAGACGGGACGCACTCACCAGATCCGCATCCATCTCGCGGACAAGGGACACCCTCTCGTGGGAGAGCGGGTCTACAACCGCGACTTCGAGGCCTCGGGAGGCCGCCCCATTCCCTCTCCCCGCCTCCTGCTCCACGCCGCCGCACTCGCGTTCGACCACCCGATCGAAGGACGGCGCATCTCGCTCGAATCCGCCCGCACGCGGGAGTTCCTCGCCCTGGTCGATGTGATAGGCTCGGGAGGACCCATCGCGGAGGTGTGAAGTGGTCTCGCGCCGGGAGTTCCTTGCGACAGGGGTCGTTCTTCCCGGCCTTCCGTTTCAGACGCCCGCACCGCGCTCTCTCTGGGCGGCCGATGCCGGCAGCATCGTCGTCTCTCCCGGGCCCTGGACGGTTCCCCCGGCTCTGGCGCCGGGAGTGCGCCTCGAGAGCCTCCGGCTCCGCGTGCGAGACGGCGTTCACCTCCACGCCCTTCTCTATCTCCCCGATGACCTGAAGAGCAGCGGAAGGATCCCGGCAGTCCTGAATACAACTCCCTACCGGAACATGCCGCGGAGCGACTCGTACTTCGCGCGTCACGGGTACGCCGCTCTTTACGTCGACGTGAGGGGAACGGGCGCCTCCGAGGGCATCCCCCTCGACGAGTACTCGCGGGAGGAGCACGAGGACACGGCGCAGGTCATCGACTGGCTCTCGAAGCAGCCGTGGTCCAACGGAAACGTGGGGATGTTCGGCGCGTCCTACTCCGCGTTCAACTCCGTGTGGGTCGCGGCGGCGATCAAGCCTCCCGCCTTGAAGGCGATCTTCGCCCTCTGCGGAACCGACAACCGTTACACCGACGACATCCACTTTCCCGGCGGCACCATGCTGATGGTCGACAACTCCTGGGCCCTCGGCATGGTGACCTCGAACCTCATGCCGGGAGCGCCGAATTACGACGTAGACGGCCGCGCCGCCCTCGAGCGCTGGGAGACGAAGCCGTGGCTCCAGGGGTTCCTGCACCAGCAGCTCGACTCTTCCTACTGGCGGCACGGCTCTCTCGCTCCGGATTACTCGCGGCTCACGACACCGACTTTTCTCGGCGGAGGCACTCTCGACATCTACCAGAACTTCGTGCCGCGGATCATGCGGAACTCCCCGGCGACCACCATGGGCATCCTCGGGCCGTGGCATCACAGCATGCGCGTCCCGGGGCCAACGGTGGATTGGGATGCCATTCGAGTCCGCTGGTTCGATCACTGGCTGAAGGGCGAGGACACGGGCATGCTGCGCGAGCCCCGGGTTTCGTTCTATCTCCCTCGTTGGCGCCGCCAGTCCTTCCGCTTCACCGACGACGTTCCCGGCGCGTGGAAGTACCTCGACGACTGGCCGGAAACGGTCTTCGCTCCGAGGGACCGACTCTTCTTCCGGCCGAGCCCCGAGCGGCCTCCTTCCGAAGCCATCACGCTCGATCCTGCCCCCGGCGAGGGAGGCGGACTCTCGGACGTCGCCGGGCCGGCCTCCGCGCTGCTCCTTCGGTACTCCCCGGGCACGGGCGGATTCGACCAATCGTTCGGACCCACGACCACCGAGGGCTTCTACGGCCTCGACCACCGGGGCGACGACGTCTTCGGGCTCGCCTTCGATACGACGCCCCTTCGAAGCTCGATCGAGATCCTGGGCTTCGCGCGCGCGCGGCTCTTCGTCTCCGCGACCGCGCCCATCGCGTCCTGGATCGTGAGGCTGGAGGACATTGCCCCCGACGGGACTTCGTACCTCATCGCCCGCGGCTATCTCAATGGCACCCACCGCCGCTCCCACATCACCCCCGAGAGATTGACTCCGAACGAGGTGTACGAGATCGAAGTCGAGCTCTTCTGCACGTCGTACGAGTTCGCGCCCGACCACCGCATCCGGGTCGTGGTGACGAACGCCGAGTTCCCCGTGATCTGGCCCTCGCCTTACCCGATGACGACGACGCTCTACACCGGAGGCGACCGCCCCTCGCACGTCGACCTTCCCGTGCTCCCTCCTCTCTCGTACCGCTCCGCGCGCCTCCCGGAGCTTCCGCCCTCATCCGATCCATTCGTCGATCGGGTGGAAGGCTACGAGCGGACCCACGACGTCGCGACCGGCGTGCACACCGCCTTCGTCACCCTGGGAGACGACAAGATCTGGTGCCGGGTGAACGAAAATGATCCCGCGAGCGCCTCGTTGGAGATCCAGGGCACCCGTGTCGAGAACCAGGGCGAGCGCCGCATCGAGGCCCGGGCCGAAGGCTCCCTTCGAAGCACCGCCGATTCCTTCCTCATGGACATCGAGTGCACTCTCCTCGACAACGGAAAGGTCGTACGCTCCGGCCGGTGGCAGGACGAAGTGAAGCGCGAGCTAGTCTAGTCCGTGAGGCTCAAGGCTTTCGTCGGCGCTCTGCTCCTCCTATCCGGCTGCGACCGCGATCCTTCGCCACCCCGGCACTTGGTGCTCGTCACCATCGACACCCTCCGCGCCGATCGGCTCGGCTGCTACGGGGCAAGGGACGTCGCCAGTCCCAACCTCGATCGGATTGCGCGGGAGGGAGCGATGGCGGCGCGAGCGACGGCGCACGTGCCGCTCACCCGGCCCTCGCATACGTCGCTTCTCACCGGAATGCTTCCGACGCGGCACGGCATCCGGGACAACATTTCTCCCGCTCGCCTCTCCGACGTTCCGACGATCGCCTCGGTCGCGAAGGCATCCGGCTTCCGCACCGCAGCGTTCGTGTCCTCGGTGGTTCTCGCCGGAGGCGGCGGCCTCGAGCGCGGCTTCGATCTCTATTCCGACGCTCTCGTGAAGGGCGCGAGCGGCGAGGACGTTCCCTTCCTGAACGAGCTCCAGAGGTCCGGCGAGGAGACCCTCGCGGACGCCGTGGCCTGGATTTCGTCGAACCGCGACGCGCGCTTCTTCGCCTGGATTCATCTCTACGAGCCGCACGAGCCCTACGAGCCTCCCGAGCCCTACCGCACCCGCTATGCCGATCGACCCTATGACGGCGAGGTCGCGTGGGCGGACGAGCTGGTTGGACGGCTCGACGCGAAGCTCGCAGAGCTCGGCCTTCGAGAGGACACGCTCCTGGTGGTGACTTCCGATCACGGCGAAGGCCTGGGCGAGCACAGGGAAACCCTCCATGGGTTCTTCATCTACGAGACCACCCTCGCGGTGCCTCTTCTCTTCCGCGGTCCGGGGGTCGCGCCCGGGACCCGCATCGAGCACCTCGTTCAGCTCGTCGATGTTTTTCCCACGCTCGTCGAGATGCTCGATCTCGAACCGCCGGCACACGCGGATTTCACCGGCACGAGCCTCGCCTCCGCGCTTCGGGGCGAGCCCTCTCGCCGCGACCCCGTGGTCTACGCGGAGAGCCTCGTTCCCCTGCTCCACTTCGGGTGGAGCGATCTTCGCGCGATCCGCCGGGGGAAGTGGAAGTACATCCAGGCGCCCCGTCAAGAGCTGTACGACCTGGAAGCGGACCCCATGGAGATCCGCAACCTCGCCGACTCCCAGCCGGAGCTCGCGAAGGGAATGAGAGGCGCCTTGGGAGAAGAGCTCGATCGCGAGCGAGCGGTGGACGCAACCGAGGCATCCCCGTTGCCCCAGGACCTCCTCGACAAGCTCGGGGCTCTCGGCTACGTGGGATCGGGAGCTCCCGTCGCGTCGTCGAGCCCCGGTGCCGACCCGAAGGACAAGATCGACGAGTTTCGTGTGGCGAACGAGCTCATCCGCGACGGCATTCGTCTCCTGCACGAGAAGGACTACGCGGGGAGCGTCGAGCGGTACCGGAAGCTTCTCGAGCTCGAGATCGAGAGCTTCGAGATCCATTTCAACCTCGCGCGCGGGTTTCTTGCTCTCGAACAGTACTCGGAAGCGGAGCTCCATTTCGCTGAAGCGGCGAAGAGGCTTCCGAGCCAGCGCGAGGCGTGGGAGGGTCTCTCTCAATCCCGCGCCGCGACCGGGAATCTGGAGGGAGCCCTCAGCGCGATCGAAGAGGCGCAGGCAAGGTTCCAAAACGACGCCGGACTCCTCCAAAACGAAGGGGCGCTTCTGGTGAGGATGGGAAGGCTGGAGGAGGCGCGAAAGGCGTACGAGGCCGCGGTGACCCTCGCCCCGAAGGACGCGCTTTTGCATGCCCGCTACGGCGAGCTTCTCCGTGGCATGGGACGGATCGAGGAATCGATCGCACGTCTGCGAGAAGCGACGGAGCTCGACCCGGACGAAGGCTCTTACTGGAACTCTCTCGGGATGACTCTCGGAGGAAACGCCCGCATGCCCGAAGCTGAAGCGGCGTTCCGCAAGGCCGTCGAGCTCGAGAGCGACAACCCCCGCTACGCCTTCAACCTCGGGCTCATCCTCGTGCGCCAGAACCGACCGGAGGAGGCGCGCCCGTACTTCGAGACGGCCGTCCGGCTCGACCCTCGGTTCGACGAGGCCCGCCGCTTTCTCAGCGAGATCGAGCGCGAGTAATTCACAGCTTGGAGCCCTTCGCGGTCTGATCGCGAAGCAAGAAGGTTTTGGGAAACTGCCCATCGCCACAACTTCAGTTGATAGAGGTCGTGGGCTGTAATCTTCCGCTCGCGAAGTCGCTCGAACAGGTGATCGCGAAGTGCTTTTGGCAGGTTGGTCCCCTGGATCTTTGGATCAGGTACCGAAGGTCAGACGGGCTCACTGAGAAGGCTCGTCGAGGACCAATCGAAGCGGCTTCCGTCCGTGTGCACGGAAAACCGAGAACCCGCGGCGATCGAGAGTCGCGACGTTGGCGATATCGAGACTCTCCGACAAGAGCACCAGGGTTGCGTCGGCGAAATCCATGGGGACGCTCGCATACTTCTTCATGAGCGCCGCGGCTGCCCGCAAAAACGTCGGCTGGGTATAGTCATGGATCTCTATTCCGGATCGAACAACGAGCTCCGCCAGCACCGCGGGTCCCTCGGGAGTTTCCGAAAGCAGATGCATGCATTCGGTTACCACCGGGCTCGTCGTGTGCAGCCGACCCCGGAATGGACCGAGCCGCTGCGAGGCGAGTCCGTGGAAAGGGTCCCTGCGATCGAGAAACGCGACCAGCGGACCGGTGTCGACGATCCACTCGTTCACGAGCGCCAGTTCCGCTCCCGGATCTGCTTCCGCCACGCATCCGCCGAATCAGCGACGGACAGGCTTCCGGCCAGGCCCGAAGCCCGCTCGTTCAAAGGCCGCTCGGTAAGAGCGTCGTCGAGAATCTGCCGCACGACTTCCGAAACGGACACTCGCCGGCGCCGGGCTCGATTCCGCAGAGCGTCCCACATCTTGCGCTCGGCTCGCACGGTAATTGTCTTCGTCATGATGACAGTGTAATACATGTAGGACACGGGAGAAAGTAGCGGTTCCGCTTCCTCTCGCGCACGCAGCGCGCGGGCCTCTCCTCCGACTGCGCGAGTTCTCGAAAAGCGGATCCGGTGTTCCGCTAGAGCGAGAAGGAGGGTTGAGCCCCCGGGGCAACGCCCGGGGGCTCAGCGAAAGAAGACGCTAGAACGTGAACTTCGCTCCTACGATGAACCGGCGCGGGAAGATGAAAGTCGTGGGACGCTTGTAGACGCCTGAGGTCGCGATGCTGCTTCGCACCCCCTCGTAGGCGTCCTCGTTGAGGAGGTTCAACGCATCGGCGAAGAGACCGATCCGTGTGCCCCGCTGGTCCAGAACGAAGTCTTTCTGAATCCGCAAGTCGAGGTTGTTCTGGCTCGGAAAGCGCCCCTCTTCCGCTCGCGGTGAAGTGAGGATTCGAGTCGAGATCCCCGTCACTGAGTTGACGGCGACCCTGCGAACCCTCGGAGCGCCGTCCGAGTACTGATAGTTCAGGCCGATGAGAAAATCGAACGGAAGCTGGTAGACGAGCTGGTTCTTGAACGTCCACGGCCGATCGCCGGGGAGAACTCCCTCGGTGTTGACGAAGTCGTTGGGGTTCTGCCCGAACGAGCTGAACTGGATCCCGCTCCGCTGAAGGATACCGCCACCGGCGGAGGCCCCGAGACGCCCCTCGGACTTCATGTACGTCAGGGCGGACGTGAGCTGCCAGTTGGAAGACATCCTCTTGTTGACCTGGACCGTGAAGGCATTGACGTCGGTGAACACCTGATCGCTATTCGTCATGATGAACTCGCGATCCGCGACGTCGCTCACGAGCCTGAAGACGGTGATCGTCTCTCCTGACGCCTCGGCGCCCACGCTATCTACGTAGGGAACCTGCTGGTAGACTCCCGTCACGTCCCGCCAGGCGGCGAAGTCCCGACCCCTCTTGTGGACGTAAATGAGCGAGAGACCCAGGTCGGTCGTGAGCTCCCGATCCACGCTCAAAATGAACTGGTCGGTGTAGGGACTCTTCATGTTGCTGTCGATGCTCAAGTTCTCCGAGGGATCGCGCAGCAGCTCCAGGCTCTCGAAGTCGTCGGTCGCGAAATTGAAGCTGGTCCCGTAGAGAATGGGTGGAATCGAAGGTCCCACGACGTTGGAAAAGTCTCCCGTGGTGATGGTGCGATGGTAGCGGCCCCAATGGCCTTTGAATACCGTCCTTCCGTCTTCAGTGAGCTTGACGTTGAAGCCGAGTCGAGGGGAAACCGTGTTCCAGGTGAAGTGATCCTGCGAGGGGAAAGTGACTCCGGTCTCGGTCAGGTCCTCGTTGAGCCCCGGCTGCTCGGGGCTATAGGCGTTGCTCGTGTCGAAGCGAACCCCCAGGTTCAGCGTGAGCCGGTCGTTCACCTGGAAGCTGTCGTCCGCAAAGACACCGAAAGACTTCGTGTTTCCACCGTAGCTGAAAGGCTGATACTCGTAGCCGTAGCCGTACCGATCCGCACCCGTGCCGGTGTAGAACACGAAATCGTTCAGGCCGTACACCCCCCCGGAAGCCGCGTGGCCGAACTGAACTCCGAACTTGAAGTCGTGGCTTCCGCCCAGGAAGTTGTCGGCGAAATGGGAGACCTTTGCGTTCACCGTGGTCTTGCTCACGTCGAGGATGTAGAAGTAGTAGTGTCCTCCCGTGATTTCCCCGGTGTCCAGGTTGTAGAAGCGCGTTGCGGTGCGCGGGTACTGGGGATCGGCCGGGCCCAGATCGACGTCGCCGTAGAACCCGGAGTAGCGCGCGTCGACCACGGTATTGGTGCCGAAAAGGCCGGTGTAGCCCAGGCCCGGCGTCGGAGTGTTGTTCAACTTGGAGACGTACGTGCTGGGCGCGCTATCGGGGTCAGGAGTGTAGTCGTCGGTAATGCGGTCGATGTGAAACGTCCCTACGAACCGGTGCTGTGGGTTCACCTGTACGTTCACCTTCCCCAGGAATCGCTTCCGCACATCCTCCGTCGTTCCGAGGGCCGGGTCGACCCCCACGGGCGCGGAGGCGTCTCTTTGATACTGGAACGAGCCGAAGAACCAGAGCTTGTCTTTCGAGATCGGGCCTCCGAGCTGCGCGGTGACTTCGGGGGAGCTGTCGCGGAAAAAGGGAAAGCCGTCGTCGTCCTCTTCCGTGGTGTTGCGATCCGTCAGGCCGTCATTCTGGTAGTAGAAGTTGGCGTCGCCGTGGAACGTGTTGCTCCCCTGCTTGGTGACGACGTTGAAGACGGCGCCCTGGACGCTCCCGTACTCCGCGGGGGCGCCGAGAGACAAAATCTCGATCTCCTCGATGGCATCCGTATTCGGGGTCGCGAGCGACTGGCCAAAGAAGGCATCGGTGACGTCCGTGCCGTCGAGCTGGTAGGAGTTGTCGTCGACCGCCGAGCCGTAAACCATGGCGTTGCCCCGGGTGCTGTCCCTGGTAGGCGCAACCACGCCGGGGGCGGAGGCGATGAAGTCGTGGAAGCTGTTTCGCGTGACGGGGGCGTTCTTGACCCAGTCCTTGTCGTAGTTGGTGCCCACGTCGCTCGCGATGGTGTCCACCACCGGGGATGCGCCCGTAACGGTGATGGATTCGGACACGCTGCTCAACTGCATCGTCACGTTCTCTTCGGTTGTCATGCCGACGGAGACGACGAGGCCGTTGCGGTTGAAGGGAGCGAAGCCGGTAATAGTGAACGCCAGGTTGTAGGTCCCCGGCGCGAGGTTCAGGAAACGGTAGACCCCGTTCTCGTTCGTGACCGACGTCTGGCTACCCATGACATACTCGCCCGTGAGCGTTACCGTCACCCCGGGGATCACCGCCCCGGTGCCGTCTTTGACCGTACCCGTGAGTCCGCCCGTCGTGCGCTGGGCAAAGGCCGCGGTCGAAAGGGCCAGGACGGTCAAGAGGCCCGAAACGACCTTCCATCCGTATCGCATGTAGCAACCCTCCTTCATTCGCTGGCAGAGCTTAGAACGGCCTCCGATGGGGAACATTGGGCTCAAAAGGAAACCCCATCGAAGTGCGGAGCTCGATGGGGGCGAATGCTATGACTCGAGCCTGAAAGAGTCAAACACCCTCCGGACGCCGTCACCTACAGAGAGCAAGAGCGGTGCCAGACAAACGGTTCGTGACTCAAACGGCACAATCGAAATAAGCACACGGCACAGAGCGACTTGCGCCTGATCAGATTCAGAGGCGGGCGGCTCGCCTGCGCTCGAGATTCATGAAACCGGATTCTCGATCCAAACGCTTGAGTCTCTCACGGCGTCCACCGCGCGGAGATGGCAACTCTTCGGATCGCCGCGCTCCCCGCACCGAGGAGGAACGCGGTCATTAGCTCTTCAGGCGAGCTCGAGGAAAGGGAGGGACATTCGAGATCGAGAGTCACGAAATCGGCAAGGAAGCCCGTTTCGATCTCCCCCGCTCGAAGGCCGAGGGAGCGCGCCCCTCCGCGCGTCGCGATCTCGAAGAGCCGCGCGGCGACCGACCCCGTGCCGTCGACGAAGATCCCGCGCTTCTGCGAACGGAGGCGCTGCGCGTACTCGAGGAGCCTCGTCTCCTCCGTGAAGTCGATGCGAAGGTTGGAGTCCGTTCCGAGGGACAGGTGGGCTTCCGGCCGGGCGAGAAGTGCGGGAGGGATTCCGTCGGCGAGGTTGGCTTCCGTGAGCGGGGTGACGCAGACGTTCGCTCCCGTGGCGAGGAGCCGTTCGAGATCCTCCTCGCCCGAATGCGTGCAGTGCACGGCGGTGGTCTCGGGTCCGATCTCGAGGCGATCGAGGAGGAGCTCGAGAGGACGCTTGCCGTAATGGGCGATGGCCGCCTCGATCTCCTTCCGCTGCTCTTCGACGTGCATGTGGAACACCAGGCCCCGGCGCCGGGCTTCCTCGTGGATTCTCACGATGGCCTCGATGGGAACGGCGCGAACGCTGTGGGCGACGAGCCCACGGGTCTCGACACGCGAGGCACTCTCGAGAAACTCCTCGACCGAGCGCGAAGCGAATCTCGCCTGGGCTCCGCCGAGAGGCTTTCCCACGTCGCCCGTCATGTAGCAGACGTCGAGGAGCGCGAGGCGGATTCCCGCCTCCCGCGCCGCCTCGGCGATCGCCCGGTCGAGCTCGTAGCCGCGGCTCCCCTCGAGGTGATGAAGGTAGTGGAACTCGCCGACGGTCGTGATCCCGGAGGCGAGCATCTCGCGGAATGCGAGAGCGGAGAGCTTCCGGAATCGCTCCACGTCGAGCGACTGAGCCAGCCGGTACATCTCCTCGCGCCATCCCCAGAACGAGCCGAACGTCTCCGCTTTGCCCCGGAGGCCCCGCTGGAACGCGTGAGAGTGGGCGTTCACGAACCCAGGAAGAAGGGCCTCCCCTTTGAGCCTCTCGGCCTCCTTCGAGAGCCCCGGCCCGACTCGTCCGATGATCCCGTCGTCCCGGATCTCGACCTGGACTCCGCTCTCGAAACGGCCACCTCGCCAGGTGAGATCAGCTTCGAGGACTCTCATAGACCACTTGACCTCTTTTGAGAACCGATCTCACCGCGTTTCGCCCCATCTCCGAGAGCCACTCGTCGGCGCTCCCAACGTCGAGGACGACGAGATCCGCTTCCATTCCCTTCTCGATCCGGCCGAGCCGTTTCTCGCGACGCAGGACGGCGGCCGCGGTCGAGGTCGCTCCCTCGAGAGCTTCCGACGGCGTCACTTTCATCTGGGCGCAGGCGATGGAAAGAACCAGGGGAAGGGACTCCACCATCGAGGAGCCGGGGTTGTAGTTCGTCGCGAAGGCGACGGGAACTCCCGAATCGAGGAGCCTCCGCGCGGGCGCCTGGGCGACGCCGAGGTAGAACGAGCATCCCGGAAGGAGTCCCGCGATGACCCCGGCGGAACGAAGAGCCTCGATTCCGCCGCCGTCGATCCTCTCGAGGTGGTCGGCGCTCACGCACGCGATTTCCGCCGCGAGACGAGACGCGCCCATCTGCGTCAACTGGTCGGCATGGATCCGGGGAGCGAGCCCCCGGCGTTTCCCCGCCTCGAGGATTCGGCGGGATTCCTCGACGGTGAACGCGGACTCCTCGCAGAAGACGTCCACGAACTCGGCGAGGCCCTCGTCCGCGACCCGACCCATGAGCTCGTCGCTCACCACGAGGTCGACGTAGGCGGCGCGGCGGGAGCGGTACTCGGTCGGGATGGCGTGTGCGGCAAGATACGTCGGGACGAGCTCCACCGGCTGGAGCTCCTGCAGCTTTCGCACCGCGAGGAGAATCTTGATCTCGTCCTCGACGTTGAGCCCGTACCCGCTCTTGACCTCGACCGTCGTGACTCCGTAGCTCAGCATGCGCTGGAGCCGGGGAAGAGTAAGCTCCACCAGCTCGTCGAGACTCGCCTTTCGGACCGCTTCGACGGTTCGGGTGATTCCGCCCCCCGCTTTCGCGATCTCGAGGTAGCTCATCCCCTTCGCCCGCATCACGAACTCGTCGGAACGGCTTCCGGCAAAGACGAGATGAGTGTGGCAGTCGATGAGGCCGGGGATGACGGCGCCGCCTCGGGCGTCGAGGATGGTATCCGCGGTCCGTTCTACGCCGATCTCGACGATACGGCCATCATCGATCGTCAGGCACGTCTTAGAGGCTCCGATGTTCCGGATGGCGAGCATTCAGGGAATCCGGACTTCTCGCTCCCGCGCGACCTCCACCGCCCGCTCGTAGCCGGCGTCGACGTGCCGGAAGATCCCCATCGCGGGATCGGCGGTCAGTACCCGCTCGAGCCGGGCGGCCGCTTCCTTCGTGCCGTCGGCGACGATCACCTGCCCCGCGTGGAGCGAGTAGCCGATGCCGACGCCTCCTCCATGGTGGACGGAGACCCAGGTGGCGCCGCAGGCGGTATTCAGGAGAGCGTTCAGGATCGGCCAGTCGGCGATGGCGTCCGAGCCATCCTTCATCGCCTCCGTCTCGCGATAGGGAGAGGCGACGGAGCCGCAGTCGAGGTGGTCGCGGCCGATGACGATGGGCGCCTTCACTTCCCCGCGCGCGACGAGGTCGTTGAAGACGAGGCCCATCTTCGCCCGCTCGCCGTAGCCGAGCCAGCAGATGCGCGCGGGAAGCCCCTGGAAGTGGACTTTCTCACCCGCGAGCCGGATCCAGCGGGCGAGGTGGTCGTTCCCCGGAAACGTTTCGAGGACCGCTCGGTCGGTCCGGCGGATGTCCTCGGGATCGCCCGAGAGCGCGACCCAGCGGAAGGGACCGGAGCCCTCGCAGAAGAGCGGCCGGATGTAGGCGGGAACGAATCCTACGATGTCGAGGGCGTTCTCGACGCCGACGGAGAGCGCCTGGCCCCGGATGTTGTTGCCATAGTCGAAGGCGACCGAGCCTTTCGCTTGCAGATCCAGCATCGACTGCACGTGCTCCGCCATGGTGCGCTTCGACTCGTGGACGTACCGCTCCGGGTCTTTCTTACGGAGGGCGAGCGCCGCCTCGTAGCTCATCCCGTTCGGGACGTACCCGTTGAGCTCGTCGTGGGCGGACGTTTGATCCGTGAGCACGTCGGGGACGACGCCGCGGTCGAGGAGCTCTCGAAGCATGTCGGCGGCGTTTCCCTGGAAAGCGACGGAGAGAGGCCGCCCGGCTTTCATCGCTTCGAAGCAGAAGGTGAGCGCTTCCCCGAGATCGGAGCTCGCGCGGTCGAGGTAGCCGGTCTCGAGCCTCCTCTGGACGCGGTGAGGGTCCACCTCCGCCGCGAGGCAAACTCCCTCGTTCATGGTGACGGCGAGGGGCTGGGCTCCACCCATTCCGCCGAGCCCGCCGGTCGCGACGAGCTTTCCCTTCAGGGTTCCCCCGAAGCTCTTCCTCCCGCAGGCGCCGAACGTCTCGTACGTCCCCTGGAGGATTCCCTGGGTCCCGATGTAGATCCAGCTTCCCGCCGTCATCTGTCCGAACATGGTGAGGCCCATCGCCTCGAGGCGGCGGAACTCCTCCCATGTCGCCCAGTGGGGAACGAGGAGAGAGTTCGCGATGAGGACGCGCGGGGCATCGGGGTGTGTCTTCGCGATCCCGACGGCCCGCCCCGACTGCACCAGGAGCGTCTCGTCAGAGGCAAGTTCTCGGAGCGCGTTCAGGATCCTCTCGAAGTCGTTCCAAGTGCGGGCGGCCTTCCCCGTTCCCCCGTAGACCACGAGGTCCTCGGGCCTCTCCGCGACTTCCGGATCGAGGTTGTTCTGGATCATCCGGTAGGCGGCCTCCTGCGGCCAGCCTTTGCAGGACAGCGCAGCGCCACGAGGCGCTCGGATGGTGCGGGTTTCCGTGGTCATCAGAGGATCTCCCCTAGCAGGTTACTCGCCGCCCCGAGGATGGCGCCGGACAAGACCAGCTCCCGAGCTGCGGCGATGTCTGGATAGCTCACGCGGTCGCGTTCGTAGGGCGGGACTTTCTCCCGAAGACAGGCATGAACCGCCTCGAGAACCTTGGACGACGTGAGGGGACGCCGGAACTCGAGCGCCTGGGCCGCCGCGAGGAGCTCGATCCCGAGGATGTGGGCGAGGTTCGAAGCGACCTCGCGCGTCTTCCGGGCCGCCGTCACCCCCATGCTCACGTGATCTTCCTGGTTCGCTGAGGTCGGAATGCTGTCGACGCTCGCGGGATGCGAGAGCGCCTTGTTCTCGGAGGCGAGGGCCGCGGCCGTGACCTGGAGGATCATGAAGCCCGAGTTGAGCCCGCCCTCTTTCACCAGAAACGCGGGAAGCTCCGAGAGGTCCGGGTTCACCAGACGCTCGGTCCGGCGCTCGCTAATCGCGCCGAGCTCCGCGAGAGCGATGGTGAGAAAGTCCGACGCGAGCGCGACCGGCTGGCCGTGGAAGTTCCCCCCGGAGAGAACTTCCTTCGCTTCGACGAAGATCATGGGGTTGTCCGTCGCGCTGTTCATCTCGATCTCGAGGACCCTGAGGGCGTAGTCGAGGGCGTCCCGGACCGCGCCGTGCACCTGGGGCATGCAGCGCAGGGAGTAGCTGTCCTGGACCCGGTCGCACTTCTCGTGCGACTTGCGAAGAGCGCTTCCCGCGAGAAGGCGCCTCAGGTTTCCCGCGGACGCCGCCTGTCCCGGATGGGGGCGAGCGGCGTGGATCCGGGGATCGAAGGCGACGTCCGTCCCGAGGAGAGCATCGAGGGTAAGGGCTCCGATGACGTCGGCCGTCTTCACGAGGCGGCGGGCGTCGATGAGGGTGTCGGCGAGAATGGCCGAGATCACCTGGGTCCCGTTGATGAGCGCGAGCCCGTCCTTGGGATGGAGCTTCGCTGGCGTGAGCCCGGCGCGCGCGAGGGCGGTTCTGCTCGGAAGCCTCTCGCCCCGATGCACCGCTTCGCCTTCCCCGATGAGGGTGAGCGCCACGTGGGCGAGGGGCGCTAGATCGCCGCTCGCTCCCACGGACCCTTTCTCGGGAACGAAGGGGTGGACTCCGGCGTTCAGCATGGCGAGGAGCGCGTCGAGAGTCGCCGGATCGATCCCGGAGTAACCGGAGGCGAGGGTGTTCGCCCGAAGGAGAAGGATGGCGCGCACCACGGATTCCGGAAAAGCGTTCCCGACGCCGGCGGAATGGCTTCGAACGAGGTTGAGCTGAAGCTCCTCCAGGTCCTCACGGGCGATGACGACGTTCCGGAAGTTTCCGAAGCCGGTGTTGATGCCGTAGACGACACGGTCGCCGCGCAGGATCTCGTCGACCACGGCTCGCGACGCCGTCACTCTTTCCCGCGCATCGGGCGCGAGGGAGACGGTCGCACCGCGCCGCGCGACCTCTTCGATCTCCTCGAGGGTGAGATTTCTGCCGGTGAGAACGACGCCCACGTGGGGATGATATCAGGCAGGAAAGTTTTTCGGGGAGGGAGAACATTACACCATGCGGGGAAAAGAACCCTCTGGGTCACGAGCCCCCGGATCCCTCACGCCAAGCGAGTGTTTTGCTTCTCCATCGCTTCTCGAGCGATTGGCAGCGAACTTGCTCTGTGGGGACAAGGGGGGCAACAGCGATGAGAAGACGAATCGGGGTGGCCGGGCTTCTGACGACTCTCGTCGCATCGACCGCGGCAGCGGAAGCGCAGTGGAACGATCCCAAGCTCCTCGCCGGTCAGATCGCGTTTCACACCGCCGTGAGCTTCGTGGGAAAGCTCATTCGCCACGAGCCTCCGGGTCGGGCCCTCCGCGAGGCGGTGAAATCGGGTGCCCTTGCGGGCGGGCTGTCGCACGCCGGCTACTGCATCGCCGGGAACAATCCCGAGTTGGCGCTCATTGGGAAGGCTCTGGCGCAGAAGGGGTCGCTCACGACGAGGCGATCGGCGGACGGGCTTCCGGTGTACGACCGATCGCTCGCGACGCACTGGGAGCTCACGCATTCGTTCGTCCACTTCGAGTGGAACGGAAAGCCGAGGGTCGAAGTGGACGCGATCAACGCCGCGTTCTCCGCCTACTACTTCGCTTCGGGCGATCCGTACAAATTCGATGCGAAGCGCACGCTTCTCTCCGGAAGCCTGGTGTTCCAGAACCAGAGCCCGCCTCCAGGGCTTCTCGGTTACTACGTTCCCGGCGTCGTCTGGATCGACGCCCGCCGCCTCGACGAGAAGCGCATCTGGGGACACGAGGTCGTCCACAGTCTGCAGGCGGAACGGGGCTCCGCCATCCGCGACTGGCGCTACGGACCGCTGCGGTTCAACTGGCTCGTGCTGGCGTCGGGAGTCCCCGCGGTTATCGCCGGCTGGCCCGAGCACGACCGGAGGCCCCACGAGCGCGAGGCGGACGGCTACTCGGGAACGAAGTAGACCTCAAATCGTCCGCGCGCGAAGCCGCCGCACCCACACGACGAGAAGAGCGACGCCGACCGTGAGAAGCCCGACGAGCATTCCGAACCAGAGGCCGCGGATGCCGACGCCGAGAGGGAAGGCGAGGACCCAGCCCACGGGAAGCCCGAGCACCCAGTAGCCGATGAGCGCTGCGATCATGGGAGAGCGGGTATCGCCGAGCCCCCTCAAGACTCCGATGGTCGTGACCTGGAGCCCGTCGAAGAACTGGAAGAGGGCGGCGACGTAGAGGAGCGACACGCCCACGGCGAGGACCGACTCGTCGTTCGTGAAGAAGGAAATGATGGGGCCGGGAACGAGCCAGAGCGAGAGGGCGGCGGTCGCCATGAACCCCACGCCGAGGACGATTGCCATCCACCCCGCGCGGATGACGCCGTCCGGGTCGCGCCGTCCGACCGCCTGACCAACGCGCACCGCGGCTGCCGAGGCGACTCCATAGGGAACCATGAACGTCGTGGAGGCGACGGTGATCGCGATCTGGTGCGCGGCGAGAGAGGCAGCGTCGAGCCGCGCGGCGAGAGCGGTCGCTGCGCTGAAGAGAGCGACCTCGACGGTGATCTGGAGCGCAGCGGGGATCCCGAGATCGAGGAGCCTCCTGAGCCTCTGCCATTCGATCGCGAGCGGGAGTGGAAAGAGCGCTCGGGGGCCGCGCCGGTCGTAGGCGACGACGGCGACGAGGAGGAAGCTCGCCATGAACAGCCGCGAGAGAAACGTCGCCCAGGCGGCGCCCGCGACTCCCAGCCGGGGAAGGCCGAGGTTTCCGAAGATGAGAGTCCAGTTCACGAGAGCGTTCAGGACGTTCGCGGAGAGGAGCGCCGTCATCACGACGCGCTCGTGCCCGGTCGCCTGCAGATACCGGCGCGAGGCGGCATAGAGAAGGAGCGGGAGGAGGCTCCAGATGACGGGCCTCATATAAGGAAGTGTGAGCTCGAGGACGCGGGGCTCGATGCCGAACCGCGGGAGGAGCCACAGGATCCCGTAGAGGACCAGGGTCAGAGGCGGGGTCAGGAAGAGAGCGAGATAGATTCCATGCACGAAGGAGCGTTGGCAATCGCGGAGATTCCCGGCGCCGTACGCCTGGGAGATCACCGTGTCGAGCCCAAGGAGAAGGCCCATGCCGAAGATGGTGACGCCGAGAAAGATCGCGGAGCCGAGGGCCACCGCGCCGATGGCTTCTGCGCTGAGCCGGCCGACCATGATGGTGTCGACCGTCGCCATCGCCGTCCAGCCGAGCTCCGCGATGACGACGGGGATGGCGAGGCGAAGCATGGGCTGCCACTCCGCCGAAAGACCGGAGAGACTCACGCGAGGAGGACCGCAGCACTTGCGGCGGAGATCTTGGCGGTCATGGAGGCCGCGTAAGCATAAGCGCTCCCGTCCTTCTCCCACAAGCGGAAGGGCAGAACCCAGCCATCATATATCCAAACACTTCTGTCATTGATATACTATAGAACGTAGAATAGACGTATTGAATTGACCTAGGTGGATATATGGCGAAACGAAAGACGAGTGTCCTCATTGACGAGAATCTATTGACCGCGGCGCAAGCTGCGCTGGAAACAAAGACTGTGAAGGACACAATAGAGCAGGCGTTTCTCGAGGTGCTTCGAATCAAAGCAAGGGCGGAGGAAGTCGAAGCTCTTTCGACCCTCCGCGGAATGGACCTCGCTGACGCCGACGTGATGGCGAAGGCCTGGCGCAATTGAGTGCGCGTTATCTCGTCGACAAGAGCGCGCTCGCCCGAATGACTCTCGCGCCGGTGCAGGAACGGTTAGGCCCGATTATCGAAGCCGGAGAGGCCGCTACCTGCGCAATCGTTGATCTCGAAGTGCTCTTCAGCGCACGAAATCATGAGGACCACGTCAAGATTAGACGTCGTCGGGAATTGGCCTACCATCGGGTCCCGATCACCGAGGCGGTTTTCGCGCGAGCGATCGAAGTTCAGGGCGAGCTCGCCCGGACGGGTCGACACCGCGTCCCCATTCCGGACCTGCTCATCGCCGCCGCATCCGAGTCGGCGAATCTTACCGTTCTTCACTACGATAGTGACTTCGACCTCATCGCATCCGTGACCGGCCAATCAATGGAATGGGTCGTAGAACGCGGAAGTATCTCGTAGGCGTCAGCGCGCGACGGAGCTTTCTCTCATAGCGGTCCCGAGCGCTGCGAACGCACTCCGGATCTCCGGCTCCTCGACGAAGCCGAGATGTCCGATGCGAAGGATCTGCCCCATGAGGCGGTCCTGGCCGCGCGCGAGGATCGTGCGGTGCTTGGTGCGGAGCCTTTCCATGAGCGCGGGCTCGTCCAGCCCGGAGGGAAGGCGTAAGGCGGTGACCGTGGGGGAGGAGACGCGCTCCTCGGCGAAGAGCTCGAGGCCGAGCCCCCTCGCCTCCTCGCGCGCAACCGCCGCGACCCGGCGGTGGCGCGCGTGGACGTTTGACGCACCCTCTTTCAGAAGAAGGTCGAGCGCTACGTCGAGGGCATAGAGGATCGAGATGGAGGGCGTGAAGGGGAAGTTTCCCTTGTCGCGTGCTTTTCGATAGCGACGGAGGTCGAAATAGAACCGGGGGGTCTTCGAGCGCTCCATGGCCTCGAGAGAGCGCGCGCCGAGAAAGAGCATCGACATCCCCGGGGGCACGCCCCAGGCCTTCTGGGAGCCGGTGATGGCGACGTCCACCCCCCACTCCGCCATCGGAAGCGGCATGGCCCCGAGGCTCGAGATGGCGTCGACGGCGAGAAGAGCGTCCGTCTCCTCCCTCACCACCTTCGCGAGCTCCTCGAGGGGAAGCGCCACCCCGGTCGAGGTCTCGTTGTGAGTGAGCAGAACCGCTCTCAGGTTCTTCTCCCCGCGGAGGGCTTTTCGCAGATCGTCCGGGTCCGCTGCCTTTCCCCACTCGACGGGAAGACGGCTCAGGTCGGAGCCGAGCTCGGCCGCGATCGAGCAGAACCTCTCGCCAAAGACCCCCGCGGACACCCCGAGCACCCGGTCTCCGGGGCTCAACAGGTTCGCGATCGAAGCCTCGAGACCTCCCGTTCCACTCGCGGTGAGAAGAAAGATCTCGTGCTCGGTATCGAGGTAGTGCGCGAGCTTCTCATAGATGCGGGAGACCAGGACCTTGGTATCGGCGCCGCGGTGGTTCGACATCTGCCGCGACAGAGCCTCCCGCACTTCGGCGGGGAGCGGAGTGGGTCCGGGAATACGGAGGTTCACGTCGTCCTTCATCCGAGATAGATTCCTTTCGGGTCGAGCTCTTCGCGCAGGAGCCGGAGAGCGGTCGGATCGGGGAGAGTCGTGGTGGCGAGAGGCTCCTTCACGCGAAGAGGCCAGCTCACCTCGGCCTTCACCTCTTCGAGGGTGACACCGGGATGGATCGCCTCGAGGACCATCTCGCGGCTCTCGGGGTCGAAGCCGTAGACGCCGAGGTTCGTAATGACACGCTCCGGCCCTTTTCCGGGAGCTCCGAGCTCCTCTCTCGACCGGCCGCCCTCCAGATAGCCGACACTCGTCCGGAAATCGAGCTTCTCGGGAAACTTGTTGCGCTTCTGGGGAAGAAGGATCACCGTCTTCTTCGCGAGCCACGCGATCTCCGCCGCCCCTCCCGAGCCCGGAAGCCGGACCTTCGGGTGGTTGTAATCGGAGCCGACCACCGTCGTGTTGAGGTTTCCGAATCGATCGATCTGGGCCGCCCCGAGAAAGCCGACGTCGATGTGCCCCCTCTGGAGGAAGTAGAGGAAGCAGTCGTTCATCGGCATGACCTGGATCGCCCCGGTCACGAGGCATGGGTCTCCAATCGAGAGAGGAAGCCGCGACGGCCGCGCCCCGTAGACTCCCGCCTCGTACACGAGCTGGGCCATCGGGGCATGGAGCCGGAGAGCGAGGTTCACGGCGAGGTTGGGAAGACCCACGCCCACGAACACCACGTCCCCGTCCGCGATCTCGCGGGCGGCGGCGAACGCCATGAGCTCCGCGCGAGTGGGCTCAGCGGTAGAGGCCATAGCTCACCGGAGGGGAATGGAACGGCTCGGGAGCGAGCCGCTCCCGCACGGCCGGGCCGAGCTTCTCGACGTACTCCCGTCTTCCTTCGACGCCATAGACCCACTCGTCGAGATACTTCTTCATCCCCTCCTCGGTCTTCGCGATGTCCTCCCACGCCACGTAGAAGTCGTTGTCGCGATCGTAGTAGCCCTGGACGAAGCTCGGGTGCGCGCCATAGCGCTCCTCCACGACCGCGCTCACGATGACCCCGGGGATCATCGTGCGGTTCGGGTCGGCGCGGATCGCGTCTTCGCTCACGACCTCCTCGACCACCACGATGACTTTCTTCGCCGCGAACGCGGCCTCCTTCTGGACTCCGGTCAACCCCCACACCTGGGTGTTCCCGGAAGCGTCGGCTCGCTGCGCGTGAAGGATGGCGACGTCGGGATTCAAGGCGGGGACGGCATAGAGCGTCTCGCCGGTGAACGGGCACTCGATCGGCTTGATCCTCGGATTGACCTTCGGGAGATCCGTCCCGTGGTACGTGCGGAGCGGAAGGAAGGGAAGCCCCGAGGCCCCCGCCTTGATCCGGGTCGCGAGGCCGAAGTGGGAGTACTCCTCGATCTCGAGCCCCCCTTTCTCGACGGCGCGGCGGATGGCGTGCAGAGATCCGACACCGGGATTCCCCGCCCAACTGAAGACGAGCTTCCTCGCGACTCCCGCCGCCACCATCTGGTCGTAGATCAGGTCGGGCGTGAGCCGGCAGAGAGTCAGGTCCTTCTTCCTCTGCCGGATGATCTCGTGGGCGGCCGCGAATGGGATGAGGTGGGTGAAGCCTTCCGCGAGCACGGAATCTCCGTCCTCGACGAACTGCGCGACCGCGTCGCGCATCGACGTGACCTTCATACGGTTGAGAGCGCCTCGTCCAGGATGCGCACGGCGACGTCCGCCTCTTCCTTCGTCACGAGGAGAGGAGGTGCGAGCCGAATCGCGCTCTCGCCGCACCCGAGAAGAAGGAGCCCGCGCTCGAAGGCGGCTTTCAGGACCGGATCGACGAGCTCCTTCGCGGGCGCCCGGCTCTCGCGGTCCTTCACGAGATCGATCGCGAGCATGAGTCCGAGCCCGCGGGCGTCCCCGATGGCCCGGTGCTTCCTCTTCAGCTCCTGAAGCCTTCCGAGAAGGTGCGCGCCCACCCGGGCGGCGTTCTCGACGAGCCCCTCCTGGAGGAGGTCGAGCGTTGCGAGGGCGGCGGCGCACGAGACGGCGTTTCCGCCGTATGTGCTTCCGTGGCCTCCGGAGCTCCACTGCAGGAGCTTGTCGCCGGCGACGATCGCCGCGAGCGGCATTCCCGAGGCAATGCCTTTCGCGAGCACCATGATGTCGGGTTTGAGATCGAAGTGCTCCGAGGCGAACAGCTTCCCCGTGCGGCCCATCCCCGCCTGAACCTCATCGGCGATGAGGAGAATCCCGTGCTCGTCGGCGAGAGTCCGGAGCTTCGTCAAGAACTCCTTCTTGGGAACGAAGTAGCCGCCCTCGCCCTGGACGGGCTCGACGATGATGGCCGCGATCTCCTCGGGCGGAGCGATGCTCTTGAAGAGAGTCTTTTCGAGGTGGTCGAGACACTCGACGTCGCACGTCTCGGGGGCGAGGCCCACGGGGCACCGATAGCACTGCGCGTAGTACGTGTGGTGGACTTCGGGAAGCATCGGCCCGTAGCCCTTCCTCTGGACGGCCTTGCTCGCGGTGAGGGACACCGCGCCCATGGTCCGTCCGTGAAAGGCGCCGAAGAAGGCGACGATCTTCTGCCGCTTCGTGCGGAGGCGCGCGAGCTTGATCGAAGTTTCGACTGCTTCGGCTCCGGAGTTCGTGAAGAAGACGCGAGGGCTCCCTCCGCCGCTCCGGACGGGGGCGACCTTCGCGAGCCTCTCCGCGAGCTCCGCGACCGGCCTGGTGTAGAAGTCCGTCGGGCACATGTGGAGGAGCTTTCCCGCCTGCTCCCGGATGGCGGCGACGACCCGTGGGTGGCAGTGTCCGGTCGAGCACACGGCGATTCCCGCGGCGAAGTCGAGAAAGCGGTTCCCGTCGGGATCGGTCACCACTATCCCCGACGCCTCCTCGGCCACGAGGGGATAGTCCTTCTTGAAGTGCTGGGAGACGTAGCGCTCGTCCTTCTCGATGAGGGCCTTCGCTTTCGGGCCTGGAAGCGCAGTCACGATGGAGGGTGCGGTCAACGTCGTCATGGGTTCAGCTCCGAGAACGTTTCTTCGAGAAGGGAGGCCAGCTCCTGGAGCTGGGCCTCGTCGATGACGAAGGGCGGACCGAGGACCACGGTGTCCCCGTCGACCCCGTTCGCCATGCCCGTCCCATAATAGATGATGAGCCCCTTCGCGAAAGCGCGGGAGGCGGCCTCCTCCACGAGCTTTCTCGACCGGGGGAAGGGGTCTTTCGTCTTCCTGTCGCGGACGAGCTCGATACCCGCGAGAAGGCCCCGCCCCCGGATGTCGCCCACGAAGTCGAACCGCTTCAGCCTTTCGAGGGCGGCGAAGAAAGGCTTCTCGAGGCGGGCCACGCGGGCGACCAGGTCCTCCTTTTCGAGGATCGAGAGGACTTCGCGGGCGACGGCGGCGACGACGGGGTGGTGCGAGAACGTGAACCCGTGGGTGAAGCTCCCGAGATTGTCCTTGAGGGTCCGGGCGATGGACTCCCGCACCGCGACCGCCCCTCCGGGGACGGCGCCCGAGGTGATGCCCTTTCCCAGAAGAAGGATGTCGGGAACCGCTCCGGACGGCCCGCAGGCGAGAAACGTCCCCGTGCGCCCGTAGCCGACGAGGACCTCGTCGAGGACGAGGAGGACGTCGTGTCGGTCGCAGATCTCGCGGATGCGCGGGAGGTAGTCGGGCGGCGGCACGTTCGCTCCCGTCGCAGCGCCTCCCACGGACTCGAAGAAGAACGCCGAGACCGTATCGGGACCGAGCTCCTGGATGAGATCCGAGAGAGCGTCCGCGCAAGCGACGCCGCACTCGGGATAGGCCTTTCCCAGGGGACACCGGTAGCAATACGGTGCGGGCGCGTGATGGTGATTCGAGAGCAGCGGAAGGTAAGGCTTCCGGAGCGACTCGCGGCCGGTGACGGAGAGAGCTCCGAGAGTTCCCCCGTGGTAGCTCGGGCGCACGGCGATCGCGCGGTACTTCGAGTCTTTGCCCGTTGCGATGTGGTACTGCCGCGCGAGCTTGATCGCCGTCTCCGTCGCCTCGCTTCCGCCGGGAACGAGGTAGAGCTTCGAGAGGCCTTCCGGGAGAAGACGCGCGAGCCTCTCCGCCCACTCCTCGATGGCATCGGTAGTGAACTGCGTTCCGTGAACGTAGGCGGCCTTCTCCGCCTGCTCCGCCATGGCGCGGGCGAGATCCTTCCGTCCGTGGCCGAGGCTCACGACGAGAGCCCCGCCGCAGGCGTCGAGGTAGCGCTTTCCCGCGGAATCGTAGAGATAAACGCCTTCACCGCGGACCGCGGTGGGCATGGATTTCCCCATGTCCCGGTAGAAGACGGGTGAATCGGGAAAACGCCGCTCCAGCATAGCTGGCATAAACTAGCACGCCCGGAGGGCCATCATGCTATTGCATGCAGTCGCTTTGCTCGTTGCTTTGCAGGCTCAGGGGCGAGTCAACCGTCTGATCTCGATCCTGGAAAGCGGTGCTCCCGCCGTAGGGGTCTGGACGGGCGCGACCGAAGCGGAGCCCGAAGACGTCGCCGCGAGAATTGCGGAAGGCTACCGCCTCATCCATCTCGGATGGGATTTCAACCTGCTCCGGCGAGAGCTCGACGAGAGGGTCACGCGAACGCGGAAGATTTTGCGGAAGCCCTAGGTGTAGCGGGCGCCCCGGTGCTGCGGCAGGAAGAACGCGGGGAGAAGGCTGTCCACCCGCAGGAGGCCCTCGCTCGTGAGCTCGATGCGGTCCTGGTTCCAGTCGAGATAGCCCTCGTCGCGCAGGGACGTGAAGGGAGCCCGGAACTCCTCGAGGATCGAGGCCCCGAACTTGTAGCGGAAGTAGCCCGCGTCCAGGGAGCCGAGCTTCATCTGGAGGACGAGCTCGCGGATGAGCCGCTCGCGGTCGGAGACACGGAGGGCTCGCGAGATAGGAAGTCGTCCCTCGTCGAGCGCCTCGACGTACTCATCGAAGCGGTCGAGGTTCTGGTAGTGAACGCCCGAGACGTGCGAGAAGGAAGCGACTCCCGTTCCCAGCATGTCCGCCCCCCGCCAGAGAGCGTCGCGGTAGACGAACTTCGTTCGCTCGGGATCGCGAACCAGGGTGTAGCCGCTCGAGACCTGATAGCCCGCTTCTTTCAGGCGCGCGTGCGCCCTTCGCACCCACTCCCGCTTCTGCGACCACGTGGCGACGCGGCTCCTGCCGTCGCTCTCGAGCATCTCGCGCGAGTACACGGTATTGAACGGGAGCTCCATCTGGTAGACGGTCACGCTCGCGGGCGCGAGCGCTACCGTCTTCTCGATACACCGATCCCAGTTGTCGTCCGTCTCCCTCACCATCCCGGCGATGAGGTCGACGTTCACCGAGGGAAACGACGCCTCCTCGATCCACTCCCAGGCGCGGTAGATCTCCGCGGACAGATGGGCGCGGCCGTTCTCCTCGAGCACCTCGTCGCCGAAGTTCTCGACGCCGAGGGAGAGGCGGGTCACGCCGATCCCGGCGAGCGCCTTGACCTTGGCGCGGCTCAAAGTTCCCGGCTCGCACTCGAAGGTGACTTCCTCGGCGGAATTCCAGGAAACGCTCTTCGTCAGGCCCTCGACCAGGGTCTCGATCTGCGCCGCCGAAAGAAACGACGGAGTTCCCCCTCCGAAGTAGACGAAGCGGAGCGGGCGCTCGAGCGCTCTCCGCCGGCTCAAGAGCTCGAGCTCCTTCGTCACCGCTTCCAGGTAGGCCTCGATGTCGCGGCTGTTCTTGTCCGTGTAGACGCGAAAGTAGCAGAACTTGCAGCGCTTGCGGCAGAAGGGGATGTGAACGTACAGCCCGAGAGGAGCGGAAGATTCGCGGTCGAGGACTTCTTCCACGGCCGGAACGTCCTCCGCCCGCCAGAAGGAGAAGGGCGGATAGTTCGCGATGAAGTAGCTTCCCACGCCGGTGTCGTCGAGTTCGGGCTCGGTTCGCAAGCCCTCCCAGGATAGCCGCTCAGAGCTTCGGTTCCAAGGCGACTCCCCTCAGCTCCTCTTCGAGGCGCGACACCTCCCGGCGGAGGCGATCGAAGGCTTCCCGCTCGGCCCCGGAGCCCGCCGCGGTCTCCAGATCGAGGGCGGCCCGAGAGGCCGCCGGCGCGGCGAGCGTGAGAAGAGCTCCCTTCAAGCGGTGCGCGAGCCTCTCGATGGACGGAGCGTCGCGCGCCTCGAGCGCCCGCTCGATTCTCGAGAGCGTCTCGGGGGTCTCCTCGAGAAATATTCCCGCGAGCTCGGCGAGGAGGGCGCGGTCTCCGCCCGTCCGCGCGATTGCGATCTCGCGGTCGAGCACAGCGGGCTCTTCTCCCGCCGCCTTCGGACTGCTGCTTCTGACCTTCAGGACCGCGCGCATTGCCGAGACGAGGTCGGCCTCCGCGAAAGGCTTGCTGACGAAGCCGTCCATCCCCGCGCGCAGGCAGCGCTCGCGCTCCTCCTCTCGCGCGTGGGCGGTCAAGGCGATGATGGGAAGGTGATCTCCCGTCGCGCGCTCGCGGGCGCGGATTTCCCGCACGACTCCGAATCCGTCGACTTCGGGCATCTCGAGATCGAGGACCACGATATCGAAGCGCTCCTTGGACCAGCGGTCGAGCGCTTCCTTACCGTCGGCGGCCGCGGTGACGGAAGCGCCCAGGTTCGAAAGGAGCCGGACCGACACCGTTCGATTGACGGGGTGGTCTTCGGCGAGGAGCACCTTGACGCCGGCAAGGAGCGGCCGATCCATCCCCTGGGTCTGGACGTCCTCCGGTTTTTCCACCCGTTCGCCGCGGCTCAGGATTTCGATCGCCCGCTGAAGATGAGTGGGGGCGACCGGCTTGGTCAACGTGCCGGCGATGCCGCAGGAGGGAAAGCTTTCCGGGGGCACGCGCTGGCCCGTAAGAAGGAGCAGGACCACGAAGACATCCGCTCTCTCTCGGACGGCTCCCGCGAGAGAGAGCGCCTCCTCGAGACGACGCGCGTCGAGAAAGACGATCGAGAAATGCCTGTCGGTCTCGATCGCGCGAAGCGCGGCGTCGCCCGAGGCGGCAAGCTCGGCGTCGATTCCGAGGGCCGCAAGCTCCTTCGCGAGCACGTCCCGCTGCCACGGGTTCTCGTCGACCACGAGCGCTCGCAAGCCGGCGAACGGGCACGGCGTTTCGTGCCCTTCATCGCGACCCTCGTCGAGCTCGACCTCGAACTCGAAACGGCTTCCCTTCGATGGCCCGCTTACGAGCGAGAGCGTGCCTCCCATTCTCCCGACGATCTCGCTCGAGATCGCGAGGCCGAGGCCGAGCCCCCCTTGCTCCGGCCGCGCGTTCTCTCCCTGGGTGAACGCTTCGAAGATCGCTTGCCGGCTTCCCTCGGGAATGCCAACACCGGTGTCCCGGACCGCGAACCGCACGCGCGGCCGTCCATTGGGCGCGGCCACCGAAGCTTCGACTTCCACGAGGATCTCGCCCTCCTCCGTGAACTTGATCGCGTTCGCGATCAGGTTCCAGAGCACCTGCCGCAGCCGCTGCGAGTCGCCCACCACGAGATCGGGAACTTCGGGCGCGACCCAGTAGCCGATTTCGAGCCCTTTGCGGTGGGCCGAAGGCGCGTGGAGAGCGACCGCCTGCCGGAGCCAGCGCCGCAGGCGGAACTCGCCTGGCTCGAGGCGGATCTTCCCCGCCTGGATCTTGGAGTAGTCGAGAAGATCGTTGAGGACGCGGAGCAGGGACTCCCCTGAAGTCCGGATCATCTCCAGGAGCTCGCGCGCGTCCGAGCCGGAGCGGTTGTCGAGAAGGACCTGGGTGAGCCCGAGGATCCCGTTCAACGGCGTCCGCATCTCGTGGCTCAGGTTCGAGATGAGGTCCGAGTCCGCGATTCCCCCGCGCTGATGAGAGGGAGCCTTTCTCGAGAGGAGCCATCCGACGAGTGCTGCGAGGGCAAGGGCTGCGCCGAGGCCCCAGGCCCCGGGAAGAAGCCGGAAACAGGCGTAGGCGAGGGCGGACGCGACGAGGGTCGCAACGAACGTCCGAAGCCGAACGGGGGAAAACACGGAGCGGAAGACTCCTCCTCTGGAAGTTATCGGCACCTTCCACCCCCGGCTTCAGGCTTTTTTGGCGAAAACCAGGTGGTATATATATTGATGGACTCTCCCGGGAACTCATGCTCGAGCGAACCCAAATCAAGGCCATCCTCCCGCACCGGGAGCCGTTTCTCTTCGTGGACCGCATCACCTCGATCGTGCCCGGAGAGCGGATCGAAGGAGAGTTCCGGATAAGGGAAACCGAGCTCTTCGTCGCGCGGGAGGGGGATGAGCGCTACTTCCCCGCCACGCTTCTCGCCGAGGCGATGGCCCAGATCGGCGCCATCCTCGTCCTTTATCCGGAGGAGAACCGGGGGAGAACCATCTACTTCCGGTCGATCGAGGAAACGGTGTTCCACCGCCGGGTCCTTGTGGGCTCGCTCGTTCGCGTCGATGCCCGAATCCAGAAGCTGCGAGCTCGATACGGGAGCCTCGGTGTTGCGGCCTTCGTTGGCGACGATCTCGTCGCAAGGGGCATCATGAGCTTCGCTCTGGGGTGACCGGGCCTCAGAACCGCCCCGAGCCTGCACGTCCGGTCCCCCCGAGGGCATAGCGTTGACGTTTCCGTTTATGCATCGGCGGCTAAACTTTTCCCGCGTCCAGCCGGTCTGTACCTCCATCGGGAGGATCCTTATGAAACGTTCGCTCGCAGTATTCATTCTCGTTGCGCTTCCGGTAGTCGGATTCCCGCAGGAGGCCTCGGCTCGACCCAACGTGATTCTGATCATGGTCGATGACCTCGACTCCGGCTCTTTGAGGTCCGCGATGGAGGCGAGCTACATGCCCCATCTGCGCGAGATCGTCGTCCGGGAGGGGACGACCTTCGCCAACTCGTACGTCACCCTCTCGCTCTGCTGCCCCTCGCGCGCGACCTCGCTCACCGGCCAGTACCCCCACAACCATGGCGTCATCCGAAACTCGGGTGAGCTCGGGGGTTTCGATCGATTCGATGATCGTTCGACGCTCGCCACGTGGCTTCAGGACGGCGGGTATCACACCGGCCACATTGGCAAATACCTCAACGGCTACCGCGACCCCTCCTACGTTCCACCGGGTTGGGACCGCTGGCAGGCGCTCGTCGATCCATCGACGTACTGCATGTACGGATACACCATCAGCGACGACGGCGAGCCTACGACCTATGGGACATCCGAAGCCGATTATCAGACCGACGTCCTCGCCGCTCGCAGCGAGAGCTTCCTCCGGGCATGGCACGAGCGCGGCGACCGGCGGCCCTTCTACCTGAGCATCGCCCCGTTGGCACCCCACCTCGAGAGCTCCTGCAATCGCGGAGGCGTCCGGCCGGCGCCGCGTCACGCGGGAAGCATGAGACTGCGCCTCCCCTCTCCGCCATCCCTCAACGAGCTTCGCATGGACGACAAACCGGAGTGGATGCGGGAGCTTCCGTTCTCCGACCGCCGAACGCTGCATGTCCTCTATAACGACCGCATCGCCGCCCTGCGTGCGGTCGACGATCTGATAGGCCGGGTCGCGGCCGCGCTCGAGGCTTCCGGTGCCCTCGAAGACACCGCGTTCCTGTTCACATCCGACAACGGTTATCTCCTCGGACTTCACCGCTGGCGGAGCAAAATCCTGCTGTACGAGGAGTCGATCCGGGTGCCGCTCATCGTGCGCCTTCCCGGCGAAGGTGCGCCCGCTCGATCGGTGTCCTTCGTTCTCAACAACGATCTGGCACCGACCATCGCCGCCCTCGCGGAAGTCGTCCCCGGGCTCGCGGTCGACGGGCGCTCTCTGCTGCCGCTTCTGCGCGGCGACACCACACACTGGCGCCGGCGATTCCTCGTCGAATACCCCCCGGCGGGCGAAACGCAGGGGATCCCTCCCTTCTTCGCGATTCGAGAAAGGTCGCTTCTCTACGGCGAGACGTTGAGCTTCGACGGAGCTGCCATTACCGACGTCGAGCACTACGACCTGTCGATCGACCCCTTCCAGACCAGGAGCCTCCACGACGATTCTTCGCCGCGCCGGGCGCGCGAAAGACGCGTACTCGAGGCCCGGCTTCGACTGCTCGAGGACTGCGGCGGCGGAACGTGTCAGGTGCTGGAGCAGTGAGGTCCTCCTCGCCCTCGGCCAGTACGGGGATGCCGTCGTGACCACACCCGAGGAGCTCCGGGCGATCCCACAGAGGCTATCGGGGGAAGGCTTCCGGTAATCTCTCCGACTGCCGTCAGGTCAGCGCGCTCTGGAGCGCTTCCTCGACGAGTGCGGACTGCTTGACGCCGCGCTGGGCTGCCTCTTTACGCAGGCGGTCGTAGGTTTCCGCCGAGAGGTAGAACTTCGCCTGCACGGTCGGCCGGCGACGACCGTGCCCCTGGGACAAGAGCTCACCGAGGACGCGATTCACTTTCGCAATGTCCCGGGCATTGAAACCCATGGCCAGGGCGAACCAGTACTCACCGCTCGGCAGTCGCTTGAGATTCTTGACCGCGTAGCCCTTGTTGATTCCCTTCAGGCGCCGATTCAACTTCGCCTCCAGCTCTTTGACACTCATGACTTCTCCTTGGGTACGACCAATTCCATGCCGCTGTCGACCAGGATGGCGATCGCCTCCTGGTCGCCCTCCCTTGCCACCCGTTCGGCCAGCTGCACCAATCCCGCCTTATGCTTCTTGAAATCGGCGGCCGTGCAGTAGGCCCAGATCTCCTCGACTTCCTCGACCGTGAGACCGGCGCCCGCACTCCAGCGGCCGCGCAGCCGCGGACGGAACTGCATGCGGTCCTCCGTGTTGCCGGGGAACGCGCTCGCGAACCATTCGCCGGCTGCCTGGCGGATCGCTTGCCGGGCTCGCGCGGTCAGCGGGCCGTCGCGCCGATCGCGTGAAGGAAGGATGATCCCGAGCCGATGCGGCAAACGGCTTGCGACGGGCAAGCTATGGTCTCATTAAACAGTACCGTAGTACCATCTCAGGACTATGCTACTATAGAGACGCGGCACGCACAAGGACCGAATCGCACTCTCCGCCCTCGCGCTCGGCCAGTACGGGGATGCCGTCGTGACCACACCCGAGGAGCTTCGGGCGATGGCAGGGAAGCTATCGGGGGAAGGCGTCCGGTAGCCCTCCATTAGAACAAAGGCGCGAGGTTGCGCATGACGTCCGCGTCCTCCACGATCCCCCCGAAGGTCTCGACGTCGATCGTCTGCTGGGCGTCGGCGTAGGCGGTATCGGGGTGCGTATGAACCTCCACGACGAGCCCGTGGGCGCCGGCGGCGAGCGCAGCCCGCGCGAGAGGACGCACCCGGTCCCGCATCCCGACTCCCTGGGACGGATCGACGAGAACGGGGAGATGGCTGATCCGGCGGACCAGGGGAACGACGTTGAGATCGAGCGTATTGCGCGAGTGGTTGTTGAAGGTGCGGACGCCGCGCTCGCACAGGATGACCCGGGGGTTGCCTTCGGCGAGGAGGTACTCCGCCGCCATGAGCCACTCCTCGAGAGTCGCCGAAAGGCCGCGCTCGAGAAGAACGGGCCGTCCGAGCTCTCCGAGCTTCTTGAGAAGCGCGAAGTTCTGCATGCTGCGGGCGCCGACCTGGAGGACGTCGACGGACTCCGCGATCCTCTCGACGACTGCGGTATCGACCACCTCGCTCGCGACGGGAATCCCGACCTCGTCGCGAATCCGCGAGAGCGTGTGAAGCCCTTCCTCGCCGAGCCCCTGAAACGAGTACGGGTTCGTGTGGGGCTTGAACGCTCCGGCACGGAAGAGGTGGGCGCCCCGCGCTTTCACCCGCCGCGCGATCTCGAGAGTGCGCGCTTCGGTCTCGACGCTCGGTGGTCCCGCGATGAGGGTCGCCTCTCCGCCACCGATGCGCACTCCCTCGACCTCGACCACCGTGTCCTCGGGATGCACCTCGCGGCTTACGAGCTTGTAGGGCTTCGTGACGGGAATGCACTCGAGGACGCCGGGAAGCTGCATCAGGAATGCCGACTCGACCGGACCCCGGTTTCCCGTGATGCAGATGGCGGTTCGGTCGGCCCCGGGAACGGGAAGAGGTACAAAGCCCATCCGGCGGATCGCCTCCTCGACGGCGCTGCACTCCTCCTGGGTGCTGCCCTGCTTCATGATGACGAGCATAGAGACCTCACAGCCGATTGGAACCTCTCGATCACTTTCTCACCCTCACCGCCGTCCCACGCTTCCTCGATGACGTTCGCGAGGTGGCTTCCCACGACGGCGATGCGCGCTCCCGCCCGAAACGCGCGTGCGATCTGCTCGGGCCTGGAGAGACCGAAGCCGAGACACACGGGATTCGCCGCGGCGGCGGCGGTGCGCGAGACGAGAGATTCGACCTCCGCAAAATCTCCCGCGCGGACCCCGGTGGTTCCCTGGTGTCCGACGAGATACAGGAATCCGTCCGCGCTCGCGTCGATCCGCCGCAATCGCTCCTCCGAGGTGAGGGGACCGACGAGCTGCACGTGCGCGAGGCGCGCCGCGCGGCACGCGCGCCTCAAGGGCGCGCTCTCCTCGAGGGGCACGTCGGGCGCGAGAAGGGACGAAGCGCCCGCCGCCGCTGCCTCTTTGGCGAAGCGCTCGAATCCGCGAGCGTGCACGAGGTTCCCGTAGACGAGGAGGTTCAAAGGCGCCTTGGGGCGGGCGTCGTGAATCCGCGCGAGAAGCGCGAGCGCGCTCGATGTCGAGGTGCCCGAGGCGAGCGCCCGCTCGTCCGCTCTCTGGATCGCGGGCCCATCCGCAACGGGATCACTGTAGGGGAACCCGATCTCGAGGGCGCCCGCGCCGGCGTCAACCGCCGCTTTCGCAAGCTCGAGGGAAAGGGCGGGCGTCGGGTCGCCGAGCACGAGAAAGGGGCTCACGATCGTCGACTCCTTCAAGAGCCGCGTCAGACGAGCGCGGCTCAAGACTCCCTCCGGAACGTTCGAAAGTAGACGTCGAGATCCTTGTCGCCCCTCCCGCAGAGGTTCAGAAGGACTCTCGCCCCCTCGGGAAGCTCCCGCTCCCGCACCGCCTTCAAGAGAAAGGCGAGCGCGTGCGCGGGCTCGAAAGCGGGGATGATGCCCTCGAGCTTGGAGAGCCTCTCGAAGGCATCGAGGGCCTCCTCGTCCCTGACGGCGACGTAGCGCGCTCGAGAGGTGTCGCGGAGAAACGCGTGCTCCGGGCCGACTCCCGGGTAGTCGAGCCCGGCGGAGACGCTGTGAGCTTCCCGAATCTGTCCCTTTTCGTCCTGGAGGACGTAGGTGCGGGCGCCGTGGAGAAGGCCGGGTGTTCCCGCGACGAGAGTCGCGCCGTGCTCGCCGGTTGCGATCCCACGCCCTCCGGGCTCGACCCCGATGAGCTGAACGTCTCGTTCGCGTACGAAGGCGTGGAAGATTCCCATCGCGTTGCTCCCGCCGCCGACGCAGGCGACAACCGCGTCCGGAAGACCGCCATAGCGTTTCCTCCACTCCGCCTTCGCTTCCTTTCCAATCACGGACTGGAAGTCGCGCACGAGCCGCGGAAAGGGATGGGGGCCGCAGACGGTCCCGAGAAGGTAGTGCGTCGTCCTCAAATTCTCCGTCCAGTCGCGAAGCGCCTCGTTGATCGCATCTTTCAGAGTGCGGCTTCCCGTCCGAACCGCAATCACCTTCGCTCCGCAGAGCTCCATGCGCTTCACGTTCGGCGCCTGCCGTTCCATGTCCTTTTCGCCCATGAACACGACGGCCTCGAGGCCGAGCCGCGCCGCCGCCATCGCTGTCGCCGTTCCGTGCTGGCCCGCGCCCGTTTCCGCGATGACCCTCTTCTTTCCCATGAAGCGCGCGAGGAGCGCCTGCCCGAGGACGTTGTTCGTCTTGTGGGCGCCTCCGTGGAGAAGGTCCTCGCGCTTCATCACCACCTCGAGGCGACAGGCCTTCGAGAACGCGGGGGCTTCCGCGAGAGGAGTAGGCCGTCCCGCCCACTCCTCGAGAAGACGGGCGAGCTCGCTCCGGAACGCACGGCTTCTCACGATCTCCCACCGGGCGCGCTCGAGCTCTTCGAGCGCGGGCACGAGGAGCTCCGGAACGAAGCGGCCGCCGTAGTCGCCGAAGGCGCCGACGCGAGGGGAAAGCGCTGTCGTCATCGACGCCTCCCGATCCGATCGAAGAGATCCCGAAGCTTGTCTCCGTCCTTCACCCCTGGCTCTTTTTCAACGCCGCTCGAGAGATCGATGCCGTAGGGACGGTGCTCCAGAAGGTCTTCCACGTTCTCGGGACGGATCCCTCCCGCGATGAACGTGAAGGGCGGGGCCTCGGTCCCGAGAAGGCCCCAATCGAACCTTCTTCCCGAGCCTCCTCCGCCGACGTCGAGAAGCGACGGTGTTTCTGCGCGCGGCGCGGGCTCGAATTCGGGAAGTTTCCTCGCGACTTCGGTCATGGTGTAGACCCGGAGGACGCGAAAGCCTTCGTCCCGTGCGCGACGGACGTCGCCGTCAGAAGCATCGTAGAGCTGCACCCAGTCGGCGCCAGCAGCATGCGCGTCCTCGAGCGCGTCTCCGAGGGGGATATCGCGAAAGACGAGAACACGACCGGCGTTCGATCCGATCGTCGAGAAGATCTCACGGGCTTCCGGAAGGCTCACGCATCGGGGAGAGCTCTTCGTGCGCACCGCGCCGACGAGGTCCGCTCCCAGGGTTACCGCGAGCTCCGCGTCCTCGGCCCGCTTGAGCCCACAGATCTTGACGAGAGGCTTCATCCTCGGAGCTCCCGAATGAGCCCGCCTGGATCTCCGTGTCTCATGAGAGCGCTCCCGACGAGAACAGCATCGGCAACGCCTCGGAGATCTCGAACGTCCTCGGCGCTCCCATATCCGCTCTCCGCGACCGCTACGCGATCGCGGGGGACGCGAGAGAGAAGCCGCGGTGCGAGAGCTCGATCGATCGCGAGCGTCTCGAGGTCGCGGTTGTTGGCCCCCATGACGGCGCGCTCGTGAAGAAGCCCTCTCTCGATCTCGGAGTCCGTGTGACACTCGAGAAGCGGGGTGAGAGAGTAGTGGGCGCAGGCGGAAACGAGCTCGTCGAGCTCGCTTCCGGAGAGACACCGGAGGATGAGGAGGACTCCTCGAGCTCCGAGCCGCGCGGCCTCCCGCACCTGCGCGGGATCGACGACGAAGTCCTTCATCAGGACCGGGACTCCGACCGATCGCGCAGCGAGAGCGAGATGGTCGTACGAGCCTCCGAAGCGGGTTGGCTCGGTGAGGACGCTTACCGCGGCGGCTCCCGCGGCCGCGTAGCGCCGCACCTGCTCTTCGAGATCGGGCTCGGCGATGGCGCCCAGGCTCGGGCTTCTCCTCTTGAACTCCGCGATGACGTCGAGCTTCTCCTTTCCTCGGAGGACGGCTTCGAGCGAGGCGCCGGAGGGCTTCCTCTCGGGCTCCCGGAGGGGAATCCGCCGCGCCCGCTCCCGCGCGCTTCGTACCAGATCTTCGATCACGCGCGGCCTTCTTCCGAAGCGAGCCTCTTCGTCGTCTCCACGTAACGGGCGAGGACCCGGGCGGCGCCGCCGTTTCTCAGGACCTCGCGCGCGACGTCGAGCCCCTCGGAGAGGTCGCGGGTGAGGCCCGCGACGCCGAGGGCGGCGGCAGCGTTCAGCGCGACCACGTCCCCTTTGGGGCCCTCCTCACCCTCCAGAACCGCTCGCAGGATGTCGGCGTTCGTTTTCGCGTCGCTGCCGCGGAGCGACTCGAGAGGAGATCTCGGAAGGCCGAGGTCCCGGGGATCGAGAGTGAACGTGGTCACCTTTCCGTCGTTCACGAAGTGACCCTGGGTCACTCCGTGAAGTCCGATCTCGTCGAGCCCCTCGCAGTGGACGACGAGCGCGCTCTCGCAGCCGAGCTCGACGAGCGCCTCCGCCATCACGCGGGTCATCGACGGGTCGTAGACTCCGAGGAGCTGGCGCTGGGCGAGGGCGGGGTTCGCGAGTGGGCCGAGGAGGTTGAAGAGAGTTCGGATGCCGAGGGCTTTGCGCACCGGGGCCACATTTGCCATGGCGGGATGGAACACGGGGGCGAAGAGGAAGCAGAAGCCCGTCGCGTCGAGGGCGCGTGCCGCTTCCCGCGGGCCAAGGCTCAGCAGCGCGCCCGACGCCTCGAGAACGTCGGCGCTTCCCGCCTGCGAGGAGACGCTGCGGTTTCCGTGCTTCGCGACCGCCCCTCCCGCCGCCGCGACGACGAGCGCGGCCGCGGTCGAGATGTTGAAGGTGCCCGCGCGATCGCCCCCGGTGCCGCACGTGTCCACGAGGGGCCGCACTTCGGTCGTAACCGCGATGCGGTGCGCCCGCATCGCGCGCGCGCAGGCGGCGAGCGTCGAAGTGTCCGGCTCGCGAACCCGGAGCGCGACGAGCAGCCCCGCGGTCAGAGGCTCGGGGACCTCCCCCATCATGATCTTGTGGAGCGCGTCCTCGAGCGCCTTCGGGTCGGAGGGCTCCGCGCGCAGAAGCTTTTCGATGAGCTCGGCGATCACGGTGACGAAGACTCTCCTCTGTTCCTCGAGGGAGCCTCGTCAGACGAAAAAAGAGGCAACCCTCTCGGGCTGCCTCTTCTTTCGAATCAGAAGGAAAGGAAGGGCAGCCCGTTCAGACGCGCCACCACCATTGGCGGCACGCGGCTGAACGGGCACGATCGAACATGATGAACGCTACATTTATAAATCCAAACGGCCCATTCCGTCAACGGGATTTCGGGGATAATCAGCGCCCATGAAGGCAAATGCTTGGCTCGCCTTGATTTTTGTCGCGATCTCGAACGGGGCCGGAGCCCAGCTCTTCCGGGTCGAAGAGCTCACGATCGCCGGGATCCACTCCGGGCTCGAGGCCGGCCGGTTCACGTGCCGCGAGCTCGCCCAGATGTACCTCGATCGCATCGAGGCCTACGACCAGAAGGGCCCGGCTCTGAACGCCATCGTCCTCGTGAACCCGAGGGCGCTCGAGCGGGCGGACGAGCTCGACCGGGAGTTCGCGCGCGACGGGATCACACGGCCTCTCCAGTGCGTGCCCACGATCGTGAAGGACAACTACGACACGTTCGACCTTCCGACGACGGCGGGCTCGCTCTCGCTCGCGGGCTCGATTCCCCCCGACGACGCCTTCCAGGTGAAGAAGATTCGCGAGGCGGGAGCCATCGTGCTCGCGAAATCCAACATGGCGGAGTTCGCCTTCACTCCCTACGAGACCCTGTCTTCGATCCTGCCGGGACACACGCGAAACCCATACGACGTCAACCGGGTGCCCGCGGGGTCGAGCGGCGGAACGGCGGCCGCGGTAGCGGCGAGCTTCGGAGCGGTCGGGCTCGGAACCGACACCGGGAACTCGATTCGCGGACCGTCCTCTCATGCCGCCCTCGTCGGCATCAGGTCCACGATGGGGCTCACCAGCCGCGACGGGATCGTTCCCTTGAACCTCGACAACGACATCGGCGGACCCATGGCGCGCACCGTCCAGGACGCGGTCGCAGTCTTCGACGTCATCGCGGGCTATGACACCGGCGACCCGGTGACGGAGCGCGGCCGCGAGCGAAGACCCCGAAGCTATCTTTCGTCTCTGACCCGCGACGGCCTCCGGGGCGCCCGCCTCGGAGTGGTGCGGCAGCTGTCGAACACCGACACCGCCGATCCGGAAATCCTCGCGCTCTTCGAGAAGGCGCTCGCCGATCTCGCGCGCCGCGGGGCGGTCCTCGTCGACCCCGTCCGCATCGAGGGCCTCGAGTCGAAGGAGAGCACCTGGTGCAATCCGTTCAAAAGCCAGATCGAGGGCTACCTCGGAAGCCTCGGCCCCCGTGCCCCGATGAAGACGCTCCAGGAGATCGTGGACTCGGAGAAGTACCATCCCTCGATCGAGATCCGGCTTCGCGAGGCGCTCGCGGTTTCGCGTCCGGTGGACGAGGAATGCCGGGAGGCGCGCGCGGCGTCGGCGAAGCTCCGCAAGGAGGTCGGGGCACTCTTCGCTTCGGCGCGGCTCGACGCCCTCGTCTATCCGAGCTGGAGCAATCCTCCGCGGAAGCTCGGAGACCTCACGAGCCCCCACGGGAACAACAGTCCGCGGCTGTCTCCGCCGACCGGATTTCCCGCGGTGACCGTTCCCATGGGCTTCACGAAGGACGATCTTCCCGCGGGCCTCCAGATCCTGGGCGACGCCTTCAGCGAGGGGACGCTCTTCCGGATCGCGTACGCCTACGAGCAGGCGACTTCCCACCGGAGGCCGCCCGCTTCGACTCCACCGCTGTGGTAATCTGATTCCGATGCCGATCTACGAGTACCGGTGCACGAAGTGCGGGCACTGCTTCGAAGCCATTCAGAAAGTGAGCGACTCTCCCCTCTCGAAGTGCGAGAAGTGCAAGGGGAAGGCGGAGCGCTTGATCTCCTCTCCCGCCATTCAGTTCAAGGGCTCGGGCTGGTACATCACCGACTACGCCCGGAAGGGAACGCCTCCGCCCTCGGAGACGAGCTCCGAATCGTCGGCGTCGGAGAGCGCGACCGAGAAGGCCGGCTCGAAGAAGAAGAAAAAGGACAAGGAGAAGACGGGCTCGGCCAAGTAGGCTCCCGCTCGACGTCTCGTCCCGAGACTGCTAAGATTCACCCCGTCGTGACCCCGACCACGAAAGCCCTTTCCGTCATCCTTCCTGCGTACAACGAGGAGGGAAACGTCGAGCGCGCCGTCCGCAGCTCCGCGGAAGCGATCGCACGCCTCGTCGAAGACTACGAGGTCGTGGCCGTCGACGACGGAAGCCGCGACCGGACGCCCCAGATTCTCGGCCGACTCAAGGAGGAGATGGGAGACCGGCTCTCGACCGTCACCCACGAGACCAACCTCGGGTACGGAACGGCGCTCCGGGCCGGGTTCGAAGCCGCGCGGGGCCGGCTCGTGTTCTATACCGACGCCGACAATCAGTTCGACCTCAAGGAGCTCGTCGATTTCCTCCCGCTCATGAAGGACCACGACGCCGTTCTCGGCTACCGCGTGGGACGCCAGGACGGCTCGTTCCGGCTCATGGTCTCGAACGGATACAACGCCCTCGCCTCGTTCGCCTTCGGGATGTCGGTGCGAGACCTGAACTGTTCGTTCAAGCTCTTCCGGCGCGAAGCGCTGACCTCCCTCCACCTCGAGGAAGACCACTTCTTCATCGACACCGAGATCGTGGTCCAGCTCCACCGGGCGGGGTACCGCTACACCCAGAAGGGAGTGCGCCACTATCCCCGCACCGCGGGGAAGTCCACGGTGAAGTTCAGCGACGTGCCGTTCACGTTCGCGGCGCTCCTGAAGCTCTGGGTCAAGCTTCGCCTCACCAGCCCCGCCAAGACCAAGCTCGCCCCTCACGACTGAGATGCCCCGCGCCGCCTCCCGGTGGCCGAAAGGGAAAGGAGCGTGTGCTTCCGCCGTCCTCGCGATGGCTCTCCTCGCACTCGCCTACCGATTTCCGGCGGCGGTCGACATCCACTTCGACCGCACGCTCGAAAGCTGGCTTGGAAGCTCGGGCTTCTACGACGCCGAAGGCGCCTACCGTTGGTCGCGCGCAGGAAGCGAGATCGTCTTTCCCGACCCCGGCGCGCGAAACCCCGTGCGCGTCGAGGTCGCTCTCTCGGGATTTCGGCCTCCCGGATCCGAGCCACCGCGCGTCGTCCTCTCGGCGGGCGGACGAAGCTTGACCGTCACTCCTTCGAGGCGGATCGAGACCTACTCTCTCGAGACGTCGACGGCTGGAGTCTGGAGCTCGACCACCCGAGTCAAGATTCGCTCGGACACGTTCACCCCGGGAGGCGGGGACGAGCGCGCCCTGGGGGTGCGCGTCCATCGGGCACGCCTCGTTCTCGAAGGCGGGGCGTTTCCCCCGCTGCAACAGGTTCTCGCTGCGGGGTGTGCCGCGGCTCTTGTCGCTCTTCTCGTGGGAGCCCGCGGAGGCTTGGCGCTCGGCGTCCTCCTCGGGGCTGGCTTCCTCTGGTTTCGGTTCTATGCCGCACTTCTCGCCCCCTCAGTCGCGCTCGGGGCTCTCGCAGCGACCCTCTTCGCCCGACCCCTCAGCAGAATCTATCGCGGACTCGCGCGATCGTTTCTCGCGGGGGCGCGCGCACTCCAAAGCCGCGCAGCCGTCGCCGTTCTCCTCCTCACGATTCTCGGGACCTTCGCCGCTTACGCCCTTCGTCCGCATTTCGAGCTCGGCCTGGGGACGGGGCTCGCTGAGCCTCTCCTCCACCGGTTCGCGGGCTACGATCGGGACGAGACCGGGGTTCTCTTCCGCCGCCCCTACCCTGGAGCCTCGATCGACCTCGGGGACTTCGGGGCCTCGACCCCGTGGAAGGTATCGATCACATACTCTCCCGCGCTGAACTCGTCGTTCGAAACGCGTGCGGTCGAGCTTCCCGCGCCGGCCTGGGGCTTTCGGTCGGGCCACACGCTGCGCTTTCCCGGCCTCGTCCCGGAGCGAGACATCCGGATCGAGCGCATCGAGATCGATCGCGGGCGAAGCCTTCCGCCGCTGAAGGTTCTGACCCTCGTCCTCGTGTCGTCGGCCCTTTTTCTCGCCGCCTTCCGCGTTTGTGGACTTTCTCCCAGGGGAGCGCTCGCCGTCGGGGCTGCGTTCTCCGTTCTGGTGGTGGCCGGCCTCGGCGCCTTCCCCGTGTTCTTCATTCCGTTCCTGAGCCGGATTGCGCTCGCCGCTCTCGCCTCGCTCCTCCTGGCGTCCGCGACGCGCAGTTTTGTTTCCGCGGGCTCGCTCGCCATTGCCACGGCGGCGTTCACTCTCTGGTTTCTCGCGACGACGTCTCCGCTCTATTCCGGAGGGCACTTCAACTACCACACCTCGGTCGCGGAAGAGATCTCGCAGGGGAAGTTCTTCCTCTACTACTTCCCTGGACCCGACAACATGCTGAGCCACCAGCCGCAGTGGGGGAACATAACCGTCCCCCACCCGAGCCTCTATCACACGGTGACCTCTCCCCTCGCTCTCCTCCCGCGGGCCGGGTTCCATCTCGCGACGAAGCTCTTCCTCGCGCTTCTCCTCTTCGGGATCGCTCTCGTTTGCGCCAACGTCGCTGCCGCCGCGGGTACGAAGGACGCCGGCCCCTACGCCGCCCTGGCCGCGGCGGCATTCCCCACGAGCTGGCAGCTCCTGGGACTCGGCCATCTGATGACGATCTTCGGGACGTTCGCCGCCGCGACCGCCCTGGGCCACGTGGCCCTCGTGGAGAACCGCATCAGCCACCGACGGGAGTGGCTCGTCGCCCTCGCCCTGACGGCGTTCGCGTTCCTCTCTTATACAGGCTCACTTCTCTTCGCCTCGGTGGCACTCCTGTTCGCCTCCGCCGCTCTCGTTGGGAGAGCGCGGGCGCTCGCGAAGAGCCTCATGTCGCTCCTTCTCGCAGGCTGGGCCATCGCCCTCGCCCTTTATTACGTCCACTGGCTCCTGCCCTTCTTTCAGGAAACTTTCCCTGCGATGCTCTCGGGCTCCGGCTCGGAGGGAAGCATTGACTGGGCCGCCCGCTTGAAGCTCGCGCCGGAAAAGTTCACCTACACGTTCGGGGCGTTCTGGGTGCCTCTCGTCGGGCTCGTAGGCCTCACCTTCGCGGAAGGGACTTCTCGGAGGCGCCTACTTTACGGATGGGCTCTCGCCCTTCCCCTCTTCAGCGTCTTCGACCTCGCCTTCAACTTCCTCCTGAAGCACCACTACTTCAGCTTCCCCGCGATCGCGATCGGTTTCGGGATCGCCCTCTCGAGGCTCGAGGAGAATGGCCGGCTCGGGAGGGTGGTTCTTCTCGCTCTTTTCGTCTACCTATCGGTGACGGGTGCTACCGCGGTATGGCTCCTCGTAACGGGCGCATCGTAGCTGGTTGACGAAGTTTCGCATATGAACTATAGTTACTAGAGATACCGAGGACAAGCCATGGATCAGACGAAGCATCGATTCACTCCTTCGGTTCTCGTCGTCGACGATGAGCCCGAGGCGTCCCGCCGCGACCTGGAGGAGGCGGGGTTTACGGTCAAGACCGCTGAGAGTGTCAAGGCGGCGCGGAGCCTGATTGAACGCGAACGCCCGCAGGTCGTGTTCACGGACGTATCGCTTCGAGACGACATCCTCCCGCTCGTGAAGGCGACGCATCCGGACGCCCTCGTGGTCGTGATCGCCGGCGCCGAAGAGCTGTCAGAGGCGCGGGATGCCGTGAGGCAAGGGGCGTTCCACTTCATCGTAAAGCCCTGGGCCGCGGACGATCTCGTGACGATCTGCCGGCGCGCAATCGAAACTTTCACCTTGAAGGTCGAGAACGCGAGGCTCAAGGAGGCCGCAGCCGCAGCGACGCTCGGAATCTCGGAAAAGCTTCATTACTCGCGCCGACCCGAGCGAGCTGCGATAGAGCGCGCGGCGTTCGTTCGCGTCACGCAGTACATGGGAGATGCCATCACCAAGGCGCCGACTCCCGTGCTCGAAAAGGCCCTCGGCGAGCTTCAATCGGAGCAGGTGGTGACGGACGTTCTGGGTGCGGCGTTCGTGAGAGATGCCACAGAAGGTGAGTGGGCTGCGGCGTTGTTGCGAGGTGCCCAGGTGCAGCGAGATTTGCTGCAGAAGGCCGGGGGTGGGTTGTCCGCGACTAAAGTGGGGAGCCTACTCGGGATCAGCCGCGCGGCGGTGGATAAACGACGTCGGCAAGGGGCGCTCCTTGGTTTGAAGTTGCCGAGCGGCGACTTCGCGTATCCTGCTGCGCAGTTCGCAAGGAACGACGTTCTCCCCGGTTTACCCCACGTGCTCGGCGCGTTTCGTGTCCGGGATCCATGGATGCAGCTCGACGTGCTCCTGGCCCGTGACGAGGCGCTCGGCGGCCGCACCGCGTTCGAGGCGCTCGCTGAGGGCAACATGGAGCGGGTGAAGGTTATTGTATCGAGCTTTGGTGAACAGGGGCTCTGATGTCATGGGCGCTCCCCGAAAGGCTACCGCTCGTCACTCTACAAGCGGGAACTACCCTCTTTCGGATCCACAGACTCGGCTCCCGGGAGCCGTTCTTCGGTCCGAACTCGGCGGAACCACCGACTCATCGTTTCCATGATCCGCGGGGCGAGTTTAGAGTCTGCTTCCTGGGAGAGAACGCCGCCGCCAGTTTCGTCGAGACGTTTCTGCGAAATCCTCCCCTACGAATCATTACGCGGGCAGCGCTCGGTGAACGCCGTCTCACCAGCTTTCGCCTCGTGCGGGAATTGCGGCTCGTCAAGCTACAAGACGAGGGCCTCGCCCAGGTGGGCTGTACCGCCGACGTTACGAGCAGTCCGCCGCCGTATGACGTGCCGCAGGAACTGTCGAGAGCGCTTTGGGCTCACACCCTCGAGCCCGACGGCATTCAGGATCGCTGCCGCCACGACAACGGCCTCCACGCGGTCGCGCTGTTCCATCGCGCGGCCGGAGCTCTCGAGCTGCTCGACTCGGAAGACCTGGTGACGGATCGTGCCAGGCTCTTGGCCTGGCGAGCCCGTTACGGCTTCGAGATTGCCTGACCCTCTTCCGTTTGTCCCGGACGGCATTTCATCTCACGATGCACCGCCTCGAGGCGGCGGTTACGTCCCGACCCTGCGAGCATCGAGGACGAACATCGAAGCCCCGGGACGATCCAGGTGGTCGCGGATGAGGACGAGTTCTGACTCCCGGTCGAGAAACTCCATAGTCGTTTAAGCTGTAGACAAATTGTCATAACTTAACTTACAGCTTGATCATCTTTCGCACTCCCTGGGTTCGAAGGCGAATTTTCGGCTGAATGTCGTCTTTGTATGAGTGGAAGGAGCTTTCGCCTGCGTTTCTCTCCTTCGGGCCCTTTTGCCTACAGTCGATGGCATGGAGCCTCTAAGGCACTCAACGGTTTTTAGTTATGGACAGGGATCAAACACGTACCGAATGGGGGCATTTCCCCACGAAATTTCGACTCCTCGAATTCCCGTGGACGGCGGCCGGAGCCAGTGGTATACTCCGCGACCAATCCAACATCTTGGGTTTGAGTTGGGACCCCACAATATCGTGGGCCCCGGAAAACACCTTGAGGGTTTGGAGAATGCGCGCCAGACAGGATCGAGACCGAGGACGGGGGGGGCTTCGTCTCTGCGGAGGGGCACCCAGCCCGCTCTCGGAGGGCCGGATATTCCACCCGGCGCTCCGTCCTAGATCCCGTGCCCCCGGCAAAGGATTAGGGCCCATAAGGGTCGAGAGCGGTTCATCCAGGTGGTGGGGGCGGGTCAACGTAAAGGACCGGTTCCCGGGTGCCAAGCCACCTCATACGATTGGAGGTTCCTGGATATGCCTGTTTCGAAGAAGCTTCTGAACATTGCGGGGGCTCGGGAGGAGGACGACTTCTCGGAGGACCAGAATGCGGAGGCCTCGACCCCCGCGTCCGGCCCCGAGGCGGCCTCGCCGACCGAGCCCGAAATCCGCCAGATCATCGTCCGTCAGGGTTCCGGCTGGCAGACGACGGCGCTACTGTTTCTTGCGCTCCTGCTTCTTACCACCGTCGCCGTGGCCTTTTACGCATTCCACCGCGTCGCCGAGCTGAACGACGAGATGAGCACCACCATGCGACGGGTCGAGCAGAAGATCCAGAACCTCGACGCCGGCATCAGCTTCGACTCGAAGCGGCAGCAGCTCATGCTCGGGATCCGCGACGAGATCATGCGCACGAATCCCAGGGTCAGCCTGAACGAAGCCTACGAGTACGCGGTTTTGATCCTCGAGGCCTCGGAGAAGTACCCTTCCGTCGATCCCCTGATGTTCCTCGCGATCGGGATCGTCGAGAGCGGCTACGACAACCGGGCGACCTCGGATGCGAACGCAAAGGGGCTCTACCAGATCTGGCCTTCCACCGGCCGGCTTCTCGCCCGCTCGCTCGACCTCGAGTACTCGGACGAGATGCTTTACGACCCCGAGACCAACACGGAGCTCGCAGCCCTCTATCTCGATATCCTGTTCTCCGCCTACAACGACCAGAAGATGGTGCTCGCGGAGTACAACGGCGGGCCGCTCAACGCCGGCTACTACCGGGCCGGCTCGAGCTACACCGCGCTCGAGACGAAGGAGTACGTCGCTCGGGTGAGTGAGGTCTACGACGGGCTCCGGAGCAAGTTCGAGCTTGGTGTCGCCGTCTCCCTCGAGCCCATGCACAAGGATCGGGAGCGCGCCGGCAAGGAGCTCGGAGGCCAGAGGCTTGCGGTGCGCTCGGCCCCGAAGAGTGTCGACCCCGCGCCCGCGTCCGTGCAGCTCGCGGGCCAGTAGGCGATTTCGAAGGGTCGCGGGCAGGACAACCTGCCCGCACCCTCAGTGCCTGCCCATCAGGACCTGGGCGACGACGTAGATCCCGAGCCCGGCAGCCATCAGAAACCCCACGAGCGCGAACAAGGGGTAGTCCATCCTCAGGAGGAACGCCGAGCCCAGGATGAGGGCGGCGGTGATGACGCCGAGCGTGATCCGGTTCGCCACGTCGCGGATCGCGAGCTGCATCTCTTCGGCTCTTTCGATCTCGATTCCCAACCGAAGCTCGTTGTTCGCCATCTGGGTCACGAGTCTACGGACGCTCAGCGGGAACTCGAAAGCGAACGAGCGCAGCTCGAGGATGACGGCGAGAAGTCGTTCGACGCTGAGGTCCCGCCGGAACTGCTCTTCCACCAGCCGCATCGCCATGTCCTTCATGGTGCGCACGGGATCGAGATCGGGATCGAGCTTCCGGCAGAGGGGCTCGAGGTTCAGAAGGGTCTTTCCGAGGAGCACCAGCTCGGGAGGGATCTGGATGTCGTTGCGGAGACAGAGCACGAGAAGGTCGCGCACGATGAGCCCGAAAGGGAGGTCCTTCATCGTCACGCCGGAGTAGCGGGCGACGAGGTGTCCCACTGCCCCGCGAAAGCGGCCCTCGCGGAAGCCGCGTCCCGGGATTCCCATCTCGAGACAGACGCGGGCCGCGCGGTCGCCGTCCCGCTCCACGAGCGCGAGGAGAAGCGCCATCAGCCGGAGCTGGTTCTCGCGGGAGACGTATGCAACCATGCCGTGGTCGAGGACCGCGAGTCTCCCCTCGCCGTCCAGCAAGAAATTCCCGGGATGGGGATCGCAGTGGAACGCTCCTCCGACCAGAATCTGCTTGAGATAGGCGCGCCACAGCTCGTCCGCGAGGGCCCGCCTCGTGACCTCGATCTCGGTGAGCTTCTTCCCTTCCACGTACTCGAGCACGAGGACCCGGCGGCGGGTGAGCTCTTCCGCCACCCGCGGCACCCGGAGCAAGGGAAACTCCTTCATCGACTCGGCGATGCGCTTCGCGTTCAGGGCTTCCTGGTGGAGATCGAGCTCGGGAAGAAGAGTCGCTTCGAGCTGGGACGCGAGCCCCTTGAAGTCGTATCGCCGGCCGAGGGCGGAGCGAGCAAGCCGGTCCGCGGCTTCCTTCACGATCTCGACGTCGAGCTCGACGAGCTCGGGAACGCCCGGCCTCACCACTTTGACCGCGACCTCGCCTTCGAGAGCGCCCTCCGCAAGAACGCCCGGCTTCAGCCGCGCGCGGTACACCTGGGCGATGGACGCGGACGCGACGGGCTGGGATTCGAACTCTTCGAAGATCTCGCGAATCGGCTGGCCGAGCTCCTGCTCGAGGAGCGGCTTCATCTCCTCGAAGGCCGTTGGCGCGACCCGGTCCTGAAGTAGCGAGAGCTCCTCGGTGTAGGCGGCGGGAAGGAGATCGGGGCGAGTCGAGAGGAGCTGTCCCAGCTTGATGTAGGTCGTGCCCAGCTCTTCGAGTGCGATCCGGAGCTTCTCCGCCCGGCCGTGCCGGCGCTCGATGGGAGGCCGCGCGCGCCTTCTGCTCTTGAGACCGACCCAGGACAGAAGGTCGAAGCTCTCGAGAACGTCTTCGAACCCGTGCCGGATGAAGACCGCGAGCACGTGGCGAAGACGGACGAGGCTTCTAGGCTTCAGCAAGATTGACTCCGAATTCTATCCCGTGCTCCCCGAGGCGGGGCGCGCGCCCGAGATCCGCCGCCTTCGCTCCGTCGAGAAAGGGAAGGGAGAACCCGGGCCCGGCGCTCCGGTGGACCGCCTGCGGATGAAGGTGCGCCGTCTCCGTTCGGTGAAGGGGCTCGACGCAGGCATCGATGCGGGAGAACTTCTCCTCCCAGAACGCGAGGTCCCGCTCCGCGATCACCCGAGCCACCTCGGCCACCGCTTCGGAGTCGAGCATCCGGTTCACGAGGCCCGGCTTGTCGATTCCGGAGCAGAACGCTTCCCAGAACTTGGGCTCGAGCGCCCCGACCGAGAGCGCCCCTCCATCGCGGGTGCGGTAGATGGCGTAGTTGGGAAACGAACCCGATAGATGCGCCGACGCTTTGCCGGAGGGGAGCAGCATCATGGAGAGCACTCCGTGGTGCATGGAGAGATCGAGATGGCGGCCCGAACCCGCCGGGCCCCTCGCCAGGATCGCGGAGAGAGCGGCGACGGCGCCGAAGAGGCCGCCTCCGGCGACGTCTGCGACCTGGATCGCGAGCGGGTTTCCAACACCCCGGAGCGCGCCCGCCGCCGCCATGTAGTTGACGTCGTGCCCCGCGCGATCCCGGTAGGGCCCCTCCTGCCCGTAGCCCGTGAGAGACAGGTAGACGAGGCGGGGCGCTTCCTTCATCAGGCTCTCGTAGTCGAGGCCGAGACGGGACATCACTCCCGGCCGGAAGCCCTCGACGAGAACGTCCGCGTCTTTCGCGAGCCGCCTCAAAGTTACTTTTCCGTAGTCGTGCTTGAGATCGAGGACGATGCTCTTCTTCCCCGCGTTGAGCCTCTCGAACGCCTCGGGATCGAGCTCTCTCAGAGGATCCCCGGAAGGAGGCGCCTCTATCTTGATGACCTCCGCCCCGAGGGCGGCGAGGATCAACGTGCAGAACGGCCCGGGCGCGTAGCGGCTGAGGTCGAGGACCCGGAGACGGAGCGCTTCCGTCACTCCGTCTCCACGATCATGCTCGCCCCGAGCCCGCCGGCGGCGCAGACGGAGACGAGGCCGAGCCCGCCGCCTCGCCTTCGGAGCTCGTTCAGAAGGCTCAAGGTGATGCGCGCTCCCGTCGCGCCGAAGGGGTGCCCGATCGCGATCGAGCCTCCCATCACGTTGAGCTTGTCCTCGGGAACTTCGCCGAGCGCCCCCCGGTTGAGCTTCTCGCGACAGAACGACTCGGAGGCGAGCGCCTTCAGGACGGAGAGGACCTGCGCGGCGAACGCCTCGTGGAGATCGACGAGAGTCATGTCGGAGAGCGAGAGCCCCGCACGATCGAGAGCGAGGGGAGTGCTGTACGCGGGTCCGATGAGGAGCTGGTCGAAGGGGTCGACGCCGGCGAAGGCGTACGACCGGATGTAGCCGAGCGGCTCCCGGCCTTCCGCGCGGGCTTTGTCCTCACGCATCAGGAGAAGCACGGCAGCCCCATCCGTCAGAGGAGATGAGTTCCCTGCGGTCAGAGTGCCGTACTGCTTGTCGAACACCGGTCGCAGGGAGGAGAGTGACGCGAGGTCGGTGTCGCGCCGGATTCCGTCGTCCTCGTGAAGCGAGCGCTCGTACGAAGGCTTCGCGAAGTACCGGACCATCTCGCTTGGAAGCCTTCCGTCATCGGTGGCGGCGGCCGCGAGGCCGTGGCTCCGGAGCGCGAACCGGTCCTGCTCCTCACGCGAGATCGCGTTCTCCCGCGCCATTTTCTCGGCGGAGGCTCCCATGGTGAGACCGGTGGAGGGCTCGGCGATGGCCGGGGCCACGGGAAGAAGATCCTTCCCCTGCATGGCCGCGAACGCGGCGACGCGCTTCCCCAGGCTTCGCGCTTTGCTCGCGGCGACGAGAGCGCGAGAGAGTTTTTTCGAGGCGAGAATCGGAACGTTCGAGAGGGACTCCGCGCCCCCGGCGATGACCGTCGACACTTCTCCGGACGAGATGGCTTCGGAAGCACTCGCGATCGCCTGGTTCGCGGACGCGCAGGCCCGGGACACGGTGTAGCCCTCGGTCGTTCGCGGAAGGCCGGAGGCGAGAGCGGCCTCGCGGCCCAGGTTCGGCGCCTCGACGCTCGGGATGACCGTGCCCAGGACCACGCGATCCACTTCCCCGCCCCGGATCTCCGCGCGGTGGAGGAGCTCCGAAAGCGCCGTCCGCGCGAGATCGAGTGCGCTCTCGTCCGCGAGAAAGCCACCCGCCCGCGCGAAGGGAGTGCGGCATCCGGCGACGATCGCGACGCGCTTTCCCTTTCCCTCGCTCATGGCGCCCCCGAATCTACGATCTTTTTGGGCTAGAATGAACTTCGCCGCTGGTCTCGGTCGTGAGTTGCCGCGCGGATCGGGCTTGTGGTAGGGTTTTTGGCTTGGGCGCTCGGTGGCCCGGTATCTATCCAAAATCGAGACCAAAGGAGATAGTTTCATGAACAAGTGGCTGGCTTCGGCCATGGCTTTCGCGATTCTGAGCGGAGCTCTCCTGGCCCAGGAGCAACCGGGCGCCAAGGAATTCCTGGCGGGGCAGGAAGCCATCAAGGCGAATAATTTCGACGCCGCCATCCCGGCGTTCGAGCAGGCCCTCGTGGCGAACCCCGATCTGTTCGCGAGCAACTACTTCCTGGGATGGGCGTACAAGGCGAAGCAGAACTGGGACAAGTGCGGATCGAACTTCGAGACATTCCTGCGGAAGGTGGGCACGGATCCCAAAGCCGCCGAGCAGGTCGGGCATTCGAACCGGGAAGGCGGCCTCTGCTACGCCCGGGCGGAGTCGACGGCGAAGGCGATCCCCCTGCTCCAGAAGTCCGCTTCAGCCAAGGGGAACGACAAGGAAGTGCAGTTCCTCCTCGGGGTCGCGCTCATGCGCGAGAACCGCGAGAACGAGGCGGAGCAAACGTTCGCTAAAGTCATTCAGCTCGACCCCTCGCTCCAGCGCGCGTACTACTACGCGGGCCGGATCAACTTCAATCGCCAGGAGTGGGCTCCGGCGACCCAGAGGCTCGAGAAGTACCTCGAGCTCGGCGCCTCCGACGCCTTCGCTCCCGACGCGAACTTCATGGTGGGCTCGATCGCGGTCCGCATGGCCGAAGGCGCCACGGATGCCCGGGCGCTGCAGCAGAAGGCCATCGACCATCTCACGAAGTTCCTCGCCGCCAAGCCCACCGCGCCCCAGGCGGCGCAGGCCCACTACATCCTCGGAAGCCTCGCCGCCAACCGCGACGATACGGCGACTGCGAAGACCCACTTCCAGAAGTACCTGGAGCTCGAGCCGAACGGCCCCCAGGCCGAGGAAGTGAAGAAGTTCCTCCAGGATTTGGCGGCGCAGTAAACGCGCGAGAGACTTTCGCGAAGCCCGGCGGCGCAAATCTTACGGGCCGCCGGCGGGTCGGTACGCGATAGTCGGCCGAAGGATCCATGGGCTCCTTGGTTTTCGAACGAAGGATTTTGGGAGACGGTGTTAACCGGATGCCTGGAAGTCAGGCGGGATTCAAGGGGTCAGATGGAAGGAAAGT
>Ga0187893_10001641_pt1 | contig 52804 bp, 1 predicted proteins | sample MA1701074metaG_FD_139574 | JGI IMG/M metagenome (GOLD analysis project Ga0187893, IMG submission 139574) | White microbial mat communities from a basaltic lava cave in the Kipuka Kanohina Cave System on the Island of Hawaii, USA - MA170107-4 metaG ... | reverse complement strand
GAGGCGTTCACGGTGGAAGCGTCCGCCTCGCTGCTCCCGCTCAATGGCAACCTGCCGGGCGATCCGTTCGCCATCGCCGCCGGCGGCGCGGCTGGACTCAGCGTCGGAGTGGCCGGCGCCATCGTCATTAACGTCATCGAGGAAGCCACGCGCGCTTCCATCGGCGATGGCGCGGTGATCAATTCCACCGCTGTCGGCGCCGGTGCCGCTCAAAGCGTGAGCGTCACCGCGACCAGCACCTCGCGATTCTTCAATGGTGCGGGCGCGCTGGGCATCGGGCTTTCGGCGGGCGTGGGCCTGGGACTGGACGTGGGCGTGATCACCAAAGTCACGGAAGCTTCCATTGGCACGAGCGCGACGGTTACTGCCGCCGGCAACGTGCTCGTGCAGGCGACCTCGGTTGAAGACATCACTTCCATCTCGGCGTCGGCGGGCGGGTCTGCGGTCGCCGGAGTGGCAGGCGCGGCGTCCATCTATGTCGTCAGGACAACCACCCGCGCCTACGTCGCCGGCAGCGCCAGTCCCCGCGCGGCAGTGCGCGCAGGGGGCAACTTGACGGTATCAGCGCGCGACGATGCGGAGATTCTTTTGATCGCGGGCAACCTGGCCATCGGCCTGGTCGCGGGTGTCGGCGTGTCGAATACGACGCTGGTTCGCATCGATACGGTTGAAGCCTTCATCGGTCCCAACACCGACGTGATTTCCCGTGGCGCGCAGGGCGTGTTGGTCAGCGCCATTTCCACCGAGGACATCGAGACCATTGCCGCGGGAGCCGGCGCTTCATTGGTCGCGGGCGTCGCGGCGTCGGCGGCTGTGAACGTGCTCACCGACACGACGAAGGCGCACATCGACCGGGGCACGCAAATCGACGCCACCAGCACGGTCGGCGGTGTGGACCCGAGCGTCTCCGTGCTCGCATCGAACGAGACGACTCTCCTGAGCATCGCGGGCGCGGTGGGGGGCGGCATCGTTGGTGTCAGCGCTTCGGTGGACGCCGGTGTCCTCATTAAAACCACGCTGGCCTGGATCGCCGATTCGACCAGCACCACTGCCGACCAGGACGTGAAGGTGCAGGCCCACTCGGCGGAAGACATCACGTCGATCTCCGGCTCTGTCGCCATCGGCGCGGCGGTCGCGGTGATGGGCAGCGCGGACGTTTACATGATCCTCGTCACAACGCGCGCCTTCATCGGCGACGATCCGGACGACGTGGTGACGCCGCCGGGCATCACGAGCATCTACAGCGAGGGCAACGTGCTGGTCGCGGCGGACGACGACACGGAGATCGATCTCGTCGCCGGCAACATCGGAGGCGCGATAGGCGTTGCCGTCGGCGCGGCAGCGGGCGTGTCCGTCTTCGACAAGACAACCGAGGCGTTCATTGGCGCGGGCACGCGAGTGACGGCCAAGGGCAACAAGGTGGGCCTCAACGTCAACACGGGCGACTTCGACGTGACGTTCCTGGCCAACTCCAGCGACCGCGGCGAGGTCGCGCCCACGACCAGCGGCTCCGCCGATGCGAACAACGATGGTCTGAACGATCTCAGCCATCCCGCGCTCAGTTCGCAGCGCGTGGCCACGCCGCGCGTGCAGGCCGTCAAGGGCGTGGCTGTGACCGCCCTCAACCGCGACGACATTGAGACGATCTCGGTCAGTGGCGGCATCGCCGGCATCGTGGCGGTGAACCTGGGCGCGACAGTCCACGTCATGAGCATCGAAACGCGGGCCTTCATCGGCGACGGCGCGCAAGTGAACGCGGACAACACTGGCGCGGGCAGCGAACAATCGGTCTTTGTCGCGGCGGGCAACGATTATTACCACCTCGGCATTGGCGGCATCGGGTCGGGCGCGGTCTTTGTGGCCGTCGGACCGGGCGTGGATGTGACCGTGGTCTCTATCGTCACAACGGCTTTCATCGGCGCCAGCGCGCGGGTCAACGCCAACAGCAACATCGCCGTCGTCGCACACGCGACGGAGGAGGTGTTTTCGATCTCCGCCAGCTTGACCGTCTCGGGCGTGGTCTCGATTGCCGCTTCGGCCTCCGTGCTGGTGCTGGAGACAACGACGCACGCGAGCATCGGCGCCAATGCCATCGCGCGCGCCGGCGGCAATGTGCTCGTCTCCTCCCGTGATGACACGGAGACCAACATGCTCGCCGGCAGCGCTGGGGTCGGCATCTTCATCGCCGGCGGAGGCCACGCCGTGGGCGTCATGATCATCGAAAAGGACACGCAAGCCTGGATCGGCGCGGGCGCGACGGTGGACGGAAAGGGCAACTCTGGTGACCTCACTGGCATCTTCGACGGCGGCATCACTTCGTCGAACTTCACGACCGGCCCGTTGCGCGGTGTGGCCGTGCAAGCGGCATCGAGCGAGACTGTGCTGCACATCGTGGCCGCGGGCGGCGGCGGGCTGTTTGCTGGTTTTGCAGGCGCGGTGGCGGTGACCATTGTCGATTCGGACACGGCCGCCTTTATCGCCCCCGCTGCGCGCATCAACACAGACACGGCGGGCGCCAACAGCCAGCAGAGCGTGAACGTGTCGGCAACCAACGCCACGCGCATCCTAACCGCTGCCGGCTCGCACGCCGTCGGCATCGGTTCGATGGGTGGCAGCGTGGACGTGGGCCGGGTCAAGAACGACACCACGGCTTACATTGGCGCGGGCAGCGAAGTGCGCGCGCGACAGGATGTGGCGGTGAACGCGCTTTCGATTAAGGACGTGGACAGCTTCACGTTGAGCGGCACCGTCGGCCTGGTGTCGCTGGCCGCGTCCGTCTCGGTCTGGGCGGTGGGCAGCGAATTTGATTCGAACTATTCCGATGGCGCCACTCCTCCGCAAACAGGCAATGGCATCAAAGGCACGAGTCTCGAAACAGCCGACGGCTACGCCGGCTCGGCATCAGCGACCGCCCACGGCGACCTCACAACGAACATGGCTGCCTACCAGGGTGCGAACAACGCACCGCCGCCTACGGACGAAGCCGATAACACCAGGCAAGTGGGTGGCGCGGTTTCACGGGCGAAGAGCCGCATCCAGGGCAACGCGCCTTCGAGCACCCGCGTCAGCGACTCGGTGACCGACCCGGTGCCGCCGGCGGGCGTCTCGGCGTTCATCGCGGGCGGGACGACCATCGTTGCCGGCGACGACATTGAAGTGCGGGCGCGCGAGGACGTGGAGTTCAACGCCATCGCCGGCGGAGCGGTCGGCGCGATCGTGGCGAAGGGCGCTTCGATCATCGTGACGAACCTCCATAGCAACACCGTTGCCTTCGCCAACGGCAGCCTCGATGCGGGCGACGACATCCTGATCAGCGCGGACCTTGATTCGGATTTCGACGGGATTGCTCTGGCTGGCCAGTTGGGCTTCGTTGCCTTCGGCGCGGCCGTCGTGATCGCACATGACGACAGCGTGCAACTCGCGTATCTCGGCGACGGCGCGACCGTGGCTAACGCCGACGCAGTTACTGTTGAAGCGCGCAGCGATCGCAAGCTCAACGCGCTCACCGCCCAGGCGCAAATTGGCGCAGCGGTGTTCGGCGCGGCGCTTACCCGGCTCATTGCGGACGGATCGACCACGGCCTACGTCGGTGACAGCGTGAACATCGGGCAGGCTGCCGGCCGGACGGTGAACAGCCTTTCGGTCCTCGCTCATTCCGACGCGGAGGTCACGGCGGACACGTTCGCGATCTCGGTCGGCATCGGCTCCGGCACCGTCAACTTCGCCGAGACGGTGATTAAGCCGGACATCCGCGCTTCCATCGGCAGCTCATCGAATGTTCGAGTCGCGAATGATGTGCTCGTCGCGTCCAATTCCGAGGCCAACGCGGAGGCGGACCTGTTCCGGTTCCAACTCGGCGCTTCGGCGTTTGGCGTCAGCCTGGGCACGGCGGAAATCACGCCCGACCTCCAGACTTCCATCGGCGGCGGCTCGACGATCAGCGCAGGCGGCAGCATCACGCTGCGCTCATGGCATAACTTCGACGCCACGGGTCCGCTCGTCGGCCGCCGAGCCCGCGCGGTGGCGGTCGCGCCCACTGCGGGAATCGTCGCCGCCAACGGCGCGGTGCCCACGGCGAAGTCTTCGCCCGGCTTGAACACTTCCGTCTCCGCTGGCGCTACGCTCAACGCCGGTCAGAACATCACCGTCGAGTCGCGCGCCTTCAACGACGCCAGCGCCGACGCGAACGCGCTGACTGTGGGCGGCGTGGCGTTCGGCTTGAGCCTCTCCACGGCCACGGCAAACGGGAGCGTGCGGTCGCGTCTCGACGGCTCGGTCACGGGCGGCGTCAACGTCACCGTCCGCGCCCAGGCCACCAACCGCGTCGACGCCGATGCCGACGCTTCGGGCCTTGGAATCGCCACGAACGCCAACGGCGCGATCGCCACGGCCACCGTGTCGCCCGCCATCGAAGCGCGCATTGGCGACAACGCCAACAGCCGCACGGTGAGCGTGACCGGCAACGTCCTGATCGAATCGCTGTCCGACGGCGATGCCCGCGCTCAGACGTTCGGCCTTACGCTCGGTGGGGCAGCGTTCGGAGTAATGATCGCGGAAGCCGAGCTGGCGCCGGACATCGATACGTTCATCGGGCGCAACGCCCGTGTCACGACCAGCGCGGGCGCCATCACGCTCCGGTCGTGGCACAACGTCTCCGGCGGCTCTCAGGCCCGGGCAGATTCGGAAGCGCCCGGCGCGGGCATCCTTGCCGGCAACGGCGCGGTGGCGACTGCCATCGCCGAACCCGATCTGGATACTTACGCGGGCGTGGGCGCGACGTTGAACGCCACGGGTGTCATCACTCTTGAATCGAAATCCATCAGTCTGGCCGAGGCTGACGCCGACGCATTGAGCCTCGGCGCGGCGGCCATCGGCGCGGGCATCTCGGAGGCGACAGCCAATGGCGTGGTCCGGGCGCGTTTGGACGGCTCGGTTACCAGCGCCGCGGCCCTCACTGTCCGCGCCCAGTCAACCAACGACGCGAACGCCGACGCCGATGCCGCGGGGGGAGGAATTTTAATCGGGCTTACCGGCGCCTTTGCCAATGCCATCGCGTCGCCCGACATCCAGGCAAACATTGGCGATAACGCCACCATCGGTACGCTGCAAGTCACCGGCAACGTCCTGGTCGAATCGCTGTCCGAAGGCGACGCGAAGGCGGAGACGTTCGGCGTGACCTTCGGCGTCGCGGCCTTTGGCGTGATGATCGCAGAGGCGGAGGTGACGCCGGACATCGACACCTTCATCGGCCGGAACACGCGTGTCACCACGGCGGCGGGCCACATCACGCTCCAGTCGAGGCACAACGTCGCCGGCGGCCGCGAGGCCCGGGCGGATTCCGAAGCGCCCGGTGATGGCCTTGTTACCGGCAACGGCGCGGTGGCGACGGCGACGGCCGAAGCGGACGTGAACACTTACGTTGGCAGCGGGGCGGTGCTCAACGCGGGAGGCAACATCTCAATCGAGTCGAGGGCTTTGAATACCGCGTTGGCCGATGCCGACGCTTTGAGCCGCGGCGCAGCGGCCATCGGTGCCAGCGTGGCCACGGCCACGGCGAGCGGGGCGGCGCGGGCGCATTTCGACGGCTCGATCACGGGCGGTACGGGCCTTGCCATCCTCGCGCACGCGACAAACACGGCCGAGGCAGACGCGGATGCTTCGGGCGGCGGCATTATCTTTGGCGCCAACGGAGCGTTTGCCAACGCGACCGCTTCGCCAACCATCCAGGCGAGCATCGGCGACAATGCGACCAACGGCACGATCAGTGTGAGTGGCAACGTCAGCGTCACGTCGCAGTCGGAAGCGGACGCGGGCGCGGAGACGTTCGGCATCAGCCTTGGCACGGTGGCATTCGGCATCATGCTGGCCGAAGCGGAGGTGAAACCGGACATCGACACGTTCATCGGGACGAATACGCGCGTGACCACGACCGGCGGGCACATCGCGCTCCAGTCGTTGCACAACATCGCGGGCGGCCTCGGCGCGAGCGCGTCGGCGGAAGCGCCCGGCAGCGGCCTCGTCGCGGCGAACGGCGCGGATCCCGATGCAACCGCGGAAGCCAGCGTGAACACTTACGTGGGAACCGGCGCGGTGCTGCAGGCAGGCTTGGACATTTCGATCATCGCCCATTCGGTCAACCTCGCCGAGGCCGAGGCGTTCGCCTTCACCATCGGGATCGGTCTGGGCATCGGCACCAGCGACGCGGACGCGACGGCAGGCGGCGTGACCGCAGCGCGCTTCGATGGCTCGGTGACCGGCGCGGACGACCTCACCATTCTCTCGCTAAGCATCAACTTTGGCGAAGCGACTTCGGAGGCTTCGGGCGGCGGCATCTTCGCCGGCAACGGCGCGTTCTCAAACGCGGACGTGGAACCGACGCTGCTCGCCGCTATCGGTCCCGGTGTCGCGGTGCAATTGACCGGGAACCTGACGGTGAAGGCCGATTCGCGGACGGTGGCAAAGAGCGAAGCGAGCGGTGTGACGGTCGGCTTCGTTCTTGGCATCGGCAACACCGTCGCCCTTTCGGACGAGTCGGCCACCGTGAGCGCCTTGATCGACACGAACGCGAACGTCAATGCGGGCGGCAACATCACGGTTCTGGCGTGGCACAATTTCAACGCGGTCGGGCCAATCCTCGGCAACGACGCGCGCGCCGAGGCCACGGCTTCGGGCGGAGGTTTGGTCGGAGGCAACGTGACGGACTCGGACGCCACGGCTTCGGCGGCGGTGGCGGCTTACGTGCAGCGGGGCGCGACGCTGAATGCGGGCGGCGACATTTCAATCACCGCCCAGGCGCACCAGGAGGCACACGCTGACTCAAAGGCCAAGACGTTTGGGGCGGTGGTTGGAGTTGGAACCAGTGACGCCGACGCGACCACAAGAGGCAGCGTCAAGGCTTACCTCGACGGCTCCATCACGGGTGGCAACGCGCTGGCTATTCTCGCGCAGGCCCACTACACGGCGGACGCTGAAGCCGAGGCATCAGGTGGCGGCCTGGTGGCAGTGAACGGCGCGGTGGCCGATGCGAAATCGGAGCCAACGGTCAACACGCACATTGGCAACAACACTGACCGCTCCAACGTCCGTGTGCGTGGCGATGTGAGCGTCGTTTCCCAATCAGACGCCAACGCCGACGCCTTCTCGCCGGGCGTGACTATCGGCCTGGTCGGCAAAGGCAACACGCGCGCGAACGCCTCGGTGAGGCCGACCCTGGAGACTTCCGTCGGCCCCGGCTCGAACATCACCACGACCGGCGGCGGCATCACGCTGCGGTCGTTGCACAACAGTTCCGGGATCCAGGGCGCCTTTGCGCGCTCCACGGCGACGAGCGGCGGGTTGGTCGGCCTTGAAGGCACCATCGCCACGGCGACAGTCGCGGTGACGCTCAACACTTCCGTCGGCACGGAAGCGACGCTCAAGGCGCTCAGAGATATTTCCATCGCGTCCGATTCCGACAGCCGGGCCAACGCCGATGCGAATGGCAAGGCTTACGGCCTGATCGCCAACGGCAAGTCGCGCGCGACCACGTCAGTCAGCGACACGAACCTTATCGACATTGGCCGAGGCGTCTGCCTCGACGCGGGCGGCGAGCTGACGTTGAGCGCGGCGTCGAACCACGGCGCGTTCGCCAGTGGCCGGGCGCGGGGCGGGGCGCTCATCGCTCTGGTTGAAGCGGACGCCACGGTGTCGGTTTCCCAGGACGCGCGTGTCAAGGTTGGCGACGGCTCCAATCTCGTCGCCCAGGACGCGCTGATCGCGGAGGCGCTCTGGAGCGGCGACGCCAATTCCTACGCCGAAGCCAGCGGACGCGGCTTGATTGCCGACACGGACACGGACACCACCACGACCGTCATGGCGGGCAGCACCGCCGTCACGGGCCGGCCGACCGTGGACATTGGCGAAGGCGCGGCGCTTGAAGGCGGCAACGTGCGCCTCAGCGCGCTCGTCCAGCCGCTGCGCGCCAGCACTTACGCCACGAGCGATTCGCGGGCGCTGGGGGCAAAGGCGGACGCGGATGCGGACCTGAACGTCGCCGTCGAGGCATCCGTAGTCGTAAGGCGCGATGCCAACGTAGTGGGCGCGCATGAACTGAAGATTGAGGCGAAACTGGCCAGCCTGGCGCTGAGTTCGCGGGCGCGGGCCAAGGCGCGTGGCTTGGGCGCGGACGCCAGTGCGGGCGCCGGCCTGGGTTTCGATCCGCGCGCCATCGTCGAAGCGCGAACCGGCTCGACCATGCGAACGAGCAACTTGACCGTCGAGTCCACGTCGTCGCCGGCCAGCCTCAATGTGGACGCTAGCGCGAGCGCCTCCGGGTTGGGCGCCGACGACGATGAAGACGAGGACTTCAGTTACTCGCCCAGCAGCACAATTGCCTTTGACTCAGAAGTGACCGTGACCAGCATGCCGGATCCGGAACTGGTGGTTGATGCCGCCGGAAATATCGTGCGCGCGGTCAGCCTCACCGTCGGCCCAGGGAACCAGACCAGCGGCCTGGTCTCCGGCCCCACCATCGTCGTGAACGACATCCGCAATCGGCTCGGCACCGTCACGTTCCAGTCCGGGTCGCCCGGAGGCTCCATCAGCGGCCAACCTGTGTTCACTTTCGAAAACTCGTTCGACCACGTCACCATCCTCAACCACTCGGCGAAGAATCTGGAAGTGCGCGGCATTGAAGTCATCGATCCCAGCGGGCCGCGCGTGAGCGTGCTGGTGCCGAACAACTCTGGCTTCCAGCCGGCCATCGGGTTGCACACGGGTGAATGCGCGATCAACATCGAGAACAGGCCCAGTCCCGGCGGCGCGGCCAACGACATCCTTTTCAGCGGCGCCATCCGAAATCCTGCAGGAACGACGCGCGTGCGCAACGCCAACGGCCCCATCCTCGCGTCGGGCGCGGTCCAGGAACTCCAGACGCGCCGGCTGGAATTGATCAGCGACGCGGGCCGCATCGGCACGCTGGCAAACCGGCTGAGCGCGACGCTGGTGAAGACCGATGACTTGCCGCTGCCCACGCTGCTCGTCTCGGCCTACGCGGACGTGGTGTTGGGCTTGCAGGGCTTGCTGCGCGACCACCGCGCCCACGCGCAATTGGAAATCAACGTGGCTTCGATCACTTCGGAGACCGGCCTGGTGGATGTGCTGATCGCCAGCGGCTCGGTCGTCCAGCAGACGTTCACCGGCGAGTTGGAAGTAATCCTTCTCGATGGCCGGCGCGGCTTGCAGATTGATCCGCGCTTCGATCCGGCCACGGCGGTGGACGGTCCGGAAAACACCGTCGACCTCGGCTTCGCGCACGGCTTCGTCACCGGTGAGACGGTCGTGTATAGCAGCGGCGGCGGCACGGCCATCGGCGGGCTGGCCGACGGCACGACGTATTACGTGCGCGTGATGGATGCCACGACGATTCGTCTGGCGGGTTCGGCGACGGAGGCGCGCGGCCTGGCGGAGATGGTCTTCAATCCCGCCGCCGACGGGAGCAGCGCCACCGACACCATCAACCTCCGACAATCGCACGGTCTGGTCACCGGACAGGCGGTGCTCTATCGCAACGGCGGCGGGACGAGCATCGGCGGGTTGACGAACAACGCGACCTACTACGCCATTGTGGTCAACGAAACCACGCTCAAGCTTGCGGCCACGCGCGCGAACGCGGTCGCGGCCGCTCCGGTAGCCATCGATCTGAACGCCGCCGTCGCGACGGGCACGATGCACCGGATTGATCTCGACACTGGCTTCAGCCCGGCGCTCGCGGTGAACAGCCAGCGCGACACCGTGACATTCGCCAGCCCGCACGGCTTCGCCACCGGGCAGCGTGTTCGTTACCGCAACGGCGGCGGAACGAGCATCGGCGGGCTGACGGACAACACGCTCTATTTCGTCCGCGTGATCGACGCGAACACGATCAAGCTGGCGGCGACACGGGCCGAAGCGGAGGCCGACCCCGTGACGTTCGACCCCACTCCCGCCGTGAACAGCGCGACCGACACCATCAATCTGGGCCGGCCGCACGGCTTCCTCACCGGGCAGCCGATCGTTTATTCGAATGGCGGCGGCACAAGCATCGGCGGATTGACGAACGGCCTGATTTATTACGCCGTGGCCGTGGACGCGGGCCTCCTGCGCCTCGCCACGACCTTCGCCAACGCCACCGCGCCAGTGCCTGTGGTGGTGAACATCGACGGTTCGCCGGCCACCGGTCACGCGCATCGCTTCACGCTCATGGCGACGTTCGCTCCCGCCTCGGCAGTGAACAGCGCCACCGACGGGATCAACCTCGGCTTCACGCACGGCTTCCGCGCCGGACAGGCGCTCACCTACCACAACGGCGGTGGCGCGAGCGTGGGTGGCCTGGTTGAAGGCGTGGCGTATTACGTCATTGTAGTCAGCAACACGACGATCAAGCTGGCGCTGACGCAGGCCAACGCCGAAGCGGCGGTGCCGGTCGCGATTGACCTGAACGCCTCGGCGGCGACGGGCGCGGGGCACACTCTCCGTCCGGAGTTCGTGTTCGACGGTTCCACCGCCGTGAACGCCGTCAATGACACGATTAACTTCCACGCGGCGCACAATCTTCAGACCGGCTACGCCGTCACCTATCGCAACGGCGGCGGCGCGAACATCGGCGGCCTGACCGATGGCACGATCTATTTCGCGATTCGGATGGACGCGGAGAAGATTCGCCTGGCCCGGACGCTGGGCGATGCGACTGCGGCCATTCCGGTGTTCATCGACCTCGACGATTCCGTGGCGACCGGCAACGCGCACACGCTGCTGGCTGCCTTGTCCTTCGATGCCGTCGCGGCGGTGAACAACACGGCGGACACCATCACCTTCGCGAGCGGCCACGGTTTGGCGACCGGGCAAGCCGTTACTTATCGTTCGGCGGCGGGCGCGACCATCACCGGCCTGGCGAATGGCACGACCTATTTCGTCATCCGGTCAAGCGCCACTGAAATCAAACTGGCGACCACGCTGGCGAACGCCCTGGCAACTGTGGCGATCAACATCGCTGTTTCTGGCGCGGCTGGCAGCATCCATCGACTGGAGTTGCCCGTGCTGATCTTTGACCCGTCGTCGCACGTCGCGATGGATCGCGACAACACGGCCATCGATCCCAGCATCACCGACACCATCGACTTGGGCCGCCCGCACGGCCTGGCCACGGCCCAGCCAGTGGTCTATCGCAACGGCGGCGGGACGAGCATCAACCCGCTGACGGACGGCACGACGTATTATGCGATTGTCGTGGACGAAACGCGCATCCAGCTTGCGCTCACCGCCGAGGGCGCGGAGTCGGAAAACCCGGCGTTCATCCAGTTGGATCCATCCGTGGCCACCGGCGACAGCCACAGCCTCCATCCCGAAGTCATCTTCGACCCAACGCTCGGCCTCAACAGCGCGACTAACGTGATCAATCTCGGTTACGCGCATGGCTTCTCCAGCGGGGTCGCGGTCACTTATCGCAACGGCGGTGGCGCGAGCATCGGCGGGCTGACCGATGGCGTCACTTACTACGTCATTCCAGTGGGCGAGACCGACGTGCGGCTCGCCACGACGGCGGCGAACGCTTCAGTTTCGGTCGCGATTGATTTGAATGTTGCTCCGGCGACAGGTGCCGCACACAGCCTTTTCGTCGAAGGCGTCGACCTCGACGGCTCCGTCGCGACGGGCACCACACACAGCATCCGCGCGGAGCCATTCTTCGCGGCAGCGGACGTGGATGAGATGACGGACATCATTTACCTCGGCTACGTCCACGGCTACGTGACGGGCCAGGCGGTCGTTTACTCGAACGGCGGCGGCGCGAGCATCGGCGGGCTGGCGAATGGCGCGACGTATTATGTAGTGGCGGCCAGCCCCACTGCGGTCCAACTGGCCACGACCAGGGCCAACGCCGAAGCGGCAACTCCCGTCGTAATCGATCTGCCCGCTTCGGCGAACACTGCGGCCATTCACAGCCTGCGGCTTGACCTCAATCCTTCAGCGGCCACTGGTGTGGCCCACACCGTCCGCGGCGAAGGGTTCTACATCCGGCAGGCGGATGGCAGCATCCTCCGCGTTCGCGAATCGGAAGTCGCCAGCGTGCGGCGCGTCGGCACGGAGACCACTGCGGCGCTGCCCAGCCTCTATCACGTCAACGTCGTCGCCGGGCGCAACAACGTCACAATCCAGGCGGCGAACAGCGCGCTGGTTGCATCCCACGTCACTTCCGAGACTGGCAATGTCCTGGTGACGGTCTCCGATGCCGCCGGCCCCGGTCAGGACTTGAGGTTGGTGGAAGGCGCGACCATCTCCGCGCCGCTTGGCTCAGTGACGCTCCAGGTCGGTGATGACATTGAAGGTTCGAGTCAACGAACGATTGAAGCAGCCACGAGCGTGATTCTCCGCGGTGACTTCGGCGACGCTGATCCGGGACTCGGCAGCGTCATCAATCTCGGTGGCGCAATCATCGCCAACACAGTCAACGTCGCGACGGGCGAAGACGAAGACGCCGTCGTGCTGGCCTCGGTGCCCGGCTGGTTGCGGACGGAAGTGCGAACCAATGGCAGTGACGATCTCGTGCGCGTGGCGCGCGTCTTTGTTCGCGGCGCGCCCGTTGCCGGCCCGACCGGCGTGATGGTGGACGCGGGCGCGGGGAACGACATCATCGAAGGCACGGGCAACGGCGGCGACGTGCTCATCGGCGGGCCGGGACGCGACCGCATCATGGGCTACGGCGGCAACGACGCGATCCAGGGCGGGCCCGATGGAGTAGTCACGCTCGGTTCGGGCGACGACATCATCGACGGCGGCGCAGGCGATGACGTGCTCGAAGGCGGCGGCGGCACGGACTTGATCATCGGCGGAGCGGACCACGACACGATCTACGGGCACAGCCCATCGGGCGCAGGCGATGACAACGCGCCGGATTATCTCTACGGCGACTTCGGCACGAACGGTGGCGAGGCCGGCTCCGGGCGCGACCGGCTCTTCGGCCAGGGCGGCAACGATCTACTCTACGGCGAAGGCGGAGACGACTTCATCGATGCCGGCGGCGGCGCGAGTAATCTCGTGAATTACAGCTTCGGTGCTTCAACTCTGCCTGAGCCATACGTCGCTCCCTCGCCCACGCCCGCGCCGCCGCTCGATCCAGTGCCGACGAATCCGCCGCCCGGCGCGACGCTGCCCACGGGCGTCGATTACCGCGGGCGCTGGACGGAATTCGCCAGTTCCGCGACGCGTGCTGGCATCAGCGGCGGCCTGGGACTGTCTATTGAACCGGCCATCGCAGCCCGCGCGGGCGCGCAATTCATCGCGTGGGCGGACAACCGCAACGGCAACTACGAGATCTACGTCCTGCGCCACGACGCCACGGGCTGGCAGGAACTCGCCGGGAGTGCGCACGGCGGCGGCATCAGCAGCACGGCGGGCAACTCGCGCCGGCCCAGCCTCACGTTGGACGCGGCGGGCAACCCGCTGGTCGTGTGGACGGAGTTCACTGGCACGAGCAGCGACATTCGCGCGGCGCGGTTCGATCCGGCGGCCAACGGCGGCGCGGGCGCATGGGTCGCGCTGGGCAGTTCGCTTGGCGCGGGTGGCCTCAGTGGCACCGGCGCGGCGGACAGCGCGGTAATCGTGAACGTCGTCAGTGGCGCAAACAGCGGCCCTGTGGTGGCGTGGCTCAATCGCTCGACCGGCACGACGAACGTCTATGTGAAGCGGTTTAATGGCACGGCGTGGGTTGAAGTCAGCGCCGGTTCGGCCAGCGGCAGCGGTGTCTCGCAATCGGGGACGAACGTCCGCGATCTGGCGTTGGTCACTGACGGCACGAAACTCGCCGTCGCGTGGACGCAGACGGTCGGCGGTGGCACCGAGATTTATTTGCGCGAGAACAGCGGCGCGGGCTGGGGCGCTCTCGCGGGTTCGGCGTCTGGCGGCGGCGTCAGCAATACCGCAGGCGCCAGCCAGTCTCCCGCGCTGGCCTACTTCCAGGGCGCGTTGTTCGTCGCGTGGGCCGACAGCACCAGCGGACGATCCGAGATTTACGCGAAGCGATTCTCCAGCGGCTCGTGGAGCGCGGCGGGTCTGAACGCGGACAATGGCGGCGGCGTTTCCAATCCCGACCTTGCTGATCCCGAACGCTCCGCCTCGCAGCCAAGGCTCGCGGCAGGCGGCGCGGCGCTGCACCTGTTCTGGCTGGATGAGCGTGAGGATCGCCGGGCGGGCGAGGCCACGGCCATCTTCACGAAGCGCTGGACCGGCTCGGAGTTTGCCGAGGAGTTGCGCGGCGACGCCCGCTGGAGTGGCATCAGCGGGCCGGGCCGCGAGCCGGGCGCACTCGCGGTGGCGGTGGATGGCAGCGGCCATCCGTTCGCGGCGTGGGCGGACCTGTCGTCCGACGTGCCGGAGATTTATTTCCGCGGCAACACGTTTGATCTTCAGCGCACGTTCTATGTCAATGACGACACTCGCTCTTGCATGAGCTTCACCGAGGCGCTGGGCAACGATGCTTACGACGGCCTCACGCCCACGAAGCCGATGCGTACGCTCCAGGCATTGCTCGCGCGCTACGACCTCGGACCAGGTGACGTGGTGCTGGTGGATACCGGACGTTACGCTGGCGCGGTCACGGTGGGCGCGAACGATCAAGGCGTGCTGATCCTCGGCGCACCCGGCAGCGTCCTCGAAGGCGCAGTGACGTTGACTACGGGCGCGATGCTGCAACGGCTCGAACTGCGCGGCGGCCTGACGCTGTCAGCGGCGGTGAACGCCAGCGTGATGGATAGCTTCGTCCACGGCAGCGGCGTGACGATCAACGGCGGCTCCGGCGCGCACATCGCTCACAACGACATCGCGGCGAGCGGCGCCAACGTCACACTCACGGGCGGTGCAGTTGGAACGGTGATCGAACACAACACGATCCTCGACGGCGCGACCGGCCTGGCCGTAACCGGCGCGGGCGCGACCGGCTTCGAGTTCCGCGACAATCACCTCGCCGGTAGCGGCACGGGCATCGCGCTGACCGTCCCTGCGTCTGGGCATATCGCGGAGAACGTCGTGGCCACGACGGGCGTTGGCCTGAACATCGCCGCGCCGTTCACAGGTTTGATTGAGAATAACGAGATTCGCCGGGCCGGCACCGGAGTTGAGTACGCTGCTGCTGCGGCGTTGAGCGCGAACCGGATTTGGGGCCACACCACGGGCGTCCGCGCCACCGTGGGCGGTGACGTGGCGGCGTTCGGGTTCGTCGGCAGCACCCAGCCGAACGAAATTTTCTTCAACGAGACGGGGGTTCAGTTGGAGGGCCGGATGCGCAACCAATTCATCCACGACAACGTGCTGGGCGTGGGCGGGAGCGGCTTGCTTGGGCCGGACAACTTTGATCTGCCCAATGTGATTGAGTCGAACCAGACGGGTACCCGCTTCACGGGGGTCATCCAGTTCAATCGCTTCGCGCGGAACGTTGTGAGCATCGAGGCGACGGACGAGCAGTTGATCGTTCACAACCTGCTTTACCGCCACACGGACGCGGGCGTGCTGGTGAGCGGGCGCAACGACGTGCGGATTCTCCAGAACACGTTCTTCACTCAGTCCGGCGACAACGTGCGCGTGAACAACGGTTCGACCGAGGTCGAGATGCTGAACAACGTGCTGTGGACCCAGGACGGCTACGACTTGGAACTCAACGTGTTGAGCCGGCACGGCTTCTACAGCGACTACAATAACCTGCACGCGAGCCGCACCGGGAAGATCGTGCTCTTCGTGAAGAACTTTACCGACATTCTCGACTGGCAGGAGGACGTGTATCGGTTCGACCTGCACTCCATCGGGACGACAGTGGTGAATCCCGATTGGTCGGAGCCGCGGTTCCTGGCGCGGCAGCTTGATGACTATCGCATGTTCGATCTCGTCGCCGGTCAACGCTTCAGCAGTCCAACCATCGACGCGGGCGACGCACGCATAGATCAAGGTCTGCCGCCCTCGTATGTGAATCTCCTCGCGAATGCCGGCTTCGAGTCCGGATTAAGTAGCTGGACGGTGAACACGAGCGCCGGCACGCGCAGCGCCAGCCCGTCGGCGTATTTCGGCAGCAACTACTTTGCGCCGGGCCACGACGCCCTCGGCTGGGCGGAGCAGACAGTGAACTTGCTGGCCGCGGGCTTCACGGCGGCACAACTCGACTCGGAGGATTTCGTGGCCGTGTTCGGTGGCCGGGTGCGCTCGCTCGATGAGACGGTGCGTGACCGTGGCCGAATCATTCTTTCCTTCCTGGACGGCTCCGGCGCGCCGATTGGCGGCAAGGTCGTGGCACTCGCGACAAACAGGGCGGATCGTTGGGAACTCGTCGGGGGCCGGACGCATCTGCCGGCGGGCACGCGCTCGCTGTATTTCCGCTTCGAGGCGTACCGCGAGACCGCGCCGGAAAATGAGAGCTTCCTGGACGGCGCGTTCCTGTTCGTCCACGCGGACACGGTCGCTCCGAACCAGGGCGCGTACGGCAACACCGCCGATGAAAACACGCAGAGCGCCCGCGCGCACTTTGCGTTGCGCTTCCCCGACCTCTACACGGATTGGGAGAAGGCCGAGCGCGGCACCATCCGCTGGGATTCGTTCAACAATGCGGGTGAGTCGGCGGTGCGGATTGATCTCTACCAGGATTCGCCGGACGGCCCGCGTCTGCTACTGAACATCACGCCGGCCACATCCGATGACGGTGAGTTCGACTGGATTCCGCAGGACAGCGGCTTGACGTTCGGCACGCACGGGCTGCGCATCCAGATTTCACTCGTGGGAGACAATTCGATTCTCGACCGCAGCACCGAGCCGTTCTCGATCCCTGAGGACGGCAACGACTACTACGTGGACGACGCGAGCAATACGGGTGACGAATACACGCCCACGGCCACTGGCTCGAACCGCCACACCGGCAAGCTGCCCACCGCGCCGAAGCCGCTCTTGACGACGCTGCTGCGCACTTATGACCTCGGCGCGCAGAGCACGGTGTATGTCGATAACGGCAGTTACCTCAACTTCCACCAAATCGTCCTGAGCGGCGTCCTCGCGCTGAACAATGACGAGGGCGTGACCATCACCGGCCCCGTCGCCGCCGGACACGAAACGGATTTCAGCTACGCCTTCCCGGATGAAACGCTGGTCTGGGTGGACGTGAACGACGGGGATTTCGTGACGTTGCTGCACCTGACTTTCCGCGGCGGCGAGCGCGGGGTGTGGGTGCGCAACGGGAGCGCAAACTTCATTGGCCGCTTCCTCAATGTAGGTGGCGCAGCGACCGAGGGCGTGCGCCTGGAAAGCGACGCAGCCACAGCGGTGCTGGAGAACTTGAAGATTTCCGGCAACGGCGGCGTGGGCATCTACGTCACGGGCGCAATCCAGACGTTGCAAGGCAGCGAAGTCTCCGGCAACGGCGCGGGCATCTATGTCGCCAACGAACTCAGTGTGCCGGCCATTGTCGGCAGCGCTGACTTGTCGCTGGCGCGCGGCAATCGCGTCTATGACAACACCACCTACGGCATCACGGCGGTGGGCAACGTCCGCGTGCTCGGCAACACTGTCTCCGGCCACGCCACGGGCATCGTTCTCTCCCAGCGCAGCGAGGCGCGGCTCAACGTGGTTCACTCGAACGACGACGGCATCGTCACTGGACCAGACGGCGCGGCGCTCATCTCCGCGAACCGGCTCTACAACAACTCGCACAATGCGCTGACCGTTACCGCCGCAACGCCAGTGATGGAGAACGTGATTTACAGCAACGGGACCGGCATCGAAGCGACGCGCTACACCGGTGTCATGCGCAACAACTTGATCTATGCGAACTCGGTCAACGGAGTGGTGCTGCGTCGCAGCTTCGGAGCGCAGGTTGTGAGCAACACGATTTATCAGTTGGCTGGCGACGCGGTTCGGATCGAGGGCGACAGCGCGGGCGGCTCGGAAGACATCACACTGCGGAACAACATCCTTTGGGTGACGAGTGGCTACGCGCTTTCGGTGGCGGCCGACAGCCAGCTCCGGTTCACGAGCGACTACAACCTGTTCTGGGCGACGGGCACGGGGCAGGTCGCGTTCTGGCAAGGTGTCGCACGGACGACGTTATTGAACTGGCAGAATACGGCCTTTACCGACGCGAGCAGCCTGGCGCAGGACCCCCGCTTTGTGGACGCTGATGGAGCGGACAACTTGCTCGGCGGGAGCAACGGCAGAGACGACGACTTCCACGAGCAGAGCCTGAACGGGAGCTTCCACGGCGGCGCGCTTGCGCCGGTGCTGAACGTGGCGACAGGGCTGCCCGTGATGCTGGTCGCCGTGCTGACGAACGACGCCGCGCAGTCGCCGGCGATTGATCGCGGCGACGCAGCGGACAGTTTCGCGAACGAGCCAAGCCCGAACGGCGGCTTCATCAATCTCGGCGCCTACGGCAATACGGCGCAGGCATCACGGAGCGCTACGGAGTATGTGCTGGTAATGCTGCCTGACGGCGGCGAAGTATGGTTTACAGGCCGGACGTTCTCAGTGCGCTGGCGCAGCCATAATTTCGCCGGAACCGTGGACATCGACTTGATGCGCGTGGGCGTGGCCGCGCCAGTGGCAGTGATTGCCAACGACACGGCGAACGACGGTGAGTTCGCGTGGACGATTCCGGCGGCGCTCCAGGCGCGCACCGATTATCTGGTGCGCGTGCGGCGCGACAGCCCGTCGGTGCGCGAGGACACGAGCAACGGCGCGTTCTCCATCCTCTCGTCGGTCACGATCTATTATGTGAACGACAGCTCGGTGAATGCCGGTGGTGGCGACTGGACCACCGCTCCCGGCAGTGATGCAAACGATGGTCTTACTCCTGCCACGCCGCTCGCGTCGATCCGATCGGTTCTCGAACGCTACGATTTGGGGACGGGCGACATGATTCGCGTGGATGCCGGCCTGTACGATCTGCTCTCGAACATCGTCATCGTTGCGGCCGATTCAGGTGTGACCATCGAGGGCTACAACAATCCCGCCTTCCCGGCTCGCGCCGCCGTGCTGAACCGCCGCAACAACGCGCTCTTCACCGCGGTCTTCGAGTTGCAGAACGCCGACACGGTGACGCTGCGCTCGCTGGAGATGACCGGCGGCTACTGGGGCGTGCTCGCGGCCGACGGGTCAGACAGCGACGACGTGGTGATCGAGAGCAGCCGTTTCCACGACTTCGGCAACAGCGGCATCTTCCTTGGCACGTCGAATGACCGCGCGCGGGTCACGACTAACACATTCTGGAACAACCCGTTTGGCCTGCGCCTCTACGGCGCGAACGGAGTGGTCACGCTGGGCAACGTCGCCTACGCCAATTCGTCCACCGGCCTGGCAATTTATGGCCCCGATGCCACGGTGAGCGGCAACATCACACGCGACAGTCCGGGCATTGGCATCGGGATCTACGGCGTGCGCGCGCTGGTGAGCGGCAACGAGACTTACCGCAACGCCACCGGCATCGATGCGCGGGCGGACGAGGCGACGGTTGAGAACAATACCGTGTACGAGAACGCCACCGGCATCTGGGCGCAGGCCGACCGACTGACCGTCGTGCGGATGAACACGGTCTATGACAATACGGGCACGGGCATCCACGCGGTCAAGGCCGTGCGCGTCGAGGACAACACGGTCTATGGGCACGACGCGCTGCCAACGAGCGTCGGCATCCTTGTCACGGGCGGCGCGGAGGCGGTGGCGAACGAAGTTTATGACGGTTCGCTCGGCATCGTGGTGCTCACTGGCTCGACCGCGGCGGACAACGACGTTCACGACAATCTTGTCATCGGAATCCACGCCGCGATGAATGCGAACGTGCGTGGCAATACGATTCACGGCAACATGGTCGGCTTGCGCGGCGACACGCTGTTCAGCGGAGCCATCACGAACAACCTGCTTTATGCGAACAGCACCGGCATCGTGCTGGAAGCGGCTGGCGCGAGCGTGGTCAACAACACGATTGTCCAGCCGGGCGGCGACGCGCTGGTGCTGCAAGGCGGATCGAACGGCGTGCGCCTGCGGAACAACATCTTCACCCCGACCAGCGGCTACGCCATCACGGTGTCGGCGGACAGCGGCGCGGGTTTGCAGAGCGACTACAATCTCTTCTGGCTGACCGGCGGCGCGAAGCTGGCGCTGTGGGCGGGCATCGAAGTGGCGGGCCGCGTGGATTGGTTCTATGAGTTGGGCTTCGACCGGCACGGTCTGGAAGCCAATCCGCTGTTCGTGGCACCGGGCGCTGCAACGCCGAACTTCCATCTGTCGTCCACGGCCGGAAGCTGGCATGGCCTCTCGTTCATCGCGGACCTGGTGACTTCACCCGCCATTGATGCTGGCGACCTGGCGGACAATTTCGCCAACGAGACGAGTCCGAATGGCGGGCGCATCAACCTCGGCTTTGAAGGCAACACCGCGTTGGCGTCGCGTTCGTCGTCGCCGCTCGTCCAGGTGCTTTCGCCGAACGGGCTGGAGAAGTTCGAGCAAGGCCAGGCGTTGACGATCACCTGGCGTTCGCTCGGGGTGAGTGCGCTCGCTACGATGACCATCGAGTTGTCCACCGACAGCGGCGGCACCTGGACGACGCTCACCGCCGCGGCCCCAAACATCGGCAGCTTCGCCTGGACCGCCGGCCCGGTGACGAACACGAACCGCGCGTTGATCCGCATCACCGCCAACGGCGCACCCACGCCGTCGGACGTTTCGGACAGCGCCTTCCTCATCACGAACAATGGGACGGAATACTACGTCAACGTCGCTTTCACGGCGGACGACGTATTCACCACCGCCGCCGGCAACAACGCCAACGACGGCAAGTCTCCGAGCCGTCCCATGCGCTCACTCATGGCGCTCTTGCGGGCTTACGATTTGGATTGGCCCGACTTCATCAATGTGGATTACGACACTTACGCCCTGCTCACGAATGTCGTCATCGGGACCGAAGACAGCCGCGTGTCCATCCGAGGCCCGGCCAGTGGCGGCGCCGTTCTCGACCGCCGGAACACCGGCCCCGGCACCGCAGTGATTGAACTGGTGAACGCGCACGCTGTGGGTTTTGACCGGCTCACGCTCACGGGCGCGCGCATCGGGATCTACGCAGGACCAACGTCCAACAGCGACAATATTTCCGTAACGAGCAGCACCATTTACGGCAACACGCAGTATGGGATTTTCTTCGATGGCTCGCCGACGGCCAGCAGCGACAGCGCCTATATCGCGAACAATATCATTTATGGAGATGGCACGCCGACCGGCCAGGCGACGGGCATCCGGCTGGATTACAGCGGCGGCATGACCCTGACGGCTAATATGGCGCGCGATCACAGCCGGGAAGGCTTCGCCCTGTTCAACGTCAGCGGCACGTTGAATGGGGCTGCGACCCGCAACGGCACCGGAATCTTGATTGCCAACGCCCATCCCGGCGGACTGTTCGTCACCGGCACTATTTTCGACAACGCCGACTTCGGTGTCCGCGCGTCGGGCACAGGGGTGTCCATCACGGCCGGTGTGTCCGGTCAGAGCCGGCCGGGCGCTGTCGGTGTCGCGATTCATGGGGGCACCGTGTACGCGAGCTACATTCACGACAATTTCGCCGGCATCGTGGCCACGGGCGGAGTGATCGTCTCAAGGAACACGGTTTCCCACAACGCCACCACGGGCATTCAGATCGAAGGTGGCGGCGAAGTGTGGGGCAACACGGTTTACAGCAACGCCGTCGGGATTCGCGCGGAAGCGTTCAGCGGCGTGATCCATCACAATCTGGTCTATGCGAATAGCGACGCGGCAGTGGAACTCGCGGGCGCGGCAGGCGCCGTGGTGATTCATAATACGCTCTATCAACCGGCGGGCGACGGACTGCGCCTGACGGATCGCTCGCGGGATGTACGGTTGCGCAACAACATCGTTTGGGTGGCCGGCGGATACGCGCTCTCGGTGAACGCTGACAGCGAGAGCGGATTCGACAGCGACTACAACCTGCTGTTCAGCACGGGCGCGGGCAAGCTGGCGCTGTGGCACGGGCGGGAGTTTACGCGACGAGTGGATTGGTTCTACGAACTCGGCTTCGACTTCCACAGCTCGACGCGCGACCCGATGTTCTTCGACCCCGACGGCGCGGACAATTTGCTGGGTCATACGGGCGGCGCGGACCACGCTGGCGATGACGACTTCCGCGTGCCAAGCGTATCGCCCACCGTCGATGCGGGCGATCCGGCCAGCGACTTCAGTTTGGAATTCGCGCCCAACGGTGGTCGTGTGAATCTCGGTCACCACGGCAACACCGCGAGCGCGGCGTTCAGCCCGGCGCAACTCGTGCAAGTGCTTACGCCCAACGGGCTGGAGAAGTTCGAGCTTGGCCAACAGGTGACCATCGCGTGGCGTTCGGTCGGCTTGAGCAACGCCGCGACGGTGATGCTCGAAGTCTCGACGAATAACGGCGCTTCCTGGACGACGCTCGCCACGGGTCTGGCGAGGAACGGCACTTACCTGTGGAGCGCCGGGCCAGTCGCGGAGAACTACACGGCGCTCATCCGTGCCACAGCCAGCGAAGCGCCCATGCCGCGGGACCAATCCGACGAACCATTCCTCATTGCGAATAGCGGAACGAATTACTACGTGAACGACGGCAGCGCCGCTGGCGACGTGTTTACCACGGCCATCGGCGACAACGCGAATAGCGGCAAGACGCCGGCCCGTCCGCTCGCATCCCTGACGGCGTTGCTCAGGGCTTACGACCTCGACGCGGGCGATGTCGTGCATGTTGATACGGGCGTCTATCGGTTGATCCGCAACGCGGTCATCGGCAGCCAGGACAGCGGCGTGCGAGTGGAAGGGCCGGCCAGCGCGGTGGCGTTGCTGGATCGCGGCGACACGGGCGATGGCAGCGCAGCGATTGAAATTCAGAGTGCGAACGATGTGACGATTGCGCAACTGTCGTTCACCGGCGGGCGGCACGGGATTTTTGCCGCGGACACTTCGACGGGCCAGCGCGTGGCTATCACTGGCAATGTTTTCTTCGGTAACTCCGCGGGGGCGATCTATCTCGCTTCCGGCAGCGCCCAGGCGACGGTAAGCCAGAACATCATTCGCAACAACGGCGAGGGCGTGCGGGTGGAAGGCGCGGACGCGACCATCAGCGGGAACCAGGTTTATGACAACTTCCTCGCCTCGATCCTCGTCAGCGGTCCGGGGGCAACGGTGAGCGACAACCGCGTTTACGGGAATGCCGACGGCATCGTGGTAACAGGCGATGGCAGCACGGTGAGCGGGAACATCGTCTATGGCCACGTCACGGGCATCACGGTCCTGACCAGCCGTGAGCGGACGACGGTGAGCGGCAACACCGTGTTCAACAACAGCGGCGGCGGGATCAGCGCGACAGGAAACGTACTCGTGGAGGCCAACCTCGTTTACGGCTTCGTCAGCACGGTCGCCAGTGGCATCTACGCGTTCACGGCGGACGTGGAAGTTTTGGACAACGTGGTCCACACGAACTACGACGGCATTGTGGCGTCAGCCGGCTCGCGGGTGGTGGGCAACCGCGTCTTCAACAACAGCCACGCCGGCATCGTCACGTCGAATCACGGGCGCGTGGAGAACAACCTGGTTTACAGCAACTCGACCGGCATCCTCGGAGAGCTTCCGTTCACCGGGCAAATCGTGGGCAACCTGGTTTACGAGAACACGAACAGCGGTATTTCGATTCAGTCCCTTGGCGGGTTGGTGAGCAACAACACGGTATATCAACCCGTCGGCGACGCGGTGCGCGTGTTCGGCGGCTCTCGCAACGTGACGCTGCGGAACAATCTGCTCTGGGCCGAGGAAGGCTACGACATTTATGTGACGCCGGAGAGCCAGCTCGGCCTCAGCAGCGACTTCAACCTGCTGCATCAGGGCTCCGACCCGCAAGCGCACGTCGGCTTCTGGGGCGGCGCGGTCCGCGACTCGCTGGCCGACTGGCGGACAGCGACGAGTCAGGATGCGAACAGCGTGGCAGCGGACCCGTTATTCGTGGACCGTGACGGCGCGGACAACACGCTCGGCTTCAGCCCTGCGAATGGCGGCTACGACGGCGGACTGGACGACAACTTTTACCTGCGCCGCGGGTCGCCGGCGATTGATCGAGGATACAGTTGGACGGCGCCGCGCACCGACATCGAAGGGCGCACGCGGCTTGATGATCCAGGCACGGCCAACGTCGGCTCGCTGGAGTATCACGAGGCTGAACTTGGCTCCAGCCTGTTCGCGGCGACGGGCACAGCGCTCAACCTGCGCTCCACCGGCGCGTCGCGCGTGGTCACGTTGCCGTTCGCGTTCCCGTTCTACGGCGCGAGCTATAGCGTGGTGACGGTCTCGACGGAAGGCTTCCTCCAGTTCGCCGGGCCGGATTCCCCGGCGGACGGCGCGAACAACGCGGCGCGGCTGATCGCCAATCGCCGCATCGCGCCGCTGTGGGACAATCTCCGCACCGACGGCGCGGGCAACGATGTATTCGTCGATACGACCGTCGCCGGGCAGGTGACGATCCGCTGGGCCGCGACGAACGAGGCGGACAACAGCGCGGCGAATTTCGCGGCAACTCTGTTCAGCGATGGGCGCATCCGCTTCCACTACGGCGCGGGCAACAGCGGGCTGACGCCGACCATCGGCATCTCGGCGGCCAACGGGCTGGCGTATCTGTTCTCGGCCAACGACGAGCGTGCGGCCCTGACGAACGCGCGCTCGGTCGAATTCTCTCTTGCGGCGGGCGTGGTGGAGATCGGCGCGTATGAATTCCCTGGCTCCAGCCTTGACCTGACGCCGCCACGCATCACCGCGACCAATCCCATCGGCGTGTTCAACGAAGCCCGGAACATGACGAGCTTTGGCGAGTTGCGCCTGAACTTCAGCGAGCCGCTCAACCGCATCAGTGCGGTCAGCCCGTCGCTCTTCTCGCTGATTGTGGCCGGGCCAGACGGCGTGTTCAACGAATTCACCGACCGGGTGGTGCCCATCGTGCAGATTGTTTATGCGCCGGGCAGCCAGGAAATCCTGCTGCGCTTCGCCGCTCCGCTGCCGGAAGGGTTGTATCGGCTGACGGTCACCAGCGTACCGACGAGCGCCATTTACGATCTGGCCGGCAACCCGCTCGACGGCGACGCCAATGGGGCGCCGGGCGGGAACTTCGAGCGTGTGTTCGCGATCAGCAGTCCGCCGCGAGTGATTTCGACGACGGTGAACGACGGACAGCCGCAGCGTTCGCTCGTACGGAGCCTCACGGTGCAGTTCAGCAAGGATGTCTCGACTAGCCTGGCGCTGGCGGACATTACACTGCGCAATGTGACGCTGGGCGCCGACGTGGCTCGCGCGAACATGGCCTTGAGCTACGACCGGGCGACGAACCGGGCAACGATTACGTTCCCTGGCCAGGCGAGCGCGAAGCTTGCCGACGGCAACTATGAGATGACCATCACTGCTGCTGGAGTGACAGACGTATTCGGTGTGGCGATGACGGCGAACTACACGTTCTCCTTCCACGTCCTGACCGGCGACGTTAATGGGGACCGCGTGACGAACGATCTCGACCTCTATCAAGTGTGGCAGAACCTGCTCAAGGCGCCCGCCGCGCGCAGCTTGAACGAAGACATCACCGGCGACGGCCAGGTGACGATGGCGGACGTGGACGTAGTGAAGGGCAATTACCTCCGAACCATGCCGCCGCCCGCGCTGCCTGCGCCGGCACCAATACTGGCTGCATCGGCGCCAGCGCAGGCAGGCGAACTTGCGCAGCCGAGTAGCAGCCGAGGTAACGAGGCTCAAACTTCCTCGGAAGAGACGAGTAGCGCTGAAGATCAGAGCCTCCTCACGTCGGCTGCTACGGGTTTCGACGCGCCGAAGGCGCAGGGCAGTTCAGCGAACGAGCCGGAGCCAGTGAGATTGCCGCTCGAAGTTCCGGTTGTTGCGACCTCGCCGGTAAGGACGTCGGAGCTGCTGCAGGTTCGTGCCGGGCATTGGGAACCGCTGCCGTCTTCGGCTCCGCGGCCGCTGCCCGTGCAGGGCCACAACAAAATGCTTTACGCGCATCGAAGCCATGAGCCTTTTGATGGCGGGACAGCGTCTTGGACTGCGGCGGGAAGCGAAGCGCCACGCCGCTTTGGCTCGGCTCCCGAAAAGCGCCGTCGCGCTCCGCTTGCCAGCGCAGTCCAAAATCAGCTTCAGTTCGTGGAAAGCCGCGCTGCCACCGATGAAGTGAACGCAATGGCGTCGCGGATGTTTGACCCGCCGGGAGGCGATGATAGTTTAACCAAATCTTTCCCAACGACCCGCAAGGCACTGCCTTTCACGGATGCCGTTGCAAAAAAGAGATTCAGACGATGAAGAATCGGTTTCCAGGTTTGCTCGCGCTCCTGGCGTTGCTGCCGGGCTTCGCTGGTTCCGCGCTGGCGCAGGCGGTGGCGGTGACATTGCGGCTGGACACGAACACCGTTGGCATCTGCGAGACCACGACCCTGCGTGTCTTCGCCCAGGTCGTGCCCTCGTTGCGCCCGAACTCCGACCGCGTCTTCTCGTGGTACGTGGATGTGCTGCACACCAACGGCATCGTAGCGTTCGCCAACTATCCGGGCCTGGTGAAGCCGACATCCGACAACGACCCGCAGACTTCTTCCAAAGGTTTTACCGTCGGCGCCGAGCGGCGCGGCATCTACGACACGTTCCTCAACCGTCCCGGCGCCGGCGTGACCAGCGCGGTCGAACTTCTCTCCATCCCGATCACGGGCCAGTCCGCCGGCCAGACTCGTTTTCTCGTGCGACACGGCTCCGGCGTGCCGAACCTGGCCGAAGACTTTATCGTCGCGCCGCTGGGCGGCGGCGGCTTTCAAACGGGAGGCGATTACAGCGCGGCCTTCGTGGACCTCACGGTTGTCAGCGGAACCACGATGCGGGAGAAACGCCTCGCCATCGCTCACCAACGCTTGGGAGGCGCGACGAACAAGGCGAGTCTTAGCTTTGGCGCGGTAGCGGGCTGCGATTGCTTCGTCGAGTTTCGGAACGAACTGGCGTCCGGCCCGGCGTGGCAGGCGTTCCCCAATGGCCCGCATAACGCCGGGGTTTACTTCGACACGAACACCACGCCCCGCCGTTTTTACCGGCTGCGCGCTGTGCCCGTCGGTAGATAGTGGACTTACCTGCGGGCCTGAACCAGCGTTTGGAGCGCCGGCTTCCAGCACGGCTCGAAGCCTTGGCTTTTGCCACGCGCCGTGCTGGAAGCCGGCGCTCCGATTCACGGAAAAAGATCCGAGCGAACCGGTGTCGAGTGTTGACTTGAGAGGGTCTCGTTCTGTAGAAGACGTTGGTAAATAAACCAATTCGACAGGGTTGCTCTCAAAGCGACTGTGTTGACTTAACGCGGGATGATGTTTTGGCCGGGATAAGTCATAGAGTTTTTGAATTGGAAGCCTTGGAGCCGAGGCTTTTGTTGTCGGCCGTTGATCCCGCGGCTGGCGCGGGAGGAACGGCTGACGGTGCGGGGGACGGCACTCCCATCGTTGAGTCCGCCGGGACGATCGAATCTCCCCTGTCCGGCTTTTCCCCTAACACGGCGCTGGTGTATGAGCCGGAGACGCCCTCCGTGAATCTGACCCAAATTTTTGGTCCCGATCCATCGCCGGCCGGGGGTTCGAATCCGGTTGGCAGCAGCGGTGATTCCACGGCTGGAGAAGCAACTGGCGACGACGGCGAAACGCTGGTTGACGATGCGCCGAACGTTGACGAAGAAGATTCGCCATGGTCAGAAGAAGCAACCGAGAGCGATTGGGAAGACACGAAAGCAATCGAGAACGGCGCGAATTCATTGGTTGGAGATCAGGTGACCACGCTTCTGGCAGCGTTGCCGCCGCCGGTGTTTGGACCTGAGTTGGAGAATCGCGCGAGTTCTCACGCCGAGGATGCGGTTGAGACGCTGACGGCTGCGAACGGGCCTCCATCGTCCGGGAACTCTCTGATGGTCGAAGCGGCGCCGGTCACCGGCATTAATCCCATCGCGGAACCTGCCTTCGTGGAAATGGGTCCCAGGGTTTTAAGTGGCGGACAAGTCGAGGGCCTCCAGGGTTCGCCAGTGACAGGAGCCATTCAAACGGTCGCCATTCATCCTTCCCTGCCCGGCACAATCTTGATCGGTTCGGTCAACGGAGGCATCTGGCTGACTAACAATGCCACCATCAACAGCAATGGAGCCGATGACGACGGCAACGGGTTTACCGACGGCGACGGCATGGACGCCGATTCGAGGCCAGACCTCACCGATGGCAACATGGACGGGGTACCCGACGTAGTGGATGCCGCCGAGTCTCCCATGTGGAACCCCCGAACCGATTCCGCGCCCAGCCTCTCGGTTTCTGCTATCGCCTACAGTTCACTTCCCACTCCTGCCGGCAATTCCAATCGCGTGCTGCTTGCAGGGTTTGGCCGGTTCAGCAGCGCCACGCGCCTGGGCGGAAATGTCAATGGGGTCTTGAGATCAACGGATGCCGGAGCCACCTGGAGCGTGATTCGGACGCCCTGGCGCGGCGAGGTGAAGCAAATTCTTTACACGGGCATCATCCGGGCGGGCACGGAACGACACACCGGCAATGAAATCGTCCTCGTGGCCGTGCGCAGCCGTCCGAATCAGGCGACCAACGCCACCATGGGACTTTGGGCTAGCAACACGGGCGGGCGCAGCGGTTGGAAACGCATCGCCACGCTGCCGGCGGGTGAAGTCACGTCCATCGCGCAAGACCCCGATCCACTCAACGCGAATGTTTTTTATGTGGCCGTCAGCCTCCAGGGAATTCAGCGGGGAACGATTCAGCCGGGGAACAGCACGGCAAACCTGTTTCCGAACTGGACCCCCATCAATACGAACCTTCCGGCGCAGGCCCAACTCGGCAACGTTCTGCTGTCGGCCAGCGGCGCGGGTAATCAGACGACTTTGTGGACAGGGGTAGTGGGGGTAAGCGGCGCCTCAATGAGAAGGCTCATTGATGTTTACCGGGTGGTGAATCCGGCGACCGGCACTCCGGCCTGGGCGGCGGTGGATCCAGCGGGTCCGATTACGACAGGTGAGGGTGGGCAGGACGGGCTGCATCCCGGGGGCCAGGGCAACAAAGACTTCGCGGTTCTGGCTCATCCGAACAATCCGGACGTGGTGTTTGTGGCAGGGGACAGGCAGCCGACCCAGACTGGCAATCGCAGTGGGGCGACTGATTTCTCGGCGCGCATTTTCCGCGGCACGGTTAATCCAGGCAACGGCCCTGATGGTATGGCAGGAACGGCGGATGACGAGCGGCGTTGGGAGCCGATCACGCACGGATTCGCCAATGGCACTTCCCCGCACGCCGACTCCAGGAATCTGATCTGGGACGACAACAACACGGATTTCAACCAGGCCGACGACAGCCTCATCGTGGTGGATGACGGTGGCATTTACCGACTTCGGAACCCGGACCAACGGAGCATCGTTGCGGGCACGCCGTTGATTGGCGCGACCATTGCCGGAAACCGCCACTGGATTTCGCTCAACGGGGATCTGCGCATCGCGGAATTCAATGCCGTGACCTACGACCCGCTGATGAACCGTTTGTTTGGCGGGTTGCAGGATAACGGCGTGGCACGGCAGGTCATTCGGAACAATGGCGTGGACGATGACAATGACGGGCCAGTGGACGAGGACGACGAGGTGCTGGTCTGGCAGGGCGTCCGGGGCGGCGATGGATTCGGCGTGGATATTGAAGTGGTGGATCTGGTGGCTCCGGCCCCCGACATTTCTTTCGAGTACTGGGTGGGCAACGACCTCCGGTCGTTTACGGTTCAAGCGTTCACTGCGCCCAACACGGCCGGCGCCACCGCCACCATCCAACTGGCCGCCGCCGCCACGCCGGGCACTCAACTCAGCGGACTGAACGTGATCGACCAGGGCAACAACAGTTTCAGCCCGCTGATCATCGTGACCGGCAACAACGTGTTGGTGGCCCACGAGGCCCTGCACGAATCGTCCTCCGGCGCCGGCGCCTTGTTGAACAACCGCGGCGCCGTCGTGCTCGACATCACGCCGTTTGCTCCGGTTGCAAACACGCGCTTCTCCGCGCTGGACTACACGGCCGCCGGCGTCATTTACGCCGGATGGCAGAACCAGATTTTCGTGCGACCTGGCGGTCCGGCCACAGCCTTCAACGCCGGACAAGCCCTGGCCAACGCGGACACGGTAAGTGACGTGGTGATTGACCCAACCAACGCCGCCACTGCTTATGCCGTCAGCCGAAACGGCCGCGTGTTCATGACCACCACCAGCGGCCAGCCCATCCCGCTGCCGGGTGGGGTCGTGTTACCAGGCTGGCAGGAGATTTCCGGCAACCTCCTCGTTCGGCCTCTCGAACTTAAGACGATCGAACTCATCAAAGGCGGCTTGCTGTCTCCAGACGTGCTTTTGGTGGGAGGAACCGGCGGCATGTATCGCACCATTCTGCCGACCAACGGCGCTAACACCGTGTGGACGCAGGTCGCCGGGCGCAGCGGCGCGCGCCTGCCCAACGCTTTCGTTTCCGACATCCGCTACGACGCAATGGACGATCTTCTGGTGGTGGGGACGCTCGGTCGTGGGGTTTATATCGTACGCAACGCCTCCCAGGAACTGGACGACAACGACGTGCTGCGCATCGTCGGCACCGGTGGCAGCGATACGGTGCTGCTGCGCGTTGACCCGCTGTTGCCGAATTTCGTCGATGTCTTCTTCAACAACCAGGGCCTCGTGCCCGATCTCATCGTCCAGTCCAGCACGCTGCGCCGCATCGAGTTCAATGGCGGCGGCGGCGCTGACACGCTGGAGATCGACATCACCAACGGCCCCCTCACTTTGCCGGGGCGGATTGAATTCCGTGGCGAGGGCGGAACGGATTCAGTCAGGATTACGGGTCAGATTCCAACCCTCTTTGGCGCTCCGGTGCCGCAAATCCTCTTCTTCTCCGCCAAGGGGCAACGAGCCATCATCGATTGGAAGGACAAGACGGGGGGAGAGTCATTCACGCTGCCGCCGGCTGCAGCGCCCGCGCCCGGGGTTGGGGCTGACGAATCCGGTTTCGCTGCTTCCGCCTCGGCGTCGGACCTGCCGATCCTCCAAGCCATCAGTGACGGGCTTTTCCACGTCGCCCAATGGTCGGCGATACTTTCGGGCCATCAATTCATGGGCGGCGCGCTGCCGGTCGTGGGAGCTTCGCTGGGGCGCACGCTCAGTGGCTCCCCGATCGGCCCAGGTGAACTCTTCGTCCTGCCCGACGATGGGCTTTCGGCTCCATCGGCCCCCCTCAGCGACCTCGGGCAAAGCATTTTGCAGCGCCTGCTGGAAATGGGTCCCAATGGCTTTGCCCTCGACGACATCGGCGAATCCATCGAAACGCTTGCATCCCTCCGCACGCGCCTCGATTTGTTGGACGGCACCGACAACGGCACCGCCCGCCTCTCCCAAACCGGCGGCGTGACGCGCTTCGATCTGGATCTCGTGACTCAAGTCGGCGGCACGGCCAACTTCGGCGTCCGGGCGCTCGACGGGCTGGTCGGTCTGCTGGGCGAGTTGCACATCGATGCCACAGTTACGGTCCACTTGTCCTTCGGCGTGGATGCAACGGGGTTCTTCATCGATCCGGGCGCCTCGGCGGAACCGGAAATCGTCATCTCGAACATCAAGGTGGGCGAGGAACGGATCGCCGGTCGAGGCGTGTTTGGCTTCCTTGAAGTCGATCTCACCGACGCGGACTTGCAGGTGGACGACGACTTCCGCATCAACATCGACCTCAAACGACCTGGCGCCAGCCCCGTCCTGGGCCTTGATGACGGCCTGATTCGTCCAGATCACTTGTCGGAGTTCGTCAGCGACTTCGTCGAAGTGAAATTCACCGGCGATCCTGCCGCGGATGACGCGGTGTTCACGGGGACGTTTGCGGCGACCGCGGTAATTCCCGGCCTGGCTTCTCCCATCAATCTGGGCGACGCCAAGGTGGAATTCCGCTGGGCCGACGTGAACGATCTCCTCAACGTCCGCATTAACGCGGCTGCCGGACTGGGGCGCGATTTGATCGAATTCCTGCAAGTCGGCGCCGAGCGGTTCATTGAGGGCGTCAGCCGGCTCGCGCCCTTGCTCGACGAATATGCCGGCGTCGATGTGCTGGGCGCGAAGCTGCCTTTGCTCGATAAGACCCTCGGCGAAATCCTGGGCGGCGATCCCAATCCGCTGGCGCTCACGGGCGCCGCCATTTCCCAAGTCACCGACTCGATGATCGACGGAACCGGGCGCAAAGTCCTCGTTCTCCTGAGCAATCCCAATCCGGGCCGGCACGGCGTCAAGCCTGGTGACACGGCGACCTTCCGCACGGCTGATGGCGCGGAGATCGAGGGCACGGTTTACTTCGTGGGCGATGGCGAATTTGGCGTGAGCTACACCGGGTCCGCCGAGCCGGATCGCGCCAATCCGTCTTTCACGTTTCATCGCGGCGGCAAACTGGGCGACCAATTGCGCGGGTCGCTGGGCAGCCTGCTCGATCTCAGTGCGGGCAGCGTGAAGATCCCGACCATTCAGGAGTTGGTCCGAAGACTGGCCGTGCGCCTGGGCGTCAATCCGGAGTCAATCGACCTTCAGGTGACCGGCACCGGAGCCGATCGCGCCATTGAGTTCACCCTGCCATTCAACCCGGATTCCCTGACGTTTACGGAGTCAATCGATCTGGCCGGCGCGGTGTCCGGTCTCAAGCTCGACGCCTCCGGACTCGCCCGCCTGGAAGTGGACGCCAGTTTCCAAATCCGCGTCGGCCTGTCCTTGTCTAGTGGCCGTTTGTTCATTGTCGAAAACGTTGCGCCGGAAGCCACGCTGCAAGTTCGCGCGCAGATCGATGACCCGGTGCTTAACGGCTCCGTCGGGTTCCTTGGCATCACGCTTCGCGAGCGGGTTTTGCCGGTGAATCAAGGCCTGCTCTTGATCGGATCGTTGACCATCAACCTGGCCGATCCGGGCCAGGGGACAGGCGCCAACAGCCGCATCACCCTCGACGAGTTGACGGTGGGGAACCTGGGTGGACTCTTCACCGCCGGCATCGATCTGCGCTTCGACATCGATGGCCTGGAGATCGCCGCCGAAGCGGGCATTACGCTGGGCACACTCCGCCTCTCCCTGGACGGCGAGAGCGGTCCCAACGCGCCGGGCCGCATCACCAGCCTGTCCGCCCTGTCCGCCCTCGTCAGCCGCATCCAGGTGGATGGCGAGGAAGACTTCTTGAACTTCAACGACCTTAGCGCGCAGGCGCTCATCGGACTCTTGCGCATGGTGGAGCAATGGCTGGACGGCCTGCGCGATTCGCCAGTGCTCGCGCGGACGATTCCGTTCACCGGCAAAACGCTGGGCGACGTGGTGGACCTGGCGCAGGGACTGTCCGAGCAAATTACCAGCCTGGCGGATCGTTTCCGCGTCGTGGGCCTGGAAAACCTGCCCGCCAACGGACGCCTGGGCCGCGATGCTGCTTTCACGCTTCATCTCAATGACGCGACCGATGTAAACGTGCTGCTCGGCGCAGCGCAGACGGCGGACAACACTTCCATCACGGACTTGGTGAACGATGTGCAGGCGGCGATCCTGACCGCCCTCAGCCCGACTACGTTTGCCGCTGCTGTCGAAGCGCGGCGCAAAGGCGATCGGTTGGCGCTCCGCTCTACTGACGGTCGGATTACCAGCCTTAGCATCACGGACGGAGAAGTGTTGGGCTTCGCGGCGGATCAGTCGGCGTCCAGCCCCGCGTTCGACACGATACAGGAGTTCCTCACTGAACTCGCCGCGGTGGTCGGCGCTCAGTACCTGCCGGCGAATCGAACGCTGACGTTTGATTTCGATTTCTCCACGCAACTCGGCGGCCCCATCGAGGTGCCCATTGTCTTCGATCTCGACTTGTCGCCGGTGCTGGAACTCCAAAGCGACAGCTTGATTCAAATCCGGCCTTCCGTTTCCGGCCAGTTGACCTTCGGCATCAATCTCGGCGCGCTGGGCGCGGGCTTCACGCTGAATGACAGCACGCTGGTCTCAGCATTGAACGGTGGGCAAGGCATTCAGACCGTCAGCGGAGACGATCTGTCGATCACTCTCAGCACCGGCGCCACGGTCACGATTGATCTCCACGGTCTCACCACAGTTGGCGCGTTGCGCACCGCCATCCAAACCGCCACGCAACAGAAAGTCGAAGTGGCGATTGACGGCACGCGGAAGAGTCTTCGCCTGATTGACCGATCCGGCGGAACCGTGGCGCCATTTGCGGTCGCGGCCGCGAATGGCTCACTCGCGGGCGGCACTGGCTCCGGCCTCGGTGTCATTGGCGTTGATGACGACGGCGACGGCGTGATCGAAGGCGCCGCGTTGCACGGCGAAACCCTGGCCGACCGGTTCTTCCTCAACTCCACCTCGAACCTGACCGCCTCCGTTGAAGTGGCCGCGCCGCAGATCAATGCCTCCGCGCGGCTGGGCTTCGTGAGCATTGGCGTGGCGGGCGGCTCCGGCTCAGCGAACGCGGGACTTCGTTTGGGCTTGCGGGAACCTGGCGGCGCTTCCGATGGCCGCATTACTCTCGGCGAATTGTTCGACGGCCTCACCAATCCGACGAGCCTCGTCACGGCCACCTTCTCCGGCGGGGCAGCCTTCACCCTGCCCGTCACCGTCGCGCCAAACATCCTTGGCGGCGAACATCCCGAAGACGCCGCGGTGCTCATCAACTGGTCGGATATCTCCAACCCCGGTACGTTGAGCGTAACCTTTACTGGCGAGATCGATCTCGTCGCCGGTCTGCAGAACCTGGTCTTCACTGAGATCATTGACGCGCTGCGCCAGGTGCAGGACTTCCTCGGAAGCGTGGAAAACAGCGGGCCGCTGCAACTCCAGTTGCCGCTCATCGACCGCAGCATCGGCGGGCTGCTTGGCCTGTCGGTGCGCTTTGGCCGGATGATCGATCATCTCGAAGCGTCGCAGCCCAGGACCATCCAGCAATTTCAGGACGCGCTCGCCGACGCCATCGCCGCCGAACTGGACGACGTGGTCGGACTGCCGAACGGGCCGCCCATCGTCGTCAACTTCACCGGCGGCGTCCTCAATCTGGACCTGAACCTCTCAGCCGGGTTGGACGAGGAGTTGCCGGTGAGTTTCGATCTCGCCGCGCTCGGCAGCGCCGAACTGGGCAGCCTGTTGAGCCTCACCGGCAGCGGCACCGTGAGCGTCCGTGCCGAAGCCGCTTTCAAACTGGGTCTGGCGCTCGACTTCACCAATCCTCTCAGCCCCGGCTTCTTCATCAAGGACAACTCCGGCCTCAAGCTCGGCGCGCGAGTCGCCACGCTGCAGCCGCTCAACTTCGAGGCTGCCATCTCGGTGCTTTCCATCTCCGTGCGCGGCGGAGTCGTTCGGCTGGACGACGGCGCGGCAGCCAATCCCGGCCCGGCGACCTGGACGGTCGGCCTGCAACCCGCGCCCGAAGGAACGGGCCGCTACAATTTGCTTTCCGGCCTGCCACCGTTCGCTGCGCCGGTGCTCCAAGGTCAAGTCTCCGCCACGCTGCCGCTCTTCTTCCCGACGGAAACCACTCCGCTCGGCGGCACGACCAGCGACACGAATGGCGACGGCGTGCCCGATCATCAACTGGTGGTCCGCATCACCAACCTCGGCAATATCTCCGGCAGCACCACACTCATCACGCCGAATTTCTCCGGCATCCTCAACAGCCTCGACCTCACCGAGCAACTGGGCGCGCTCGTCGGCAGTTGGGACGGTTTCTTCTCGCTGCTCGACATGCTCGCCGATGGGCAGTTGTTCGGCGTCTCCATTCCGCTCATTGGCGATCAGCTCAAAGATGGCGCGAACTTCCTGCTCGATTTGCGCGACCGCGTGCAGTCGCAACTGGACAACGTCCAGAACGCGGGCGTGGCACCGATTCAACAGGCGTTCTTCAACGCGCTCGGCCCAACGGGTCTCAACTGGCTGAATGATCAGGCGGGCGGCGGCGCCAACGGCGATCAACCCGACGGATTGATTACTCCCGACGACGTGCTCGGGCTGATCGCGCCCAACGGCCGCATGGTTCAATTTGATCTTTTCCTGCGTCGCGCACCGGCGGCATTGGAAGTGCCGATTGATTTCGATCTCGGCCTGCCCGGTCTCGGCCTCGAGGTGGAAGGCGGCATCAGCGTCCGGTTCGCGTTTGATTTCCGGCTGCGCATCGGCTTGAGCCGCGACACGCCGGGCGCGGTGTTCATCGACACTTCGCGCAACAACGAACTGACGGTGAACCTCGACGTGTCGTTGCCCCAGGGTTTCCGCGCCATTGGCACGCTTGGTTTCCTGCGCCTCGCCATCACGGACGACCGCACGCGCCCCAGCCGCTTCACCGGCAACTTCAATCTCGACCTGCGCGAGCCAAGTGGCGACGGACGCCTGACCATCCAGGAACTCAGCCGCGCGTTCAGCGACGGTCGTCTCGGTCAGGTCCTGCACGTCGTGGCCCAGGCCAACGCCGACGTGAACCTCAAGTTCGTGACCGACTTCGGCGGGCGCGCGAACTTCCCGTCGTTGCGCGGCGACTTCGAACTGGATTGGATGGTCAACGCCAACAGTTCGACTGGCGATTTGTTCGCCGGCACGCCGCTCGTCGCCTTCCGCAACGTGCAGCTCGATGCCGGAGAGTTCATCGGGAACTTGCTTGGCCCCATCCTCGGCCGCATCGACGATCTCGCCGGACCGGTCGCGGACTTCTTCTCCATCCTTAACGAGCCGCTGCCATTGCTCGACGACCTCGGCATCGAGCTGACGCTGCGCCAGATTGCCGAGCAATTCTCGGTCGGCACGCCCACGTTCGAGTTCCTCGATTCGTTGGTGCGCGTGATTCAGTTGGCCGGCTCCGTACCCAACACCGGCGCTGGATTGTTCCTCAACATTGGCTCGTTCGATTTGGCGGGCATCGATCTCCGCACCGCGCGCACCGCGATCAATAACCTTACGCCGCGCAATCCGTCCGTCGGCAACCCCAATGCGCAACTCGCGCAAAGCGATCCCGCCGCCGCGAACTTCGTCAACACGCTCAAAGACGTGGGCAGCGGCGACTACGGCTTTAGCTTCCCAATCTTCGACGACCCCTCGCTGCTCTTCAAAGTGTTGCTCGGCCAGGACGTCGATCTCGTCCGCTTCAACATGGCGCCGCTGGAGTTCAAGTTCGTCTATACGCAGACCATCCCCATCTTCCCGTTCTTCCTCGATTTGGAATTCACCGGCTCGCTGGGCGCGGGCATCAAGTTCGACTTCGGCTACGACACGCGCGGGCTGCGCGCCTTCAAGAACAGCGGCTACGAAGACTTCGGCGCGTTGCTCGACGGCTTCTATGTGAGCGACAAGGACCGCGGCGGCAACGATGTGCGCGAGGTGTATTTCACCGGCGGCATCACGGCGGGCGCGCGGGCGAACTTTTTCATCGGCAGCCTCAGCGGCGGCGGCGGGCTGGAAGTGAGCGTGGGCTTCAACCTCAACGATCCCAATGGCGACGGCAAAGTGCATCTCGACGAACTGGCGCACAACCTGGAGCACGGCCTCCTCTGCCTGTTCGACACCCAGGGCGAAATCGCCGTGACGTTGTTCGTGAAGCTCAAGATTGGCTTCGACCCGTTCTCCTACACCAAGCGGAAGGATCTCCGCGAAGTCATCTTCGATTTCAACGTCAGTTGCCCCGACGAAGGCGATCCCATCCTCGGCACCGTCGGCCCGGACGGGACGCTGACCATCAACATCGGCCCGAACGCGGGGGCGCGCGTGAACGGCGACCTGAGCGACGGAGACGACATCGTGGTAATCAAGCCCGTGCCCAACGCCGGCCCGAGCGAGGTGTACGTCGAAGCGTTCGGTCTCTTGAAGCGCTACAGCGGCGTGCAACGTATCTTCGCGGACGGCGGCGCGGGCAATGACTCCATCACGATCCAATCCGGCGTGCGTGTGCCGGTCACGCTGCGCGGCGGAGACGGCGACGACACGCTGAAGGCGGGCCTCGGCGCGGCCACGCTGGAGGGTGGAGCGGGCAACGACAGTCTCACAGGCGGCCCGGAGGCGGATACGCTTTCCGGCGACGACGGCGACGATACTCTGACTGGCTTGGGCCGGAACGACGTTTTACGCGGCGGCCTCGGCAACGACTCGCTCGAAGGCGGCGAAGGCAACGATCAGCTTTTCGGCGATGACGGCGCTGACACGTTGAACGGAGAAAACGGCGACGACCTGATATTCGGAGGTAATGGCGATGATGCGCTGGATGGTGGACTGGGCGCGGATCAACTCAACGGCGATTCGGGCCTCGACGTGCTGATGGGCGGCCTTGATAACGACACGCTCCGCGGCGGCTCTGAGGATGACAGCCTGGATGGCGGATTGGGGAACGATTCGTTGTTCGGCGATGCTGGGAAAGACTCGCTTGTCGGCGGCCTTGGCGATGACTCGCTCGATGGCGGTGATGATGACGACACGCTGACCGGCGGGCTTGGCAACGATACGCTTGCTGGCGGCGCGGGCAATGACTCGCTGGATGGCGGCCTCGGCGCGGACAACCTCTCGGGCGGCAGCGGCAACGACACGCTGGACAGTGGCGCGGACAATGACACGCTGGACGGCAACGAAGGCAATGACACGTTGGTCGCGCAGGATGGTGACGATGTGCTCAACGGCGGTTCGGGAGACGACGTGCTCCAGGCCGGCCCCGGCAACGATCGTCTCTTTGGCGGCGAAGGCAACGATCGTCTCGAAGCGGGCAGTGGCAATGACGAGGCGGACGGGGGTGCCGGCGACGATCAGATTTACGGCGGTTCTGGCATGGACCTCCTCATCGGCGCGGCGGGGAGCGACACCATCTTCGGCGGCGCGGAGGATGATCAACTCGACGGCGGTTCGGAAAACGACTCGCTCTTCGGTGGGGACAACAAAGACACGCTCGACGGCGGGCCGGGCGATGATTCGCTCTTTGGCGAGGCGGGTGATGACCGGCTGCTCGGCCAATCCGGCAACGACGTTCTCTCTGGCGGTGAGGGGCAGGATGTGTTGATCGGCGGCGACGGCGACGATCAAATGAATGGCGGCGGGGGCAGCGATGTGCTTTGGGGCGGCGCGGAAGTTTTCGCGCGCACCGATCTGTTGGCGTCGCTGGTGCGCCCGCCCCGCTTCGATGCCATCGAAGCAATCTATCCCACCGGCTACGTGCCCCCGCTGATCACGCCTGCCCTGTTGCTCGGCCGTTCGCTCTCTGGCGTTCCGGACGATGGTAACGATCAACTCGACGGAGGCGATGGTTCCGACTGGATGTTCGGCGGTGGCGCGACAGATACGCTCAATGGCGCGGCAGGCAACGACTACCTCGATGCTGGCGACGGCAGCGACTTCGCGCAAGGCGGAGCGGGCGATGACGTGGCACTCGGCGGCCTGGGCAATGATGATTTGCACGGCGATCTCGGCATCGACCAACTCTACGGCGACGACGCGAACGACGCCGGCGCGGGCCACGGTGACGACGAACTCTTTGGCGACGGCGGTGACGCGAACGGCAGTCAGGCCGGCCAGCGATTGTTCGGCGGCGGCGGCAAGGATTTGCTCCAGGCCTACGCGCCCACCTCGGATCCGGCGGTGGAAGGACTGCTCATCGGCGACCAACTCTTCGGCGGCAACGAGAACGACACGCTCTACGGCAACGTCCGCGGCGACCTGCTCCACGGCGGCGATGGCAACGACAACTTGCGCGGCGACTGGCTGGCCGGCCCGCTCTATCGCCTGAATCCGGCTCCCGCCACGACGGGCGGACGCGATACGCTGGTCGGCGGCCTCGGCGAAGATCATCTATTCAGCGGTGGCAACGATGACACGCTTTACGGTGGACCTGATTCCGACTTGCTCGATGGCCAGCAAGGCAACGATCAACTTTTCGGCGGCAGCGGCATCGACTTCCTGCTTCTCAGCACCGTGGCGGCGGATCTGGATCGCCTCGACGGTCACGGCGAGAACGAACCGGGCAGCTTCGCGCTCGACGATCAGGCCACGGACATTCTCCAAATCAACGGCACCGGCGGAAACGATACGATTCTGTTGAGCGAAACCGGCCCGGTTTCCCGCCGCGACCTGCGGATTGATTACAACACCATCCCGCTGACGGCCATCTGGCGCAGTAATTCAGGCCAGCCGTTGCTCGAACAATTTCGCATCGCCGGGCTGAACGGCAATGACACCATCGGGTTCCGCGCGACAGCGAATGCCGTGGACGTTTCCACGCTCATTAACCGCGGCAACGATTTCATTGGCGTGCTCGACGGCGGGCCGGGCAACGACACGCTCACCGGCTCGGCGGGGCGCGACCGGCTTGACGGCAGCGAAGGCAACGACCGGCTCTCCGGCTTCGGAGGCGACGACCGGCTGTTCGGCGACAACGGCAATGGTCGGCCCACGGATCACGACATTCTCTTCGGTGGTCAGGGCAACGACGACTTGATCGGTGGCACGGGCACGAATGATCTCTTCGCCTGGTCGCGCGATCCGCGGCTGGGCGGGCAGTTCGGCGTGTTCGTGGACGCCGCGGGCAACCTCTTCGACAACGACGGCGGCGGCATCTACACGCTGGAAGACACCGGCCTCAATCGCGTCCTTGGCAGCGCGCGCAACGATTCGCTCTACGCCGGCACCGGGCTGGACTTCCTCTACGGCAACGGCGGCAGCGACCAGATGTTCAACAAGGATGGCACGCCGTTCGACGCGCTCGACGGCGGACTCGGCCAGGCCGCCTGGATTCAATACGCCCGCGGCACGGACAAGGTCTGGTACGTCGGCGGCACGAACCTCGACGATGTCATCTCCGTCGATTTCGTGACCGAGCCGGGCTTGCTGGCCGACCATCATCTGGTCACGCGGCTGACGAACAACAACGGCACGTTCACGTTCGCCGCGCAGGTTCGGCTGGACTTCAACGCGCGCGATGGCGATGGCAACCTGGTCTGGGATCCCTCGGATCTGCTGGCCGATCTCGACGCGCTGGCCAACGAAGACGCGGCCACCCGGCAACTGCGGTTCGACGAGATTGTGCTCAACGGCGGCCTGCTCCCGCCCGAAGGAGACTTCCTCGCCATCATCATCGACGCGCTCAAGGGCAACGACGTGATCAATGTCGGTCCGACCGTACAGGCGACGGTGTGGGTGGACGCGGGTCCCGGCGATGATGTGGTGGAAATCGCTCCGGGCCGGGCCATTCTGATCGATCAGACGGAGCGCCCGCGCCGCAATGACCAGGCTGTGCGCGCGTTCGATCTCATGATGGCAGGCCAGCAGGCCGGCGGGCCGGCGGGCCAGAATTCCGGCCTGCTGGCTTTCGGGCCTGCTGGCCTGCTCTCAGCGAGTCGTCTCTTCTCCGGCCTGACCATCGACAGTCCGAGCGACATCGACTGGTATCGCGCGGCATTTTCCACGACGGCGGGCGCGTCGTTGAGCTTGAGCAGCCTCGGCGTGGCGGATGGCCTCAGTCTGCAAATCTATTCGCTGCACACCGCTGGCATCGAGATCAGCGAGAATGTTTTCATCGCACCCGCTCTGACGGTTCGGGATCAAGGCGACAGCGGCGCGCAGAACAACAACGCCCGCGCCACCGCCACCCTGTTGAGCGCCCTGAACAACTTGAAGCGCGTCGCGGGACTCACCCTGCACGCCGCGAACGACGTGGATTTCTACCGCTTCGCTCTCTCCGCAACCGATGCGTTGGGCACGGCGAGAATCGCGCTCAATCCGCTCTCGCTCGGCAGCGGCTTCACCCTGGCGCTCTTCAACTCGCTCACTGGCGCGGCGCTCACGGGACGCATCAGCACACAAGGCTCGTTGGTGGTTGCCGACCTTTCCGGGCTGCCGGCGGGCGATTACTGGCTGCGGGTCACGGGCACGCGCGCCGGGCGTTACGAACTGGTGCCGGACTTCGGCGTGGCTGGCTCGACCGAACTCGATTTTGCCGTGAACACCGTGCCCACGCTGGACCTGAGCACGCTCACGCCGGGCACGGCTTACTGGATCGAAGTCACGTCGCCCAACCAGGTGCCGACCCTCTACAGTCTGCAAGCCAACCTGCCCGGCTCCACGCCGACGGAAACCAGTCTCGCCGTGCGGGCGGACGTAATTCGTCAGGACGTGCTGTTCGGCGGCGCCGACCACGACACGCTCATCGGCGGCGCGGGCGAGGACTGGATTTTTGGCGGCCCCGGCAACGACGTGTTGAGCGGCGGCCTGGACTTGCAGGCTGAGGACTTGCTCTTCGGCAACGACGGTGATGACACATTCCAGATTCTGCCCGACGCCTTGCCGCGCACGCTGGGCACGCTGACGGATCGCTTCGATGGCGGCACGGGTGATGATCGCATCCTGTTCCTCGGCGGCGACTTTGATCGGCGGGGCAACGCCGTGCCCGACCATGTCGCCATCGCTTACAACACGCGCCTTCACCGCTACGAAATCGCCGCGCTCGTGTGGGACGTGGCGCAAAGCACGTTTGCCACAGTCGCCACGCCGGCCACGCTGCTCGGCAACACCGACCTCCCGGCGAATGGCGTGCTGTCGGGGAACGTCTCGCTGACGCTTGCGGTAAATGGAGGCGCGGGCGTCGCGGTCACACTGCTGGCCACGGCCATGGCGGACAACGAAAGCCCTGCCGACTTGATCGCAGACCTCAACAACAGTCTCGCGAGCGCGGGCCTGGGCGGTCAGGTCGTCGCGGCTCTTTCCGGCGAGCGCCTGCTGCTCACGACCATTCGTGCCGGCACGAGCGCGTCGCTGACGGTGACGGCACTCACGCCCCCGAATTCGCTGGGCCTGTCCGCGGGCGCGAGCGCGCTCGGCAGCCGGAGCGAACTGCTGCGGCACTTTGCGTTCTACCGCACGCTCAACATCGAGCGCACCGTGTTCAACACCCGCGCCGGCACGGACGAAGTGCATGGCAATCCGAACTACCGCTTTCCCGGGTTCGCCGACACGTGGGGCATTGACGACGGCGACTTCCAGCAGGGCGCGACGATTGCGCGGCTGGAAATTTTCGGCGGCGACGGCGGCGATCTGTTGTTCGGCGGGCCGCTGGCGGACACCATCGACGGCGGCGCGGGCGACGACTTTATCTTCGGCGGCTGGGGCGATGACGTGTTGGTGGGCGGCGGCGGCATCGACTTCATCACCGGCCGAGACGCGGAATTTTATCCCGACCGTTTTGAAACTGTCAGCCGCGGCAACGCGAGCGGCTTGAATAACAACGCCGCCTTTGCCGCCACGCTGCCCCCGATTGGTCCCGGCACCGTCATCCAAAACCTGACGCTGCACCTGGGCGACGCGGGTGATTGGTATCAAATTCGCACGCCAGATGCTCTCCGCCGCTTTGGCGACACCCAGGCCGCGCGACTGTTGTTGGAGCACATCACGGTGACGTTCGATGATGTGGCGCAGAACACTTTGTTCCAGTCCGCTCAGAACAAGCTGTTCCTCTTCCCCGGCACCACGGCCACCGCCTCCGACGGCTCCACGACTCTTGTGCCCGTCGAACGGTTCTTTGGCGTGCCGGAGTTTTACCTGCTCCATGTCATCAACGTGACGCCCACGGGCCAGCTTCCGCCGGGCACGCCGATTCCAGCGATGGGCACGTATCGTATCACGTTCTCATCCGACCTCGGCAAGACCACGGAACTTTCCGCTGATGACGCGGATTTCCGGGTCGATTCGATGAGCGCCGCGGATCAAGCGATGGTCATCCCGCTCGGCGACATCAACGACGACGGTCTGGCTGATTTCATCGGAGCAACCGCCGATGGTTTTGGCAACGCTGTGGAACTTGAAGCCCAACTCGGGCCCAACGATCATCCCGCCGATTTCCTGCCGCCGAGTTTCGCGCGGATTTATTTTGGGACCCGCACTCCGGGCAACGTCACGCTCGGTGCCGGCGGCCTGGTGTTGCAGACGCCCGCTCCGATCAGTCTGCCGTCCTTGCTCAGCGCCAGTTGGACAGTGTTCGCCAGTCCTGGTGACGTGAACGGCGATGGCATTGGCGACATCGTGGCGACTGTGGTGATCTTCGGCGCGCCTGCCAACGGAGCGATCTCTGAAGTCCAAGGGACCTACGTTCTCTTTGGCCGGCCGAACTGGTCGGGCACCGTCGATTTGATTCGCGACGCAAACGTGCGCATCACCGGCTTCACCGGGCGGTCCCAGGCGGACGTGGTGGGTGACGTGAATGGCGACAACATCGACGATTTGTTGCTGGGTGACGCGGGGACAACCCCGACTTCCGGCGCGTCCCTGATTTTTGGGCGCGCCAATTGGGGTAATGGAGCGCTCACTTTGGCGCAGGCGAACGTGTCCTTCCGCCTGCCCGAAACGACAGACGGCCTCGGTGGCGGTATCGGCGGCCTGGGCGATTTCAACGGCGATGGGCGCAAGGACTTCTTTATCGCGGACCTCGTGCCACGCGCTGGACTGCATCGGCTGTATATTTTCCATGGGCGCGCCGCTGCGAATCCATTCCCATCCACAGTCAATCCCGATACCTCCGCCGCGCTGATCATCACGCACACGGGGCCGATGACCGGCATCCCCGCCGGCAACTTGAACGCCAACCGTCTTGGTGCCACGCCCGATTTGGCGGATGACCTCATCGTGTTCGCGCATCCGCTCGATGAATCGCAGGACGTGGATTACGAGTTGCCCGGCCAATACTTCGTCGTGCCAGGGGGCGCGCTCAGCGGCACGCGCACGCTCGTGTCCTTCCAGTCCGCCGGATCGCTGCTGGCGCCGCCGGTGGATTTGATTTGGGGTCTGCCACTGCATTACCGCGCCGGGGATGTGGACGGCGATGGGTTTGATGATTTCGCTTTTTCTCTGCGGGAATTCGCTTTGTCCGGGGCCGACAACGACACGTTGCACCACCAGGTCGGCGCGCTCTACCGGGGCGGTCCAGGATTCATCAACTTGGCCAGCCCCGACCTCATTGTCGAACCAGCCCAGACCGTTTATGCGACAACAGCCGGGCCTGACATCGGGTTTGTGGTGGTGCTGCCGCCTCGCACCGCGGGCATCGGTGATACGAATGGCGACGGCCGCCCGGACTTCGCCCAGGCCGACATCGACAACGGCGCAGTGCATGTCTATCTGGGACGGGCGCTGGCAGCCCCGACCTCGGACAGCGTCTCAGCGCCTGAATTCTTCCGCTACGACTTCGCGCCGCCCGGCAGCGGATCGGGCGGTTCGAGCAGCCCCGTTTTTACTGATGGCTCAAGATCGATCACCGGCGGGACCGTGCTGGAAGGCGGCAGCGCGAACGAAAGGCTGGCCCACAGCGTGTCGGTGGGCGATGTGAACGGCGATGGGCGCGAAGACTTCCTGCTCTGGGGCGCGAATGGCGGATACCTGATCTTTGGCCCGGTCCGCATCAACGCCAGCGGTGCAATGGCCGATCAGGCGGCGGTCATTTTCGATTCTTCTTTCGGCACGCCGGCGGACAGTCATGGCGACATCAACGGCGATGGCATTGGCGACCTGGTGTTCATGCGCGAGAATACGGCGCTTCTCCAACTCAACTTCTACGTCGTGTTTGGCCGGCCGCACGCCAACTGGACCGGCCGCTTCACAGCGGGGAACGCGGATCGCCAGTTTATGCTCACACGGCCCGGCTTCGGCAGCTCGCAACGCGTCGCGGTGAGCGTGATGAACTTCAACGGCGACGCCTTCCACGACTTGCTGGTGGTGCCGCCCTACCAGAATGCCAACGGCGAACGCGGCTGGTTGTTCTCGGGCCAGGCCATTACGAACGTCTTCCCCACGGCGCCGCCGAATCCGGCCAGCCCAGGTGCTTCGGCGTTGTGGACGCTCCTGCCCGATGCCTTTACGGCCACGGATGTGGCCAAGGCGATTTATGGCCCGGCGGCGCGCGGCGTGACCAACATCGATCTGCGCTCCACCAGAGTCGTCGGCGACACCAACGGCGACGGCCTCGACGACATTGTGTTTGCGGACGGGCTTTTCGTTTGGATATTTCTGGACGCACCCAATCCCGGCCCCTTTGGCCGGGCCTATCTCCTGCTCGGACGGCCAGACAGCGCGCTGCCGGCTTCGAGACGGTTCATTCTCGACGATCCATTGAACACGACGCCGACCGCGCAGCGCTCGGACGTGGTGTTCCAGGATTTTCTGCTGGGCGATGAAGTGCATCGGCTGGGCGACCTGAACCTCGACGGCTACGACGACTTTGCCATCGGACGAAGTCGCGAAGAGGGCGGGCTGGGCCGGGGCGCGGCGGTGGCGATTTACGGCCGGGCCACCGTCGGCGGCTACAACCTCCCGGCGATTGGGCAGGCGCTGCTGGGCAACATCGTTTTGCGCCGCGAGCCGGCGGCCTCGCTCAACGGCGCGTACTACACCGGCGATATCACTCCGAACCTGTCCACCACTTCAGGGCTGTCCCTGACCTCCGGCGACTACGACGGCGACGGGCGGCCTGATCTGGTGATTGGCGAAACCGAACGGACAAAAGTCTTCAATACATTTTTCACTCAGCAGGTGTTCAGTGGGACGGTCTCCGTATTCCGCAACGTGGCGAGTCGCGGAGCGGATTTGTTGTTCAGCCAGGCTGATGTCACGTTGCGCGGCGAAGCGGAATTCGATCGGCTCGGCACGATGCCATTGACGCCGAACCTCGATCTTGACGGCGATGGCCTCAGCGAATTGCTCGTGGGCGCAGGCGCGGCGGATCGGAGGAGCGGCGCGTTCGCGGCGCGCGCGGGCCGGCTCTACGTCCTGTCGCGGCTGCCGTCGGCCGCCTTCACGCCACCGGGGGACGCGACCACGATCACGAACTTCCCGATCAGCGGCAGTGGTGATTTCCTCGTGGATCTCGCCGCGGGCCCGGTAGTGTTCGGCTCGCTGGCCGGCGAACCAGGCTTCACGCTGAACCCAGGCCAGACGGAGCGCTGGTATCGCTTCACGACTTTGGGCGACGGCGCGCGCGGCAATTTGTTGCGCCTGTCGCCGTACGCGCTCAACCAGACGACCAGGTTCCTGTCGCCGCTGGTCGAAGAATCGTTGGTGATCAGCACCACGCCGCCGAGTTTGCTCAGTCCCGCGCCGAGTTTGATCGTGGGCCGGAGCGGTGGCGTGGATGTGGCCACGGTGCTGGAGTTCGATCTCTCGCCGTATCTGGCCTACCGCAACAATCCAACGGTCGTGCAATTCGTCTCACTCCGCCTCGCCTACACCGCCGCGCAACAAGTAAACACGAACACACTTCAAGTCTCCGTGCTCGACGCCGAGGCCGATGGCGTCATCACTACGCACGACGCGACCGGCGCGGCTACGCTGGCTCAATCGCTCAACCTCGCTTCGATCCCCGGTTCCGGTCTGCTTCAGTTCAACCTGACCAATGCCGTGCGGCAGGCGCTGGCGGCGGGCAAGACGCGGTTGGGCGTGCGCGTGGCCATTCCCGGCACGACCGGCAGCCTGGCGCTCACACGCAATTCGGCAGGCGGCGACACGGAATTGGGGGTAGTCACCGCGCAGTCCGGCGTGGCCGCCGATCTGTTCGCCGCTGACGGCGTGATGGTTGCGCGCGGGGAATCGCTCATCAACATGGCTCCGTTATCGGCAGGGACTTATTTCCTGCGCGTGTTCGCTGCGGGACCGGCTTCGCCCAATCCGCTGCCGTTCGTCATCGAGATGACACCGCCGGCTTTCGGCCAGTCGCATCCAACGACCGATCAGGACGAAATTCGTGGCGGCGACGGCAACGATTTGCTCTTTGGCAACGAGCATCTCGATCGCCTCTTCGGCCAGAGCGGCGCGGACTATCTCGTGGCCGAGGCGGTGGAAATCAAAGATCAGGAAGGCCAGGACGCGATCACGCTGCCGCCGTTCAACGAACGACTGGCGGGCAATGCTCCCGTCGCGCTGCGCCAGGCGGTGAACATTCCCGACGCGGGCTTGCGGGCGGCGATTGCCCGTGCCCTGGGTTTGCCGGTGACAACTTCCTTCACCGGCCAGGCGCGCGTGGCCAGGCCGATCTTCGATACTGCGCTTGCGACCCTGCGGCGGCTCGACGCCACAGCGCTTGGAATCACTTCGCTAGCCGGACTGCAATTCGCCGCCGGCCTGGAGGAGTTGTATCTCGCCCGCAACAGCGTGACCGATCTCACGCCGTTGCGCATCACCGGCCCGGCGACCGCGTTGCTCGGCCCGGTCAATCTGAAGACGCTCGTGCTCGACAGCAATCCGGTGACGAACCTCGGGCCGCTGTCCACGCTCACGCAATTGCAGGCGCTCAGTCTGGACCTGGATCGCGTCACCGACCTCGCGCCACTCGCCGGTTTGACCGCGCTGCAATACCTCAGCATCGACCAGATTCTTTCCGTGGCCAGTCAGCCGGGCATCGCGTTGTATGACGGTTATGGCGCGGTGTTCTCCTTCCCCGGCACGGGCATCGGCGCCAACCTGGGGCAAGTCATGGCCGTGCAAGGCAATCTCATCTTGATCGGCGCTCCGGGCGAAGATCAGGGCGCGACGGCGGATGTGGGAGCGGTGTATCTGATCGAGGCGAACACCGGAATGTTGCTCCGCCGCTTCGCCAATCCCACTCCCGCCGCGAACGAACGCTTCGGCTCCAGCGTGGCATTTCTCGGCGACCGCATCGTGATTGGCTCGCCCGGCGAGACGGTGAACGTCAGCACGCAGTCCGGAGCCATCTACGTCTTTGAGGGCCTCCACAGTGCGACCAACCTGCGCGTGCCGCATCCCTTCGCTCGCCAGGGGGCGCGCTTTGGTCAGGCGGTTGCCGCAGTGGGTGGAAACGTGCTCGTGGGCGCGCCCAGCGAAGTCGTCCTCGGCGCCGCGCAGGCGGGTGCCGTGTATTTGATCGATCCGCGTAACGGCTCGCGACTTCTGGAGTTGCCCAATCCCACGCCATCCATCGGCGAACAATTCGGCGCAGTGGTCGCGGCGTATGGCAATGATCTGCTGATTACCGCGCTCGGCGAACGGGTGGGCAACGGCAACGGGCGGGTTTACCATTTCGACGCGCAAGGGAATTTCCGCCGCGCCATCATTAACCCAAGGCCGCCGGCCACCGTGCAGAATGACTTCTTCGGCACGGCGCTGGTCGCGGTGGGCGACAACCTGTGGATTGGCGCGTCGCAAGTCCGCGTCGGCGCCGACGTGGGCCGGGTCTTTCTCTTCAACATTTTGACAGGCCCGCCTCACCTGGCCGAGCTGGCGGCGAACGACGCGAACATTTCCGCCTTTGGCGCTTCGCTGGCCGCCAACGAGCGCTATGCGCTCGTCGGCGCGCCGGCTTCCAACGGCGGCGCGGGCGCGGCGATTCTCTTTGATGCGGTCACGCGCCAACAGTTGCGCGTGCTGGCCAGTCCGCTGGCCGGGGCGCGCGACGGCGCTTTCGGATCGAGTGTCGGACTGGCGGCAAGCCGGTTCATCGTGGCCGAGCCTGGCGCGGATTTCACTTCGCTGGCCGACGCAGGCGCGGTGCATGGCTTCGATCAGGAAACCGGACTGACCAACATCGGGCCGCTGTCGGGCTTGACCGCGCTCCGGCAGTTGAGCCTGCGCGGAAATCAGATCGTCAGCGTGGCGGCACTGGCGGGCAAAACAACCCTGACGCATCTGAACCTGGAAAACAATCGCATCACCAGTCTCGCCTCCTTCGCGTCGCTGCGGCCCACCGTTCTGGTGCTGGATCGCAACCCGCTCGACAACGCGGCGCACACGACGATTCTGCCGGCGTTGGCGACGGTGGTGCCTAATCTCTCGTTCACGCCCAATCCGAATCCGCCCACGTTCGCGCCCATCGCCACGCAGGTAACGCCGCTGAACACCGACCTGGTGTTGAACTTCACTCCCGTTCCTGACGCCGATGGCCATGCGATTTTCCTGAACTTCGTCAGCGGGAACCCGAATCAGGTGAGCATCATCCGTTCGGGCAACAGCATCACACTTCGTCCGGCGACGGGCTTCACAGGCACTGTGCAGATCACGGTCACGGCGCACGATGGTCCGGCTGCGCCCGGTGATGGCCGCGGCCGCACCACGCAACAAACGTTTGATTTGAGCGTCGGGCTCTCCGCGATCCAGGGCGCAGTCTGGCATGACCTTAACGCCAACGGCACACGCGAAGTGAACGAACCGGTTATCGCCGGACGCACCCTTTATCTCGACCTGAACAATAGCGGCACGCTGAACGCTGGGGAGCCTACCGCGGTAACGGACTTGACCGGGCGCTTCACGTTCAGCGGGCGGGCAGCGGGGACTTACACGGTGAGACAGGTATTGCCTTCGCAACAGTGGAACGCCACGAACCCGGCCACTTCAGCGCAAACGGTGACGCTGACCGGCATCACGGCGAGAACGGATGTGAACTTCGGCAGTGTCCTGGTGGTCGATGCCGGGCCTGATCAGACCGTGGCCGAGGGCAGCACGGTGACGCTGGTTCCCATGCTGACTGCGCCCGTCTCGGGCACGCCACCGGTCTTCACGTTCCAATGGGCAGTCACGGCGTCTAACGGCCAGAACGTACCCGGCGGCACCGGCAACCAATTCAGCTTCGTGCCGGGCGACAATGGCACTTACACCGTGACGTTGACCGTGACCGACACGGCGCACGGCAATCTTCGTTTCGTGGACACTGTGTTAATCACTGCCACGAATGTTGCGCCGCAGGCCGTGAACCTCGGCGGCAACCGCAACGTGCTGGAAGGCGCCGCTGTCGCGCTCACCGCCGCTTTCACCGAGGTGGGCAATCGCGACACGCACACGATTGTCTGGCAGGTGTCGTCAAACAATGGACAGACCATCCCGAATGGCAGCGGGACCAACTTCTCGTTCACGCCGGGCGACAATGGTGTTTATACCGTGACGGCTACTGTCACCGATGACGACGGCGGCGCGACCACGGCCAGCGTGACGGTGACCGTCTCCAATCGTCCGCCGCAAAGTGTTTCCGCCGGTTCCGACCGCACGGTCGCGGAAGGCACGCCCACTGCGTTCAATGGCACCTTCACCGATCCGGGCAGCCGGGACACGCACACCTTCCGCTGGCAGGTCACGGCGGACAACGGCCAGGAGATCGCAGAAGGCACAAGCCTGACCTTCGGCTTTACGCCCGGGGACAATGGCCGTTACGTCGTCACGTTCACGGTCACGGACGACGAAGGCAATTCGAGTTCGGCCAGCGCTACGATCATCGTGACCAACGTCGCCCCGCAGAACGTAAGCGCCGGACCAGACCTCGCCGCGGACGAGGGCGCTTTGGTGACGCTGACCGGCGCGTTCACCGACGCCGGAAACGACACGCACCAGTTCCTATGGCGCGTCACCGCGAGCAACGGACAGTTGCTGGCGGATGGTGCCGGCCAAAACTACAGCTTCACGCCGCGCGACAACGGCACTTACACCGCCACGTTCACGGTGACGGACGACGACGGCGCGGCAGTGTCTGACACCGTTGTCATCACCGTGCGCAACCTCGCGCCGCAACAACTCAGCGCCGGGCCGGACCTGACGGCTTTCGAGGGCAGCACGGTTTCGCTTAGCGCTATCTTCGTTGACCCAAGCTCCGACACGCACGTCATCGCCTGGCGAGTCTCTTCGGACAATGGGCAGGCGCTGCCGAACGGCTCGGCCCACGCGTATTCGTTCACGCCGCGTGATAACGGCACATACATTGTCACGCTCACGGTGACGGATGATGATGGCGGATCAGCCTCAACCACGGTGCGCGTCACGGTATTGAACGCCGCTCCGCGCGAGGTTGACCTCGGCGCAGACCGGGAGGTCTTTGAAGCCACGGAAGTCTGCTTGAGCGCGGCGTTCACCGATCCTGGCGCCGCGGATACGCACGTTGTCCAATGGCGCGTCGCGGCCAGCAACGGCCAGATGGTCGCGGGCGGAGCCGGTCTCGCTTTCGCCTTCGTTCCGGTGAACAACGGCACTTACGTGGTAACCGCGACCGTCACCGATGACGACGGTGCATCCGCCAGCGCCACGGCGACGGTGACCGCGCTGAATCGCGCGCCAGGAGAACTCAGTCTGGCGCAGGCACCGACTCCCGGCTCTGCGCTCGCGGGCCAGTCCGTTACGTTCAACGGATCCTTCCGCGACGTGTCCGGTGATGCCATCCGTGCCGTCATCGACTTTGGCGACGGTACGAGCGTTCCGCTGCTGTTCCAGGCCAGCCTTGGCGCCGACGTGAACCACGACCGCATGGTGAACGATCTGGACATCTACCTCGTGTGGCAGAATCTCCTCAAGCCCGCCGCCAACCGCGACCTCCAATACGATTTGAACGGCGACGCCACTGTGACGGTCGAGGACGTCGCTGTCGTCCGCGCCAGCTACGGACTTATTCTCGCCTACACGGATGCGCCGGCGGACGTCAACGACGATGGGCTGGTGAACGATCTCGACCTCTATTTCGTCTGGCAGAATCTCTTGTTGCCGTCGGCCAATCGCGATCTGCGTTACGACTTGAACGGCGATGGCGCGGTGACATTGGACGACGTGTCCATCGTCCGCGCCAATTATCGGCTCGATCTTAGCACCACGCTGCGCAGCTACAGTTTCTCCATCCAGCATACCTACCTTCAGTCCGGACCTTTCACGGCGACCGTGACCGTCTTCGACAGCGACGGTGGTCAGACAATTCGCTCCATCGTCGTTGAACCCGGCGCCGCCCTGTTCGCCGCCGGAGCACGCCCGTCCCCG